>ERZ778021.1382-NODE-1382-length-29081-cov-4.820712_pt1 | contig 29081 bp, 22 predicted proteins | sample MGYA00375751_ERZ778021 | MGnify/ENA primary metagenome ERZ778021 (study PRJEB29350, sample SAMN05389814) | bioreactor metagenome | isolation source: Thiocyanate stock bioreactor | place: South Africa: University of Cape Town | collected 2013-08-29 ... | reverse complement strand
ACCTATTCCGTCGGTTCGGCGCCCTTCTCCATTGGGAAAAGGGAAGGCTCATTTGCAAAAAAGGCAGCCTGCAGGGCATATCCATCGACGCTTCCCAGATCCCCGACCTTGTCCCCGCTCTGGCTGTTACCGCCGCAATGGCTGACGGAACCACAGAGATTTACAATGCTGCACGGCTCAGAATCAAAGAAAGCGACCGTATCCAAAGCGTCGTAGCAGGACTCAAAGCACTGGGAGCAACCGTCAATGAAAATCCCGACGGCATGACCATCACCGGTTCATCGCTTCACGGTGGCAAAGTAGACGGCTGCAACGACCACCGTATTGTCATGGCTTTTTCGGTTCTGGCGGCATTGATACACGATAGCTGTGAAATCAGTGACCGGGAAAGCATCCACAAATCCTATCCTTCATTTTTTGAGGATTATAAACGTCTGGGAGGTGTCTTTGATGTCATCGACAATCGGTAAACACATTACATTGACCATTTTCGGGGAGAGCCACGGAGAAGCCATCGGCGTCACGCTGGACGGTATCCCGGCCGGGATACCCCTTGATTTTGAACAAATCCTATATCAGATGAAACGCAGGGCTCCGGGCAATCACAGCAGTGCCACCCCCAGAAAAGAAGCCGACATCCCCCGGGTTCTCTCCGGCGTGCTTGACGGCGTTACCACCGGTGCGCCCATGTGTGCCGTGATTGAAAACACCAACACCCGTTCTGTGGATTATAAAAATATTTCTGATGTGCTCCGCCCTTCCCATGCGGACTATACCGCTCTGGCTCGATACAAGGGCTACAGTGACAAACGGGGCGGCGGTCATTTTTCAGGTCGGCTGACAGCGCCGCTGGTTTTTGCCGGTTCGGTTTGCCGCCAGATTTTGCAGCGGCATGGCATCTTCATCGGCGGACATCTCTATGCTGTGGGGGGGATCTATGACACTGCCATCGACCCCATGAATGTGGATATGACCGAGCTAAAAACCCTCTCCGGCGAAATCATTGCCGTAAGGGATCACAATAAAAAAACAGAGATAGAACAAAAGCTGGAGGCAGCGAGAATGACCCATGACAGCGTGGGCGGCATTGTTGAAGTCGCCGTGACCGGTTTACCCGCCGGGATAGGAAGCCCCATGTTTTATGGGGTTGAGGGTGTTTTATCCTCCTATCTCTATGCGATTCCCGCTGTGAAGGCGGTAGAATTCGGTGACGGGTTCGGCATTTCTTCCCTGCTTGGCAGTGAAGCGAATGATGCGTACACGCTTGACAAGGAAACCGTCAAAACCGTGACCAACCACTGTGGCGGCATCTTGGGCGGTATCACCTCCGGCATGCCACTGATCGTCCGTGCCGGGTTCAAGCCGACACCGTCCATCGCAAAACCGCAAAAAAGCGTGAACATAAAAACCATGGAGGAAACAACACTGGAAATCGTGGGTCGGCACGACCCCTGCGTCGTCCCCCGTGCCCTGCCCTGTGTGGAAGCCGCCGTTGCCGTCGCCCTGTGCGAGCTGCTGGCGGACAGCGGTTTCACTCTCTAGCCCTCCCGAAAGGAATATGACAATGGATTTAAACAAGCTGCGTGAAGATATCGATGAAATTGACAATCAGATTTTGGAGCTTTTTCTAAAACGAATGGACTGTGCCGTCCGGGTCGCCCGGTACAAAATTGAACATCAGCTTCCTGTTTTAAACGAACAGCGGGAGCTGGAGATTTTGCACACTGTTAGTGAAAAAGCGGGACAATACGGCGGCAGTGCAAAGGTCGTGTTTTCCTCCCTGATGGACGTCAGCCGGGAGGTACAACACCGGCTGCTGCAGGACGGCAGAGAGCTGCGGGAACAAATATCGGCGGCTCTGGGCAGAACGCCGGATATCAAAAGCCCCGTGATTGCCTGTCAGGGCGTGGCAGGAGCCTATTCCCACAAGGCCGCTGTGGCTATGTATCCAAACGCAAGGCTCCAGTCCGTAAAACGCTGGGAGGATGTTTTTGAAGCGGTGGAAAGCGGGCAGGCGGATTTGGGCGTGGTTCCTGTGGAAAATTCCTATGCCGGTTCGGTCACGGAAGTGTACGATTTGATTTTAAAACATAAATTTTTTATAGAGAGCGCAATCGGACTGCATGTTTCCCACTGTCTGATGGCAAACGAAGGGGCGGACTTTGACACCATCAATAAGGTAATTTCCCATCCCCAGGCTCTGTCCCAGTGCAAGGAATATATCAAGGAAAAGCGGTTCATTCCCGAGCCCTGCCTGAATACAGCACTGGCGGCCAAAATCGTTTCCGAAAGGGGTGGTACAAACATTGCTGCCATAGCCTCTGAGGATGCCGCAGACATCCATCATCTCAATGTGTTAGACAGGGATATCCAAACCTCAAAACAGAACTGTACCCGTTTTGTCTTCATCTCAAAACAGCTCTTCATTGAGGACGATGCAAACCGCATCAGTCTTGCCTTTTCCTTACCCCATATCACCGGTTCCCTACACAGAACTTTGGCGCGGTTCTCCATCGCAGGGCTGAACCTGACCAAAATTGAGTCCCGACCTCTGCCCGAGCAGGGCTTTGAGTATTTGTTTTATCTGGATTTTTCAGGGAATCTGCGAGACGACGCAACGGTAGACTTATTGTGCTCCCTGTGCACAGAGCTGCCCAGCTTTACCTTTTTGGGAAACTACAAAGAAATATGAAGGAAGTAATGCAACCAAATGGAGAATTTAGGACAATTATTTGAGGCATTGATGGTTATCTCCTTCGGCTTCGCCTGGCCCACCTCGATCATCAAATCCTACAAAGCAAGAACCACCCAAGGCAAAAGCCTGCCGTTTTTGATTATTATTCTGTTCGGTTATGCCTGCGGCATCGTAAGCAAGTTTCTTTTCGGTAAATATGATTTCATCGGTCATTTCACACAGTATTATGTTTTGATTTTTTATATCATCAATTTCATCATGGTGGGATTCGATTTGTTCTTATACTATCGAAATTACAAGCTGGATCAGTCCGCCAAGTAAAAATGAATCATCCCACAGAAGCAAAGGCTGTGGCACCTTGATTGGTGCCACAGCCTTTTTTTATCGATTCCATTACCGGTTGTTTCGTTTCAGCCGTTCGGTCCTTCGTTGTTCTGCCGCCCGGTATTCGGCTCTTTCGCTGTCAGTTTCGGGAACAAGCCGCGGAACACGGGCCGGCTTGCCTTCCTCGTCTAAGGATACAAAGGTAAGATAAGCCCGATTGGTAAAGGTGCACACACCGTTGATATAGTCCTCAGAAAACACCTCCACCAAAACCTCCATCGAGGTTTTGCCCACCCAGGTGAGACGGGCTTTTAAATAAACCAGCTCGCCTAACTTTACCGGCTGGTGAAAATCCACACTGTCGATGCTGGCGGTAGCAACAATGCGGTTTGCATGACGGGATGCCGCCATGGCACCTGCGATATCCACAAGATGCATCAGCCTGCCCCCCAGAAGGTTGCCCAACAGGTTCGTATCATTGGGCAACACCATTTCATGCATTTCTATTTTTGATTCGGAAACCGTTTTTGATTTTCCTTGCTCCATGGACCTATCTTCCTTTCTTCCATAACTTTCGGTTATGTTCCCGACGAGATATTCATATAATGAAAATGGTCAAAACATAGCCTTCATTGCTGCAACTTTCAAAACAGCCGCCTGTGTTTTGGCGTCGGGGACCTTATGGTTCACAATCATCTCAACCGCAGTTTTCAACGGAATTTTTTCCACCGTGAGAAACTCATCCTCGTCAAGATTTTGGTGGGCAAGACGCAAATCCTCTGCCAGATACATATGAATGATCTCATTACAATAACCGGGAGTGGGATATAAAATCCCAAGAGAGGTATATTTTTCGGCAATAACACCGGCTTCTTCCAAAAGCTCCCGTTTGCCGCAGGTCAGCGGGTCTTCCCCTCTTTCCAGCTTGCCGGCAGGAATCTCAAGCAAAACCTGACCGTAAGGATAACGAAACTGACGAACAAAGAAAATTTCGTTGTCTTCCGTCAAGGCTGCAACACAAACGCCGCCGGGGTGCTCCACAACTTCCCGCTCAGCTTCCTTTCCGTTTGGTAATAGAATATCATCTACACGCATATGAATGATGCGTCCATGAAACATATATTTTTGAGAGACGGTTTTCTCTGATAAATTCATAGAAAGCCTCCTTTCTTTGAGGAGTGGTTATCATATATAGTATTGTGCACCAAAGAGAATATGATTATCTCGAAGTGATGGATACGATTAAGGCATTGTCCAATGAGTTTTATTTTTTAAGGACAACGGAACTGGGGAAAAGCATCGTGGGCAGAAGCATCCCGGCATTGCAGATCGGAGTGTCCGATGAAAAAATCCTGTTTGCAGGCGGCTTCCATGGTTGCGAACGTCTCACCACACTGCTGCTGCTCATTTTTGCCGAGCGGTTCTGTATGGCGCTGCGGGACGACGGCTATTTCAGCAGTGTTTCCGCCAGAACCACCTTGTTTGGAAAATCCATTGTCATCCTTCCCCTGATTAATCCGGACGGATATGAAATCGCATTGAAGGGCGCCTCGGGTGCTCTTCATATGACAGAGCATGTGAAACGCATCCTCGGGGACAGCGACATTGCACAGTGGAATGCAAACGCAAGAGGAGTCGATATCAACCACAATTTTGACGCAGGTTTTCCGATACTTCGTAAAATGGAAGAGGAAGAGGGCATCACGGGACCCTCACCCCGATGCTATGGAGGAGAAAAACCCGAGAGTGAGCCGGAAACCAAAATCCTGACCGAGCTGTGCCGGAAAGAAAACATCCGCCACGCACTTGCGTTTCATTCCCAGGGGGAAGAAATTTTTTGGAAATACGGAAACCGAACCCCGTCAAAATGCTTCAATATGGCAAAAATCTTTGCTGCCTCCAGCGGATATCAGCTAAAAACGCCGAAAGGAACAGCGTCCCACGGCGGTTTCAAGGATTGGTTTATCAATGAATTCGCCAAGCCGGCCTTTACCTTTGAAATCGGAAAGGGTACAAACCCTTTGGACCCTATGGGGTTGTATGATATCTACGAAAAGCTGGAGGAAACGTTTTTGTTGTCCTTGGTGCTTTGATTAAAATTGGTTCATCACCAGACCGGTAATCAGCTTCGGATAAAAATAAGTGGATTTCTGTGGCATTTTTTCACCGGCAGAGGCAACATCGCGGATTTCCGTGACCTTGGTGGGATTCATAATAAAGGAACAGTTGGCACTTCCGTTTTGCACCATGCCGACGGCTTCGTCAATGTCTCTGGTGTAGCCGAGGTTGACTTGGTTCGCCATGTTTTCCTTATCAATCCCAAACAGCTTTTCTAAAATAAGCGAGTGGAGAACGGTAACATCCAGCCCCTTGGAAGCGGCGGATACACCGGGCAACAACCCATCCATGACCGACAGATCCTTTAAGGTCAAAAGGGTGTAGTGTTCGCCGCCGGTATACAATGCAAAGGCTTTTTTGTCTTCCTGATACAATCTGTCCAAGGTATCACTGACGGTTTTGATATCCTCGTTTTCGCTGACGGTAAAGTATTCTTTACAGTCGGCGATTATTTTATCCAAATCAGGATTCTCAAGATTCTTCACAATTCTGTGGGTGGGGAAAACCACAAGTCCGTCATTTTCCATATTCACAAGCATCATCATGACATAGTCACAGCTGTCGCCTTCCTTCGCCTTGCCCGCTTCTCTTTGGGCGTTGCGATAATTCAAGGCGGTCTCATAGCGGTGGTGACCGTCAGCGATGTATAATTTGCGCTCTTCAAAATCACTGCAGACAGAAGTGATGACTGCCGTGTCGGTGATCACCCAAAGCTTATGTACAAGCCCTTCCCCGTCGGTGAACTCAATGGCGGGTGTTTGGGCAGATGCACTTTCCAGCTTATTAAAGGTGGGATTGTTCCCGTCCATATACAAAGAATAAATCTGAGAAAAATTACAGCCGGTAGCATTCATGAGATTGAAACGGTCCGTTTTTGCTTTTGAGAGGGTTTCCTCATGGGGTAAAACAATCCCTTTGCTGAACTCCTCCAGCTTTACTCTGCACACAAAGCCCTTGATGCTTTTCTTCACGCTGTTGTGTATAAATTCTATTTCATAAATATACAGGCCGTCCTGACTGTCACAGTCAAGCAACCCTTTTTTTTCAAACTCTGCAAGAACCCTGCCTGCTTCGGTGTATGGATTTGCGCCGTCCTTGGGCAGCTCAAGCCGGATGATATTGTTCGGGTTTTTCGCCAAATAGGCTTTTCTCTGCTCCTCGTTGATAATATCATAGGGCGGACAAACCAGCTGACCGATTTCTCCTGCCTTCTCTGTAAACCGCAGTGCCTGAAATGCTTTGATTTCTGCCAAAATGATCACTCCTATTCTGTATTATTCATAGTTTAAATGATTAACCCTCTATAGTCAATAAAATTGTTATTCTGTGCTCAGCTTGTCAAAACTAATTAGGACGGAAAAATAATGCTTTATTTTTCCTCTCCATTGATGTAAAATGCTATAGACTGTGGATTTAATATTTATAGTTTGTTTACATATCATACCTTAATTTTTGGTAAGATACACAATGGAAACAATCAACTGGAGGGATAATGATGATAGAGGTAAATAACCTCACGAAAAAATACGGAAATCATCTGGCTGTTGAAAACGCAAGCTTTGTGATCAACGACGGCGAAATCCTCGGCCTGCTCGGGCCGAACGGCGCAGGAAAATCAACCATCATGAATATCGTCACCGGCTATTTGTCCTCTACGGACGGCAGCGTGACCATCAGCGGCTATGATATTCTTGAGAACCCTGTCGAAGCCAAACGGCACATCGGCTATTTGCCGGAGCAGCCGCCGTTGTATGTAGATATGACGGTGAAGGAATATCTGAATTATGTATATGACCTGAAAAAGGTCAAAATTCCCCGCAAGCCTCATTTGGCTGAAATCTGCAAGCTCGTTAAAATCGAAGGTGTTTACGATCGTATCATTAAAAATCTTTCCAAGGGTTATCGTCAGCGTGTGGGGATTGCCCAAGCGCTCATCGGAAATCCTGACGTTCTGATTTTGGACGAACCCACCGTGGGTCTTGACCCGAAGCAGATCATTGAAATCCGTGACCTCATCAAAAAGCTGGGGAAAAATCACACGGTTATTTTCAGCTCGCACATTCTTTCCGAAATTCAAGCGGTTTGCGAGCGTGTTATCATCATCAATAAAGGCAAAGTCATTGCCGATGATACACCGGACACCCTATCCCGTAAAATTTCGGACAATCAATCCCTTGTAATCAGGGTTGACGGACCGTACAAAGCCATTGAGACCGAGCTGAAGACCATTTCGGGCATCAAAAAAGTAAGCTATGTGGGCATTCGTGATTCGTTCCAGGAGTTTATCGTCGATCCCATCGTTGGCTATGATATCAGAAAACCCATGTTTAAGCTTCTTGCATCCAAAAACTGGCCTCTGATGTTATTGAAGAGCAATGAAATGACCTTGGAGGACATCTTCTTACGCTTGACCGATGACAGCTCGGAATCAGTCAATTTAGAAAAAGTTTTGAGAGAATCAAAGGAAACCAAACTGGCCGAAGCGGCGCAAGAGACGGATGATGATAACGATGAAATCATCAACCAAATGATCCATAACAAGGAGGATAAATAATGAAAGCAGTTATGAAAAGAGAGCTGAAATCTTATTTTACGACCTCACTTGGGTATTCCATCTATGCAATTCTGACCTTTTTGGGCGGCATCCTATATATATTTACATTTCTGATCGGCAGAGGCACTCTTGCCAATACAGTGTTTTTGTTTATGCTGGGTATTATTTTGTTGATTACCCCTATTTTAACCATGCGCTTGTTCAGTGAAGAAAGGCGGCAAAAAACAGATCAGCTCTTGTTTACTTCATCGGTAAAGCTAAGCAGCATTGTTTTGGGTAAGTTCTTTGCAGCTGTGATTTTTTTTGTCACGTTCTTTGTTCTTATGATTGTGTATCAGGTTGTGTTATCCTTCTTTGCCAAGACCGACTGGATTATTTTCTTTTCCTCTTTACTGGGAATGTTTTTGTACACAGTGGCTCTCATCACCATAGGAATGTTCATCAGCTCATTGACCGAAAGCCAGATCGTTTCTGCCTTGGTCAGCTTTTTAATTTCCTTTTTCTTCATCATCCTTTGGATTGCCCAGAGCCTGGTGGAGGACGTTTTAACCGTGTTTTTCCCCACCATGGGATGGCTTTCAACCTCCATCGGCTGGATTTCCTTCAGCGCGCGAAACCAAGCCTTCCTGCAAGGGATTTTCAATTATTCGGACGTAATTTATTTTATCAGCATAACGGGATTATTCCTGTTTTTGACCGTTCGTGTGCTGGATAAAAAGAGATGGGCATAGGGAGGGTTATTATGAAAAGAAATGTTTTTAAAGGCAAAGCCTTCAGACACGGCTCCATGGCAACGTTATTCACCGCAATCGCCATTGCGGCCACCATATTGATCAACATTCTCGCCATCGCACTTGCCGCCAGATATCCGCTGAAAATTGATTTAACACCCCAAAAGGAACATTCTCTTTCGGCAGAGACTGTAAAATATGCGAAAGCCATTGACAAGGATGTCACCATCATTGTAACGGTAGACAAAAACAGCTATAAAAACAGCTACACGAATATGCTGACGGAATATGGTTATAAGGGCAGCTATTTTGAAGATTCTACCGCCGGCAAATATTTCAGACAGGCAATGGAATTTTTAGACCAGTTCACAAGACTGAACAAGCATATCAAAGTGGAGTATCTGGATATGTACGACTCTACCTTTGAGTCCGTCAGTGACAGATACAAAAATGCGGAAATAGGCTATGGCGATTATATTGTGGAATGTGAACAGACCATCAATGGGAAAAAAATCACCCGCAACAAAATTCTTGACATCAATGCATTGTTTAGTGTGGAAGACCCGAACGGAACGGCGGCATATGGCGGCGCATATCAGATCACTGGCTCCAAGGTGGAGAATGCCATAGCCAACGCACTGAACTTTGTAACGGTATCCAAAACGGATTATGCAACATTCATCACAGGCAATGACTCCATGCCCTCCACCAATCTCCAGAACATTTTATCACAGAATAACTATGTGGTCAGTGAAATCGAAAGCCTGTTTAAAGCCGATATTCCTGCAGACACCAATCTGTTGGTGATTTCGTCGCCCATGAATGATTATTCACCCGACGAAATCAAAAAGTTGGATTCTTATATGGAAGATACAAAAACAGGTCGCAACCTGATTTATTTTGCCAGCGGATCCCAGACATCCCTTCCAAGACTGGAAGGCTTTCTGAAAAAATGGGGCATCTCCTTCCAGGACGGCGTGGTCTACGAAACAGACAAAGACCTTCATGACAGCGGAGACAATACGATTATTCAGATGATAACAGGCGAAAGCAGTTATACCGAAGGAATGAGCGAATTCTTTGCCGCTGCTCACAACAAGCCAATGAAACTCGATTTTACAGACAAAGATAAATATCACACCCAGTCGATTTTGACTTTTGCGCCGACCTCTGTCATTATGCCCCGGGGCTCTGACACCAAAACATGGAAAAGTACAACCGCAACGACAAAAGGTCCCTTTGAGGCGGCAGTCATGAGTACCTATGCCATCAGTGCGACAGATGTGGTTCGTTCCTCTAATCTTCTGGTGTTCAGCTCTGCAAACTTCATGTCTGAAAATTGGCAATCCTATCAGAAAAACGGCAACGAAAGTTTGATGATCAGAATCGCCAACAGTATGGTAGGCAGAAGCGGTGATGTGTATAGCATCAGTACTAAAAAAATAGATACTGCTGCGTTTCAGTCAAATGCAACCATCAATCTGATTATCGGGATCATATTCATTCCGGGACTGACATTGGTATTTGTAGTCATTGCAATCATTGTTTATACCCGAAGGAGGAGAAGATGAGTACCAACGACAATAAGGACTTTGAAAACTCAACCATCTTTGATAAGCCGGAAATTACGGAAAAGAAGAAAAAACCCAAAAAAATGATTTCTTTGATCGCAGGTATTTTAGTGGTGGCACTATTGGGCGGCGGAGTATTTGCAGTCAATGTGCTTTTCCCCAAAAAAGACCCGTCCGACATTACTACCTCCCAGAATGTAATTAAGGTAACCGACACCTTTTCGTCACCAATTACCGAGATAACTGTGAAAAACGCATCGGATACCTTTTCCGTGATTCCCTATGAAGGGAAGGATGCGGAAGGAAATAAGACAACCTACTATAAGCTGAAGGGCTATGATAATATTCCGCAGAATGTGGAGATGGTGTCCCAGCTGGGTGAATTTATTCAGGCAATCACTGCCACCCGACAGTTGACTGACGATACCACAAATCTGAAATTCTACGGGCTGGATAAACCGACCACCGTTCTGACCGCAAAGTTGAAAAACGGAGAGACAGTTGTCGTCGAGTTTGGCGCAGTTGCACCTGACAAATCGGGGAATTACTGCAAAACCACTTTTAAGAAAGGGATTTTCCTGGTATCCACCGATACGATAGTCCGATTTACCAATCCCAAAACAAAGTATATCAACACGGAATTGATCCCTGCTATGGTAGCAGAAAGCGAAAAGGATGAGTATTTCAGCACTGAGGCAAAACTGATAAAATATGAGAGCATCACCCTGTCGGGATCTCTGCGCGAAAAGCCCATTGTTTTGGGGTATGACAGCAATGCCAAAAGCTCACTGGTTTATTTGATTACGTCGCCCATCCAAACCTATGCCAATCCGGATATGATAGCCAGCATCCTTGATCCGCTGGCGACAGGCATCACGGCTGCCGATTCTTATGTATTCAATCCCACCGCAAAAGATTTGAAGCAATATAAACTGGACAAACCGGAAACCATCATCCAATATGTTGTTAAAAACAAAATTATAACCATCAAACTTTCGGCAACCTCTGAAGAAGGTTCCTATGCGGCATTGGTCAATGATTATCCGGTGATATACAAAATGTCCGATACGATTGTTCCCTATTACAGCATGCAAATAAAGGATATCCGTTATTCTTCACAGTATATGGAACCCATCACTTCTGTCAGTAATATGACCATAACCGCTATGGGCAAAGCAAAGACATATAACCTGACCCATGTTAAAAACGCCAGCAGTCAGGATGATGTCTTGGTGGTATCCGACGGAAAAGAATTCAACTCTGATAATTTCTCCTATTTTTACGGCTATCTGACCTTGTTAAGCTCGAATGATTATACAGAACAAGGAAAGCCCGGCACAAAGCCCTATTTATCAATCCTTGTGAATTATAACACCGACAAAAAGAGCGACCTGCTGGAATTCACAAAATTCTCCGATCTATATTATTTCTTTTCCATCAACGGAAAAGGTGATGTATTGATGGATTATAAAAAGGTCGAGGAGCTAGCCGGCTATGCCAATGACTTGGCAAACGGAAAAAGTGTTCCATACCCGTGGAATTGACGGTTAGTCGAGGGAACACGAAAAATCAGAACAGATATGACAAAGCCGCTGAAACATTTACGTTTCAGCGGCTTTGTCATATCTGGAATATATAAAAGATTATATCATTTTCTATTGCTATTTGGTTACACCAGTCGGTATAATAATTCACGAGCGGGGTTGAAGCTCAACCCCGCTCGTGAATTGTGATTTAATAATAAATAGATTGGTTGCGGCATTAATATTAATCCAATACTTGCCCAAGAATTATTCAGTAGGCATTATTTAATATTCATTGGTGAATATTTTTTTAAATCGATTATGAACTTTCCAAAACAATCATTTGTATATTCGCCTTCATAAAAACTGTAGATTTTATCGTTTATTAATATAATGTTTTCTATACCGTCCAATTGATAATTATTTACAGAAATAACATCCCTACTATGAACCTCATCAATCAATTTTTTCAATTCGTCAAATTCAATTTTGCTTAAAACTTTCTCCTGAACTGCTTGTTTCGTTATAAAATTATCATCTTTAATGAAATTTCCAGATTGCATTTTATTGGGAATCCCCTCACCATATGAAACACTTAATGTTCCATCTGATTCTAAATTGAATAAGTAAATATTAGAATATGAGCCAACAGGATAATTTGCAACACGCATTATATAATTAGGATTATTAATTGTTTTATTGGAATTACATCCACATAATAATGAGATGATAAGGCACAGAATTAATACTTTTTTAACCAAGTTTATACGCTCCTCTTATTGATAATTTATGTTCTTCCCTTAGCATATTTTCAGTGACATCGATGTTCTTATTTATATAATTTTCATCAAGACCGACTGTTGCAAGTTCTTCTACTCTTACGTTTTCCCATTGTGTTTTTCCATTTGCATCAGTATACCAACGTTTTTTCTCATCAGCTGTTCCATTCCAATATACAATCATTCTAGAACTCATAGCTCTATCTGCATGAATTAATTCATGTCCAAGAATTATATAATTAGGAGTCTTAGTTGGATGACATCTTGTTGATACTTGCTTTGAGGTTGGGTTATTATAATCTTTATAGTAACAAAGAAAATTAGGATTATAATTCGGATTCCATACAACTGTAGATCCTGATCCCTTGGTACCACATGCATCTTCACGATTAATAGGCGTACATTTACCATTTGCAAGGCTATAATCTAACGTTATGGTACATGTAAATGATTTATTATTAATTAATCTACTGATTAACAAATCTCCTTTAGGCGTTGTAGCAGTAAGTTTTCCGTTAGGTGATGTTAGTTTATAAACACCATTTCTAACATCAACCCCTACCCAATCAATTCTCCAACTAGTTAAATTTTTTAATGCTTGCGCTATAGCGTTTCTCCCGTTTTGATCTGCCTTTACCATCAAAACATGCCCACTCGGATCCGTATACATCACCGGATTGCCGCTGCAATACCCATACATATTATACGCAAGATTGTCGTCCTGTACCGTATCCTCCTGGGTAAACCGTTGCATCCCCGGGTCATAATACCTTGCGTTCAGATAATACAGCCCTGTCTCGTAATCGGTATAGTATCCACGGTAGCCGAAGGGATAATTGGTTTCGTCCCCGGCGGTTTTGTTGCCGTATGCGTCAAAGTCTGTCCCGGTTGTGACCTTTTGTCCGTTCGCATCGTGTACGGTAGAAACCACATCGCCCTGTGCATTGATGCTGTTGGCAAAAATTTGTCCGTCCTTCAGATAGCCCAGATTGTCCTGCAGGTACAGCCATGTTTCATTGCCGTAGTCACAGATGATTCTGCCGCCGTTCCATATACTGCTGGTGCCGTTTTTCTGAATTCTCTGGTCATTGGCATCGTATTCAAAGGATGTCGTTACCGTGTTCACTGTGATGTCCGAGGTTCTGTTCAGCGTATCGTACCCATACGTCTTTCTGGTCACCCAGTTATTGTTAACGAATTCATCCTGGTTTTGCAGGTTGCCTGCCTCGTCATACAAATACCGGTAGGTGTTGACAATGTCATCATTTTCGTCTCTGACGGTTGTTCCCGTGATCTGATTGGCGCTGTCAAAGGTATTGCTTGTGGTTTTGGTGTTTGCTGTGTTGATACAATCCTCATAGGCTTTTTCGGTTACATTGTTATGATCATCAAAGGAATAAAGGGACTGCCATTGTACACTGCCCTGTCCGCTCCCGAAGCCTACGTAGGTCTCTCTCTCCAGCCGGTTCAGATTGTCATAGGCATAGACCGTCAGATCCTTCTGATCCTCATACATCACCGGCGGATATGTGCAAAATCAGGCACGTCCCCAAATCTTCCCGTCCCCAAATCTTCCTGTCATACTCCAGGGTGTTATCAACCAATAGAACCGTCCCCTTGGGGTCATCCTATCTGCTCTGAAGCAGTCGCTTGACTGCTTCGGAGGATGAGACTGATTTAATTGATTTTTTCAAGAGAAGTCCCGTCCAATTTCATCCTGTATAAATTAACTTCATGTGTTTTCTCAGTGTCAGCGTTTATGTTTTGTGCGTAAATCCAATCATCAATAATACTATAATTTTGTAAATCAATGTTTTGCTTAACACTGGTTGTTGAATAACTATTTGTATTAATCTTGAGAAGATTTCCGGTTTTCGTTTCTAATGCAAAAGCAAATTTGTCATTAAAAAATAATGTAGAACGATAAAATGTCGAACATAAGATTACAGTTTTTTTAGTAAAAAGTTCATAGACATTAATACTATCATTTCCGCCATCCCAAATGTCATAATAAATTCTGTCGTTATATATTTCAAAAGCTATTAAATCATTTTCTATACTAAGTTCACTTTTTACATCACCGCCATCAAGATTAGAGCTGTATATGGTATTACTGCTATATTCAGTCATATAATAAATTTTTGAATTGTAAAAATTGTAATAATATATGTCCTTGAGTATAACTGTTTCATTGCCGAAAAAATCTCTTTTAATTATGGATGGGTGTTTTTCTTGAAAATCTTCTTTTTCATATCTGCTGTAATAAATATTGTCATTCATTAAAACCGGAACTCCATACGAATACTCTTTGTTTTCTTTGAAAAGAGGAGTTGATTTCATGCTTTTTAAATCAATTGTGATAAACTTTACAATGGGGCGAGGTTCCCCATTATCCGTCAACCTAATGTATAATGTGCTTTCATCAATTATCATAAAGTCTGAAATAAAATAATTGTTAAAATCATTATTTGTATAAACAACTTCTTTTGATGATAAATCCTGAGAAAACTTTAAAATTTGATTTTGATAGCTTATATATAAATATTTTTTATATGCACATACAAAATTTAGCCGTGTTATTTTTTGAGGTAAATTCATTTGTATATCAGATGATGTTGTTTGAGAATAAGTTGTTATTTCTGACGTATTTATTTTCACTTTAGAACAAGACGACAAAAATACAATTGTGAGTATAATACAAGAAAATGCAAGTATTTTCATTCGTTTTTCTCCTTTAATTATATTGCTTTTATACTGATAGAAATTAATATTTACTAAACATGTTCCTCATATCCACGAAACTTTTTAATTCAAATTTATACGGAGACCTTCTTGCTTCAAAATGCAAATGTGGTCCTGCTGAATTTCCTGTATTGCCGGATTTTCCTATTGAAGTTCCAGAATTAACTGTTTGGCCTTTATTTACTGAAATACTGTTTAAATGGGCATATAAAACTTGGCATTTTTCTCCCGTAATAAATGATTCGATTATTATACAAGTTCCATAACGGCCGCTCCAATTACCATATTTTACATCAGTAGCTTTGTTCGCTCCAGTTGAAGTAAATAATACCTTCCCGTAAAAAACAGATTTCACATCAGTTTCGGCAGAAATAGAAAAATCCATTCCGCCATGTAATTTTCCACTGAGGCTTCCAGTTCTTTTATAATAAGGCCAATCAGGTTCGTCAATTACACCGCCTTTCACAGGGCGAATGAGTGTAGTGTTTTTTCATTTATTGAATTAGTGCATATGCTATACTCTTATTGGTTGCAGAATAATAAAAGACAACGTCATTAATGATTTTGATTCCCAATGCATAATTTACATCATCCATCACTAATAATTCTTCTCTCTTATTTGTTTTCAAATCATAAGCATAAAGATGGTTCTTTCGTGTTCCCGATTCAGAAATATAAAACAGCTTGTATCCACTTGAATAGACGGATAGATAGTTTACTCCCTCGTTGTCATTAAACCCATCAATCAGTATATCGTTTCTGCTCTGATCCATCCTGAAAATCTGCGCGGGTTCCCGTGTGGTGTAATACAACTGATGGTTTAATACAAATACGTTATCATACAAGTCATATGTATCGACTTGTTGTGATGAAATTTCATATTTTGAGATACCGTCTCCACGCAGTAAATCGATCTTGCCCGTATATAAATCTTTACGAAAAATTGAGAAGCTTTTTTCTTCATGATCAATAAAGTAAAAATATTGATCGAAAAATAGATATTCTGAGACATCGTCCGCAAAAACTTCCGCCTTCTGTGTTTTCAGTGAATATCGAATGAATGATGTTCCAGAAGCTTTAATGTAAATATACTGATCGTAAACTTTAAAATAGCCAAGACTATTTTCAACTAATAAGTTTTCTACTTGGTTCAAATTAAGAATTTTTTTAAGATTACTTCCATTTAAATCAATCCGATAAATTGTTGTTTCGTCTTCACAAAAATAAAGTAAGTTATTGTCTATGCAAAATGATTCAATAAATTCACTTTTCACCAAAACAGTTTTTGTTTTATTCTTCTTATTATATTTCATAATTCCAATGTTTGAAATATAATATACACTTTCCTCATTTTCTTCTATAGTTGTGACTTTTATAACATCATCCGCCCAAAATGAATGGGCAGAACTTTGAGATGGGTTACTTGAATTGTTATGACTTGATTTTGAATCATTGCTACACCCAGAAAGAAATACAATTATAAATGTAGGAATTAATAACAAACTAATTGTTAATTGTTTCATCAAAATACATCCTCCCACTTTGATTAATTTGTCTATTGAGCGATTCAGTATCTCTTACCCAAGAGCTTTTTGAACGGGGGGAATTAATAACTTGAAAATCACCTGTTGGTCCATAAAATCTATTTAATGAATAACCTAAATCCCAACATATACTAATTGAGACTTCACCCGGAGTCGCACCTCAGGGTCCAGTATCAGCCATGACTGCCAATTGATAGTTATTTGTAGTATGATCTTTTACCAATGCAACAACACCTAATTTTGCTTTGCCACTATAGCCGCCCGGTAACACAACATAATGATTTATTTCGGCATCAAGAACACCATTTAATATTGAAGTTTGGCTTTGATGGGTTCCCCATATTTTTCTTTACCGTTTAGAGTAATACCATCCGCATCAATCTTCATTTGTATAAAAGGGTGACGAACCCTTTCCCCGCTAGATTTTCAGTTTCATTTGTGATAAGATCCATCATGGAACTTATCATCACTCATTCCAAGCATATAGTCGCAGATATCACAGCCTGCTATCTTTTTCTTTAAATACAATATATCTGTAGCATCATATTTGTTTAAGCTGGCACCATATCCCAAGCTTCAATTGATTACTTGTTTGTAAGCACCTTCTGTGCTTTGCACTGTCTTCAGAGGTTCCAGCGTTCAGGCGTTTCAGGTTGTCATATGTGTAGGCTCTGTCTGAGTTTGATTGCCCCGTTGTGTCCCCTATACCAATTGTATCCTTGCTCAACCAAAGATTATCTCATATAATTTACATTGCTTTTTATTAATATCTTCCTGAATCCCTATAACGAACCTATTATCAACATAATCAAAATTCACATTGCCGTTAATACTTTTAATAATTCCTGAAAAATCTACTTCCTTTACCATCTTAAAATCGTCAAAATTATAAATACGACAAATCATACTGTCTGGACCGAAATAAACGCAAAAATTCTTCTTGTCTTCTGACCATTTTATATTGCTTATTTCCGTTAATAATAACCCATTAAAATCAACAACTTTTTCAGTTCCACTATCTATATTTCGAAATATTACTTTTTCATTCTTTGAAAAAGGGAGTAATACAAGCCATTTATTGTCCGGAGTTATTTGTAATGGAATCAAATCACGGGAGAGTACTTTTAATTGTTTTTTATCATATTGATATTTATAACTGGTAAACCCTTTGACATTTGCCTCATAGCTCTTCTCAGAATAATAGTCAAAATAAACATTCATTTTACTATCCCAAAAAACATTCGCTACATAATATTCCATAACAAATAGCTTACTCTCAAATATTTTGAAGCATGTCATATCAGCAATATCGTAAATTGATACCTTTTGGATATATTCATAGTCCTTTGATGTTTTATGATATGTTAAATATGATATTTGTTTTTTGCTTTCATCCATACTATAGTTATATTGAAAACAATCAATTGTTTTTGCACCGTTGATTTTTATAATTTCCTTATTTTTTGATTGAATATCATAGATTACCGATCCTAAAATCAATACACATTTATTATCTAGCCATTCACAGGGTGCTTTATCTTGTGCAAGATCGAATGCTTGTTCATATAATACCGTATCCGAATCTCCTTCAAAAAACCGATATAACAATTTTTCATGTGTTCCACTATATTCATAGCTGATATAGTGTTCTTTATTGGGTGAGAATACTTTTTCCATCTTCTCATCACTGATATCAATATTTTTATAAAACTTGAAGCCCAATTCTTTCGATGAAGTAGTCACTAGGCTGTTACCTGACACTTGTTTAGATGAATCCATGTTACGAACGGAATTTGAACAGCCTGATAAAATGCAGATTAATAAAATGATTAAAACCATTCTCAATTTCATACTCACTCACCCTTAAATTAAATTGTTGATGCAACCAATACTATTCATTCTGATACCCATAGGGTACGCCGGTCAGTCCTTTATACACTTACGTTTCCGCTGTTGTCTCATTGTAGTTCAATCTGATTTCTATGTCAATATTTGTTACAATATTGTAATCACTTATTTGTTTACGCTAGCCGGTATAATAATTCACGAGCGGGGTTGAAACTCAACCCCGCTCGTGTTTGGTGATACCTTGGGATGTTCTGTACAAGAGAACCATTGCCTCGCAAACATATCAACCGCCTTCTTGTTTTGCTAAGGTACAGCCGTATAAGAGAACCTTCTCCTCGTTTCTAATTTTTCTTCTGAAGGTCCCCTACCTCTGCCGTTAAGTAAGCTCAATATAAATCTTTTCTTTAACTTGTGTATTACCCTGTTCTAATTTAATCGTAACAGTTGCATCATATATCATACACAAATCTCCACTGTCGTTATTGCCTAAATATCGATCAGATTTTGAAACGATTTCATATTTAATCAATTTATCTTTTAATTTTTCTTTGATTTTTCTATCTAATTTTCCCAATATTTCTTTTTCATTTATTTTAGGTAGTTTAATTTTATCAAATGCTTTGTACTGTTCTACTGAATAACTTAATACGTCTCCATTTTGATTTATCATTAATTCAATGTGATCATCTGTATTATATCCGCCCTTCAATTTTGAATATGATATCAGGAACATTGGGACCTTCGGCTTATATGATACAGGATCCCAAAATACACAATCAATAAAAGTATATTTTTCTAAGTCAATAAAGTCTTTTAAAAATGCATTTGCTCTGTCTTTCATTTGTTCATTGGACAATAGAGCATTGTTCGTTTGTTCGTTTGCACTGTAATAATTGCTAAAAGGATTTAACTCTTCATTTGTATACTGAAAGATAATTCCCCATCTTTTATCAAATGTGAAAGCATTGTACTTATCATCAAAATAAGTGCATGAATCCTCCGATTCCCCAATAAATTTTATAGATTTTTGAGAGTTCAATATTTTAACTTCGATAGTTTTGGGAGTCTCAAACATAAAGTTAACATAATTATATGACTTCTTATTTAATAAAAAGAACACGCTTATAATTATAGATATTATAACTATAATTAATAATATAAATAATATAATTTTCGCTTTTTTCATTAGTTATTTCTCCTATTCATATGCTAATAATCCAAATCAGTCAGCCCGTGAAAATGATAAACGTTCATTAGTTTGGTTGTACCTAGATCAGCATCTTTTCTTTTGTTCATCACTGTTAAAATAAGTTATAATAGCACTTTTATATATAGTCACTAAATAGGTTTGCCGGCTGTGGTTGGGAGGTTTCAATTCCTTCCTGTTAATTAGCTTTGTTATAAAATATATTACTTGCTAAATATGTTGAACATAAACCAGACCAAAACTTTGTTATACGTTGTTTCTATTGTAATTCAACCCGATTCCCATGTCAATATTTGTTACAACATTGTAATCTCTTATTTGGTTACACCAGCCGATATAATAAATCACGAGCGGGGTAAGAAAATCTTACCCCGCTCGTGTTTGGCGATACCTTGTGACGTTCTGCTGCATAAAAGGACCATTGCTTCGAGACTTGAATATGTACCATAATGAGTTAACTCTGCTCCTAACTTTATAGTGACTTCAAGGTATTAAATCATCTTTTCCGACTGTTGCTAACAAATATACTCCTTTTTGAAATTCTGTTACTATATCTGTATAATCATCTTGAATAACATCAGATGTATATCTTAATGAATATCTCATTTCATCAAGTATATGATATTCATATTGGTAATCAATATTTCCATCTTCATACAAAATCATCTGTATTCTATTGTCCTTGAAAAATTGCTTAATCAAATCAACTTCTTCATACGACAGTTTCTCAATGGATGTGTCAAGACCTGCTGTGCCTATTTCATTATTATCTTTATCATATCCTATTGCGCATTGACTATATTCACCTTTTATAATCATATTAATTTGTGTGTATATTTCTTTGTTTTGTTCAAACATTTTTTCATAATATTTTATCTGATCACTTGTTTTTGAAGGATATGCGTTATAATCTGTTATTTTTATTGTTGTCACATTTGCAATATCATGACTGCTATTTACATTCTTACATCCTGCATTTATTAACATAAGGCTGAATATTATAAAAATCAGATAAATACCATTTGTTTTAACTTTACATTTTTTCATTTTACCACCTACAAAGTTAATATTTAAAAAGGTTTATTACTGTATCCATTATATTTGGTAAGTGAATTATATGAAGATATGGCATAAGATCTAGGAACAAAAATTGTCTCTTTATAGTTGCTCCATATATAAGCAGATATTTCTTTGACAATACCTGCAACTTTTGGATTTTGATATATATATCTCGTTAATAAAAAAACATATTTTTCATCTTCAATCGCTTCACTTTTATATCTGTTGCCAATTAAACTTCGGCTTCTTTGATACTTGCGGTTGTACCATCCTGCATAGCTTGTCAGCAACGTATGCATGATCTTTTTGATATCACCCTGTATTTTTTCTTTTATAAATAGGTGCATATGATTGTTCAACAGGCAATATCCATATATCTCAAATCCTTTATCATCTTTTAGTTTCTTTATGATATCTATCATTTTTTTGAAATCTGTTTCTTCCTTAAATACTTTTTGTCTGTTCAGTCCTCTAAAAATAATATGGTACATTCCTGTATGGCTAAGTATCCTTGGCGGTCTACTCATTATCATCACCCATACAGAATGTACCATATATTGTGTTATTTGTCAATTAAGTCTGTGCAAATTCAGGCACGTCCCCACGTCAGTCCGTCTCACATACTCTAGGGGTGTTGCAATCAATAGAACCGTCCCCTTGGTCTTCCAATCTGTCTACCTTAAGGAGTTCACCCCAACCCCCCCCCCGTGTCCTCTATTTGGATTATACTAACGATATTTTTATTAAAAAAAACAAAACTATTGTAAGACTAATAAGTATTGCTGCCAGCAAAAATAAAACTAACCAATTCACTAATTTTTTTATCAATATCTAATATATTGATAATGATACAATTGTTATTATACTAATAATACATAATACAATATTTAAAATTGTCAACATTCAATCCCCTTATAAATCAAAATTTTCATTCATAATTCGGTCGAAATAAAAATTACAATCTTGAATCGCTTGGTATAATTGAACAATTTCAAATGTTAAACCTGCAATTTCAACTAAACTTGCACCAAGACCTATTAATCCTCCAATTATATAGTTACTGCTGTTGCCCCTGTAATAATTAAAGTAACTAATAGTGCGGCTATTGTTGCAGGCACTGCAATTGAATAGCTGAAATATCGATCAACACTTTCCTTATATGCCATCAATGTAGCAACATTCTCCTTTGTTCTTTATCATTTAAATATTTATTACCTACTTTTTGTATTTGTAATAAAAAATCAAGTTTAATATTATACTCAATATCCCAAAAAATGCACATATGATTATTGCAATATACCTGATAATGATTTCACTAAATAGTGTGTTCATATGTGCTAAAACAAATATACACATTAACGTTATAATTGTCAGCAATATATTATATATTATTTTCAACTAATATTCACCTACCTATCCGTCAACCAGGGTTGTAAAAACACATTGTCTCTTGAAAAGTATAGCTCGAGTTTTACTCCGCTATTATCAGCATTCAAAAAATCAATATATGAACTGAAGATTATCCCGGATGCACTTAATACTCCAGCAGCAATCGGACCACCCACTGGTATTGGTGCGCAGAGAGCTGCCATTCCATAATAATACGCTTGGCCAGCAATTTTAAGCTGTTCCGTTCCTGTCTGGTTAAAATATAAAACAAATTTATATCCGCACCATGCATCTGCCCTTTCAATTTTGTCTGTTCCTTCTCGTATCAATTTTGAAAAGGTTGATTCTTCACCTGTCAAATAACCCAATGCTTCGTACTCTCTTGGATCATAAGCAGGTACATCTATAGTTTTCATATAACTCCAATATGTCCTATATTCATCCGGATGTGCATTGTAGTAATTTACATATTCTCTTGATCTTACCTCTGCAGCAAAATACTCTTCTGGTGTGGTGTTATAATAACAATGATACCCGCTTGGATCAACATTATTAACCGGATTATTATTACAATACGCAAACAGATTGGTTCCCAGCAACTCGCCCGTTACAAACGCATCTGCATTAATAAACCGTCCCCATTGCGGGTTATAATATCTGCTGTTCAGGTAATACAGTCCGGTGTCCCAATCATAGCGATAGCCTCTGTAGCGGTAGGGGTTCATTGCGCCCACGGTGGATGCCAGCGAGCCGGTGATGCTTAATATATTCCCCCATGTGTCATATACATAGGATACCACCTGATTGCCCGCTGCGTCAAGGATTCCGATGATGTCATTCTGACCGTTTCTGATATAGTAATACTCTGTGCCGTTCAGCTTGAAGGAGAACAAATTATTGTTATCATCATAGAAATAGTCCAAAGTATCATAGGGACTTACTTCTCTGACCACCTGATCCCCATTTAAATAATAATTCGTTACATTTCCGCTGATTCCCTTTTGCGTTCTGATGCCGCTGTCGTTGTACTGGTAATACGACACACCCCATGAACCTTCAATTGCCCGCAGCTGTCTGCCTTGCCAATACAAGGTTTTGTCCTCATAGGTCAGCGGATTCCCGATTTCGTCATAGGTGATCGCCTGACCGTTGTAGTAGGTTAATTTATCTTTCCAGTTGGCGTCACTATAACTATAATAAAGGGTTGCTGTGGTAGGGCCGGAGGGGTACTGCGCTTCAAAATAAGCCCACTCATATTTTATTCTGAGGTTGCCGCCTGTATCATAAGAATAAAAGATTGTTTTGCCCGTATATTGATTGTTTTCCCTAGTCAGCTGGTTCAGGCTGTCGTAATAATACCGGGTCTTCAACACACCGTTTTCGCTTATGGTTTCAATGTTTCCGTTTGCGTCGTAGGTGTAGCTCAGTGTGCTGCCGCTGTTTGTGATGCTCGACAGCAGGGTGGATGTTTTATTGGACGCACCGTCAACGTAGCTGTAGGTGGAAACATAGTTGTTCGCACCATTCAATGTCCTGGTGGAGGATCTTGACAATCCATCATATGTATATGTAAGCTTTTGCGTGTCGTTCACCTTGACGCCATAAATCAGACCGGACTGTGACGATGAGCTTGCCCCGGATCCATACACATAGCTGGTTTTGTAGGATGTTGACCCGAAGATATTAAAATAATCCGCCAAACGATTGTATGCATCATATTTAAATCTCATCTCATGATTTGTTCCGCTGACTCTTGTCAAGCGTTTCGCAAGATCATACGAATATGTGTAGGATCTGTTGCTTGATAAATCCTGGTGTTGATACAAATTCCCCTCATTATCATAGGTATATTTGTATCGGCTTGTCATGTTACTTAGGTCGGTTCCGTATTTACTTTCTATTACTCTGTTGTATTCGTCGTAGATATACCTGACCTTATAGTTGTTACCAAAGGAGTTGTAGTCAAGACGTCTGTTATTGGCCTTATAGGTATTGGTCATAAGAGTTTGTGTACCTACCAGCGTGTTTGTCACATTGCCAAATGTATCATAATTAATTTGATACCGATAAGAATCACTGTCACTGTGGGGCTTTATAGTTGACAGTCTGCCTTCCGCAGTATAATCATAACGGGTTGTATATGTATTCGAATCAGTGACTGCAGTAACAGAATCCAATTTTCCAGTATCGGTGCCGTTGTACTGCTCATATTGATATGTTTTCTGGTTCGATCTTGGATCGGTTACACCTTTCAATAATCCATTAGAGGAATCATAATTGTAAAAGGTCTGATTGCCCAGTGAATCTTCTGTTTTGGACGGATAATTTCCATCGGTTGTATATTCAGCGGTATTGGTAAAATATTTAGCATAGCTCTGAGAAACCGGATCAATACGCCATTTTTGGTTTGAATCATCGGTTTTTGCATCACTAAATGTTTGTATCTTTATATACTGCCCCGGCGTGGTGCCAATTGTCTTTTCTTCGGTGAGGCATTTATTGAGGGCATTAGACGGAATGATTCTGTATGTACCATCTGCTTTCTTGGCAAATTTCCATAATTGACCAGAAAAGCCAACATAACTGTAGAGTTTAACAATGGTTCCTTCCGAACTGAACATCGCTGACAACACTCTGCCGGTGGCGCTGTTAACAGAAACCAATTTGTAAAGTGAATCATCCCCGGCGCCAGAGACATACACCGCTTTCCACTTTTGTGTGTTGGTCGATTGTTGTGAATTTGTAACAGTATTAGCTGCGTTGGTATCCTGAGCTGAGCCGGTACCGGCAATATCAACCCTCCATGATGAATTGACTGCTGTTATGGTATATTCTGTATTGTTCACAATCGATCTGGCTGTTTGTAATGCACTTGTGGAGGCTGCTGTCGGGTTGCCATAACTATCATAGGTAACAGCATAACGTAAATCATTAGAGCTTCTGGCTTCCACCATATTGTGCTTTGAATCATAGCTGTAGGTGAATGATGTTCCGTCAGGGTTTATCATGGAGTTCAGATTATTGTTTGTGTAGTTAAAGCTGGATTCCGTCTTGGCTTTGTCGGCCGTTGATATTGCATTTCCGTTCGTATCATATGTATAGCTGTTTGACTCATCCCTAACAAGTTGCAAGGCGTCAAAATACGCTGTGTTTGCGTTGTAGCTATAGATACAGTAGATACGCAAGTAGATTGGTGTTATCGACGTATTGCTCGGATGTTTAAGACTGAATGTGCCCGATGTATACTGCCAGTTTGCATTGTCACTGTTAAACGGTATTATTATCGGATCGGGGCCGGTTGACCCATCACTGTATACTACCTCCGCACCAAGGGCAAATAGACGATTGTCAAAGCCTGTTGGGACTGAATTTGCCTTTGCTCTTCCGCTTAGCGTGTAAAAATCGCCTTGTGCTCCACCCACATAAACTGTCTGATATAGTTTCTTGGCGGTGTTTACTGCGCCGGTAATTTTAAACGCTTTCGTACCGTCTATCTTCGTGTTTTCCAGCACTGATGAATCTGAAACCAGATAGTCATAAGCAGCGTTCAAACTAGAGCCTGTCCAGCCCGAAGGAAGGGTGCTGGATTCATTCTCAAAGCTAGAATTTTCAAGCAGACTGAACCGATTCATTACCAGTCCTTTTTCCAACTGGAAGCAATCAAAATAGGTGGTACCGCCAGTAGCAGACAAGCAAAAAAACCAAAATGCTACCGTATCTGTCGGCAAAGTAAAGGATACCTTGACTCTGACCCAACCGTTCACATCCCTGCTGGGATCCGAATCATACACCTGGGTAGATTCAATTGATAAATTATGACCGGACTGATTGTAACCCTGCACAGAGAAGCGAGCTCCTGTTCCACTCGTTGCTCCATCCGTTTTGATATAGCATGACATTGTCAGGTCTCTGCCAAACTGTTCGGAATAATCATAGCCACGAGCAAAATAATTCCCATCGCTTAACATGAAAGAATGGGTACCGTTGTAAACGTTAGCGTCTGTTGATCCTGTTGAGGTATATGTTGGTGGTGTGTACCAATCTGTCGATCCATTTTCTGCCCCACTGTTGGTCAACAGGTTAAATACCGGCTTGTTTGCAGACGCGGTCCCGCTTAGTTTGTTGTTTGATGAGTCAGCTGTATTCAAATATTTATATACATTGGTGTTGCCAAACTTATCTGAAACGTCAATAGTCCTTCCATAATTATCAAAATTGTAGGATGTATAATAATTATCATCCTCCGTCGCATAGCTACTATCATTACCGGGATCGGTGACAACCGTTGCATCCGGGTTTGTATAATCAAATTGAAGGCTGTTGCCATTATCACTTTCATCGGTATCATTAACGCCCAACTCGTCAATTTGGGTTAACTGCGGGCTTGCGTTGTCATCAAGCGTATAGGTGTATCTGATTTTATAAGAATCAGCCGATGTTACCTTGTTTAAAATTCCGTTGCTGTCATATGCAAAATAAGATGTAGAACCATCTGAATCCTGAATGGATGTCAATCTTCCATTTGTATAACTGAATGTAGTCACTCGGTTGTCAGGGTCTGTTATTGCGCTGATATGATCTCCATTCCTGCTGATATATGTATATCTTCCAGCACCGTCAATGATTGCCGTTACATATTCGCCGGCATAGACATATGTTATGGTGTTCCCATTCGCATCAATTACATTTTTTAAGTATCCGTTAGATGTAAATTTTAGAATATTATCATTTTTATCTTTAATTTGGTATATTTCAACACCGCCTTCAATAGGCCGGGTGAGCTTCGTGCTCGGATCAAACTCATCTTTCCAAACGCCCGTTGATTCTAAAGAAAAATAATGCTCGGTTCCGTCAGCGTCCGTTAATTTATACGGAAATGAATATGCCAAATCACCTGTTACAACATCAATACGCTGACTTATGTTCATCTGCCATCCATACCCGCTATTCAATCCTGCCGGTGTGGAGGGGTCGCTGTCGTTGGGGAAAAAGTTTTTGTAGTATTTTTTGCTGTTGTATACATGAGCGATTGCCATAGGCATCCGATTGCCGCTCATGGCAATGTCAGTATGTTGAAAAACCAGATTGCCTGTATAATCATTCACCCACCCTGTTCCGGCTTCTCCTGCCGAATGGCTGTGGTATGACCAATAGTTTTCCAGTCCTACATTGTTAACATAAGTAACGATAAGTTGTGGCACCAGGCTGTCATAAGGACCATTGGATCCCCACAATTCCGCTATGCCATTGCCCGAGCTTTCATCTGAGTATCTTAACATAATGCCATAGTTGTTGCTTGCATCATCTTGTCTGTACCAATTTTTTACAGCCTTGGTAATATCCCAGTTATAAATAGTGTTATTGTTAGTTACTTTGCTGTAATCCAATGCGGTTGTATCAAAATTACCAGACATATTGCTCCAGGTCAGTGAATATTCGTCCCAGCTGGAAGTTACTTGATGAGCTGTCATGGCATAATTGTATGAAGATAGATCCCAATCAGTGAATGTTGGATTCCCATACTCATCAACAGTAATTTTCGGAGCGCCATACATTTCCAATGATGCATCAATAATCATATCATTCGGGGTTAACTCTGGAAGGCGTGTAAACTTAACAAATGATCTGTTGATGTGATAACTACCATCCAGAAATTGTGTGCCCACCTTATTCGTCGCACCGCCAGCAAAAGTGCTATCGGGATTTGCAAGATCAATATAACCACAATCCATGGAATCGTAATTCCTAGTTATCTGAAAAGAAGGATCAACGGTTACAGGATAAATTCTGGATTTATCATTTAGCCATTCGCGATTTGGAGCAATTGTTAAGATAAAATCCTTTGCTTTCTTTACAATTGAGATGCCTATATCTATTGAGTTATTGCCTTTTGCATCATACATATATGGTTTATCGAAAACAAATACTTGATTGTCCTTATTATCATACAAACCAATACTTTTGTCTTTATTCAATTTTGGAGTCAGTTTATCACACTGCAAAGTAAAAGAAAACGAATTTATGTCATTTCTCTTCTTGATTACAATATCTTCTTTCAATTTGTTAGCTAACAAAGTATATTCAACGTTAATATCCTTGAGGATATCTTTATAGGTAACCTTCCTCTGTGTTTTTTCAACAGCCTTAATTTTTTCATCACTTTTTGCTATTTTCAAATTATTATATACATCACTATATAAATCAGCTTCTTCTACGTTTACACTTTCTGAATCGTTCAATCTCCAGCTAATTGAATAGCCATTAACCTGAATGTTGATCATGTTTTTGTTTGAAGCCGAAGTTTTGAAATTAACATCGTACAGTCCATTTGTATTGTTAATCTTCTTCGTTCCGGCACTGTCGATCGATTCCTGTAAAGTATTATCTATGTCCACCCATTTTTCATTTACTTTTTTATGAACAGGATCTTTATACATTACTGCAGTATAAGTTCCGTCGCTCATCTTAAAATGCTTTGTATTGAAGCCTCTTTTTGATTTTTCTTCTCCTATAATATAGGGAGAAGGTTCATTCTTTTTTGTTTCCGAAATAGGAATGGTTTCTTTATTCGTTTGTTTGAGAGAGCTTGCAGAGGCTGCTATTGGTACAATGGAAAAGCATAGCGCCATACATAGAACAATTGCAGTTACCTGTGTGAACATTTTAATTCGTTTCATTTCTTCATCCCCTGTTGTAATTTCGTGATATCATCACACATACAGTATAACCCAGTATGATACTTCCTGTCAATTCGTGTTATTTCACAAACATCCTTATCTGTTCTTGTTGTATTTTATACCATTGTAGATTTGTAACTTTTTAGAACCTGATAAAAAATACAAATTAATGCTTGACAAAATTTATAAATAGTAATACTATGTTATTATCAAATTGATAATAACATCGCATGAGTGACTCTTAACGCAAAAACAAATAACGGAGGTACCTATGATACGAATTGACAATAAGGAAGTAGTCATTGGCATGTTTCCCAATC
>ERZ778021.1380-NODE-1380-length-29135-cov-6.441300_pt1 | contig 29135 bp, 15 predicted proteins | sample MGYA00375751_ERZ778021 | MGnify/ENA primary metagenome ERZ778021 (study PRJEB29350, sample SAMN05389814) | bioreactor metagenome | isolation source: Thiocyanate stock bioreactor | place: South Africa: University of Cape Town | collected 2013-08-29 ... | reverse complement strand
CGCCGGAGGACGACGCCCTGGTCCTCCGCCGCCCCGACGGCGAGGCGTTCCAGCACGTCCAGGACATCATGAAGGACCGCCGGGCGATGCGCCGGCTGGCCAGGATCGAGCGCCGTCGCCGCAAGGAAGCCGACCGCCGCGCCGAAGTCCTGGAGCGCCGCGCCGACGACGCCGACCGCCGCGCCCGCGAGGAACGCGACCGCGCCCTCGACGCCGACCTGCGGGCGCGCGACGCCGACCGCCGCGCCCGCGAGGAGCGCGAGAGGGCCGAAGCCGAGCGCGAGCGGGCCGAGCGGCTGGCGGCGATGCTCCGCGCGATGGGCCACGAGCCCGATTGATCGACCCCGGCGAATCGCCTTGACCGGGATCCGGCGTGTGGATACCCTCCCGACGCCCAGGAAGGGTTCCGTTCGAAATGCGAGAGAGCCGGCCCGCCCCCGTCCCATCGCCTTGCCAGCCGGGGGCCGTCCGCCGCGGTGTTCTCAAGGAGGAGGACGAGCATGTCCGACAAGCGACGGTCCGAGGGACGTCGACGCGCCTGGGGGCGCGGGCCGATCATCCTGCGATTCGACTCCCTTGAGAAGCGCGAAGTCCTCTCGGCCGCGGGACATGCCCTCCCCGACCTCGTCGGCTCCTCGTTCGTCGCGGTCCAGGACGCCGACTGGGGCTCCACCGTGACGGTCACCGGCCAGGTCACCAACCAGGGCGACGGCGCGACGACGGGGCCTTTCAACGTGGCCATCTACGCCGGGAGCCGCGCGACCGTGAACCGCCTGTCGGTCTCGCTCGGCGAGGTGACGATCCCCGACGGGCTCGCCGCCGGGCAGTCCGTCCCGTTCACGGCGACCGTCAGGCTGCCGGCCAACCCCGTGCCGGGCATGGGGAGTTCCGGGCTCCTGCACCTGTCCCTCAAGGTGGACTCGCAGAAGCAGGTCGCCGAGGCCAACGAGCGGAACAACTCGGGAGTGGGACCGGGCTATGACCAGTCGGTCGTCTCCATCGCCCCGACCCAGCCCGCCCAGTTGATCGCGACATCCGTCGGCACCTACCCCGCCGCCGCCACCTGGGGCAAGACCCTCTCGATCACAACCCAGGTGACGAACAAGTCCTACGGCGCCGCCCCCGCGACCCGGGCGCAGGTCGTGCTCACGCCGGCCGGGATCGTCCAGGGGACCGGGTCGGACGTGACCCTCGGCAGCATCACCATCCCGGCGATCCAGCCCTGGCAGACGGTCAACGCCGAGAAATCCTTCACGCTGCCCGCCATCCCGCCGGTCCTCCTGTCCGGCTACAGCCAGTTCACGCTGACCATCCTGCCGGACGCCGACTTCCTCACGAACCCCGTCGGGCCGCATTTCGCGATCGGCGGGACCGGGATCGACCAGGCGGCCGTCACGATCAACCCCCCGTCGGGCGCGACCGCCACGCCGATCCACGAGAGCCTGCCGGACCTCGCCATCGCCACGGTCACGCCGTCGACGTCCGACCTCGCCTGGGGCGGGAGCTTCGACGTCAGCACGACCGTCCAGAACATGGGGACCGTCGACCCCGGCGCGTTCCGGGTCCGGTTCCTGCTGGTGGGCCCCAGCGGCAACACCGCTCGCACCATCTTCCTGGGCGACGCCATCATCCCGGGCCTGGCGCCCGGCTACTCGCAGCCGATCACCCAGACCGTCAGCCTCCCCAGCCGACTGCCGTCGGGGATCCTGCTCGACGGGATCGGCACGGCCAAGATCGTGGCCGTCGCCGACCCCGAGAACGGGCTCAACGAGACCTTCAAGAACAACAACACCGCGACGTCGTCGCCGGTCTCGCTCCGGCTGCTGGGGAGCGACGGCTCCACGTTCGTCCCCAACACGCCCGACCCGGAGACCCTGCTCAACGTCAACCGTCCCAGCCTCGCCAAATACCAGAAAGCCACTAAGCTCGCCCAGGCCGCCGCGGCCACGCAGAACGGCCAGGCCACCCCGCACAAGAAGTTGTTCCGCCGGCCCCCGCCCAAGACGAGCAGCGGCAAGACGCTCGGCGTCTTCCCGAAGTCGGTGGGGAACTTCTTCAGCGACATCTTCTGAGCATCTCGCCCGGTTCGCAGGCTTTGCCCAATCCGCCTCGGCCCCGGGCCTCGGCCAATCGACACAACCCAAGCAGATTTCAGCGATTCCGCCGGCGATCGGATCGCAATCCGGGAAACTTGAGACAAAATGGAAAATAGCTAGGCGGTTTGTTGAAGAGCGGTAAGATCGCGGCTATGCTTCCCTGGTCTGAACCCCCCTTGCGAGCGGGGGCGTCGACCAGGCCCGCCGTCCGGTCCCCGTCCAGGGCGACAGCCCCGCCCGAAGCCCCGAAGTCTTGCACACCGAGGATTTTACGATGGCCCAGGACCGGATGGACGCACAGGGTTCCTCGACGAGTTCGCGGACGGCGGCTCTCGTTGATTCCCGCTTCGTACCGCGCCAGTATGAGCCCAACTACGCCTACCCGCTCCTGGTCTTGCTCCATGGCAAGGGGGGGGATGAGGATCAGCTCATCCGGGCGATGCCGGCGGTGAGCCGACGGAATTACGTCGGCCTCGGCCTGAGGGCGCCGGTCGCGGTCCATAAGAAGGATGGTCAGGTCGGCTATTCCTGGGGGCCGGACTTCGAGATCCCGGGCCGGAGCAGCTTCCGCACCGCGAGGCCGATGGACCCGGCGGATCAATTCCGACGCGCCATGTGCGATCCATGTTCGGATCCCATGACGCGGCTTGAGGATGGAGTCTTCGCCGGGGTCCGCGAGATCCGCAGCCTTATGCACGTCCACTCGGAGCGGATCTTCCTGATCGGTTTCGGAGAAGGGGCGGCGGCGGCGTATCGGCTGGGCCTCAGCTTCCCCGATCGGTTCGCCGGCGTCGTGGCCGTGAACGGCTGGCTGCCGACCAACTTCCGGGCCCTCGCCCGTTTCGACGCCCTGCGGGATTTCCCCGTCCTGGCCGTCCACGGGGCCTGGAACTCGCGCGTGCCGCTCGCCCACGCCCGCCGCGACGTCGCCACGCTCCGGGCCGGCGGCCTGCGGGTCGCCTTCCAGGCCTACCCCTGCAACCATCGCCTCGACCCCGACATGCTGGCGGACGTCGACACCTGGATCATGAATCGCTGCACGAATCAGCCCGTCGCCTGATTCCCCGCCGCACCCGGGCGTTGTATCATGGGGGAGCGATCGGAGTCGCCCCCCTGGAGAGGCCCACCTGATATGGACGGCGCGTTCGCCTGTCCGGAGTGCGGCCAGGACGTGGAAGTGCGCTCGCCCGGCCCCGGGCGTCAGGTGCGCTGCTCGTTCTGCAACACGCTGATCGAAGTCCCTTTCCTCCCCCGCGTCGAGGGAGCGTGGAAGCGTCGGCGCTTCGGCCGCCCCTGGTGGTGGGCCTGGGCCTGGTGGGGCGTGGCGCTCTCCGTGATCGGCCTCGCCGCGGTCGCCGCCGCCCAGGCGATCGTCCGCGGCGAGCGGGCGGCGCGGGCCCGAACGATCGAGCGATTGCTCGACTCTTCGAAATCGCACGAGGCCGACGGCCGCATCGACCTGGCCCTGATGGACCTGGACACGGCCCTCCAGACGGCGACCGGCGACGACGACCTCCCCGAGAAGGGCGAGGCGATCCGGGTCCGTCGTTGCGACCTCGCCCGGCGCGACGTCCAGGCCGTCCTCGGGACGCTGGCGTCGGACGACCGCGAGTCCGGGGCGCTCGGCGACTGGCTCAACCTGGTCGCCCGCGCCGGGGCGGATCGCGACCTCGCCCCGGTCCGGCGGGACGTCGAGGCCCGATTCGCCGCGACCCTGGGGCGATGGCTCGACGACCGGGAGGCCCGGGCCGGGCGCGAGCCCGACCCGTCGACGGCGTTCGGCGTCTGCGTCGACGCGGCCGACCTGTCGATCCATCTCCCCCCCGCCGACCACGACGCCGCCGTCCGCCGCTTCCGCGACATCGCCGCGCGGCTGGTCGCCCGCCGCGGGACGGTGCTGGACGTCGCGCCCGGCACCTACGTCCGCGGCACGAAGGCGAGCTACGACAAGGCCCTTCACGCGTTCATCGTGGAGACGCTCCGCGTCAAGGGTTACCTGCCCCCTTCGCCCTCGCGATGGGCCGACCTCTGGGCGAGCGCCCCCTATCGCTTCGCCTACGAGATCCGCGAGACGTATGAGGGCTCCTACCTGGAGACCCAGAACCGGCTGACGCGGATCGTCGCGACCCTCATGCTGTCGGGGCCGGGCGTCGCGGCCTGGAAGACCGCCCCGAGCGCCCGGACCGTCGTCCCGGTGCGCGGGATGCCGTCGTACCTCGCGAGCCGGCTGGCCCTCAGCCTCGATCGGGTCGATGAGGCCGAGCGGATCCTCTACGAGGACGCCTTCGCCCAGATCCGCGACAAGTTCCGCGGCGGCCTCGCCAACCTCCCGGCGTACCCGGCCGCCGCGACGACGAGCCTTGGGACGAGGTGACGCCCCCTTCGCCCCGAGGGCGGCGTCCGGTATGATGTTTTTCGACGAACGCCATACCGAACGGCGTGGACATCCCGGCCCGCGGGCCGAGCCGAATCAGGGCGCGCCATGCACATTCCGGACGTACTCCTCGGCGGCGGGGCCGCCGCCGCGACCGCGGCCCTGGGCGCGGCGGGGCTGGGCTGGGCGCTGCGACGGGTCGACGAACGCCACGGCCCCCGGACGACCTCGCTGATGGGGATGACGGCGGCGTTCGTCTTCGCGGCCCAGATGGTGAACTTCCCGGTCGGGCCGGGCGTCTCGGGACACCTGTTGGGCGGGGTCCTGGCGGCCGTGCTGCTGGGGCCCTGGGCCGGCGCGGTGGTGATCGCGGCCGTGCTGATCGTCCAGTGCTTCCTCTTCCAGGACGGCGGCGTGACCGCGCTGGGGGCCAACTTCGTCAACATGGGCCTCGTCGGATCGGTCGGCGGCTACGCGATCTACGGGCCGATCCGGAGGGCCCTGGGGGGGCGGCGCGGGATCCTGATCGGCTCGATGGTGGCGGCCTGGTTCTCGGTCCTGCTGGCGGCGGGGGCGTTCTCGATCGAGCTGGGCGCCGGCGGCCGTCGCGAGGACTTCTTCCGGATCCTGAGCTGGATGGCCCTGGTCCACGCGGGGATCGGCGTGGGGGAGGCCCTCATCACGGGCCTGGTCGTCCGGTTCGTGCTGCTGACCCGCCCGGAGTTGATCGAAGGCGGGACGAACGAGGACGAGCTTCCGCGACGGATGCCGGGATGGCTGTCGCCGGCCGTCGCCGGGCTGGGGATCGCGCTGGCGGTCGCGGCGTTCGCCTCACCGTTCGCCGCCGAGTCGCCCGACGGCCTGGAGTACGTCGGCTCGATGTTCGGATTCCTGCCGGACGAGGAGGCCCCGCCGCTGGTGCGCTCGCCCATGCCGGACTACCAGGCCCCGGTGCCGGCCGGGTTCGGGGGGATCGACCAGGTGAAGGCGGCGACGGCCGCGGCGGGCGTCGTCGGGACGCTGGTGGTCTTCGGCTTCGCCTGGGCGATGGCCCGGGTGTTCTCCGCGGGGGACGCGAAGCGGGGGGCCTGGGCCGATGCCGCCTGACGGGCCGCCCCGCCGCGTGGACGCGCGGGTCAAGCTGATCGCGGCCGTCGGATTCGTGGTCGCGGTGGTCGTCGCGCCGCCGGGCTCGTGGCGATACCTCGCCGGGCTGGGGATCGCGCTGGCGGCCGTCGTGGTCGCGTCGAAGACGCCCCCGATCAAGCTGCTCGCGCGATGGCTGGCCTTCGCGCCGGCGCTCGGCTTCCTCGCCGTGCTGACCGCGGGGAGGGTCGCCGAGTCTTCGGCGTTGCCCTGGCGGATCGCGGCGCTGGACCTCGTGGCGCGGAACAGCCTGGCGTTCGTCGCCATGATGACGATGGCCCACGCCACCCCCTGGACGGACCTGCTCGCGGCGATGCGACGCCTGGGCATGCCCGCGGCGCTGGCCTCGACGCTGGCCTTCATGTATCGCTACCTGTTCGTCCTCCGCGACGAGCTGGGCCGGATGACGACGGCGCGGCGGGCCCGCACCTTCGGCCGCGGGCCCGGCTTCGGGTCGCTCGCGAGCCTGATCGGCGCGCTGCTGGGCCGCGCCCTGGACCGCGAGGAGCGCGTCTTCGCGGCGATGACCGCCCGGGGATGGGACGGCACCCTGCGGACCCTGGACGACTGACCCGTGGCCACCGACCCCTCGCCCGCCCCCGCCGTCCGCCTGGCGGGCCTGACCTACGACTATCCCGACGGCCGTCGCGCCCTCGACGGCGTCGACCTGGCCATCGCCGCCGGCGAGTCGGCCGCGCTCGTCGGCCCCAACGGGGCGGGCAAGAGCACGCTGCTGCTCCACCTGAACGGCCTGCTCCCCGGCCGTCGCGGGATCGGCCGCCGCCCCGCGCCGTCGGTCTGGATCGACGGCCTCGACGCCTCCCGCGAGGGCGCGGCGGTCCGGCGCAAGGTCGGGCTGCTGTTCCAGGACCCCGACGACCAGCTCTTCTCGACGACCGTCCTGGAGGACGTGGCGTTCGGCCCGCTGAACCTCGGCATGGCCAAGGGCGAGGCCCGACGGCTGGCGATGGAATGCCTGGACCGCGTGGGGCTCGCGGAGGCGGCCGATCGGCCGCCGCATCATTTGAGCTTCGGCGAGCGCAAACGCGTCTGCCTGGCGGGCGTCCTGGCGTGCGAGCCCTCGGTGCTGGTCCTGGACGAGCCGACCGCGAACCTCGACCCTCGGGGCCGTCGCCGGTTCATCGAGCTGATCCGCTCGCTCACGGCCACCAAGCTCATCGCCACCCACGACCTGGAGATGGTCCTGGAGGTCTGCCCGCGCACCGTGCTGCTCGACGCCGGCAAGGTCGTCGCCGACGGGCCCTCGCGGGCGATCCTGGACGACGCCGTCCTGATGGAAGCCCACGGCCTCGAACGCCCGCTCAGCCTCCTCATCGGCCGGTGACGGGCTTTCGGGCCAGGGCGGCGGCGTAGCCGGGCCGGCCGCGGAGGGACGCCAGGTCGGGATCGATCGCGGCCCGGTCGGCGGGGAAGCCGGAGCGGATCGCGCGGCCCAGCAGGTCGACGGCGCGGGGGGCGTCGCCCAGGATCGCCAGGGCGCACGCGGCGTTGTAGAGGCGGTTGGGGGTCGGGTTGGCGACCAGGCGGTCGACGTCGTCCAGGGCCCGCAGCTCGACCGCCTCGTACAGCCCCGGGTCCGCCGCGACGGCCAGGTCCAGGTGGGCGAGGGCCGCGTCGCGGTCGCGCGAGCGGACGACGCGCGCCATCCCGTAGTGGGCCAGGGCGTGTCCGGGCTCCTCGGCCAGCGCGGCCCGGAAATCCCGGGCCGCCGAGACCGGGTCGGAGTCCAGCCGAACCACGCCTCGCGCCGCGTGGAGGTCGGGCGAGGGCGATCGGGCCAGGAGGTCGTCGAACAGCCGCTCGGCCTCGTCGCCCTTGCCCTGCCGCATGAGGGCGTCGGCGAGGGCCGCGGCGAGGCGGGCGTCGGCCTTGCCCTGGCGCGCGACGTCCCGCAGGTCGGCCTCGGCCCGGTCGGGGAGGTCCAGTTCCAGCTCGACGAGCCCCCGGTCGGCGCGGGCCTCGGCGAACGTCGGGTCGAGGGCGAGCGCCCGGGTGTAGGCGTCGAGCGCCTCGCGCGGGCGGGCGGCCCGGGCCAGGGCGAGGCCGCGGTTGAAGTGGCCCCACGCGAAGTCCGGCCGCGAGACGACGCAGGCCGTGAAGTCGGCGACGGCGTCCTCGAACCGCCCCTGCTCGAAGTGGCAGTGCCCCAGCGCGAACCAGGCCCAGAACGAGGTGAGGTCGAGGTCCGTCGCCGTGCGGAGCGACCGCTCGGCCGCCGCGAGGTCGCCGTCGGCGAACTGGACCATGCCCAGCGCCGTCCAGTCCTGGCAGGTGGACGCGGGGCGGGCCTCGGCCTCGCGACGATCCGCCGCCGCGCCGGCCGCGTCGCCGAGCGCCGCCCGGTAGCGGGCGCGTCGGCGATAGAGGATGGATGGGGCGTCGCCCGCGGCCTCCTCCAGCCCATCGAGCCGCGCGACGGCCTCCTCCAGCGCGTCGCGGCGGGCCGCCTCGGGGGCCTTCCTCGCCAGGACGACGCGGGCGTGGGCCGACTGGAGGACCAGCTCGACCACCGAGCGTCGGACGTCGCCGCGCTCGTCCGCGCCGAGCCGGCGCGTCCAGGCGCCGCCGAGGACGCCGCGGGCCTCGTCCACGCCGGCGGCGTCGAGCGTCGCGGCGGCCAGGTCGAGCCCCCGGCCGACGCGGGACGGGTCGCCGAACGTGTTGAGCAGGAACCGGCATTCCAGGGCGTCGCGCTGGAACTGTCGCAGCTTGAGCCGCGCGTGCAGCCCCTGCATCGCCTCGAAGACCTGCCACGATCCGAACAGCAGCAGGACGATCAGGGCGACCGCCCCGAAGGCGACCGAGGACGACGAGCAGGCCGAGGGGTGCCGCCGCGCCCACTTGCGCGCCCGTTCCGCCAGGCTGGGCTCCGGGCCGTGCTTCATCGGCAGGTCTTCGAGGAACCGCCCCAGGTCCTCCGCCAGCTCCCCCGCGCCGCGATGCCGACGGCCCGGGTCGGGGTCGAGGCACTTGGCGACGAGGGCGTCGAGGCTGGGGGGGACCTCGGGGCGGCGGGAGCGGATCGAAGGCGCGCCGGCGCGCCGTTCGGCGAGCATCCGGCGGAGCGTCGCGAGCGAGCCGCCCCCGGCCGCCGGGTTCTGGAACGCCGGCTCGCCCGCGAACATCTCGAACAGGATCAGGCCCAGCGAATAGAGGTCGGACCGCTCGTCGACCGCGCCGGGCGGCGTGGCCCCCTCCGGGTCGAGGGCGTCGAGGTGTTCGGGCGCCATGTAGGGGAGGGTGCCGCCCAGCATCGCCCGGGCGACCGATTCATCGTCCTCGCCCGCGCCGCCGGGCGCCGCGTCCACGGAGAGGTTGAAGTCCAGGAGCATCGGCGTCCCGTCGCCCGCGATCAGGACGTTCGACGGCTTCAGGTCGCGGTGCAGCAGGCCCCGGGAATGGGCGTGGTCGAGCCCCTCGGCCAGCCGGGCGACGATCCACGCCGCGGCGCGCACGGGGTCGGCGCCGCGCAGGAAGCGGCGGGACGGGAGCCGCTCGTCCCGGGCCTCCTCACCCCCCTCGGCCTCGTCCCGCCGCTCGCGAAGCAGCCGGAGCGGGGCGAACCGGCGCGAGGGGCGATCCAACCCCGATGGCGAGGAGGGGGCGGGGCGGGGGGCGGTCGCGGGCGGGTCGACGCGGATCGAGGCCCCCTCGCGCGACGGATCGGGCCGCCGCGCAGGGCGGGTCGACTCGACGGCCTGCGCCGGCAGCCGGCGAGAGAGCATGTCGAGGGCGTCGACCAGGCTCCGGCCGCGCGAATCCGGCCCGCGAGCGGCCCACGACTCCTCCAGCACCTGGGCCAGGTTCGCGCCGCCGAAGTAGGGCATGCAGAGCAGCCGAAGGCCGGTCGCGGGGTCGTCCCGGACGGAATGCACGGGGACGATGTTCGCGTGCTGGAGCCGGGCCAGGGCCTGGGGCTCGTCCCCCTCGGCCGCCGAGACCTTCAGGGCCACGAGCCTCCCCCCCAGGCTGGCCTCGCGGGCGAGGAAGACGCGGGCGAACGCCCCGCGGCCCAACTCGGCGACCAACCGGAATCCGCCCACCTCCGCCCCCACCCGGGGGAGTTCCGGGTCGGAGGCCCCGCCCCCCCGCCCGGGCGCGGGCCCGGTCGAGGACACGGACCAGGCCGTGGACGCGGAGATGGGCTCCTCGAAATCCAACGCCGCCTCCCGGGCGGCCGATTCCGAGGCCGGCCGGGACGGCAGGGCGCGGTGCGGGGCGGGTTGGTAAGAGTCGAGCGACCGCTCGGACTCCAGGTCCCAGTCGGCGAACGGCGTGTCGTCCGGTCGGTCCACGGCCATCCCCAGCCTCCTCCATCCCCCCTCGCTCGCCTCGCCCCTCGCCAGGCGCGTCCATCCAACTCCGTAGGCCCGCGCCGCGGTGCTGTCCAGGGTGTGGCCTCGGGGCAACGTCCAGGGCCGGTTCGTCGGCACGGGGCCCGGACGTGACCTATGGTTGGGGATGGAGCGTTCACGGGCCGACACCGGTCGCGGCGACCGACGGCGGGAGGGTTGATCATGGGATCGGAAGTGGCCGAGCGGGCGTGGCGTGACGATTCGGCGGCGGGCGACTGGGCCAGGACCGGCCAGCCCGGCGTCGGGCCGAGGCCGGCCGACAAGGAGGAGCCGTCGGGCGAGGAGGGCGAGCACGTCGTGATCGGCCGCCTGATCCGCCGGCTGAAGATCTCCGACGCCCCGGCGCGGTTCCAAACGCTGGCGACCAACGTCCTCCGCGCCTCGCTCGGCGCCGGGGCCGCGGCCTGGGTCCCGGCCGACGACCACGAGGACGTCGTCGTCAGCGGGGAGATCCCGGGGATGTCGCCGCGGTCGTATCGGCTCCTCGGCACCGCCCTGGGCCGCGACGGCGTGGCCGTCGTCGACGATCCGGCGGGCGCCCGCGCCGTCCACGCGCCGGAGTCGGTCCGGAGATTCGCGGCCGTCGCGGCCGGCTCGGCCGGCGCCCTGGTGGTCGTCAATCCGGTCGAGGGCCGCCCGATCGGGTCCCTGGAGGTCGAGCGGGCCCAGTATGTCGCCTCGCTGATCGCCACCCAGTCGCACAACGCGCGGATCTACGCGGAACTGAAAGATCTCCTCTTCGGGATCATCCGCGCCCTGACCGCGGCCATCGACGCCAAGGACCCGTACACCTCGGGCCACTCGGAGCGCGTGGCCCGGATCGCCGTCCGGCTCGCGGAGGAGATGGGGATGCCCCCGCAGAAGCGGAGCGACCTCTACCTGGCGGGCCTGCTGCACGACATCGGCAAGATCGGGATCGACGACGAGGTGCTGAAGAAGGGGGGGCCGCTGACGCCGCTGGAGTACCGCAAGATCCAGGCGCACGTCGAGATCGGCGTGACGATCCTCCAGGACCTGAAGAAGCTCCGCCACATCCTGCCGGGGGTCCGCCACCACCACGAGAGCCTGGACGGCTCCGGCTACCCCGACCACCTGGAAGGGGAGGAGATCCCGATGGAGGCCCGCATCCTCGCCGTCGCCGACTCGTTCGACGCGATGTCCAGCAACCGCCCCTACCGCAAGCGACTCTCGCCGATGCAGATCGACGAGATCCTCGCCAAAGGCCGCGGCGTCCAGTGGGACCCGGTCGTGGTCGACGCCCTGATGTCCTGCCGGATGGACGTCGAGGCCATCCGGCAGAAGGGCCTGGGCGACAGCCTCATCGGCGCCGTCGACGTCACGCTGGGCCGGCGATGAGGCCGGCCCCGTTGCAGCCCCCTCAACCGGCGTCCGTCCGCCGCCTCCTCGCGGGGCGGGGCCTGCGGCGGAACTTCCGGCGGGCCAGGGCGATCAGGTCGGGATAGAGCGGGCCGGACGCCAGGCCCATCCCGATGAGGAAGCCCAGGGCGCGGGTGGCGAGGCCGGCGCGGGCCACCTCGACCTCGGCCTCGTCGGCCCCGGAGCCGAGGGCGTCGGCCAGGAGGGGAGCCTCCTCCTGCGCGGCCCCGACGGCGCTGGCGGCGAGGTCGTCGGCGTCGCGCGAGCCCTCGCCGACGCCGAGGCCGGCGACCACGATCGGGACGCCGCCGGGCCCGCGCAGGGTGGTCAGGGCGGGGTCGGCGTCGGAGGGCCCGCCGCGATCGCCGCGGGCCTTGACGGCCAGGATGAGCTCCAGGTCCAGGTCGGCCCCGAAGGCCGCCAGGCCGCCGCCCTGCGATCGCGGGCCGCGGCCGGCGGTCGGCGTGGGCTCGTCGGACGTCGTCGCCAGGACGGGCCCCAGGGCCGCGGCCGTGCGCGACACGAGCGGGCCGAGGTAGACCACGACGGGCCCTTCGTCGGCCAGGTCGACGTCGGCGTCGGCGGCGCCCGAGGTCGTCGAGACCGCGACGCGGGGCCCAGGACCGCTCTCCGAGGCCGTCGTCGTCGCGGGCTCCGCGGCCGGCGCGAGCGGGCCGATCGCCGTCGAGACGTCGGTGCGTCCGAGCGTGACGATGTAGGGCGTCCCGCCGTCGGACACCTTAGTAGCAGTGGCCGACGCGCCCCCGCCCGGGGCGCCGACGTCGTTCCGCCGGATGCTCAGCTCGAAATACGTCCCGTCCAAGGGCGACGCGTCGCCCTCGTCGTCGACCGTCTCCTCGACGCCGTCCGGCCCGTCCGTCACCTGACCTGCAGGTCCGCTCGGCATGAGGGAGGCCATCGACACGAGCCGGACGACGATCTCGCCCCCAGTCGGAGCCCCATTGATGGAGATATAGAGGGTCTGGGAGGGGCCGTCGCCGAGGATCGAGACGCCGGTGATGCGCGACAGCATCTCGCCCCCCCGGCCGATCAGGAAGACCTGATCGATCCGGGGCATGAAGGGCTCGCCCTCGTCCTGCGGCGTCAGGCCCAGGGTCAGCGTCCGGGTGAACGGCCCGACGGGGATCCGCAGGGCGGTCGACTTCATGCCGTCGATCGAGCCGGTGTACGAATAGCTGGTCGTCCACGGCATCCTGGGGGTCGCGGCCAGTTCTTCCGGCGATGGGGGGCCGACCTCGGGCTGCGGCCCGTATCCTTCCGCGGGCGAAAAATCGGTCCCCGCGGGCATTTGCGGCCAGACCGTCGTGGCCGGGGCGTTGAGCGTCGCCGCATCCGGCCCGCTCGTCGACCAGATCGAATTCCCCGCGTCGTCCTGGACCAGCAGGGACGACGTGCGAATCGCCAGGGGGAGGAGCGCGACGGCCGTATCGGTCCTCCACTCGCTCCCGGACGCGAATCCGATCGCGACGGGGGGACGCGGGCCGGAATCGGACGCCGTCGCCTCCGCCGTCATCCCGCCGAACTCGACCGCCGGGGGCGGGATGGCGATCAACCCGAGGCCGTCGATCATCCCCGGAGACGTCGCGGGCTCGGCGTCGGCGCTCAAAAGCACGCGGCCTTCCAGGGGTTCGACGAGTCGGAAAGTCTGGAAGCGACCAGGGTTCGATCGACGACGATCCGGCCGACGCGTCGTCGGTCGGAATCCTCGCCATAGTCCCTGAAGGAATGTCGCCACCATCATCTCCGGCCGCAGGTCTCGTCGCCCGAGTTTCAAGGCTCCTCGCCCGTCCGTCGCCTCGACGGCGGTTTGAGGCGCATGGGAAGCCCCCAGACTTTACGCCTTATGGATTCCAGTCGCAATCGGCCGACAACCGGCGTCACGCTCGCCGCGATTTCTTGCGCAGGCGGCAAGGATCGCCCCCACGCCGGGCGATTCGGCCGACGGACGAGCCCCTCGACTAAGGAAGGGCCGCCTGCGACGTTGGATCCCGTAGGCTCCGCGCCGGATCGGAACCGTCGTGCGGCCTGCGCATCCAAAGGGGGGCGTCCGCCACGCGCCCGGCGACCCTCTCCCCATGTCCAATCGCGGAGGACGACCTCGTGACGCCCAGAATCCCGCAACGGCACGGCCTGGCGATCGCCCTCGCGATCCTCGCGGCGGCCTCGACCGCCCGGGGCGAGGAGCCCAAGGGAAGCCCCCCCGCCGCCGCCCCGGCCGTCCCCGGCGACGTCGTGGCCGCCCTCCAGGAGCGCAAATTCGCCGAAGCCCGCCCGGCCCTGGCCGCCCTCCGCGAGCGGGCGGGCACCGATGACGACCGAGCCTACCTGGACTTCCTATCCGCCGTGGCCGACCGGCTCGACGGCCGCCGCGACGCCGCCCGCGACACGCTCCGCAAGGCGATGCTGGACTTCCCCAAGAGCGTGTGGCTCCCCAAGATCCGCTACGAGCTGGCCGCCCTGGAGCTGGCCTCCGGCGATCCCGCCCGCGCCGAGGAGCTGGCGCGGGCGTCGGCCGCCCCGCTGCTGGCCGACGAACGCAAGGACCGGCTGGCCGAGGTCTACAAGTCGTTCGCCCGGGGCCTGCTCAAGCCCGACGACCCCGTGACGCCCCCCGATCCCCAGGCCGCCCGCGACCTGCTGGACCAGGCCCGGCTGCTCGCCAAGGGGGCCGCGACGAAGGCCGAGTTGACCGTCGAGATCGCCCGCGCCAGCCGCCTGCTGAACGATCACGCGAGGGCCGTCCTGGAGCTGGAAGCCCGGCTGAAAGACCACCCGGACCTCCCCGGGCGGTCCGCGATCCGCTTCGCGCTCGGCGAGTCCCTCCGCGACGCCGGCCGCCCCCTGGACGCCCGCCTCGCCTGGTCGGACCTGGCCCGCGACGTCGAGGTGATGAAGCCCGAGGCCCGCACCCCGGCCGACGACCGGGCCCGGGCCGACGCCCTCGCCGCCATCCCGTCCACCTACGGCATCCCGACGCCTAACGACTCCCGCAGCCTGGCGCTGGGCGTCTCCGCGCTGGAGCGGTTCCTGGCGGCGTATCCGGCCCACCCTCGCGCCGTCCGCGCCGCGTTCGAGATCGGCCAGGCGAACATGAACGCGGGCCAGGCCGACGCCGCGCTCGCCGCCTTCGCCCGGTTCCTGAAGGGCGAGGGCTTCAAGGCGGAGTCGGACGAGGCCAAGAAAGAGCTGGCTCAGCTCGCGATGACGGCGACGTTCCTCTCGGGCCAAATCCTGCTGGGGCAGGGGAAGTTCGACGAGGCCGTTGCCGCCTGGCAGGGGTATCTCGCGAAGTTCCCGGACGGCCCCCAGGGGGCCGACGCCCAGCGCGCAATCCTCGACGCTCGGCTCGCCAAGGCCGTCGACCTCGTCCGCCTGGGCCGCGCCGGCGACGCCCGCGCCGTCTGGGCCGAGTTCGTCGCGCAGAACCCGCTCGACCCCCGCGTGCCGGAGGTCCTGTTCCAGTCGGGCCAGAGCCACCTGCCCGACAAGCAGTTCGACCAGGCGGTCGCCGCCTGGGCCGCGCTGATCAGCAAGTTCCCGGAGACCGAGCCCGCCGCGCACGCCCAGTTCCTCACCGGCACGATCCAGGAGGTCGAGAAGGGGACGCTCGCCGAGGCCGTCGAGACCTACAAGAAGATCAAGGCGCAGCCCTGGGCCAATGAAGCCGCCCAGCGGATCGCCGCGATGGAGGCGAAGGCGCTCACGGTCGTCACCCCTCGCGCCTTCCGCAGCGGCGAGGGGCCGTCCCTGAAGGTCTCCACGCGGAACCTGGAGCGGCTGACTTTCACGGCCTACAAGCTCAACGCGGAGTCGTACTTCCGCAAGAAGCACGGGTTCGAGAACGTGGAATCGCTCGACATCGGCCTGGTCGCGCCCGACGCCGAGTGGACCGAGGACGTCCCCGGCTTCGCCAGGCTCAAGCCCGTCGAGGCCGACTACGCGCTGAAGAAGCTGGACGTCCCCGGCGTGTACGTCGTGAAGGTGACGGACCAGAAGACGCTCCAGGCGACGACGCTGGTGGTGGCGAGCGACCTGGACGCGATCGTGAAGACCTCGCGCGACCAGGTGCTCGTCTTCGCCCAGGACATGGCCACCGGCAAGGGGCGGCCGGACGCGCGGGTGCTGGTCTCGGACGGCGGCCAGGTGATCCTGGAAGGGAAGACCGGCCCCGACGGCGTCCTGCTCCACGACTGGAAGCCCGCGCGCGAGCCCGGCCGGTTGACGTACCTGCTCGTCGACGGCCCGCACGTCGCCGGGTCGAACCTGGGCGTGCAGCAGGGGGTGTCGCAGGGGCTCGCGGCGCGGGCCTACATCTACACGGACCGGCCCGCGTATCGGCCCGGCCAGACGGCCATGATCCGCGGCGTCGTCCGCGAGGCCGAGGCCGGGCGGTACGACAACGCCCCCGGCGCGGCGTACCGCTTCGAAGTGCTCGACTCGGCCGGCCGTCGGATCGCGGCGCGAGACGTGACGCTCTCGGAGTTCGGCACGTTCCACGAGTCGGTGCCGATCGACTCCGCGGCCCCCGCCGGCGCCTACCAGGTCCGCGTCTTCCGGCCGGGCAAGAGCGAGTTCGCGGGCGGCTTCCAGGTCCAGTCGTACCAGCTCCAGCCGATCGCCGTCTCGGTCGACCTGCCGAGGACCGTCTACTACCGCGGCGAGACGGTCGAGGCCGACGTGGTCGCCCGCTACCAGTACGGCGCGCCGGCGTCGGGCCGTGCGGTCGAGGCCGCGCTGCCCGACGGCCGGACGCTCCGAGGCCGGACCGACGCCGCGGGCAAATTCCACGTCGCGTTCCCGACCGGCGGCTTCGCCGAGTCCCAGCGCCTCGGCGTCGTCGCGTCGCTCCCCGAGGACGGCGTCCGCACGGCCGCGGCGCTGGTGGTCGTCGTGGAAGGGTTCAGCATCGGCGTGGCGACCGACCGCGACGTCTACCTGGACGGCGAGACCTTCGCCGTCCACGCCACGACGTTCGACGCCCTCGGCGCGCCCGTCGCGCAAGACCTCACCGCGGCGCTCATCAAGATCGTCGACGACCACGGCCGGGCCGTCGAGCGCGAGGTGGAGAAGAAGGCGCTCAAGACCGACGCGCAGGGCCGCGGCTCGGTCGCGTTCCAGGCCGCCGACGACCGCGGCGGCCGGTTCGTCGTCCGGGTCGCCGGCACGGACCGCTTCGGCAACGCGATCGTCGCCGACCGCTCGCTGTACGTCTCGGGCAAGGAGGACGCGACGACGCTCCGGCTCATCGCCGACCGGACCTCGTTCAAGGTGGGCGAGCCCGCGAAGGTGAACCTCCACAGCCGCGGCCGGACCGGCCCCGCGCTGCTGACCTGGGACGCCGACCGCATCCTCTCGTACAAGATCGTGACCCTGAAGGACGGCGACAACGAACTCGCCTGGGAGGTCGACGGCTCCCAGTTCCCGAACTTCACCCTGACCGCGACCCGCATGTGGCGCGACCGCCTCGACGACGCGCGGCTCGACCTGGCCGTCGAGCGCGACCTGCGCGTGACCGTGACGCCCGCGAAGCCGCAGTTCGGCCCCGGCGAGGCGGTCGAGGTGGACGTGACGACCGTCGACCAACTCGGCCGCCCGGTCGCGGCGGAATTGTCGCTGGCGGTGGTCGACATTTCGCTGCTGCGGCGGTTCGGCGACCCGCTGCCGGACATCGGCCGCTTCTTCTACGACCAGAAGCGGACCGGCGCGTTCACCGTCTCCTCCACGAACACGTTCCGCTACACGCCGGCCACCACGGCCGTCTCGCAGGCCGTCGTCGAAGACGCCGAACGCCAGGCCGCGGCGGTCGCCAACGCCGCGAGCGCGGAGGAGGTGCGCCGCCGGCTGTTCGACGTGGCCCAGGGACAGCCGCAGGACCGGGCCTGGATGATGGGGACTCAGATGGGCCAGAACCAGGCCCCCATGCCGGGCCAGGCGATGGGGAGGATGGCGGGCGGGGGGGGCGGCATGGGAGGCATGGGCGGCGCGATCGGCGGCGAACATCTCGCTTTCGCCCGCAAGCGGTCCGGGAAGGCCCCCATGGCCCTCGGCGACGCGAATGACGACCTCGACGAGTATGAGGGCAGGGACAAACTCGACCGGAAGGATCAGCCGGCGACCCCGGGCCTCTGGGCCGAGTCAACGGTCGAAGCCAAGAGTTTCGAGGACTTCTCAAAGGCTCGCATCGGAGACGGCCGGCCGGCGCCGCGCGAGCGATTCGTGGAGACGGCCTACTGGAACCCGGCCGTCGTCACCGGGGCCGACGGCAAGGCCCGCGTGACGTTCCCCGCGCCGGGGTCGCTCTCGGAGTATCGGATCACGGCGCGGGGGGTGACGGGCGCGGACACGCTCGCCGGGCAGGCGACGTCGTCCATCCAGGTCCGCCGCGACTTCTTCGTCGACCTGAAGGTCCCGCCGTCGCTGACGCAGGGGGATAAGCCCCGGTTCGTCGCCAGGATCCACCACCTGGGCGTCGCCGGGCCGGCTGCGCTCAAGCTGACCGTGAAAGACGGCCGCGAGCAGACGTTCCCGAAGACGGTCGAGTTGAAGGGGGACGGCGTCGACGAGGTGCTGTTCGACCCCATCGAGGTGGGCGAGGGCCCGCTGTCGCTGGCGCTGTCGGCGACGCTCGGCGAGCGGTCGGACTCGGTCGCGGCGACGGTCCCCGTCCGGCCGTGGGGCGTGCAGGCGTTCGCGTCGGCCTCCGGGTCGAGCGCCGACGGCGCGACGGTCTTCGTCGGCCTGCCCCAAGGTCGATCGTACGAGAACCCGGCGATGCGGATCGTCGTCTCGCCGAGCCTGGAGCGGATGATCGTGGAGATCGCGATGGGCCGCGACGTCCGGCCGCTCCGCGAGGATCGCTCGGCCCTCTGGTCCTGCTTCCCGCCCGACACCACCGCCGACCGCGCGGCCGACCTGCTGGCGGCGACGTCGGCCCTGGCGTACCTTCGGAAGGCCCAGCCCGCGAGCCCCGGCGACGCGCAGCGGCTCGTCGGCCGGATCCAGGGGCTCGTCTCGCAGTTGACGGCCGCCCAGCGCGAGGACGGCGGCTGGGGCTGGATGGCCGCCGCGCCCGACCGGCCCGAGAACAACAAGCAGGTGTCCGGCAGCGACCGGTTCACCACCGCCTCCGCGTTCTGGGCGCTCGCGACGGCCGAGGACCTGGGCCTGCTCCCCGAGCCTTCCGTCTGCGACAAGGCGACGGCGTGGCTCCAGGCCGCGATGGCCGGGACCAACGCCCGCGACCGCGACGCCCGCGCCGCGATCCTCCACGCCCTGAGCCTGCGGAAGCGCGCCGGGTTCGAGGCGGCCAACAGCCTGAACCGCGAGCGGGCCGGCCTCTCCAACGCCGCGCTCGCCCACCTGGCCCTGACCTTCGCGAACCTCGGCCGGCCCGAGCTGGCCGCCGAGGCCCTGGCGATCCTGGGGCCGAAGGCCAAGGCCGAGACGCCGGCGCCGGGACAGACGCCGCGGCTGTACTGGGAGGGCTCGGGCCAGTCGGCCGGCGTCCGGTCCACGGCCGAGACCACGGCCCTCGCGGCGCTGGCCTTCGCCCGGATCCGGCCCCAGGCCGACGAGGCGGCGCGGGGCGTCGCGTGGCTGGAAGCCCACCGCTTCGGCCTGGGCTGGAACCCGTCGAAGGCCCGGGGCCCGGCCGTCGCGGCGCTCGCGGCGTTCCACGGCAAGGCGGCCGGCGGCGACGACCGCTACCGGCTGACGATCGCCGTCAACGACCGCAAGGTCTCCGAGGTCGAGGTCCCCGGCGCGGCCGAGGCCGTCGAGGTCGCGGTGCCGGCCGACGCCGTGAAGGCCGGCGACGCCAACCGCGTCGCCTTTTCGATCGAGGGCCGCGGCACCTTCCACTACGCCGTCGCGCTGACGGGCTTCGCCCGCGACTTCGGCCCGGACCAGGACCGCAACGACCGCCCGGCGTTCGTCGATCGCCGCGTCTACTGGCCGGCCGAACCCGAGCTGGACGGCAAGAAGCTCCCCGTCGGCTTCGCCGCCGCGGTCAACCCGTCGACCTTCGAGAACGTCGCCACCGGGACGTACCTCGGCCGCCGCGCCCGCGTCGGGCTGGTCGTCTGGCGCAACATCCCGTCGGAGACGCCCGAGTGGGACCGCGACTTCCTCGTGGTCGAGGAGCCGCTCCCGGCCGGGACGACGCTGATCGAGGACTCCGTCGTCTCATCGGCCGCGTCGTATACCTACGCCGACGGCCTCCTCACCTTCTACTTCCCGCCCGACCGCAACCCGGGCGGGATCCAGTACGACGTCTACGGCATGCTCCCCGGCAAGTTCCGCACGCTCCCGGCGAGCGTCCGGAGCGTCGACGAGCCGGGTCGATTCCACGTCGGCGCGCCCGGCGCGTTCGACGTCCGCACGGCCGACGAGCCCGACCCGGACGTGATCCGGCCCACGCCCGACGAGCTGTACGCCCGAGGCAAGGCCCTGTTCGACGCCGGCCGGCTCGCCGAGGCCGGCCCTCCGCTCGAGACCCTCTTCAACGACTGGACGCTCCGCGACGACGTGGCCAAGGACGCGGCGCGGATGCGGCTGCTCGTCAACATCGCCGGCGGCGACGCCCGCAAGGTCGTCCGCGACTTCGAGGTCGTCAAGGAGCGCTCGCCCGAGCTGATCCTGACGTTCGACCAGCTCCAGGCGATCGGCAAGGCGTACCGCGACATCGACGAGCACGAGCGCGCGATGATCGTCTGGCGCGGGCTTATCGAGGCCAGCTACCTCGAAGACGCCCGCGTCGGCGAGCTGCTCCGCCAGCGCGGCGAGCCGCTGGAGGCGACGGCCTACCTCGTCGACCTGTGGCGGCAGTACCCGAACACGCCGTCGATCGAGACCGACTTCTTCGGCCTGTCGCAGATCGTGGCCGACGCCGCGACGCGATCGCTCGACGACCCGCTCCTGCGCCGAAAGATGGCCGTGGCGGGCGTCACGCGGTCGGGCCTGCTGCTCCACGCGGCGCGGATGATCCAGACGTTCCTCGCCCAGTCGCCGACCAACCCCACGGCCGACGAGGCGAGCCTCGCCCTGCTGGGGACGATGCTGGAGTTGGAGGACTATCCGGCCGTCGTGAAGTCCGCGGCCCGCTACGCGGCGATGTACCCCAAGAGCACGTTCCTCGACAGCTTCCAGTACAGCCAGGCCCTCGCCGACTTCCACCTGGGCCGCTACGACGAGGCCGTGACGCTGGCCGAGGCCATCGCCAGGGCCACCTACAAGGACGCCTCGGGCGTCGAGGCCCCGAGCCCGAACAAATGGCAGGCGGTCTTCATCCTGGGCCAGATCTTCGACGCCCGTCGGATGTTCGGCAAGGCCCTGGACTACTACCGCCAGGCCGCCGACCGCTTCACCGACGCGGCCGACGCCGTGGCCTACTACACCCGCAAGGGCCTGAAGGTCGACGAAGTCACGGTCGTCCGCCCGCCCGCCGAGCCGGCCGTCGCCGGCGCGGGGCTGCAAAACGTCGGGATCGAGCCGCAAGCCCAGGCCGACGGCAAGGCTCGCATCATGCTGACGTATCGCAACATCCCGAGCGTCGACGTGACGGTCCACCCCGTCGACCTGATGCAGCTCTACCTCGCCCGCCGCAACCTCGACGCCATCGCCGGCGTCGACCTGGCGGGGATCACGCCGGTCTTCGAACAGACGGTCTCGCTCGGCTCCGGCGACGACTACGAGGACAGGACGAAGGCGATCGAACTGCCGCTGACGAAGCACGGCGCGTACCTGGTGATGATCCGCGGCGGCGACCTGTACGCGTCGGGCGTCGTGCTGGTCTCGCCGCTGGAGGTCGACGTGCTGGAGGAAGCGGGGCCGGGCCGCGTGCGAGCGGTCGTCCGCGACGCCCGCACCAAGGCCCCGGCCAGCCGCGTGCAGGTGAAGGTCGTGGGCGCGGCCGACCCCGAGTTCCGCTCGGGCGAGACCGACCTCCGCGGCGTCTACTCGGCCGAAGGGCTCCACGGCGCGGCCACCGTGGTCGTCCGCAAGGGGGCGTCCGAGTACGCCTTCCACCGCGGCGCGACCTACCTCGGCCAGCCCCCGCAGGCCAACGCCCCCGCCGACCAGGCCGAGAAGCCCAAGGAGGAGAGCCAGTCGCTCGACGCCAACATCCGGTCGCTCAACCGGAGCAACAACCTGAAGCAGATCGAGCGCCTCCAGAACCGCTACCAGGCCCCCCCTCAGCAGGCCCCCGGCGCCGCCGCGGGCGAGTTCCGTTGAGCGAGCCCTTGGCCGTCGCCCGGCGGGATGATCCCGCCGGGCGACGGCGACGCAGCGACGGGGTTAGATTCACGTTGATACTGAAAGGGGAATGAGACGACCTAAGAACGAGATGGTCGATGCGTTCTACGAAGCAGGTTGCGACGATGCGCTCGTGGGTACAACGGGCTGTCGATTGAGGATCGTGTTCGACCGTGAGGCGGAGACGGTCGAGGCGGCGGTCCTTTCCGCAATCGCCGACGTCCGCAAGGCGGGGTATCAGGTCGAGCGGATCGAGGAGGGGGACGACGTCGACCTGGCCGCCATGGCCGAGCGGCTCGGGAAGTCCCGCCAGGAGATCCAAGACCTCGTCGATGGGGTGGTCGGGCCGGGGGACTTCCCCCTCTCGATCTCCGGGTACAAGACGAAGTGGTCCTGGCGCGAGGTCACGACCTGGCTGGTCGCCGCGGGCCTGGCGGAACCGGTCGTCGCCGAGACGGCCCGCGTGATCGCGGTCGTCGATGCGGCCTTGCTTTACCACGCGGCGAAGCGAAGGTTTCCGGCGCTGATGGAGGCGATCGAGGATTTGATCCGCTGAACGTCCTCGCCGGTCGGCTCGCCGCGCTCACGCCCCCACGGTTGCGTGGCCCCGGCCGATGCGGTCGCGGGGGGCGGCGGACGGGGCGTGCTTGAGGGTGAAGCGGCTGATCTCCGGGTGGCAGCCGTAGCGGATGGGGTGCTTGCAGCCGACGCCCTGGCTGACGTACATCAACGACGGCGGCACGCGGAAGAAGCCGTGCTCGAACCGCCGGCTGTAGACGCTGGGCATCAGGATCGGGCCGATCACGGGGAGGCGGACCTGGCCGGCGTGGTTGTGGCCGCAGAGGATCAGGTCCCACCCCTGCTTCGCCGACCTGTAGACCAGGTCCGGCGTGTGGCTCATCAGCAGCGAGAAGTCGGCCGAGGGGATCGCGTCGTCCGGGATGCCGGGGCCCCAGGGCGCGCACGTCCCGCCGATCGCCAGCCGCCGGCCGTTGACCTCGACGGTCGTCGCGTGGCCGTCGAGCACCTCGTACCCGGCGTCGGCCACCGCGGCGGCGATGTCGTCGACGTCGTGGTGGTGGTCGTGGTTCCCCAGGATCGCGTACCGTCCCGACGGGCCGGGGAGGCTCGCCAGCAAGGGCCCGATCCACTCGATGCACGCCGGGTCGTCGATCAGGTCGCCGGTGATGCAGACCAGGTCCGCCGGCAGCTCGGCTGCGGCGGCGAAGACGGCCTCGAAGTAGCGCCGGCTGTACGCCCGCGAGAAGTGCAGGTCGGTCAGGTGGAGGATCGAGAGCCCGTCCATCTCCTCCGGCAGCGCGGGGATCGGCACGGACCAGTCGTGCGACTCCAGGTTCAGGGACGTGTTCCCCGGCAGCCGGAGCATCCAGGCGTTGGGGCCGTCGCCGATGAACGACGCGGGCGGATCTGAGAGCAACGCCCCCCGACGCTCGCTGGGGATCGCGGCGGCGACCCGGGCCCGGCGCGCCCTGGCGTACGTCGCCAGCGGCAGCACCACCAGGGCCATGGCGCAGCAGCCGGCCGCGAACGCGACGAGGGCCGGCGGCCATTCCGACACCGGCACCATCCAGTAGCGCCGCGTCAACTCGGCCGATCCGGCCCCGATGATGGCGAGGACGACGAGCGTCGCCTTCTCGGTCCACTTGACGCTCCACGGGTAGCCGTGGATCACGTTGATCGCGTAGGCGACGCAGGCCGCCTCGCCGATCGCGAACGCCGCGTAGAACAGCAGGGTGGGCAGCAAGGGGATGGCTCCAGGAAGTTCGTTCCAACTCAAGCGTAGGTCGAAATCGGCCTGGCGATCGCGTCGTCCTCCCGGGCCCCGGCTTCGATTCCTACGATGCGCAGCGACGGGAGTTTCCTTCAACCCCGGTTCTCATCGCGCCGACGCGGTCGTCGCCCTCGCCCGACGCCGCGACCGCCCCCGCCCGGGTCCGAACTCCTCGACGCAAGCCAGCAAGGCGCCGGCGGATCGGTCCCAGTCGAACGTCGCGGCCCGTCGCAGGGCCGAGGCCGCCAGGGCGTCGCGGCGGGCGGGGTGGTCGAGGATCTCGCGCAGGCCCCGGGCCATGTCGGCGACGTCGAGCGGGTCGAAGAAGACGCCCGCGTCGCCGACGACCTCGGGGAGCGACCCCGCGCGGCTGGCGACCACCGGGCAGCCGCAGGCCATCGCCTCCACCGCCGGCAGGCCGAAACCCTCCAGCAGCGACGGGAACGCCAGCGCGTACGCCCGGCCGTAGAGCGCCGCCAGGTCCTCGTCCGGGACGAACCCCGTCAGCACCACCCGATCCCCCAGCCCGGCCCGCTCGATCGCCCCCCGGATCTCCGGGACGTGGGTGTGGAAGACGTCGTGGAAGTCGCCCGCGAGCACGAGCAAATCGGTCGGCGCGGCGGCCCGCGCGAAGGCTTCCACCAGCCTCGGCAGGTTCTTGTGCGGGCTCAGGCCGCCGACGTAGAGGAGGTATCGCGCGTCGGCGGGCACGCCGCAACGCATCAGGGCGGCCGTCGCCGTTTCCTCGACCGCGATCGGCCCGAAGGCCGGGTCGGCGGCCTCGGAGACGACGCGCAGGCGGCCCTCGTCGCATCGGAGCCGGTCCATGAGGTAACGCTTCGACGTCTCGGAGACGGTGACGATCCGGTCGGCTGAGCGGATCGCGACGGCCTCCTTGAGCGACCACGCCAGCCGGCCTTGCCACGAGGGGAAGACCAGCCCCGGGTGCTCCATCGTGAGCGTGTCGTGCATCGTGACGACGACGCGAGGGACGCCCCACACCGGGTAGAAGCTGTAGGTCGCGGGGAAGTACATCAGGTCGAGCCCCGCGCGCGAGACGGCCCGGCCCATCGCCAGCATGTCGAGCACCCCGCGCCGGCCCTTCGACGAAGCCGCCGCGCTGGGAGCCTGGCGCTGGCCGACGACCAGAGGCGTCGCTTCCACGGGCAACTCGACGCCGGCCGCGGACGGCCCGTCGATCGCGACGACGACCTCGTGCCCGCGCGCCGAGGCCATCGGGGCGAACGCCGCGAGGAGCCGCCGCGCGAACCGGCCGAAGCCGCGTCGATTGGCCAGGCAGGTGCCGTCGAAGCCGATGCGCATGGTGGAGTCCCGATGGCTCAGACGCGCGACGACCGTCGCGAGCGGCGGCGACGGCGGGCGAAGTGGGGGGCGGGCGCGCCGTCGGCGTCCGCGACGCCGGTGGAGACCAGGCGGAGGAGCCGGTCGGCGGCGTGGCGGCGGCAGCGGCGGCGGACCTGGGACCAGGGCTCGCCGACGATCGTGATGGCGGCCAGGTCGGCCACGCCCAGCCCGGCCGTTTGGGCCCGCCGCAGATAGGCGACGTCGAGCGGGTCGAAGCCCATGATCGCCGCGGCCACGGCGTCGACGGCCACCGGGTCGGTCCCGGCGATCACCGTCCCCAGCCGCAGCATCGTCCCCAGCCGAGGCCCCTGGCCGTGCATGCCCGTGAAGCCGTCGACCACGCTGATCCGAGGCGCGGCGACCGCCGCCAGGGCCATGAGCCGTTCCACCGCGCGGCCGGCGCGGTCGAGCCGCCGCCGCTCCGCGCCGGTCGGCCGCATCCCGCCGCCGATCGATCGCAGCTTCAGCCAGCTCCGCGCCACCCGCCCGCGCCAGGTCTCCAGCGACGAGCACGCCGGGACCAGCCGCGCGGGGATGCGGCGGGCGCACGCGTCGTCGTCGAAGCGGCGGTCGTCGCGGTGGAGGATCGAGGCCAACCCCGGCAGCCCCAGCCCCAGCCGGAACGTCCCGTGGGTCTTCGCGACGGCCAGCGACACGCGGCAACCCGACTCGACGAACGCCTTCGAAACCCGCAGCGACCCCGGCCCGGCGTCGCGCGCCGCCCAGGCGTCGGCCTCGGCGTCGAGGTCGTGGTAGGCGACGGGCCGGCCGTCGGTCTCGGCGACGTAGCCCAGGCTTTCGAAACAGGAGGAGGCCGACGGCCTCGCGTCGGCCTTGGAGGCGACCACGTCGATCGTCTCGGCCCCGGCGGCGGCCAGGGCGTCGACCGTCGCCGACAGCGCGTCGCGGTCTGTCGAGGCCCACGCGCGGCCCAGCTCGTCGAGCGTCGGCGCGACCGCGGCGGACCCGCAGCGTTGGACGGCGGCGCGGACGTCGTCGGCGATCAGCGCCAGGGCCTGCGCCACGGCGCCCCGGCGTCGGTCGCCCTGCACCACGGCTACCCGGATCGCGTCGTCCATCGCTGGAGCCTCCGTGCCAGTCGCCGCCAGGCCGGCGTGGGGATGGGCCGCCCGCCGCGGTCGACCCGGCCGTCGGCCGTCGCCCGGAGCCGACGGTCGACGACGTGCCAGCGCGCCAGGGCGATCACCACCGACGCGCCGCAGCAGACGAAATAGACCAGGTGGAGCGGGAACGAGCCCGCCGCGAACGCCGCCCCGCGACGCCTCGCCAGGTAGCGGTACAGGTCCTTGTTGAGCAGGCCGACCGCCGCCGCGCACCCCAGCGCCGCCGGCCCAGCCCAGGGCGTGAGCGCCGTCGCGGCCGTCGCCAGCAGCAGGCCGCCGGTCGCCGCCACGGAGAGCTTCTGGCCGAGCTGCACGTTCAGGTCGGTCTCGACGGTCCCGCTCCGCTTCATCAGGAGCATCCACGGCACGCCGCGGCGGAAGACGTCGGTCCGGACCATGTCGAACAGCGTCCAGCGCTTCATGTGGGTCGCCAGGACGTCGCGGGCCAGGACGATCCGGCGGCCCGCGCGGGTCAGGCGGTAGCCCAGCTCGATGTCCTCGATGGACGGCCGGGCGTAGAGCCGGGGGTCGAAGCCGCCGAACTCGCGGAACTCGGCCCGGCGGATCATGCCGCAACCGGTCCAGAACGTGTGGGCCGGGCGGGCGTCGTCCACGAAGTCGCCGCGCTGGTGGACGTAGTGGTGCAGCAGGTTGCGGAACCGGCTGACCAGCCCCGGCGCCGTCGGCCGGTCGTCGTACGAGCCGAACAGGGCGGTCAGGCCCGGGTCGGCCAGGAACCGCGCCATCCCGCGGCCGATCGCGTCCGGGTGGACGGCGACGTCGGCGTCGAGGAAGAAGATGAGGTCGCCCGAGGCGGCCTCGGCCCCGAGGTTCCGCGCCGCGGCCGGGCCCAGGGGCCGGCCGTGGGCCAGCACGGCCGCGCCGTGGCGGGCCGCCAGCTCGCCGGAGCCGTCGGTCGACCCGTCGTCCACGACGAGCAGCTCATCATAGGCCCAGGAAGATTCACGAAGCCGGCGGAGGCATCGCCCGAAGTCCTCGCCCCCGTTGTGGACGGGCACGACGACCGAGAGCGACGGCCTCCCCGGCCCCGCGCTCGCCGGACCGGCGGGGACGTCGTCCATGATTCACCCTCGCCCGTCAAAGGAAACGCGCGCCGGTATGCGTTCACCATCCGTGGGATCGCCCGAGCACGCGCCTCGACCGCAGCCGCCGAACGGGGCGAAGAACTCGCGGTTGTCGTCTCAAGAAGTCTCGTCCACCCGTCCACGTCCTGCGGACGCGACGTGCGGCGGGACTCTATCAGATCCCCGGATCCTGTCAACCGGTCCTGCCGCCGGGGTGTGCCTTTGGATTTTGGCGAATCGCGTCGGGTGGGGTGGGCATCGTATCGGCCTTCCCCCCTGGCGGGGGAAGGTGGCCCGCAGGGCCGGATGAGGGGGAGGACGAGCGAGAAAGCCGTCGGGACCCCGAGCCGGTCGGGCGGGCCTTCGAATCCCGACGGTGCCCGCGCTTCGCGTCCCCCTCATCTGACCCCTGTGGGGTCTGTCTTTCCCCGCGAGGGGGGAAGACGCCGACCGCTAAATTCCAAAGGCACACCCTGCCGCCGTCCGCGGAGGCCGTCGCCTGCGCCCCACAGCGTCCCTCGCCATCCCCAATTCCGGGGTGGCGGCCGTCCCCGCGGGTTATCCAGGATGGTTCGGCGTTTTCATGCAAATATCCTGCATTGTGGCCGCAATGCGCTCGAATTCGGCGGGAGGGGGGATTCCTGATGGCCATGGCCTGCGTCCTCTGCGGTCGGGACCTGGGGAACGAGGTCGACGGCGCGGGACGGCTCGTGCGCTGCCCCAATTGCGGGGCCGAACAGCGGGTCCGGGGTGCCGATCCGGCCGGTTCCGCGGGCGACGTCGCGGACGTCTACGACCTCAACGACGAGCCGACCGCGATCCTCTCGCCCACCGTCCGCCTCCTCCCCACCAGGCTCAGGACCACGTCCCGCGCGAGCGACCTCGCCGGCCCCGTCGCGCCCCAGGCCCCCTCTCCCGATTCGACGCCCACCGGCTCGTTCCAGCCCTCTCCCGACTCGACGCCGACCGGCGACCACGACGCCACCACCTCGCGCGACGACGACCGCACCGTCAGCTACGTCGGCATGCGGGCCGACGGCAAGCTCGACCTCCGCGTCGCCGACCCCGCCGACCCCCGGCTCGTCCCGTTCGCGCCCGGGGCCGTGCTCCAGGATCGTTACGAACTCGTCCAGGTGCTGGGCCGGGGGGGCATGGGCCTGGTCTTCCTGGGGATGGACCGGAGGCTCCGGCGCTCGGTGGCGATCAAGGTGATGCTCCCCGGCCGCCGCCATCGCTCGCCCGCCGAGCAGGAGTTGATGGAGCGCCTCTTCACCGCCGAGGCCCGGCTGGGCGCCAGCCTGAACCACCCGGCCATCGCCGCGGTGTACGACTTCGGCCTGCACGGCGGCCGGCCGTACACGGTCTTCGAGTACGTCCCCGGCCAGTCGCTCCGCGACTTCCTGGCGAAGCGCGGCGGCCGGCTGCCGCTCGACGAGGCCCTGCTGTTCCTGGCCCCGATCGCCCAGGCGCTCGACTTCGCCCACGCCCGGCGCGTCGTCCACCGCGACCTCAAGCCCGACAACATCCGGGTCACGCCCGAGGGCCAGTTCAAGATCCTCGACCTGGGGCTCGCCAAGGAGTTCGACCGCGAGCAGGACTGGCGGTTCGCCGGCACGCCCGCCTACGCCGCGCCGGAGCAGTGCGCCGAGCTTCCCCCCGACGGCCGCACCGACCAGTACGCCCTGGGGGTGATCGTCTACGAGATGCTCCTGGGCCGCCGCCCGTTCCTGTCGCGGGACCCGTCCGAACTGCTGGAGATGCACCGCAAGGCGGCGCCGACGCCCCCCCGCAAGGTGATGGCCGGGATCGTCCCGAGGGTCGAGAAGGCCCTGATGCAGACGCTGGAGAAGGACCCCAACCGCCGCTTCGCCTCGTGCGAGGCGTTCGCCCGCGAGATGGGCTGCCAGTACGTCAGCGACGCCGTCGAGGCCCCCGAGGTCCTGCTCCAGGCCGCGCTCAAGGCCCGCGCGAGCGGGTTCGAGTTCGTCACCGGCAAGGAATACTGGCTCCTGACCCCCTCCGACCTCTGGTCCTGCTACGAGGACGAGGTGACGCGCTGGCCGCTCGGCTCGATCCAGTCCGCCGAGCCCATCGACTTCGGCCGCTCGATCCGCGTTGAATACCG
>ERZ778021.1378-NODE-1378-length-29153-cov-5.680837_pt1 | contig 29153 bp, 27 predicted proteins | sample MGYA00375751_ERZ778021 | MGnify/ENA primary metagenome ERZ778021 (study PRJEB29350, sample SAMN05389814) | bioreactor metagenome | isolation source: Thiocyanate stock bioreactor | place: South Africa: University of Cape Town | collected 2013-08-29 ... | reverse complement strand
CCACAGCCTGCCCGGGTCGCCTCCGAGACGCCCGGGACGGCCCGACCCCGGCCGCGAGGCCTCCGGGTCACGCCGCCCGTCCCCGGCCGCAGGGCCCACGAATTGCACCGCACATAGTGGGCGCTATGCGCCCACTATGTGCGCCTCAGGCCGCGCGGTGGCGGTCGATGATGCGGGTGAAGTCGAGGCCGGCGGGGAGGGTGCCGAACGCTCGGCCCCAGTCGCCGCTCAGGCGCGTCGCGCAGAAGGCGTCGGCCACCGCTTCGTCGCCGTAGCGGACCAGGAGGGAGGCTTGGAGGGCGAGGGCCATGCGCTCGACCACGCGGCGGGCGCGGGTCTCGATCGTGGCGACGTCGCCGGGGAGTTCGTCGCGGAGGACGGTGGCGAAGGCGGCGAGGCGGGGCTCCATCGTGGCGCCCTCGGCGACCTCGGCGAAGAAGGACTCGACCGCGGCGGGCCTCTTCACCATCGCCCGCAGGACGTCGAGGCACTGGACGTTGCCGCTGCCCTCCCAGATCGAGTTGAGCGGGCTCTCGCGGAAGAGGCGGGGCATCCCCGACTCCTCGACGTAGCCGTTGCCGCCGAGGCACTCGAGGCACTCGCCGGCGTGGGCGGGGGCGCGCTTCGTGATCCAGTACTTGAGCACCGCGTTGGCGACGCGCTTCAGGCTCTGCGCCTCGGCGTCGCCGGCGATCGCCTCGTCGTAGGCGCGCGCGAGGCGCATCGCCGAGATCGTCGCCGCCTCCGACTCGATCGCCAGGTCGGTGAGGACGTTCTGCATCAAGGGCTGTTCGACCAGGTCGGTGCCGAAGACGGCGCGGTTGGAAGCGTGGTGGATCGCCTGGGCGACGCCCGCGCGCATCCCGGTGGTCGAGCCGAGCACGCAGTCGAGCCGGGTGTGGTTGACCATCTCGATGATCGTCGGCACGCCCGCACCCTCCTCGCCGACCAGCCAAGCCGAGGCGGCGTCGAACTCGATCTCGCTGGACGCGTTGGAGCGGTTGCCGAGCTTGTCCTTCAGTCGCTGCAGGCGGAAGCGGTTGCGGGCACCGTCCGGAGTCCAGCGGGTGAAGAGGAAGCAGGAGAGGCCGCCCTCGGCCTGGGCGAGGACGAGGAAGGCGTCGCACATCGGCGCCGACATGAACCACTTGTGGCCGGTCAGCTCGTACTCGGCGCCGGGCCCGCCGCCGTTCACCGCCCGGGCGACGGTGGTGTTGGCCCGCACGTCGGTGCCGCCCTGCTTCTCGGTCATCCCCATCCCGGCGAGGGCGCCGCGCTTCTCCGGCGCGGGCGCGTTGCGCGGGTCGTAGGCATTGCTGAGGATGCGCGGCTCCCACTCCGCCGACAGCTCTGGCTGCGCGCGCAGCGCCGGGATCACCGAGTAGGTCATCGAGATCGGGCAGCCGACCCCGGCCTCGGCCTGGGAGAAGCACATGAAGGCGGCCCCGCGGGCGACGTGGGCGCCCGGCCGCGGGTCCTTCCACGGCGAGCTGTGGAGTTCGTGTTCGACCGCCGTGCCGAGCAGGTCGTGCCAGGCGGGGTGGAACTCGACCTCGTCGACGCGGTTGCCGTAGCGGTCGTGCGTCTTCAGCTTCGGCCCGTTGTCGTTGGCGAGCCGGCCCAGCTCCTGCGCCTCGGCCGAGCCCGCGAACTCGCCGACCGCGCCGATCCGCCCGGTCGCCCAGTCGGCGCCCTCGCGGTTCACCGCCTCGACCAGGACCCGGTCGGTCTCGAAGACGTTGTAGTCGGCCAGCGGCGGCGGCTGGTTGGCGACGACATGAGTGCCGATCAGATTGGGCTTCTCCCGGGTTGCCATTCGGGTACCTATTCTGCCGGCTGCCTGGCCAGTCCGTCGAAAGGCCCGGACAGATAGAGTCGCGCGCCGATGGCGAAGATCAAAGTTGAGAATCCGGTCGTCGAGCTCGACGGCGACGAGATGACCCGCATCATCTGGTCGTTCATCAAAGAGCAGCTGATCCTCCCCTACCTCGATGTCGACCTGAAGTACTACGACCTCGGGATCGAGAAGCGGGACGAGACGAACGACCAGATCACGGTCGACGCCGCCAACGCGATCAAGCAGTACGGGGTCGGCGTGAAGTGCGCGACGATCACCCCGGACGAGGCGCGGGTCGAGGAGTTCGGCCTGAAGGAGATGTACCGCTCGCCGAACGGCACGATCCGCAACATCCTCGGCGGCGTGATCTTCCGCGAGCCGATCGTGATCTCGAACGTGCCGCGGCTGGTCCCCGGCTGGACCAAGCCGATCGTGATCGGCCGCCACGCCTTCGGCGACCAGTACCGCGCCACCGACCTGGTGGTCCCCGGCGAGGGCACCCTCACCATGACCTACACGCCGAAGGACGGCTCCGATCCGGTCGAGCTCGACGTCTACGACTTCCCCGGCGGCGGCATCGCGATGTCGATGTACAACCTCGACGAGTCGATCCGGGACTTCGCCCGCGCCTCGATGCGCTACGGCCTCGACCGCGGCTACCCGGTGTACATGTCGACCAAGAACACGATCTTGAAGCGCTACGACGGCCGTTTCAAAGACATCTTCGCCGAGGTCTACGCGGACGAGTTCCAGGCCGACTTCGAGGCCGCCGGGATCACCTACGAACACCGGCTGATCGACGACATGGTCGCCGCCGCGATGAAGTGGGAGGGCGGCTACGTCTGGGCCTGCAAAAACTACGACGGTGACGTCCAGTCGGACACGGTCGCGCAGGGGTTCGGCTCGCTCGGGCTGATGACCAGCGTGCTGATGACCGCCGACGGCAAGACGGTCGAGGCGGAGGCCGCGCACGGCACCGTCACCCGCCACTACCGTCAGCACCAGCAGGGCAACCCGACTTCCACCAACCCCGTCGCCTCGATCTTCGCCTGGACCCGCGGGCTTTCCGCGCGCGGCCGGATGGACGGCACTCCCGCCGTCAGCGAGTTCGCCGAGACCCTCGAGCGCGTCTGCATCGAGACGGTCGAAGAAGGCAAGATGACGAAAGACCTGGCGCTGCTCGTCGGCGACGACCAGGGGTACCAGACCACGCAGGATTTCCTGGCGTCGATCGACGGCAACCTGCAGCGGGCGATGGCTTCCTAGTCGTCGCGCAAATCCGACTCTCAAGGAGACAAAAGTGAGCACCCCCGTGAAGGTCACCGTTACGGGCGCCGCCGGCCAGATCGGCTACGCCCTCCTGTTCCGTATCGCCAGCGGCCAGATGCTCGGCCCCGACACCCCGGTGCAATTGAACCTGCTGGAGATCCCGGCAGCGGTGAAAGCCGCCGAGGGCACCGCGATGGAGCTCGACGACTGCGCCTTCCCGCTGCTTCACCGGGTCGAGATCTTCGACGATCCGAAGGCGGCCTTCGAGGGCACCAACATCGCCCTGCTGGTCGGCGCGCGCCCGCGCGGGCCGGGCATGGAGCGGGCCGATCTGCTCGAGGCCAACGGCGGCATCTTCAAGCCGCAGGGCGAAGCGATCAACGCCGGCGCCGCCGACGACGTGAAGGTCCTGGTGGTCGGCAACCCGGCCAACACGAACGCCCTGATTGCGATGTCGAACGCCCCCGACGTGCCGCGCGAGCGCTTCACCGCGATGATGCGCCTCGACCACAACCGGGCGAAGATCCAGGTCGCCAACAAGCTCGGCAAGCCGGTCACCTCGGTGTCGAACATGACGGCCTGGGGCAACCACTCGCCGAGCCAGTACCCGGACCTGGTGAACGCCAAGGTCGACGGGCAGAGCGCCTGGGACCAGGTCGACGACGAAGCCTGGATCGCCGACGAGTACATCCCGCGGGTCGGCAAACGCGGCGCCGAGATCATCGACGCCCGCGGTGCCTCCAGCGCCGCCTCCGCCGCCAACGCGGCGATCGACCACGTCCACGACTGGGTGCTCGGCACGCCGGACGGTGACTGGGTCTCGATGGCGGTCCCGACCGACGGTTCCTACGGGATCGGCGAGGGGATCATCTGCGGCCTGCCCTGCCAGTGCAGCGGCGGCGAGTGGTCGGTCGTCCAGGGCCTCGACGTCCCCGACTTCTCGCGCGAGCGGATCGACAAGAGCGTCCTCGAGCTCCAGGAGGAGCGCGACGCGGTCGCGAACCTCGGCCTCGTCTAGACCTAGGTGAAACGGGCCCCGGGAGGGTCCTCCAAGACGCGACTTCGCGCTGAGTGTCTTGGAGGACCCTCCCGGGGCCCGTTCGTGAAGCTTTGCTGCGGCCGAGCTTGCGCTTCGGTCGTAGCTGGGGAAGGGACTAGCCCGCCGGGTAGTACTGGCGGCCGTCCTTTTTGACCCGGCCCTCTTTCTCCAGGTCACCGAGCACCCGGTACAGGTAGTTCGGTTTGATCTTCATCGTCTTGGCGACGTCGGAGGCGCTGATGCCGGGCTGGCTGGTGATCAGATCCACTGCCTGGTCGGCGCGGGTGCCACCTTTACGGCGGCGACGTTTTTTCGGCGCGCCGCGCGAAGCTTTGGGGGTCGGGCTCGAGGCCGTGGTCGAGGCGCTGCCGCGCGGCCGACCGGGGGACCGTTTCGCTTTCCCACCTAGCTCCGCGAGGGCTCGCTCGAGTCGGCGGCGCTCGTCGTCGAGCTCGGCAAGGCGTCGCTCGACGAGCTGGCGGGCCTCGTCAAGGACGTTGGTCGTGCTGGGCATCTAGATCCTTTCTCCATCCATTTGCCGTGATACAGGTCAACAGTGCGGCGAGTGTGACATACGAATCTTCACACTGTTTAACCGATCAGTCGCGTGCAATAACCCATCTGGGTACCCAGATGGCCGTTCAGTCTAATCACGAAACGGTGACAATTAAGTACAGGACGGTATTCCCGACCTGTCCCGAAACGCTCTAGCGAGTGAGTTCGGCCTGGCGCTCGGGTGAGATGCGAACCACGTTGCGCGCCAGTCCCACCTTCTCCATGCCGCCGATGATCAGCGCCGAGGGATCGATCTCCCATTTCTTCAGGCCGTGGACGGCGGAGCGGGGGAAGGCGTGGTGGTTGTGGTGCCACGACTCACCCAGCGAGGGGATCGAGAGCCAGAACACATTGGTGGAGAGATCGTCGGTGTCAAAGCGGCGTTTGCCGAGGAAGTGACACACCGAGTTGACGCTCCAGGTGATGTGGTGGACGAAGAACACCCGCACCAGCCCGCCCCAGAGGAAGCCCGCGAGCGCGCCCACCCAGGTGCCGGTGATCGCGAACCCGAGTACCGCCGGGATCAGCAGGCTGAGGAAGATCAGGGCGACGAAGTGGCGCGAGATGAACCGCATGCCGTCGTCCTCGTAGAGGTCCTTGGCGTATTTCTTCCAGTCGGCGCGGCCTTGGGTCTCCATCAGCCAACCGGTGTGCGCGTGCCAGAAGCCGCGCCACCCCTCGCCGTGACCGACGTGGGGACTGTGCGGGTCGCCCTCCTTGTCGGTGTGGGCGTGGTGCTTGCGGTGGTCGGCGACCCAGGAGAGGACCGGACCTTGGACCGCCATCGTGCCGAGGACGGCGAAGGTGTACTCCAGCGGCTTCGAGGTCTGGAATGAACGGTGGGTGAGAAGACGGTGAAAGCCGACCGTGATCCCGATCGCCGTGACCAGGTACATGAAGGCGGCGATCGCGAGGATGCCGGGGCTGACCAGGCTCGAGGGGAGGAGGGCGATGGCGACGATCGTGGCGACGAAGGGCACGACCACCCCGGCCAGGTTGGCGCCCTTCTCGAATTTGCTCATCTCGCCCATCCACAGGCAAGTTACGCCTACTTACGAGATATGTATTAGCGTCTGAGCCAAGTTCAGCGGCCAGAAATTATCATTGAGATGCCAAAAAAGCACCTAGCCCTCGACGACGAGCCGTGGCGCGGCCTGCCCGCCCGGGTCGCCGACCTGGTCGAAGGGGTGATCGAGCCGATCACGGCGGAGATCCTCGAGTCGATCGCGCGCGAGGTGCCGGAGTACGCGCGGCCGCTGGAGGGGCGCTTCGGCCGCGGGATCCACCGCGGCGTGCACGAGGCGCTCGCCCAGTTCGTCGCCCTGATCCGCGACCCCGACGCCGGCCGCGAGTCCGGCCGCGAGGTCTACCTGGCGCTCGGCCGCGGCGAGCAGCGGGCGGGCCGCAACCTCGACTCGCTGCAGGCCGCCTACCGGATCGGCGCCCGGGTGGCGTGGCGCCGCTTCGCCGACGCCTGCCGGCGGGCCGGGGTGGGCGCCGAACCGCTGGCGCTCCTCGCCGAGGCGGTCTTCGCCTACATCGACGAGCTCGCCGCCGACTCGGTCGAGGGCTACGCGCAGGCCCAGGCCGAGGTAGAGGACCTGCGCCGACGCCGCCGCCGCGAGCTGATCGCCCTCCTGCTCGCCGACCCGCCGGCCGACGCCGCCGACCTGGCCGCCACCGCGCGCGCCGCCTCCTGGGACGTGCCCGCCGGGCTGGCGGCGCTCGCCTGTCCGGAGGAGGCGCTGGCGCGGGTGTCGCGGCGACTGCCGCCGGAGGCGCTGGCGACGGTGGTCGACGGCGAGGGATGCCTGCTGCTGCCGGATCCCGAGGGCCCAGGCCGGGCGGAAGCGTTGGAGCGGGCTGCCGCCGAGGGGACACTGGCGCTGGGCCCGACGGTGACGCCCACACACGTCGCCGAGTCGTGGCGTCTGGCGCTGGCCCTGCGGCGGGCGGACCCGGCCGGGGCCGTGACCACCGGCTCGGCCACCGGTCGCGCAAGCACGGGGTCCCGCACCCTGCTCCGCGTCGACGACAATCTCGCCGCGCTCCTGCTCTTCGAATCGCGGGAGCTCGCCGGGCGGATCGCCGCCCGCCGCCTCGCCGCGCTCGCCGACCTGACGCCGAAGGCGCGGGCGCGGATGCGGGAGACGGCGCTCGCCCACCTCCGCCACGACGGCAACGCGGTCGCGATGGCGGCCGAGATGCACGTCCACCCGCAGACGGCGCGCTACCGGATCGCCCGCCTGCGCGAGCTGCTCGGCGACCAGCTCGACGATCCCGACGCCCGCTTCGAGTTGCAGTTGGCCCTGCGCGCCGAGGCGATCGGCGCCGCGGCCTAGATGATTGATTCCACGACATCGCGCACCCGGATGGCGCGCCCGGCACACTGCGCATCTCTGCGTCCTCGGGTTTGCCTTTGCCCACCGGCAAAGGCTGCACCCTGCGTCCTTGATCTGCTTGGCCGGGCCCGCCCCCGGTCACACCCTGTCGTGGAATCGATCATCTAGCCGGCGGCGGGCACCGCGGCGGGAGCGGCGGCGAGGCCGAGCCGCAGGGCGCCGGCAATCTCGAGCATCGCGCCGAGCGCGGTCCGGTTGATCGACGTCTGGTTGACGAAGGTGTGGATCAGTCCGGGGTGGCGGCGCAGCGCGACGCGCACGCCGCAGTCGCGCATCTTCAGCGCGTAGGCCTCGCCCTCGTCGCGCAGCGGGTCGAAGCCCGCGGTGGCGACGTAGGCGGTCGGCAGGCCGCGCAGGTCGGGGCACTGGAGGACGGAGATGCGCTGGTCGGTGGCGTCGGTTCCGGGCGGCAGGTAGGCCGCTTCGAACTTCTCCATGTCGGCCCGGGTGAGGATGTAGCCCTCGGAGAAGAGGTGGCGCGAGCGGGTGTCGTCGGCGGAGTCGGTGACCGGGTAGATCAGCAGCTGCATCGCAGGCTGGGGCCCGCCGCCGTCGCGGGCCCGGTGGCTGATCACGGCGGCCATGTTGCCGCCGGCCGAGTCGCCGCCGACGGCGATCCGCGCCGGGTCGGCACCGAGCGACTCGCCGTTCGACGCCGCCCACTGGAAGGCGGCGAAGGCGTCTTCGAGCGGCTCCGGGAAGGGGTGCTCGGGGGCGAGCCGATAGTCGACCCCCAGCACGCGGCAGCCGGAGGTCGCGGCGAGCAGCCGGAAGACGTCGTCGTAGACGTCGAGGTCGCCGATCACCCAGCCGCCGCCGTGGTAGTAGACGAGCAGCGGCGCCGGCTCGCCCGCGGGCGAGGGCTCGGCGACGTAGAGGCGGGCGGGGAGGCGGCCACCGGGGCCGGGGATGTCGACCTTGCGGATCTCGGTCATCGGCAGCTTCGGCCGGCGGGCCATCACGCGGGACTCGTAGCGGGTGTTCGACCGCGCCTGCTCGATGCTGAAGCCTGCGAAGAAGCCGCTCGTCCCGGAGAGGCGGGCGAGTGAGAGCAGGGCGTGGGTCTCGGTCGAGAGCGTCTGGCCGTCGACCGTCGGCGGCTTGCCGAAGACGGCGCGGGAGGCGCGAGGCGAGAGCCCGCAGGCCCACTTCAGGATTGCGTGCTCGATCGGGACGGGGAGGCGCGGCGCCGGTTTGGCCATGCAGCCAGGATATTTCACATGACACTGATCTGTGCGACGAACGTCACACCAATTCATCGGTACGCGGGCGTAAGTTCAGTCCATGCAGGCGCAAAACGGACTCCCGCCCCGTCCGCGAATGCCCCGCCCGATCCAGACCGCGATCTGGTCGCGGCAGGCGCAGTGGTTGCTCTCCCAGTCCCGTCGCCGGCTCGGCCCGATGTTCACCCTCGAAATCGCCTACGAGGGCAAGTGGGTGATCGTCTCCGACCCGGAGCTGGTCAAAGAGATCTTCCGCGGCGACCCGAAGGTCTTCCACGCGGGCGAGGGCAACGAGATCCTCCGCCCGCTGCTCGGTCCCAACTCGGTGCTGGTGCTCGACGAGGCGCCGCACATGAGCCAGCGCAAACTGCTGCTGCCGCCCTTCCACGGCAAGCGGATGGAGGGCTACGAAAGCACGATGCGGGAGATCGCCGTGCGGGAGATCGACAGCTGGCCGAACGGCGTGCCCTGGCAGCTGCGCCCGCGGATGCAGGCGATGACGCTGGACATCATCATCGAGACCGTCTTCGGGGTGCACGGGGGAGCGCGGCTGGGCGACCTGCGCGCGGCGCTGCGGGACTTCCTCGACCTGCTGACCAACCCGCGGATGATCGTGCCGCTGCTGGCGATCGGCCCGTCGCGGATCCGCCTCTACCCGCCCTTTCGCCGGCGCACCGACCGGGTCGCGGCGCTGATCGGCGCCGAGATCGCCGAGCGCCGCGCCGCCGCCGATCTCGAGGAGCGCGACGACATCCTCTCGCTGCTGGTCGCCGCCCGGCACGAGGACGGCTCGCCGATGAGCGACGCCGAGATCCACGACGAGCTCCTCACCCTGCTGGTCGCCGGTCACGAGACGACGGCGACGGCGCTCTCCTGGGCGGTCGAGCGGCTGGTCCGCCACCCCGACAAGCTGGAGCGGCTGCGGGCCGAGGTCGAGGCCGGGGAGGATGCCTACCTGACCGCGACGATCCAGGAGACGCTGCGCCTGCGGCCGGTGATCTCGATCGTCATCCGCCGGCTGACCGAGGCGATCGAGCTCGGCGGCTATCACCTGCCCGCCGGGGTCTCGGTGGTGCCGGCCATCCACCTGATCCACCGCGATCCGACGATCTATCCGGAGCCCGACGCGTTCCGCCCCGAGCGCTTCCTCGACGACCCGCCCGGCACCTACACCTGGATCCCCTTCGGCGGCGGCGTGCGCCGCTGCCTCGGCGCCTCCTTCGCCCAGCAGGAGATGGCGATCGTGCTGCGCGAGCTGGTCTCCCGCCGGATGATCCGCCCCGCCGATCCCGCCCCCGAGCGGAACTTCCGCCGCGCGATCACCGAGACCCCGCGCCACAACGCCGAAGTCGTCCTGAGCTGAGGTTGATGGGCCGAAAACCGGTCTATATGTCCGGTTTTCGGCCCATCAACATGGGTAGTCTGCCCGGCGATGCCTGAGTCAGACCACCACCGCACGCCGACCGTCTCCGAAGCCGTCCGCGACGCCGCCGCGCTCGTCGATCCCGGCGACGGGGACGACGCGATCATGGCCCTGTATGAGATCTACGAGGACGACGACCGACCGGTGACGGCGGTCGAGGACCTCGCCGGCACCCTGGTCGCGACCGCGGAAGGGATCGACCCCGAAGGCGACGACGGAGCCGTCCTCGCCACCGCGGCAGCTGCCGCCTGGATCGGCATGCACCCCCGCGACCGCAACGAGGACCACGAGGCCGACCACGTGCTCCGCGAGGCCACCCGCGCCGCCTTCGGCAAGGACTTCCCCTCGCAGGTCCGCGACTTCCTCAGCGCTCGCGGCATCAGTCACTAGCCGGCGAAGGACGGCGCACTTCGAGGCTCCGGCGGCCTGGGGCGGGAGCCTTCCGGCAGGAAGCGCGCAGGTCCCGTGCACTTCCGGGGAAAGACGTCACGCCTCCACCACGCCCCCAGGTTGATGGGCCGAAAAGCGCTGATATAGAGCGCTTTCCGGCCCATCGACATCTCGGTCCTCACGGAAGGGTCACCTGGCGGCGCCTTCCCTCGGGGGACGTGGGGTTCCCGGCGTCCCCCTCACGACTCCCCGCGCCGGCGGCGGCCTGTGGAGACTTTCCGCCTCATCGGGACGGTTTCGCTCCACACCGGGGACTCGCACCCTCGCCCTCTCCCCGGGGACCCGGCCCTCTCGTGGGCGGTCACAGCCTGCCCGGACCGCCTACGAGAGGGCCGGGTCCCTTTCCCGTCCCGCCCGAACTCCCCGTCCAGACAAAAAGGCCGCCCCTCTCGGGACGGCCTTTGAAGTTCCAGGGCTACGCCCTGGGATCAACCGCAACCGGTGTTGTTCCCGCACGAAGAACACGTGTAGCAGGACCCCGTCCGCTGCATCATGCCTCCGCACTGGTCGCAGGCCGGGCCGAGCTCCATCCCCTGCATCCGCGCCGGGCGGACCGGGGGGGTGTCGGTGAAGGCTGCCGCGGCGGGCTTGGCCGCGCCGCCGTTGCCGTTGCCTCCCGTGTGGCCGTTGGCCGGGCCGGCCGTGTCGGTCGCGATGCCGAGGCCGAGCTGCGAGGTCTCCGCTTCCTTCTTGTTCCGCACGTCCTGGGTCATGATCCCCAGTTCCTCGAGCGTCTCGACGTCGTCGATGAAGCGGCTCGCGAGCCAGCGCATGATGTAGTCGGGCATCGATTTGGCGAACGGGATCTCCGGGTTCTGCGTCATGCCCTCCGGATCGAAGCGCATGTAGGAGAACTTCCGCACGAAGTCTTCGAGCGGCACCCCGTACTGCAGTCCGAGGGAGATCGCGGTGGCGAAGGCGTTGAGCAGCCCGCGCATCGTCGAGCCCTCCTTGCCGATGTCGGTGAGGAAGATCTCGCCGACCGTGCCGTCGTCGTACTTGCCGGCGGTGATGTAGCCCTCATGCCCGGCGATGTTGAACTTGTGGGTGATCGATTCCCGCTCCTGCGGCATCCGCTTGCGGACCGGCTCGGCCATCGCGACCTCCGCCTCGGCCTCCTTGTCCTCCTGCGCGTCGGTGCGCAGGGCCTGGGCCGTCTTCGAGCCGTCGCGGTAGATCGCCAGCGCCTTGAGGCCGCCCTGCCAACCGCGCGTGTAGGCGTCGGCGATGTCGGCGACGGTGGCCGACTGCGGCAAGTTGACGGTCTTCGAGATCGCCCCGGAGAGGAACGGCTGGGTCGCCGCCATCATGTCGATGTGGCCGGTGTAGGAGATGGCCCGCTCGCCGACCGCGACGTCGAATACCGGCAGGTGCTCGTCCTTCAGCCCGGGCGCGCCGACGATCGTGTTCTTCTCGGCGATGTAGGCGTCGATCTGTTCGATCTCCGCCTGCGAGTAGCCGAGGGTCTGCAGCGCCAGCGGCACCGAGCGGTTGACGATCGTCATCGAGCCGCCGCCGACCAGCTCCTTGAACTTGACCAGCGAGAAGTCCGGCTCGATCCCGGTCGTGTCGCAGTCCATCAGGAAGCTGATCGTCCCGGTCGGCGCGAACACCGTCGCCTGGGCGTTGCGGTAGCCGTGCTCCTCACCGAGCTCGACCGCTTCGTCCCAGGAGCGCTGCGCCGCCTCGAGCAGGTCGCCCTTGATCCCCTCACCGCTGACTTCGTATGAAGCGTCGCGGTGCATCCGCATGACGCCGTTGTGGGGCTCGCGGTTCTTCTCGTACTCGTCGTAGGGCCCGGTCGCCGACGCGGCGATCAGCGCCGACTGGCGGTAGGCGCGGCCGGTCATCAGCGCCGTGATCGCGGCGGCGACGTTGCGGCCCTCGTCGGAGTCGTAGGGCATCCCGTCGGCCATCAGCAGGGCGCCGAGGTTGGCGAAGCCGAGGCCGAGCTGACGGAAGGCGCGGGCGTTGACGCCGATCTCCTCGGTCGGGTAGCTCGACGGGCTGACCACGATCTCCTGGGCGAGGAAGACGATGTCGACCGCGTGCTCGAAGTCGGCGACGTCGAAGCTGCCGTCGGGGCGGCGGAATTTCATCAGGTTCAGCGACGCCAGGTTGCAGGCCGAGTTGTCGACGTGCATGTACTCGCTGCAGGGGTTGGAGGCGTTGATCCGGCCCGACTCGGGGCTGGTGTGCCAGCGGTTGATCGTCGTGTCGTACTGGATCCCCGGGTCGGCGCAGCGCCAGGCGGCGTCGGCGATCTGGTTCATCAGGTCGCGGGCGGGGAGGGTCTTGGTGACCGAGCCGTCGGTGCGGGCGGTCAGGTTCCAGTCCTCGCCGGCGGCGACGGCCTCCATGAAGTCGTCGGTCACGCGCACCGAGTTGTTGGCGTTCTGGTACTGGATCGAGGTGAAGCCCTCACCGTCGATCGACATGTCGAAGCCGGCGTCGCGCAGGGCGGCCGCCTTCTCCTCCTCTTTCGCCTTGCACCAGATGAAGTGCTCGACGTCCGGGTGGTCGACGTCGAGGACGATCATCTTCGCCGCGCGGCGGGTCTTGCCGCCCGACTTGATCGTGCCCGCCCAGGCGTCGGCGCCGCGCATGAAGCTGACCGGGCCGGAGGCGAGGCCGCCCTTCGAGAGGTGCTCGACCGAGCCGCGGATGTTCGACAGGTTGATCCCCGAGCCGGAGCCGCCGCGGAAGATCATCCCCTCCTTGGTGTTCCAGTCGAGGATCGACTCCATCGTGTCCTCGACGCTGAGGATGAAGCAGGCGCTGCACTGCGGCTGCTCCTCGAAGCCGACGTTGAACCAGACCGGCGAGTTGAAGGCCGCCCTCTGGTTCAGCAGGATCGCGGTGAGCTCCATCTCGAAGGCGTCGCCGTCCTCCTCGGAGGCGAAGTAGCCGCCCTCGCGGCCCCAGTTGGCGATCGTCCCGGCGACGCGGCCGATCATCTGTTTCACCGAGGACTCGCGCTCGGGGCTGCCGAGTCGGCCGCGGAAGTACTTCTGGGCGACGATGTTGGTCGCGTTCTGGCTCCAGGTCTTGGGGAACTCGACCCCGCGCTGCTCGAAGGCCGGATCGTCCGGATTCCCGATCACGGCATCGCGGATCTCCCACTCGATCTGGTCGAAAGGATGCACGTCGACGCTCGAAAAACGACGCTCCACGGAGAGCCCGCGCAGACCGTTTTTGGGACTGGTAGTGGCGGTCTTGGACATCTAGAACTGCTCCTCTCGCAGGCGTCTTTTAGGGGTTGACGAGGTTCCTCTCCAGGTCGGACGGAACAAGTGAAATCTGACCCCTCATGACACCGATTTCTCTCCCCATATTGTGACAACTCCGCAAATCGGGCGGAACTTAATCGCGGTGGGTACCCTCCCCCGCATGGTCGATGACTTCCGCCGTGGCGCCGAATCGATGGGCGACCGCGCCCGCGACGCCCGCGAGGCGATGAACGAGCGCGCGAACGCCGCCAAAGAGGCGATGAACGAGCGCGCCACGGCTGCCCGCGAGGCCGCCGGGGAGCGCGCCGTCGCCGCCCGCGAGGCGGTCAACGAGGCCGCCCACGACGCCCGCGAGGCGGTAAACGAGCGCGCCGCCGCCGCCAAAGAGGCCGCCACCGAGGCGATCGCCGCGGTCAAACCGCGCCTGCGCGGCGTCTCCCACGAGTGGGCCTTCTTCATCTCGCTCGTCCTCGGCGCCGCCCTGATCTTCTTCGCCAAGACCCCCAAGGCGACCCTCGCGGTGGCGATCTACGCGGTCAGCCTCTCGGCCCTGCTCGGCACCAGCGCCCTCTACCACCGGGTGAACTGGAAGCGGCCGAGCGTGCGCACCTGGATGCGCCGACTCGATCACTCGATGATCTTCCTGCTCATCGCCGGCACCTACACGCCGTTCGCCCTGCTGGTCATGAACGGCGCCCTCGCCACCGCGATCCTGGTCGTCGTCTGGGTCGGGGCGATCGCCGGGGCGATCGTCGAGATGGTCTGGATCGGCCACCCGAAATGGGTCTCGGCGGCGGTCTACCTCTCGATCGGCTGGGTCGCCGCCGCGGCCTTCCCGGACCTCTGGTCGACGCTCGGCCCGACCGGCGCCCTGATGCTGGTGGGAGGCGGGCTCCTATATACGGCGGGCGCCGTCGTCTACGCGGTCCAGCGGCCGAATCCCAACCCGGCGATCTTCGGCTACCACGAGGTCTTCCACGCCTTCGTCCTCGCTGCCGCCGTGGTGCATTTCTCGGTGATCGCCTTCTGGGCACTCCCGAAAGCCTGAGACACCTGAGTGTTTACCGACTCGAAACTGGGTATGAGCGGCGCATGTCAGGGAGAACGAAGCGCTCACGAGTCCTTGTCCTTGCAGCGGTCTGCGCGCTTGCGCTCGGCCTCGCCGCACCGGCGCTGGCCGCCGCCGACTGGGGCGCGATCGCGGTCAGCCCGCGGACCGGCAAGGTCGGCGTGTCCTACGACTATCCGACCGCCCACCGGGCCAAGCAGCGTGCCCTCCACGAGTGCCACCAGCTCGGTTGCCGGCTCGCCGTCTGGGTCGCCAACCAGTACGCGGCGCTGGTGCTGAAGCGCAACGGCGTCTTCGTCGCCGGGGTCGGCCTGACCAAGAACCTCGCCTTCGCCAAGGCGCGCGAGCGCGCCCACGAACCGACGGCGAAGAAGTACGCCTGGATCTACAGCGGTTAGTCGCCCGCGCGGTTAGTCGCCCGCGGCGCGCCTGGGGGGTCCTGACGCGCCGAGCGCGACTCGCGCCGCTAAGCCGCGGCGGCGGCGGCGCGCGCTTCGTTTGCCTCCTCGGCGGAGGCGATCAGCTCGCGGAGGATGTCCTCCAGCGCCTCCGACTGCTCCGGGGTGAGCGTCAGCTCGCCGTCGGCGAAGGCTTCTTGGGCTCGGGCGAAGGGGAATTCGCGCTCCAGCACGCGGCCACCGAGGGCGCCCAGCACCTTGCGCGTCTCGGCCTGTGCCCAGACCGCCCCGAACATCCCGGTCGAGGCGCCGATCACCGCCGCCGGGGTGCCCATCAGGGCGCTCTCGCCGGCCGGCCGCGAGGCCCAGTCGAGCGCGTTCTTCAGCGCGCCCGGGATCGAGTGGTTGTACTCGGGGGTGGAGACCAGGACCGCGTCGGCGGCGCGCATCTCCGCGCGCAGCTCGGCGACCGCGGCGGGCGTCCCGCCCTGCTCGAGGTCGGCGTCGTAGGCCGGGATCTCCGCCAGCCGCTCGAAGGCGACGAACTCCACCCCGCCGGGCAGCCGCTCGGCGGCTGCCCGCAGTAGGGCGGTGTTGAAGGAGTCCCGGCGCAGGCTTCCGGATATGCCCAGGACCCTCATGACTAGGCCTCCTGGGCGACGAGCTCGAGGTCGACGTTGATCGCGACCTCCCACTCGAGGACCTGGCCGCCGTTCGGCAGGTCGGCGTTGAATGCGAGGCCGAAGTCGCGGCGGTCGACCGCGGTCGAGACGGAGAGGGCGACGCGGGGGTTGCCGCCGAGGTCGGCGCCGAGCTCACCGAAGCGACCGGTCGCCTCGACCTCGCGCTTCTCGCCGTGGATCTCGAGCTCGCCGGAGAGGCGGACGGTGCCGTCGTCGGCGACGTCGAACCGGTCGGAGGCGAAGGTCAGCTTCGGGAAGCGCTCCGCGTCGAAGAATTCCGGCGACAGCAGGTGGCCCTTCAGCTGTGCCTCGTCGATGTCGATCGACTGCACGTCGACGGTGCCCTCGAGCTTCGCCTCGTCGCCGCCGGTCAGGGTCGCCTCGTAGGTGTCGAAGCCGCTGCGGAAGGTGGCGACGTTGTTGTGGGTGATCGCGAAGGAGACGGAGGAGTGGACGGGGTCGACGGTCCAGACCCCGGCCGGGACGCTCTGGTTGACGGTGTCGGTGCTCATTTGCTCGCCTTTCGTGCTGCTTTGCGGGGGAGTTTCAAGTTCAATGATTGACGCAGAAACCATCGTAGCAGAAATACTTGAGTCAGCAACTATTGTCTCGACAAGTTCTATCTGTCATTATCTGTCCATGTCCGATTCGTCCACCGCCAGCACCGAACGCGTCATCGGGGGAAAGCCGAACCCGCTCGGGACCTGCTCGCCCCACCATCAGGCGTGGCGTTCGCTCGCCCGCACGCACGCCGCCGTCAGCGGCCGGATGCAGGAGGCCCTGGCCGCCGCCGAGCTGCCGCCGCTCGCCTGGTTCGAGATGCTCGCCGCGATCGCCGCGGCGGACGGCGAACGGATGAAGATGGGCGACCTCGCCGAGGCCCTCGTGATCACCCGCGGCGGCCTCACCAAGTTGGTCGACCGCCTCGTCAAGGCGGGCCTGATCGAGCGCACCTTCTGCGAGACGGACCGCCGCGTCAGCTACGCGACCCTTCTGCCCGCGGGCGCCGAGCTGCTCGAAGAAATGGTCCCGGTCGTCTCGACCGAGCTCGACCTGGCCTTCGCCGCCCGCCTCTCCGAGTCACAAGCCGACGAGCTCCGCGCCACTCTGGACGCCGTCCGCGGCACTGCTTGTAGCGGCGAGTAGCGCGGGGCGCCACCCGCGGGCGCCTCGGGCGTTCGCACTTTCCCGTAGCCCGTACGGGTAACTGCGAACGCATCCAAGGGGACGGCGGGGTTCGGGGCGCCTGCGGCGGGGGACGCGAGGCTTCGGGGGGAAGTGCGCGGGTTCCGGCGCAGGTCGGGGGACGCGGTCGACCCGCTCAGCGCGGCGGAAGATCGGGCCCTGCATGAGTTGAACACACCAGGGTGTGTTCAACTCATGCAGCGCCCCGGAATCTCCTTAAGGAACGTGGAGTTCCGCACCGATCCCGCGCACATCGTCGCGGGCCCTCGGCGCGACCCGCACGGGACCCGCGCCCTCGCCCCTCTCCCCGAGACCCGGCCCTCTCGTAGGCGGTCACAGCCTGCCCGGACCGCCTACGAGAGGGCCGCGTCCTTCGCCGTCCCTTTCAGGCCCCCCGTCCCTACCCTCCGCCACCGCGCCCTCCGCCACGCCGGCGCCCAGCCTCGACGGCAACGCCGCCCCTGGCGGACGAGGAGATCGCCGCGATCACCCGCGTCCGGCGAGGGCGGTTGGCTGCCCTGGTTCGGCCTGCCGAGAAAGCTGCCCGGTTTAGGGCAGCGTCCGGGCCCGGCTAGGCGGTCAGGGTCGAGGCGGCGCGCTCTTTGGCGGCGTCGATGATCGCCAGCAGGTCGGCCTCGCGGCCTTCGCGCAACAGGTCGACCGGGTCGGGATCGCCGTTGACGATGCCCTCGAAGAACTCTTTGCGGTCGTCGTAGGTGGGGAGGGTGCCCTTGGCCCAGCCGCGGACGTCGTTCAGCATCACCGCAAGGCGGGCGTAGTCCTCGCCGAAGAGGTCGGCGACTTCGCGCTTCATCCGCTTCGCCAGGGCCGGTGAGGCGCCCGCGGTCGAGATCGCGATTGCCAGCGGGCCGGTGCGGACGATTGCCGGGAGGATGAAGTTGCAGAGCGGCGGCACGTCGACGACGTTGGCCAGCATCGCCCGCTTCTCGGCGTCGTAGTAGATGCCGATGTTGACCTCGGAGTCGTCGGTTGCGGCGATCACCAGGAAGGCGCCCTCGAGGTCCTCGGCGCCCTGGTACTCGCGCCGGTCCCACTCGATCGAACCCTCCTCGGCGAGCGCCTGCAGCTCCGGATGCGCCTCCGGCGCCTGCAGGGTGACGTCGCCGCCACAGGCGAGCAGACCCTCGACCTTCTCCAGGCCGATGTCGCCGCCGCCGACGACCAGGCACTTGCGCCCGCTCAGTTTCAGGCAGGCGATGTAGAACGGCGTGTCCAGCATGTCGCGCACGCAGGACTGGTCGCAGATCCCTTTACGGAACTGGCAGACGCACTCCTTGCCGGCGTAAGCCTGAGCTGGCATCGCCTCAGAGGTTAGTGATCCGGCTTCAGCGGCAGCTAAACAGCGGCGAGCGTCTGGGCGAGCCCTTGCTCGAGCGCCGTCGCCGGTGCCCAGTCCAGCTCCCGTTCGGCCATCGAGGCGTCGAGCGAGATGCGCTGGACCTCGCCCGCGCGCGGTGGCGCGAACTCCGGCGTGAAATCGTCCCGCCCGGCCAGGCCGGCGAGGATGTCGACCAGGTCGAGGACGCTCGCCTCGCGCCCGGTGCCGATGTTGACCGCGCCGCCGAGCCGCGTCGCGCCCGCCGCCAGCGCCGCCTGCACGACATCTCCCACATATATGTAGTCGCGGGTCTGGGTGCCGTCGCCGTAGACGAGCGGCGCGCCGCCGCGGCTGACCAGCCCGCAGAAGATCGCCACCACGCCCGCCTCGCCGAGCGGGTCCTGGCGCGGCCCGTAGACGTTGCCCAGCCGCAGCGACATCCCCGACAGCCCGTGCAGCCGTTCGTAGAGGCCGAGGTAACCCTCCGCCGCGTACTTCGACTGGCCGTAGCCGGAGAGCGGCGCGATCGGCGTCGACTCCGGCAGCGGCAGCTGCTTGTCGGCGCCCTCGCCGTAGAGGGCCCCGCCGGTGGAGACGAAGATCACCCGCTGGACCCCGTGCGCGCGGGCCGCCTCCAGCACGTTGGCGGTGCCGCCGACGTTGACCGCCGCGTCGAAGGCCGGTTCGGTGACCGAGCGGCGCACGTCGATCTGCGCGGCCAGGTGGAAGACCAGCTCGGGCTGCGCGTCGGCGAAGACCCCGTCGACCGCGGGCCCGTCGCAGATGTCGACCTCGGCCAGCTTCGCGCCGGCCGCCAGGGCGCCCTCGAGGTTCACCCGCCGCCCGGTCGCGAAGTTGTCGAGCACGGTCACCTCGTCGCCGCGAGCGAGCACCGCGTCGACCAGATTGGAGCCGATAAAGCCGGCGCCGCCGGTTACCAAGGTCTTCATCAGGGGAGCGATCCTAAGCGCAAAGGCCGGCGGCCCGCGGTGATTCTCCGGTGGAGACGCCGAGAGGGCGGCCGAGCGGCCCTGCTACCCTCGCCGCCCGATGAGACTGATCGTGACCGAGAAGAACAGCAGCGCGAAAAAAATCGCCGAGGTCCTCGGCGCGTCGAGCGGCGGCCCGAAAGCGGACAAAAGCTACAAAGTCCCCTTCTACACCTGGACCGACGCCGAAGGCAACGAGGAAATGGCGATCGGCCTGAAGGGCCACGTGCTCGGCCCGGCCTTCCCCGAGGGCTACTCGAACTGGCAGAAGACCGACCTCCACGATCTGATCGACGCCGATCTGATCAAGGAGGCGACCGACAAAAACGTCGTCAAAGCGATCAAGAAAGCGGCCAAGGGAGCCGACGAGCTGGTGATCGCAACCGACTTCGACCGCGAGGGCGAGCTGATCGGGCTCGAGGCCTTGGAGGAGATGCTGGACGCCAACCCGGCGCTCGGCAGCCGCGAGGACACCGCCGCGGGGACGCTGAAAATCCTCCGCGCCCGCTACTCGGCGACGACCAAAGAGGAACTTCTCCGCGCCTTCGAGAACCTCGACTACCTGAGCTACCCGCTGGCCAACGCCGGCGCCGCGCGCCAGGACATCGACCTGCTCTGGGGGGCGACGCTGACCCGCGCGGTCTCGCTCTCGACCCGCCGCTTCGGCTCCAACTTCCTCTCCGTCGGCCGCGTCCAGAGCCCGACCCTCGGCCTGATCGTCGAGCGCGAGATGGAGCGCCGCGCCCACGTCGCGAAACCGTTCTGGGAACTGTTCGCCAAGTTCGAGCACCCCGACGGGACCTTCGAGACGCACCACACCGTCGACAAATTCTGGGAGAAAGCGGAAGCCGACAAGGCGCTCGCCGGGACCACCGGCCCGGGCGTCGTGAAAGCGGTGACGGCGCGGAAAAACACCCGCAAACCGCCGACCCCGCTGAACACCACGGCCTTCACCACGGACGCCTCGTCGCGCCTCGGGATCACCCCGGCGAGCGCGATGCGGATCGCCGAGGACCTCTACATGGACGGGTTCATCTCCTACCCCCGTACCGACAACACGGTCTACCCGAGCTCGCTGCCGACGCGGGAGCTGATCCGCTCGCTGACCAAGGTCAAAGAGTTCTCCGCCGCCGCCGGGCTCAACGACATGCCGACGTTGACGCCGACGCGGGGCAAAAAAGAAGACGCCGCCCACCCGCCGATCTACCCGACCCAGGCGATCCAGCCGGGCGCCCTCGAGGGGCCGAAGAAACGGGTCTACGAACTGGTCATGCGGCGCTTCCTCGCCACCTTCAGCCCGCCGATGATCACCGAGTCGACCCGCGCCGACATCGAGGCCGGGACGGAGACCTACTTCGTCCGCGGCTCGGTCGTCGTCGACCCCGGGTTCGCCGGCATCTACACCTACGCTCGCTCCGCCGACGAGGAGATCCCGGCGCTGCAGGAGGGCCAGTCGCTCGACCTCGCCGCGGTGCCGGAGTTCCGCGCCGAGGGGGAGCCCGACGCGAACCCCTGGATCATCGGCAAAGAGACGCTGCCGCCGTCGCGGATCTCGCAGGGCAAACTGATCGAGCTGATGGAGGAGCGCGGCCTCGGCACCAAAGCCACCCGCGCCGACATCATCCAGAAGCTCTTCGACCGCGGCTACGTCTACGGCAACCCGCCGATCCCGACCGAGACCGGGATCGCCCTCTACGAGGCGTTCAAAAAATACGTCCCGCGCATGGCGACGCCGGAGATGACCGCCGACATCGAGGCCGAGATGGACCAGATCGCCCAGGGCGAGATGACGAAGTCGAAGGTCGTCGGCGACTCGCGCGAACTCCTCCACAAGACCTGGACGGAGATCGACGAGAAAAAAGAAGACCTCGCCAAAGTCGTCTGGAAAGGGATGGACGAGGACCGCATCCTCGGCCCCTGCAAAGTCTGCGAGGAAGCGGGCCGGACGAAGGAGGACGGTTCGCCGAACATGCTGCGGATCATCCGGGCGAAAAAATCGGGCAAACGGTTCGTCGGCTGCAGCGGCTGGAAAGCCGAAGCGGAGCCCGACGATCCGAACTCGTGCGACCAGACCTTCCCGCTGCCCCAGCGCGGCGACGTCTTCCGGCTCGAGGAACGCTGCTCGATCTGCGACAAGACGCCGCGGCTGAAAGTCCAGCCCTTCCGTGGCCGCCCCTGGAACCTCTGCCTGAACGACGACTGCGAGTCGATGCAGGAGATGAAGAAACGGCGGGCGGAGCGCGAAGCGGCGAAAAAAGCCAAAGAAGAGATGGAAGCGAAGCCGGAGCCGAAAGGCGACGAGGACGCTCCTCCGAAAAAAGCCAAAGCCAAAAAAGCGAAAGTCTCGAAAGCCGACACCGCGACGCGCGGCGTCAAACGCGCCAAAGCGGGCACGAAAGGCTGATGGCCGCCGGCGCGGCCGAGACGAGCGCGGCGCTGGTCCGGAAGGTCTGAGCCGTGTTCATCTCCCTCGAGGGAGTGGACGGCTCCGGCAAGAGCACCCAGGCGCGCCTGCTGGTCGAGGCGCTCGGTGCGGAGACGGTCGCGATCCGCGAGCCGGGCGGCACCGACGCCGCCGAGCGGATCCGCACGCTGCTCGCCGATCCGGCGGTCGAGCTGGAGCCGCTGGCCGAGCTGCTGCTCTTCCTCGCTGCCCGCGCCGACCTCACCGAGCGGGTGATCCGCCCGGCGCTGGAGGCCGGCCGCGACGTCGTCTCCGACCGCTTCTCCGACTCCAGCGTCGCCTATCAGGGCGCGGCGCGCGGGCTCGGCGTCGGTGAGGTGATCAACCTCTGCGACACCTCCACCGACGGGCTCTGGCCGGACCTGACGCTGCTCTTGAAGGTCGATCCGGAGGTCGGGCTGGGACGGGCGCAGAGCGAAGACCGCTTCGAGGCCGAGGGCCTCGACCTGCAGCGCGAGGTCGCCCAGGCCTACGACGAGATCGCGATGATCGCCGCCGACCGCGTGGTCGTCATCGACGCAGCCGGGACCGTGGAGGAGGTCCACGCGAGGATCCTCGCCGCCGTCGAGGCCCACCGCGAATGAGTTCGCACTTCTCCGTCCTATGTACGGATAACTGCGAACGCACGGGGGTGGGGTGTGGGTAGCGCGGCGCTGGAGGAGGCGACGGAGCACCAGGGGAGGGCGCGCGTGGCGCTCACCGCGGCGCTCGCGGCGGGGCCGTCCCACGCCTACCTCTTCCGCGGGCCGCGCGGGGCGGGGAGGCGGGCGGCGGCGCGCGCCTTTGCCGCCGAGATCGTCGCCGCCGGCGCCGCCGACCCCGACGACGCCCGTCGCCGCGCCCTGCTCGACCCCTCGCCGCACCCGGACCTCGTCTGGCTCGCCCCGCGCGGCGCCCAGCACATGGTCGACGAGGTGCGCGAGCGGGTGATCCGCGCCGCCGCCTACCGGCCCTTCGAAGGCGAGCACCGGGTCTTCGTCATCGACGCCGCCGAGGCGATGCGCGACGAGAGCCAGAACGCGCTCTTGAAGACCTTGGAGGAGCCGCCGGCCTACGTCCACCTGATCCTGCTCAGCTCCGAGCCCGAGGGCCTGCTGGAGACCATCGCCTCGCGCTGCCAGCCGGTCGACTTCGCGCCGCTCCCGGTAGCCGTGCTGGAAGCGCAACTGGTCGCCGCCGAGGAGGCCGCGGGGGCGTCCCCGGAGGAGATCGCCGCCGCCGCGCGCCTCGCCGCCGGCGACCTCGAGCGGGCCCGCCTGCTGCTCTCGCCGACCGGTCGCGAGCTGCGCGGCGTAATCGAGTCGACGCTGGCGGCGGTGCTCGCCGACGAGCTCTCCGGGACGCCCTGGGCGCGCCTCCTCGCCCGCGCCACCGCGGCCGGCGAAGAGGAGGAAGCGGCGGCCCGCGAGGTGCTGGAGGAGGAGTCCCAGGCAGGCCTCAGACGGACGGCGAAAGACATCGCCGACGGCGCCAAACGGGCGGGCCGGCGGCGGCGCACCGAGATCCTCGACCTCGGCCTCGAGCTCTGCGCGCTCTGGCTGCGCGACCTGGCGGCGCTCGCCGCGGGTGCCGAGGAGGTCGTCTTCGGCCGCGACCGCCTCGACGTTCTCCGCTCCCAGACGGCCGCGGCCGACCCGGCCTGGGCGCGCGCCGGCGCCGCCGCGGTCCAGGACACCCGCCGCGGCCTCGACCTGAACGTGTCCGAGGAGCTGGCGCTGGAAGCGCTCTTCTACAAGCTCGCCCGCACGACCCAACGGGTGAGTTCGCAGAAATGACCGCATAGCGGCTGGAAGTGCGAACTCATCGACGGGGTCAGGCGGCGAGGCGTCTCATCATCGCTCGCGCCGCCTCGGTGACCAGATCGCGATCATGGGTGAGGGCGAAGTCGAAGCGGCGGTCGCGGTCGGGGAGGTCGTCGCCGAGGTCGCGGGCGACGAAGGCGGCGCCGAAGTGGGGGCCGAGCACGATCACGTTCCACTCGCCGCGCAGCGACTCGTCCGCCTCGATGTGGAGGCCGCGCACGCCCGGCGCCGGTTCGGCGTCCATGCCGACGCCGACCGCCGCGACCAGCGCCGCGTCGGCGGCCAGCTCCGAGTAGCGCTGCGCGGTCTCGGCGGTGAAGTAGCGCCTCTCCTGGAAGGTGCTCATCACCACGGTCGAGGAGCTCTGGGCGACGGTCTGCCGCTCGATCGAGCGGCTCAGCTCGACCAGCAGGCGCTTGTCGGCGCGGCGCAGCGGTCGCTTGGCGGCGACGATCTCGAAGGGGGTGCTTTCGGGCGGCAGGACCGTCGTCGCGTCGTGGCGGAGCGGGAAGATCGCGTCGGTCGGTTCGTGGTCGGCCGGCAGCGCTTCGGGACGGCCGAAGAGCCAGCCCTGCCCGTAGGAGGCGCCCAGCGCCAGCGCCCGCCGCAGGTGTTCCTCGGTCTCGATCCCCTCGGCGAGGATCAGTGCGCCGGTCCGCTCCGCCTCGGCGTTGACCGCGTGGACGACCTCGGCGATCTCGCGCGAGGGGCTGTTGTGGAGGAGGCCGAGGTCGAGCTTGATCACGTCGGGGCGCAGGAAGGGCATCAGGGCGAGCGAGCGCGGGTCGGTGCCGACGTCGTCGAGAGCGATCCGGGCGCCGCGCCGGCGCAGGTCCTCGGCCAGCGGGATCAGGTCGGTGGTGTGGTTGGGGAGCGCCCGCTCGGTCACCTCGACCACCAACGGGAAGCGGTCGAGCGCGTCCTCCAGCAGCGGATCGCCGATCTCCGGCACCCAGGAGGTCGCCGAAGAGGGCTCGACGTTGACGAACAGCGCCCGGTCGGATCCCATCGTGCTCTGCAGGCCACCGCGCAGGGCGGCCCGCCAGCACTCCCAGTCCACGGCCGTCTCCAGGCCCTCTTCGCGGGCGGCGGCGAAGAGCAGGTCGGGACGCTCCAGACGCGACCCGGCGGGGCCGCGGGCGAGCGCCTCGTAGGCGACCACGCGGCGATCGGCGAGGCGGACGATCGGCTGGTAGACGGAGCGGATCCCGGTCGCGATGGCGGCCATCAGTTCGGCCGACCCCGTCGCGGGCAGGGGCTTGGTCCGGGTCACGCTCATCTCCGAATATCGGTCTTTAATAGGTCCGCCTTGAGTGCGGCTCCCGAACTGACCGAAAAGGCTAAGTTGACCGATCGGGATCGGGGGCGTCCTCGCCCTCCCGCCTCCCGTTCAGGCGCCCTTCGAGCGCTTCCCGGGCCGCCTGCTCCTTGGCCCGCTCGATCGCCCGCTCCTGCGCCAGACGGGTGATCTGGGCCGCCTGCCGGGACATGATCACGCTGAAGTTCAGCGCCAGCCCGAGCAGCAGCAGGAGCACGATCGAGAACAGCGCCACGTTGGTGTCGCGGACGCCCATCAGGTCGGCGACGAAGCGCAGCAGGCCGGGGAAGGCGGCCCCGGCGAGCATCGCCAGCCCGGCCGCGAACCAGATCACGCTGTAGCGCTCCTGCAGCCGGTCGCGGCGGATCAGGTCGAGGATCAGCAGCATGAAGAGGATCGCCAGGACGGCGGCGATGATCCGCGTCTGCGAGGTGAGGCTGACGCGGTCGGCCTCGGCGGCGAGCAGGGTGAGCGCGGAGAGGCTCATCGCTCCGCCTCGGCGTGGCGGCGCGGCTTGAACATCCCGACCAGGATCACGATCAGGCCCTTGAAGATGAAGAAGGCCGAGCGCAGCGGGGTGAGGAACGAGGCGCCGCCCTGGCGCTCGAGGAAGCGCACCGGCACCTCCTCGACCCGCAGCCCTTCGCGGACCGCCAGCTGCAGCGACTCGATCTCGGCGAAGTCGGGCGAGTAGTTCTCGCTGAACAGCTTCATCACCCGGCGGTTGGCGGCGCGCATGCCGCTGGTCGTGTCGGTGAAGCGCTGGCGCGTCGCCAGGGTGAGGATGAAGCGGAAGACGTTGATGCCGATCGTGCGGGTCCAGGTCGGCTTGTAGTCCTCGCCCTCGATCTCGGCTCCCGGCAGGGCCTCGGTGCGCTCGGCATAGCGGGATCCCAGCGCCAGATCGGCGCGGTTGGCCTGGACCTCGGCGAGCAGGCGGGCGACCTCGGCGGGCGGGTGCTGGCCGTCGGCGTCGAGGTGGGCGCAGAAGTCGTAGCCCTCGCGCAGCGCCCACAGGTAGCCGGTCTGCAGCGCCGAGCCGAGCCCCTGGTTGAAGGGCAGCGAGGCGCAGAGGACGCCGGCGGCACGCGCCCGCTCGGCGGTCGAGTCGGTCGAGCCGTCGTCGACGACGAGGATGTCGGCGTCGGGGATGTGCGTGCGCACGTCGGCGACCACGCCGTCGATCGACGCCTCCTCGTTCCAGGCAGGGATGAAGACGAGAGTCCGCAAGGCAAGCGATTGTTCCACGGGGGCCGACTTCGCCCGCATCTCATGCCCTTTTGGCAGGATTGTGTTAGTAACACCTGATGGCAAGCGGCAAGGGACTTTCACGGCCGCAGGCCGAGACCCCTCGGATCGGTATGCGGCTCTGGTTGACCGGCGCGTTTGCGGCGGTCAGCTTGATCACGGCCGCGACCGTCTACTTCTTCGGCGACAACCACCAGGCGCTGCTCGCCGCGGTGCTGATCGGGGTGCTGGCCGGGTTCCTGATCGCGGTGGCGATCTCCCACCGGGTGGTCGGTCTGGCGCGAGCGGCGGGGGAGATGGCGAAAGGCTCCTTCGACGCGCCGCTGACCACTTCCGGGCTGGACGAGATCGGCGACCTGGCGCGCTCGCTGGACGCGATGCGCGCCTCGCTCCAGGTCAGCTTCGGCGTGCTGACCGCCGACCGCAACAAGCTCGCGGCGATCTTCGACGGGCTCACCGACGCGGTGATCGTCACCGACTACGAGGGGCCGGTGCGCTTCTCCAACAGCGCCGCCGGGCGCATGCTCGGGGCTTCGGGGGAGCCGCCGGAAGTGGTCGAGCCGCAGCTGCGGCGCGCCGCCGAGGTCGGCTTCGCCGCCCACCCGGCGCTGCGGATCGGCGACCGCGCCTACGCGATGACCGCCCGTGCGCTGCCCGACGAGCGCGCCGTCCTCGCGGTGCTCCGCGACCGCACCGACGAGCTCCGCCGCGAGCTCGCCGAAGCCGACTTCATCTCCAACGCGGCGCACGAGCTGCGCAATCCGCTGGCCGGGATCTCGGGGGCGATCGAGGTGCTGCAGAGCGGCGCGAAAAACAACCCGCTCGACCGCGATCACTTCCTCAACCGGCTCGCCGAGGACGCCGAGCGGATGAAAGCGCTGACCCAGTCCCTGCTCACCCTGGCCCGGGTGGAGAGCCGCGGCGCCGCCGAGAACGAGGTGGTCGACGTGGCGATCGCGGTCCGCGACGTGGTCGCCGCGGTCGAACCGCCGCCGCGGATCGATCTCGTCGTCGACGTCGAGCAGGACCTCGCCGCGACCGGCGACCCGACCCTGCTGCGGCAGGTGATGATCGGCCTGCTCACCAACGCGTTCAAGAACACGCCGCCACCCGGTACCGTTACCTTGCGTGGCCGCCACGAAGGGGTCGGCGAGGTCGTGCTGGAGGTCATCGACACCGGCACCGGCATCCCCGGCCCGGAGATCGAGCGAGTCTTCGAGCGCTTCTATCGACGGAGCGAGTCGCGCAAGCAAGAGGGCTTTGGCCTCGGACTGGCGATCGCGCGGCGGATGGTCGACGTGATGGGCGGGACGATCGGCGCCGAATCGGTCCTCGGCGAGGGCAGCACGTTTTGGGTGAGGCTTCCGCTTGCACAACCCAGCCCAACCCCCGTGGCTTGAGATCCCCAGCAAGCTCTAAGGCTAAAACCGTACAAACGAACCCTGATGTTTGGAAAGATTGAGCAATGTATGAGCATGGGCAGGTCATCGGTGGGTAGGACGGGGCGATGAGCAGCGGTCGGATCCTGATCGCCGACGACGAGCCGTCGGTCCGCGACTCGGTCGGGTACGCGCTCGCCCAGGAGGGCTTCGACGTGACGCCCGCCGCCGACGGCGACGAGGCGAGCGATCTGCTGGGGGAGGGCATCCCCTTCGACCTGCTGATCCTCGACATCATGATGCCGGGGCCGAGCGGCCTCGACATCTGCCGCGACGTGCGGGCGCGGAGCGCCGTGCCGATCATCGTCCTGACCGCGAAGGACGCCGAGGTCGACAAGGTGGTCGGGCTCGAGGTCGGCGCCGACGACTACGTCACCAAGCCCTTCTCGGTCCGCGAGCTGCTCGGGCGGGTGCGGGCGCAGCTGCGTCGGCGGGAGCTCGATCGCTCGCCGATGGCCCAGCAGGTGAAGATCGAGTCGGGCCCGGTGTCGATCGACCTGGTGCGGCACGTGGCGACGGTGCGCGGCGTGCCGGTGAACCTGACCCGCTCGGAGTTCCAGCTGCTGCGGCTGCTGGTCGGCCGGCCGGGGGAGGTCTTCTCCCGCGCCCAGATCATGGAGGAGCTCTGGCAGACCGAGTTCGACGGCGACGAGCGCGCCTGCGACGTCCACATCTCCAACCTGCGCCAAAAGGTCGAGCGCGATCCGCAGAAGCCGGAACTCGTCGTCACCGTACGCGGCGTCGGCTACAAGTTCTCAGGCGACGACGATTAACGATGTTGATGGGCCGAAAAGCGCTCTATATCAGCGCTTTTCGGCCCATCAACCTTTGAGCAGGCGTTGGAGGTCGGCGAGGCGGGTGTCCCACTCGGCGCCGACGGTGGTGAGCCAGGCGGCGGCGTCGGCGAGGGGGCGGGGATCGAGCTCGAAGCGGTGCTCGCGGCCACGGCGGCTCTCGGAGACGAGGCCCGCGCGTCCCAGGGTCGCGAGGTGCTTGGCGACGGCCTGGCGGGAGATCGGCAGGTCGGCGGCGAGCCCGGTGGCGGTCGCCCCGCCGCGCTCGGCGAGGGCGGCGACCAGGTGGCGGCGGGTCGGGTCGGCGAGTGCGGCGAAGACCGCGCCGGCCTCGGCGTCGCCGATCGGTCGGGCGCCGAGACCGGGGGGCGGGGCTCCGCCCGTGACGCCGCGCGCGGCTTCGTGAGGTCGCGGCACGTCCGGCCTCAGGCGAGGACGAGGCGGACCGCGGCGCGCAGGCGGGCCAGGGGCGGTCCCCAATCGGTGCCGTGCGCGCCGGCGATGAGCAGCGGACCGGTCGCCCGCAAGGCGCCGGTCTCCAAAACCGGCGATTGCGTCTCGATCACCGTCAGCCGGGTTCCCTCGGCGACCGGGTCGAGGACCAGTTCGACCCGGCTCGGGCCCGCGTCGTCCCCGCGCCACCAGCTCCAGGCGAGGCGTTCCGCCTCCTCGACCAGCTCGACCTCGCCGCGCCGCTCCTCACCGTCGGCGTAGCGGCAGACGATCTCGCCGCCCGGCTCCGCCTCCAGCTCGACCTCGTCGGCCAGCCACTCGCCCAGCAGGGCGTCCTCGGTGAGCGCGTCCCAGACCGCGGCCGGCGCCGCGTCCAGCTCGACGCTCCGGGTCACCCGCTCGGCGCTCGCCGGTCCGCCTTCGCTCCTAGCTAGTGTCATGGGACTGCTCCTCTCGTCCTCGGTACGGATGCGCAACTCCATGGTTGCACACCCTGCTAGGCTGAGGAAAAGCGCAACCGGATAGTTGCGCGAGCACAAAAGCT
>ERZ778021.1369-NODE-1369-length-29267-cov-5.875086_pt1 | contig 29267 bp, 24 predicted proteins | sample MGYA00375751_ERZ778021 | MGnify/ENA primary metagenome ERZ778021 (study PRJEB29350, sample SAMN05389814) | bioreactor metagenome | isolation source: Thiocyanate stock bioreactor | place: South Africa: University of Cape Town | collected 2013-08-29 ... | reverse complement strand
ACCCGTTGGAGGACGAGGAAACTTCGGGCACGGTCCAGCTCTGGCCCCAGATCCACGACTGCGAGGCCCGCTTCATCGCCCGCCTGATCCGGACGGCGAAGCCCGCCGCTGGGGCCGAATAACCCTTCGTCGACGCCCCCCCCACGGCCCCTGAGAAGGGCGATCTCGCCCCATGGCGGCGAGATCGCCCGCCCGCTCGCCCACGCCCGCGATCGGCCCGGAGGACGTTCCCCCATCCCCAACTCGATTGGGTTCGCCATCCTTCATCAGCCGAACGATCGACGGCCGATCGTCCCCTTGACCGAAGGACCGACGGCCACAAGCCTGGTTTCCCGAACACACCCCTTGACCCACGGCCGGCGACGACGATAATCCATCGCGAGGGGACGATCCGCGAATGATCGACGACGTTGACCGGCGAATCCTGAACATCCTTCAGTCCGACGCACGCATCTCCAACGCCGAGTTGGCTCGGCGCGTGGGTATGGCCCCGTCCGGCGTGCTGGAGCGAGTGAAGAAGCTGGAAGAACGCGGTTTCATCCGCGGGTACGAGGCGCGACTCGACGCCAGGCGGCTGGGGTGGGGGCTGGTGGCCTACACCTACGTCAAGTCGAACGACCCGGTCGGGGGCGTCGACACGGCGGAGACCCTGGCCGCGATCCCCGAGGTGCAGGAGGTCCACCACATCGCCGGCGAGGATTGCTACCTGATCAAGATCCGGGTGGCGGACGTCGAGGCGTTGGGGCGACTGCTGAGGGAGAAGATCGGGGTGATTCCGGCGATCCGGTCGACCCGCTCCACGATCGTCATGGAGACGCTCAAGGAGTCGGCGGCCGTCCAGGTTCCGGGGGGCGAGGGCGATGCGGTCTGAGCGGGAGAGGTGGTTGACCATCGGGGCGTTCGCGGTGGTCTACCTGGTGTGGGGCTCCACGTACTTCGCGATCGGCCTCGGCATCCGGTCGATCCCGCCGATGTTAATGGCGGGGGCGAGGGTCCTGGCGGCGGGCTGCATCCTCAGCCTCTGGGGCCTGGCCCGCGGGGCCGCCCTGCCCACGGCCGGCCAGTGGGCCCGCGCGGGCCTGGCGGGCTTCCTGATGCTCGTCCTGGGCAACGGCTGCGTGACCTGGGCCGTGCAGTACGTCCCATCCAGCATGGCGGCCCTGCTGGTGGCCTCGGAGCCGATGTGGCTGGTCCTGGCGGCCTGGACCTGCTTCGGCGGGAGCCGGCCGGGCCTGCGCACGTCGCTGGGCCTGGCGAGCGGCCTGCTGGGGGTCGGTCTCCTGGTCGCCCCCCAGGGGGGCGGGTTCAACGCCGGCGCGCTGGCCGGGTCGCTCGCGATCATCCTGGCGGCCGTGGCCTGGGCGGTAGGCTCGCTGTTCCTGAGGACCGCCGACCTCCCGTCGTCCCCCTCGCTCGCGACGGGCATGCAGATGCTCAGCGGCGGCGCCGTCCTGACGGCCCTGGGGCTCCTCCGCGGGGAAGCGGCCGCGCTCGACCTGGCCGCGGTCTCCACCACCTCGGCGCTGGCCTGGGTCTACCTGATCGTCTTCGGCTCCATGCTGGGCTTCAGCGCCTACGGCTACCTGATCACGGCGACGTCCCCGGCGCGGCTGAGCACCTACGCCTACGTCAACCCGGTCGTCGCCGTGCTGCTGGGCGGCCTCGTCGGCCGCGAGACGATCACGCCGACGGCCTGGGTCGCCATGCTGATCATCCTGGCGTCGGTCGTCCTGGTGACGGCCGAGGAAAGCGAGCCCTCCGCCGGGGCCGAGATCGCCGAAGCGGCCGCCCTCGCGCCCGAGGCGCTGGGCGAGCGGGCCTGACGATCCCTCGGCTCTTCGCGACCCGCGGTCTGGACGAAACCGGCCCCGGGACGTACTCTAGTCGTGTCTTTGACAATCGATGACCGGGTAGCTCAGTCGGTAGAGCAACGGACTTCAAGCGCGGCCCCGGGCCGCGAAATAGGAGCCTCGCGCGGGAAGAAGTCGAACCGCGACGAGTGGATGCCGCTATATGCTGGGACGCCCTGAGAGCCCTTCGCACCACAACGAGGCCGGCGACGGCGACCGTGAAGGTTCGAAAAGCGGAGGGATTGGGCCATCAGCAGGCAAGGCCGCCGGGGGATCCCCGGCGCCAGCCCCAGAGACTATACGCGGCACGCCTGCGACGGCGAAGAGATAGTCCAGACCTTCAACCCGCCCCTCCCCCGGAGGGCCGGCGGTCGGCGAAAGCCGATGAGGCAGGTTAATCCGTTGGTCCTGGGTTCGAACCCCAGCCCGGTCACTGAATAAAGAGAGTAAGTCCAAGGACTTACGGAATCGCAACGCATCCTCGGCCGTTGATCGGTCAAGTCCTCTGCATCGGATATCGTCGGGGGAATCCGGCGCGACTGTAGCCGAGGAGAGGGGCCGGGGCCAGCACCCGCCGCCGGGAGTCGACATCGTCGGCGAACGGCGAGCCCTTCGTCGGAAATGACGAGGCGGGCTCGCCCGCGCGATTCAAGGCCACCCTCCCGCCCCTCCGACAGACTTCCCCTCGGCTGCGCGGGGCTTTCCGAAGAAACGTCCCGCGGCCGCGGATGGATCGCGACCCCGACCTCGCCGTTGCGTAAGATCGCACGGGAGGTCCGGCCACATGCCGCCGGACGCGAAGGAGATCATCAATCTTTCCAAGGCCGAGTCCGCGATACGGCGCCGGGAACTCGCCGACGCCGCGCGGACTCGGCCTGCCATCCTCGCGAGGATGCGACTGTCTCGGGAGGGCCTCCGCGACGCTCGCGACGCATCGCGCCGGCGCCTCGCGGACACCTACCGGTGCCGACCCTTCGACCCGACGTAGCGGCTCGCCGAAAACTCCGAGGAATCCAAGCCTCACCGCCGTCACAGCGGGGCGCCGGGGATGGGGCGCCCGAGACCCCGGCGATCCAGGGTACAGCGGAGAACTGAACCGGCTCCACTGCGGACACCCGTCGGGCCACACGCCGCTTGCATGACGTCTCCTCGGGCGGCCCGCAGCCTCGAGTACTCCGGCGTCGGCGGCTCGGGGCCGCTGTGGAGTCGCCCGCCGTTCCCGTCGGCCTCGACCTCGTCCCGCCGGCGCCGGACTTCCGATTCCAGCCATTCCGGCACATGGAACGTCGCGGCCCATTTCGTCGGAGACTTCCTCCTGAAGACGCGCCACCCCGGCCCTCTCGTCATCCCTGGGCGCCTCTCCCGCGCGAACTCCTTCTCGATCAACCTTGACGCATTCTTTGCGCCCCAGGACGCGACTTTGACGCCCGTTTGACCCGCCTTTGGGTCTAATGAGCCCAGGTCATCGTGGACGGGGGACGGGTTATGGATATCGCCTGGTTGGTCGCAGTGGTGGCGTTCTTCGGGGCGTGCGGGCTGTCGATCCGCCTGATCGATCGACTTCGAGGGGAGGCTTGAACGTGGACTGGACGCAACTCGCGGCATCGGCGACGGCGGCATTCCTGGCGGGGTACCTCCTCGTCGCCCTCCTCAAACCGGAGTGGTTCTCATGACGACCTCCGGCCTGATCCAGATCGGCCTCTATCTCCTGGCGCTCGGGGCGTGCGCCCGGCCCCTCGGCCTCTTCATGGCGGGGGTCTACGAGGGGCGCATCCCCCGGATCGTCGCCTTCCTGCGACCGTTGGAACGGCTGATCTATCGGATCGCCGGGATCGCCCCGGAGGCCGAGATAGGCTGGCGACGGTACGCCACGGCCCTGCTGGGCTTCAGCCTGGTGAGCATCGTATCCGTCTACGCACTCCAGCGATTCCAGGGCGTCCTGCCGCTGAATCCCGAGGGCCTGCCCGCCGTCTCGGCCGACTCGGCGTTCAACACCGCCGTCAGCTTCGGCACCAACACGAACTGGCAGGGGTACGGCGGCGAGGCGACGATGAGTTACTTGACGCAGGCCCTCGCCCTGACGGTGCAGAACTTCGTCTCGGCGGCGGCGGGCATGGCGGTCTTGGCCGCCCTGATCCGGGGCTTCTCACGCCATGACTCGGACACCATCGGCAACTTCTGGGTCGACCTGACTCGCAGCACCCTCTACATCCTGCTGCCGCTGTCGCTCGTGCTCGCCCTCGTCCTCGTCTCGCAGGGCGTCGTCCAGACGTTCTCCCCCTATCGGGAGATCACGCTCGTCGAGCCCGGTCCGGGCGTCGACGGCAAGGAGACGAAGACCCAGCGGATCGCCGTCGGCCCGGCGGCCTCGCAGGTGGCGATCAAGCAACTGGGGACCAACGGCGGCGGCTTCTTCAACGCCAACTCGGCGCATCCCCTGGAGAACCCAACGCCGCTGTCGAATTCCCTGGAAATGCTGGCCCTGCTCCTCATCCCGGCGGCGCTCTGCCTGACCTTCGGCGAGATGATCGGCGACCGTCGGCAAGGGTGGGCCGTCCTCTCCGCCATGACGATCGTTTTCGTCGCCATGATCGGCCTGGCCGTCGTGGCGGAGGGTCGGGGCAACCCGGCCCTGGCGGCCTTGGGGGTGGATCAGGCCGGCGGCAACATGGAGGGCAAGGAGGTCCGCTTCGGTTCGGACATGTCGGCGCTCTGGGCGGTGGCGACGACGGCGGCGTCCAACGGCGCCGTCAACTCGATGCACGACTCGTTCACGCCGCTGGGCGGCCTGGCGGCGATGTGGCTGATGCAGCTCGGCGAGGTGATCTTCGGCGGCGTCGGCTCGGGGCTCTACGGCATGCTCGCCTTCGCCCTGGTGGCCGTCTTCCTCGCCGGGCTCATGGTGGGCCGGACGCCCGAGTATTTGGGTAAGAAGATCGGGGCCTTCGAGATGAAGATGGCCTCGCTCGTGATCCTGCTGCCGTGTGCGACGGTCCTCGTCGGCACGGCGGTCGCCGTGAGCCTGCCGCAGGGGAAGGCGGCCGTCGCCAACCCCGGCCCGCACGGGTTCAGCGAGATCCTCTACGCCCTCTCGTCGGCCTCGAACAACAACGGCAGCGCCTTCGCCGGATTGGGGGCCAACAACCCCTTCTACAACGGGCTCCTGGGCCTGGCGATGCTCGTCGGCCGCTTCGGCGTGATGATCCCCATCCTGGCGATCGCCGGGGCGCTGGCGGCCAAGAAGCGGACGCCCGTCGGCCCCGGCACGCTGCCCACCCACACGCCGCTGTTCGTCGCTCTGCTGGCGGCGGTGGTCGTCGTGGTGGGGGCCCTCTCCTTCTTCCCGGCCCTGGCGCTCGGGCCGATCGTCGAACATCTCATGCTGCCCGCATGACCGAGGTGGAATCCCCATGACTTCCCACGCACAGGCCCGCACGTTCGATCTCAAGGTGTTCGTCGCGGCGGTCCGGGACTCGCTCCTGAAGCTCGCGCCCCGACACCAGGTCAAGAACCCGGTGATGTTCGCCGTCTACCTGGGGAGCATCCTGACGACGGTCCTCTGGATCCGATCGCTGGGCGCCGCCGAAGGCGAATCGCCCGGCTTCATCCTCGGGGTCGGCGCCTGGCTCTGGTTCACGGTCCTCTTCGCCAACTTCGCCGAGGCGATCGCCGAGGGGCACGGCAAGGCCCAGGCGGCGAGCCTGCGGAATTCCCGCACCCAGGTCGTCGCCCGCCGGCTCGTGGACCGCCGGGCCGGCGTGTCCGAGGACGTCCCCGCGCCGGACCTCAAGGTGGACGACCTGGTGATCGTCCACGCCGGCGACGTCATCCCGGCCGACGGCGAGGTCGTCGAGGGGGCCGCCTCGGTGGACGAGAGCGCCATCACCGGCGAGAGCGCGCCGGTGGTCCGGGAGAGCGGCGGCGACCGCAGCGCCGTGACCGGCGGCACGAAGGTCATCTCCGACTGGCTGGTGATCCGGGTCACGACCCTCCCCGGCCGGAGCTTCCTCGACCGCATGATCGCGATGGTCGAGGGGGCGAAGCGGCAGAGGACGCCCAACGAGATCGCCCTGGCGATCCTGCTGGCGGCCCTGACCCTGATCTTCCTCCTCGTCGTCGCCACGCTCCTGCCCTATTCGCGATTCGGGGTCGAGGCGTCGGGCCAGGGCCGGCCGATCACCCTGACGGTGCTCGTCGCCCTCTTCGTCTGCCTCGCCCCGACGACCATCGGCGCGCTGCTGTCGGCGATCGGAATCGCCGGGATGAACCGCCTGAGCCGGGCGAACGTCGTCGCCATGTCGGGGCGGGCCGTCGAGGCGGCGGGGGACGTGGACGTCCTCCTGCTGGACAAGACGGGGACGATCACGCTGGGGAATCGCCAGGCGACGGCCTTCCACCCGGCGGAGGGGGTGTCGGAGCGGGAGCTGGCCGAGGCGGCCCAACTGGCCTCGATCGCCGACGAGACGCCCGAAGGGCGCAGCATCGTCGTCCTCGCCAAGGATCGGTTCGGCATCCGAGGGCACGAACTCCGGGGGGGCGGGCACCTGTTCGTGCCGTTCACCGCCCAGACCCGGATGAGCGGCGTGAACATCGACGGCCGGCTCGTCCGCAAGGGGGCCGCCGAGGCGGTCGCCCGCCACATCCAGTCCCTCGGGGGCGTCACGCCCGATTCGCTCGCCGAGCGGGTCCGGGAGATCGCCCGGTCGGGAGGGACGCCGCTGGTCGTCAGCCGCGACGCCCAGGCCCTCGGCGCGGTCGAGCTGAAGGATATCGTCAAGGGGGGCATCAAGGAGCGGTTCTCCGAGCTGCGCCGCATGGGGATCAAGACGGTGATGATCACCGGCGACAACCCCATGACCGCCGCCGCCATCGCCGCCGAGGCGGGGGTGGACGACTTCCTGGCCGAGGCGACCCCCGAGGCGAAATTGGCGCTGATCCGGGAGTACCAGAAGGGCGGCCGGTTGGTGGCGATGACCGGCGACGGCACCAACGACGCCCCGGCCCTGGCCCAGGCGGACGTGGCGGTCGCCATGAACACCGGGACCCAGGCGGCCAAGGAGGCCGGCAACATGGTGGACCTGGACAGCAACCCCACGAAGCTCATCGAGGTCGTCAACATCGGCAAGCAACTGCTGATGACCCGAGGGGCGCTGACGACCTTCAGCATCGCCAACGACGTGGCGAAGTACTTCGCCATCCTCCCCGCCGCCTTCGCCGCGACGTATCCGGTGCTCAAGTCGCTGGACGTGATGCGGCTCTCGTCGCCGGCCTCGGCCATCCTGTCGGCGGTGATCTTCAACGCCCTGATCATCATCGCCCTGGTGCCGCTGGCGTTGAAGGGCGTCCGCTACCGCCCGGTCGGTGCCGCCCAACTCCTGCGGGACAACCTGCTCGTCTACGGCCTGGGCGGCCTGATCGTCCCGTTCATCGGCATCAAGGCGATCGACCTGGTGCTGTCGGCGATCGGGGCCGTCTGACGGTCCATTGCTCCAAACGGAATCCATCCCATGAAAGAAGCGCTGCGCACCTCGGTCGTCATGCTGGCGATGTTGACCTTGCTGACGGGCGTGGCTTACCCGCTCGTCGTCACGGCGGTCGCCCAGGTCGCCTTCCCGGCCCAGGCGAACGGAAGCCTGATCGTTCGGGAAGGCAGGCCGGTCGGCTCCTCGCTGATCGGTCAGCCCTTCTCCGGCCCGAGATATTTCCGAGGGCGACCGTCGGCCACCTCGCCGGTCCCGTACAACGCCGCCTCGTCGGGCGGCTCCAACCTGGGCCCGCTCAACCCGGCGCTGAAGGACGGCGTGCAGGCCCGGATCGCCGACCTTCGGCGAGAGGCGCCCGGCCTGGAAGGCATCCCCGTAGACCTGGTCACCGCGTCGGGGAGCGGCCTGGACCCCCACATCAGCCCGGCGTCCGCCGAGGCCCAGGCGTCTCGTGTAGCGAAGGCTCGGGGCATGTCGGAAGATGAGGTGCGGGCGCTGATCGTCCGGCATTCCGAGGGGCGTCAATTCGGCATCCTCGGAGAGCCCCGGGTGAACGTCCTTCTGCTGAACCTTTCGCTCGATGAGGCGACCGAACGGCCATGATCGACCGCCGCCCCGACCCCGACGCCCTCCTCGGGCAAGTCCAGGCCGAAGAGGCCGGGCGGGGCCGGGGGATGCTCAAGGTCTTCTTCGGCTATGCGGCGGGCGTGGGCAAGACCTATGCCATGCTGGAAGCGGCCCGCCGGGCGGCGGCGGCGGGCCGTGAGGTCGTCGTCGGTTACGTCGAGCCGCACGGCAGGCCCGAAACTCAGGCGCTTCTGGAGGGACTGGAGACGATCCCGCCACGCCCGGTCGAATACCGTGGGGTGACGCTTCAGGAGTTCGACGTGGATGCGGCGCTCGCCCGTCGGCCGGAGCTGATCCTGGTCGACGAGCTGGCCCACAGCAACGCCGAGGGCTCCCGCCACGCGAAGCGATGGCAAGACGTGGAGGAGCTGCTGGGGGCGGGGATCCACGTCTGGACGACGCTCAACGTCCAGCACCTCGACAGCCTCAACGACGTGATCGGCGGCGTGACCGGCGTGACCGTGCGCGAGACGATCCCCGATCGAGTCTTCGAGCGGGCCGACGACCTGGAGCTGGTGGACGTCACGCCCGAGGAGTTGATCGAACGCCTACGGGCGGGCAAGGTCTACCTCCCGGAGCAGGCCGAGCGGGCGTTGGCGGGCTTCTTCCAGAAGTCGAACCTCGTGGCGCTGCGGGAATTCTCCCTGCGCCAGGCGGCACGCCGGGTCCAATCCGACGTGGAAGCCGCACGGCGGCGGCGGTCGGCCTCCGAGCCCTGGGCGACGGCCGACCGCCTGCTCGTCTGCATCGGCCCCAGCCCGTCCACGGCTCGAGTGATCCGCACCGCCAAGCGGATGGCGCAGGCCCTCGACGCCCCCTGGACGGCGGCGGCCGTCGAGCGGATCGACATGGCCGCCGACCCGGTCGTGCAGGCCCGCATGGCGGACCATCACCGCCTCGCCGAGCGGCTCGGGGCCGAGGTCGTCACGCTGTCGGGGCAGGAGGTCGCCCCCACGCTGATCGACTACGCCCGCTCCCGGAACGTCACCAAGATCCTCGTCGGCAAGACCGAGCGGCCCCGTTGGAGGCGGCTCCTGTTCGGCTCGATCGTGGATGAGCTGATCGAACGCAGCGGCGACATCGACGTCTACGTCGTCCGGGGCGAGGGCGACCCGGCCCGCTCGCCCCGGCCCCGGCCGCCCGCAGCCCCCGCCGACTGGCGGCCCTACCTCAAGGGGGCTGCGATCGTGGCGGCCGGCACGGCGGCGGCGGCCTTGGTCGATCGGATCGGGCTGCACTCGGCCAACGTCGCCATGGTGTTCCTCGCCGCCGTCGCCCTCGTGGCGGCCGTCTGCGGGCGAACGCCCTCGATCCTGGCGAGCGTCGTGGCCGTCCTGATGTTCGACATCGGGTTCGTCCCGCCCCGCTACACGTTCGCCGTGGCCGACACGGAATACCTCGTGACCTTCGGGGTCATGCTCGCCATCGCCCTGCTGATCAGCACGCTCACCGCCAGGCTCAGGGCGCAGGTCGAGGGCGGGAGGCTCCGGGAACGCCGCATCACGGCGCTCTACGAACTGGGCAAGCAGCTCAGCTCGATTTCGGGGGCGGCCTTCCTGGCGGCTGCGGCGGCCCGCAAGGTCGCCGAGCTGACGAACGGGGAGGTGGCGGTCTATCTCGGCGAGCCGGGCGGCGTGCCGGAGGTCGCCTTCGGCCGGGGCTCGGCCGTCGCCGCCCACCCGGTGAGCGAACCGACGGCCCGATGGGTCATGGAGCACGACCAGATGGCCGGATCGGGAACCGACACGCTCCCCAACGCCGTCGCCCTGTTCGTGCCGCTGACCGCCTCGCAGCAGACGGTCGGGGCGCTCGCCGTGAAGGCGGAGCCCAACGAAGGGCTCCTGGAGCCCGACCAGAAGCGTTTGCTGGAGGCGTGCGCCGGCCAGCTCGCCCTGGCGATCGAGCGGGACCGGATGTCGCTCGCCGCCTCGGAAGCCCTGGTCCAGGCCCAGGCCGAGCAGGTCCGCAACACCCTGCTGAGCGGCGTCTCCCACGACCTGCGAACGCCGCTCGCCGCAATCGCAGGGGCCAGCACCGGCCTGCTCCAGAACGACGCTTTCGACGAGCCGATTCGGCGTCAATTGCTGGAGACGATCGCCGACGAGGCGGGCCGCCTGAACCGACTCCTGGAGAACATCCTCCAGATGTCGAAGCTGGAAATGGGCGGGGCGACCGCCCGGATGCAATGGAACATCCTGGAGGAGGTCGTGGGCTCGGCGCTCGTCCGCACCCGACATGAGTTGGGCGATCGACGGGTCGAGGTGTCGATCCCCGCCGACCTGCCGCTGCTGCTGGTGGACGGCCTGCTGCTGGAGCAGTTGTTCGTCAACCTGCTGGAGAACGCCTCCCGCTACACGCCCCCGCAGGCGGTCGTCTCCATCTCGGCGAGGCCCGAGGCCGGTTGGGTGATCGTCGACGTCGCCGACGACGGCCCCGGCTTGTCTCCGGGCTCGGAGGAGCGGATCTTCGAGAAGTTCCACCGGGGCGACTCCCACGCCGACGCCGGTCGGGGCAGCGGGCTGGGCCTGGCGATCTGCCGAGCCGTGGCGAAAATTCACGGCGGGGAAATCACGGCGGCTAATCGGCCCGACGGCGGCGTACGTTTCACCCTGCGGCTCCCCCTCTCGCAAGATCCGCCGCATGTCGAAACCGAGACGAGTGGAGATTGATCGGAAGCGAGACGGAGGAGGACGCCCGTGCCCGAAGGCAGCCACCTGATCCTGATCGTCGACGACGAGCCGCCCATCCGGCGCTTCCTGCGAGCCTCCCTGGCCGCCGCAGGCTACAGGGTCGTCGAGGCCGAGTCGGGCGTGTCGGGCGTGAAGCTCGCCGCCCGGCAGCCGCCCGACCTCGTGATCCTCGACCTCGGGCTGCCCGACATCGACGGCCAGGAAGTCCTCGTCCGCCTGCGAGAGTGGCTCGCCGCCCCGATCCTCATCCTCTCGGCCAGGGACCAGGAGGCGCAGAAGGTCCGGGCGCTCGACGAGGGTGCCGACGACTACCTCACCAAGCCCTTCGGCGTCAGCGAGCTGCTCGCCCGCATCCGCACGGCGATGCGTCATTCCCGCCCCGGCCGGACGGAGTCCCCGGTCCTTTCGATCGGCGACCTCCGGGTCGACCTCTCGGCGAGGCGGGTCCTCGTGGGCGAGGAACGGATCGCCCTGACCCCCATCGAATACAAGCTGCTCGTCACGCTCATGAAGCACTCGGGCAAGGTGCTCACCCACCGCTTCCTGCTGCGGGAGGTCTGGGGGCCGCATGCGTCGCAGGAGACGCACTACCTCCGTGTCTTCGTGGCGGGCCTGCGGCGGAAGCTGGGCGACGACCCCGCCCGCTCCCGCTACATCGCCACCGAGCAGGGCGTCGGCTATCGATTCGCCGCGGAGTGAAAGCGTAGAACGTGGAAGCGACGGCGGCCCCGGCCTGGATCGCCAGGCCCTTCGTCGCGGCGATCCGCTCCGGCCGACGCTTCCGCCCGGAGCCCGGCCGGACCTCCTCGATCTTCGCCAGGCGCCGGTCGTTGGCCGCCTTGATCGCCCCGGATGCGGGCCGGCCTCGCGGCCAGCAGGTCGTACATCTCGCGGACCTCCGCCGCGGGTGCGCCCCCGTCGATGAGTTCCGACCGCGCCCGGTCCGGGGCGTGCTTCACGACGCGGCCTCCCCTCGATCGGCGACGATCCGCCGGCCCCGGGGATGTGGCCCGGCTCGACGCCTCAGAAGTAGAGCTGCATGCGGGCGATGAACAGGTCGTTCGTCTTGCTCCACTGCTGCACCCCGGAGAAGACGGGGTTGTTGAAGTCGGTGTGCTCCCAGTCGAACATGAACTTGAGATACTGGTTGATGTGCCAGTTGAATCCGACGTCCACCACGTTCAGCCGGTTCGCCCACAGGTTGGGGTCGGAGAGCCCGGCCGAGAAGACCTCCTGGCCGATGTCCAGGAGCTGATAGCGACCCGTCAGCTCCCAGGCACCGAGGCCGAACTTCTCGGCGCTCAGGTTGAAGGGGCGGAGGGGCTTGACCGTGCCCAGGCCGCTGCGGGTCTCGCCGGTGAGCAGGTAGCCGGCCTGCACGTAGAACGACTGGACGGGGACGTTGGTGCGATAGGCCGGCCGATTGGTCAGGGCGTAGTCCTGGAAGCCGCTGCCCCACTCGCCGATGACGGCGAGTTGCCGATAGAACCAGGCCGTGTGGAAGTCCCAGAAGGTCATCGGCCCGAGTTCGCGGACGTTGTTGTTGAAGCCCAGGAAGGGGACGCCGGCGACCGAATTGCCCGCGATCGGCACCACGGTCCGCAGGACCTGCGGGACGGGCGTCGTGTCGTTGGCCCCGCCGAAGACCGAGCCGCCGAGGTTGAAGTGCTGGAGCGGCGAATCCTCGACGTTGTTGAACGGCTTCCAGTTCACGAACGCGGAGATGAACTTGGAGTCGCTGTTGGCGACGTAGCCGTTGCGCGTGCCGTTGAAGACGCCCGCCGCGTAGTCGAACGTCTTGTCGAACAGCCGGCCGAACGCCATGACGCCGAGGTCGCGGTTGTGGCCGAAGTTGTTGAAGAAGATCGACCGCTCCGGCTGGATCAGGCCCTGGATCGGGTCGACGAGGAACTCGTAGGTGAACGGCGTCTTGAAGCGCCCGGTGCGGAGGCGGAACGCCGGGTTGATGTCGAAGTCGAGGAAGACGTCGAGCATGCTCACGTTGTCGAACCCGTGCGCGAACGAGACGAAGTAGCCGACGGGCTTCGTGATCCGTCCGCTGAACATCCACCACTGGCGAGGGATCAGGAAGCTGTCGCGCGCGGTGGCGTGGCCGCCCTGCTGATAGCCCCGATATTCAACCTGCGTCAGGTTGTGGAACTGGAAGATGTACTCGTCGTCGTCGCTGCGGAGTTCGAAGCCGGGGCCGAACTTCGCGTTGACCTTCTTACTCTCCAGCGGCGCGGGGACGTTGTACCGGGCCATCGGGGGCGGATTCGGCGGGAGCGACTGCCCCGGGGCCGCGACGCCGCCGGAGGGCGGCGGGGCCGCGACCGCCGCCGGCGGGCCGACGTCCGGCGCCGCCGTCCCCGGCTGATTGTCGGCGACCCCCGGCGGCGCGGTCTCCCCGGCGACCCCCATGGCGTTCGGGCTCTCGGGGCCGGATGCGGCCCCGCCGGCCGCGACCGTCCCGCCGCCCCCACCCTGCTGCATCTGCGCCGAAAGCCGCTGGACCATCTCTTCGAGCTGACGCACGCGGTCTTCGAGGGCCGCCTCGCGAGGCGTCGCCGGCGCCTGCACCTCGACGGCCCCCGGCGTGGCAGGCTCCTGGCCCGCTGCGGCCGTCCCGAGCAGGAGCCCCAGGGCCGCCAGGCCCGTCGAGATCCCCGGCGACATCCCTGACATTCGGCGAGGCGGCATCGAGACGAGACCTCCGAGGCGAATGCGCCGGCCTCCCTTCCGGAATCCGGGAAGCCGACGACGTGCATTCGAAGTGATCGTCATCCGGCGCGCGCGACTGAAGCGATTATCCGGGCTGGATCGATCGCCGGCGCCAATCCCACGAGGCGACGTCAGCGACCGGGATGGTCGTCGCCCGCGGCGGGCTCGTAATCCGCGCGTGCGAAGGCCGCGTCACGATCGCGACGGCCGTCCACCAGGTCGACGCCGAGGGACGTGGCGGGGGCGACGCTCCCCCGGGGAGCGGCCCGCAGGTCCCGACCGATCGTCGTCCCCTCGGCCTCGGGGCTCCAGGGGCGCGAACCTCGTCGCGATCCGTCGCGCCCGGCGCAGCCGACGCAGCATGCAAGGCACGCCGCGAAGACGAAGCGGGATGCGCGACCGCGTCGAGGAAGGTCGAGTCGAAACATGGCCGCCGCCTCGCGATTCGGGTCGCCGATCTCCCCAGGGCTCGTCCCCTTGGAGATCGACGCCGCGAGGGCGACGGCTTGACTCGGTCCTATTCGAGGGTCGACGTGGCGGCCATCAGCAGAAAGCCGGCCAGCAGCGCGACCGACAGCTTGAGCCGGTCGTGGGCGTGGAATTGCAGCTCCGGCAGGAGGTCCGAGAGCGAGATGCAGAGGAACGTCCCGGCCGAGAACGACAGCGCGGCGGCCGTCAACGATTCGGCGTTCGACGGGCCCAGGCGGTCGACGCCGACGAAGAAGAGCCCGGCCCCGACCGGGATCATGAGCGCGAACCCCAGGTTCACCAGGTGGGCCAGCCGCGGCGCGACCCCCGCGCGGAGCATCAGGGAGACCACGGTCATGGCGTCGGCCGGCTGGTGCAGGCCGGTCGCCAGGAAGACGCCCAAGGCCATCCCCCCGACCCGCCCCTGCTCCTTGGCGTCGGCGACGACCGCGGTGGCCAGGGCGACGCCGCCGATCAGCGAGTGGACGGCCAGGCCGAACGTGGCCGTGCCCCAGGACAGGGCGGGCGCGAGGTGCTCCCCGGCCTCGTCATGGCCGTGATGATGATGGGCGACCTCGGCCGGCTCGTGCTGGTGATAGGCGAAGAATCGCTCCAGCAGGAAGAGCGCGAGCAGGCCCAGCGAGGCCCACTTCACCGTATCCGGCCCCCCCATGGCCACGGCCTCGGGGAGCATGTGGAAGAACGCCGCGCCGAGCATGGTGCCCGCGGCGAAGCTGAGGTAGACCTGGAGTCGCGTGTGCGAGAGGACCAGGGCGAGCGGGGCCAGCCCCCCCAGCAGGCTGACGGCGACGATCAGCGCGCAGTATGCCGTGAGGGTGACGGGGATGACCATCGTGGTCCGGGCTCTCGTCTGGGGAGAGGACGCGGGACTAAACGAAATCCCCGGCCGGGGGCCGGGGATGGCAAGACCGCGCTTCGGGGAGGAGCGGTCGGCTCACTTCGCGTCGGGGCGCTTCGGCCCGGACTGGCCGGGGGCCAGGCGGCGCGACTTGGTCTTCGGCAGGTTGTAGACCCCGTTCCCGTGGGTCCACTTCTCATCCTCCTGGAGCAGGGCCAGGCGCTCCGGGCGGGTCAGGACGTTGCGCTGACGGCCCAGGCCGCCCGCCTTCTTGAGACTCTTGTCCAGCGACATTCGATCGACTCCAACTCTGCTCTTGCCGTCCCGTGCTCTCGCTCCCCGGGATTTTGAATCGACGATTCTACTCGGTCCTCCCCCCGGAAACAAGGCCGCCTGTCTTTATGGGCCGCGGACGAGTTGCAATTCCCGCCGGAATCGGGATAATGGTCCTTTCGTCCCAGTTCGCGCCGAGCGCATTGAAGTCGGGAGATTCTGACGTGGCCGTACCGAAGAGACGCAAATCCAAGTCCGCCAAGGGGAAGCGACGGAGTCACGACGCCCTGACCCCGATCAACCTCACCGTCTGCCCCATGTGCAAGCAGTCGGTCCCCACGCACAAGGTGCACGAGGAATGCCTCGCCGAGCACCTCAAGAACGGCACCCCCGGCCGCATGGCGCTGGCCTGAGTCGACCTCGACACGCATTCGTTCGACGCGGATCCGCCGAGCCATATCCCGATGGTTCGGCGTCTTCGCGCGCCTCGCGCCGAAATCCTCGGGTCGCCCGTCGCCCTCGCCACGATCGGCGCATGACAAAGCCTCGCGCCGGCTTCCCGGGGCGAGGCTCGATCGCAATCAGCCCGCCGAACGCCGAAGGCGATCAGATCGGGTAGAGGTTCTTCAGATTGGCGCGGGCCTCGGCGCTCCCCTTGGACGCCTTGATGAGCGGGAAGGTCTGGACCTTGCCGTCGACCTCAAGGGTGAGCTGGCCGCTGCGGATGACCGAGGTGGCGACGCGGACCTGGGTCGTGGTGCCGTTCGGCAGCCAGACGCGGATCCACTGCAAATTGGGCTTGAAGGTGCGGCGGCTGATGCCGGTCGTCTTCTTGCCGACGCCGCCGAGGTACTTCGCCTTGCCGCGCTCGGTCTTGTGGTTGCCGAACGAGGTCTTCTTCCCGCTGACTTGGCACTCGCGGCCCATCGTTCCAACTCCTGCCCTGGCGACGCCCGGGGGCGCCGTCTGCTTTGCGATACCGTGGCTTGTAGAGGCTGCCGTCGCGGGTCCCGTTCCGGGCTGGCGTGTCGTCGGGCCGATCGCGAGGCCCGCGGGGCGATCCCGGCGACGAGGCGCATGGGACGACCGCGGGAAGAGTCTCATTATCCCGACATCGTCGCAACTTTCAAGCCCGACCTCGCCTTCGACTTGCCCGGGGCGGCCGGTCGGGCGTATCCTGCCGGCGTTCGGGAGGATCGAGCACCCAGGGATCGGGAACCCTCGCCATGTCGCCACGAGCGGAGTGCGCCGCATTCGGCGTCGTCCTGGCGGCGTGCATCGCCGCCTTCTTCCACGACGCCCTCCGCCCCGGCCGGGTCCTCAGCCCCGCGGACGTCCTGCTCGTCCAGGCGAGCTTCCGCGACCCCGACGCCGCGCCCTACGAGCCCGAGAACCGGCTCCTGATGGATCCGGTCCTCCAGTTCCAGCCATGGCTGGCCTTCGAGCGGGCCGAGGTCCGGGCCGGCCGGCTCCCCGCCTGGAACCCGTTCGCCGGCTGCGGAGCCCCGCTCATCGCCAACGGCCAGAGCGCGGTGTTCGACCCGTTCAACCTGATCGTGTTCCTGGGCCCGTGGCCCGCCGCGCTGGCGTGGACAGCCGCCGCCCGGCTGGGGTTCGCCGGCCTCGGCGCGTTCCTACTGGCGCGGTGCTGGGGGCTCGGCCCCTGGGGACGATGGTTCGCCGGGCTCGGCTTCCCGTTCTGCGGCTTCCTCGTCGTCTGGCTCCTCTACCCCGTGACGCCGGCCGCGATCTGGCTCCCCTGGCTGCTGCTCGCCGCCGACCGCGCCCTCTCGAAGCCGAGTTCGAGGTCCGCCGGCCTACTCGCGCTGGCCGTGGGGGGCGTGCTGGTCGCCGGGCACGTCCAGACGAGCGCCCATGTGCTGCTGGCGACGGGCCTGCTCGCGGCCTGGCGACTCGCCGGGGCGGCCGATCGCCGACGCCCCGCCCTGGCGTGGACGCTCGGGATCGCGCTGGGGATCGGGATCGCTTCGGCGCAGGTGATCGCCCTGGGCGATTACCTGACCAGGAGTCCGGTCTGGGGCGAGCGGCATCGCGAGCATCCGCCGTGGTGGCGGCTGAGCCGGCCGAGGGTCCTCGAATCCGCCTGCACGGCCCTACCCTACCTCTACGGCAGCCAGCGGAGGGGCCATCCCAACCTCGCGCGAGGGCTGGGGGTGAACAACCTGAACGAGTCGGCCGGGGGGTTCGCCGGGCTGGCCACGCTGGCCTGGCTGGCGCCGCTGGCGGCGACGGCGGCGAGGCGGAAGACCGAGACGCGGTTCCTCCTGCTGCTCCTGGGGGTCGGCTTCCTCGGCGCGTTCAAGGTCCCGCCGGTCGACAACCTCTTGCGGGCCCTGCCCGTCGTGGGCGTGACCGACAACCGTCGCCTGACGCTCTGGGTGGCGTTCGCCCTGACGTTCCTGGGGGCGATCGGGATCGACGCGATGACGCGAGGGGCGAGGCTCTCGCGACGCTGGTCCTGCGCCTGGGCCGCGGCGGGGATCCTCCTGCTGGGGGGAGCCGTCGCCGCGCCGATGGCCGCGCCGGCCATGAGGGCCCGGGCCGAGCGCCACTATCGCGACGCGGCCGTCCCGGCCGACCCGGGCGAGGCGTCGCGACGGGGGGACCGCCAGGTCCGGGCGATGCTGGACTTCACGCCCCGCTACCTCGCGACGGCCGGGGCGGCGTTCCTGGCGATGGTCGCGACGGCCGAGTTGGCGAGGCGTCGCGCCGGGGTCGCGCGGATCGCGCCGCCGCTGCTCCTGGCCGCGACGCTCGCCGACCTGTGCGCGTTCGGCGTCGGGCTCAACCCGGCGATCAATCGCGAGGTCCACGAGTTCCAGCCGCCGGCTCCGCGAGATCCTGACCGAAGGCCGCCGCGCGATCGGCGTGGGCGAGGAGCTGCCGCCGAACACCCTGATGCGGTTCGGCCTCGGCGACGTCCGGAACTACGACTCGGTCGAACTATCGCGCAGCCTCGACTTCTTCGAGCCGCTCTACGAGGAGACGGACGAGGCCCGGAGCAGCCGGCGGACGGTCTCGTGGCGGACGGTCGGGCGGGCGCTGCCGAGGCTCCGCGAGGCGGCCGTGGGCGCGATCGTCGCCGCGACGCCGCCCCCCGACCCCTCGCAGTTCGTGGCCGTCGAGCGCGTCGGCGACGCCTGGATCGCCCACCTGGACTCCCCGGCCAGGATCGGGCTGGAGGGCCCCGGGCGCGCGACGATCACGCCGTCCTCGACGCCGTCCGCGATCCGCGTCGACGTCGACGCCGAGGGCCCCGCGACGCGGCTGGTGGTCCGCGAGACCTGGGACGCGGGATGGTCGGCGACGGTGGACGGCGAGCCCGCCGTCGTGGGGAAATACGCCGAGACTTTCATATCGATACAAGTCACGCCGGGAAGACACGATATCGCGTTGACGTATCGGCCGGCCCCCCTCCGCGCGGGGCTCGCGGCGTCGGCCGCGGCGCTCGCGACGGCGCTTCTCGCCTTGACACGACGCCCCCGATGCGGATTGATGGAAGGGGGCTTGGACGGAACCGAGCCCGCCGGTTAAGATCGAGCCAGATCGATCTGGGCCGGCCTCTCACCGGCGCGTGGCACTTGAGGATGAAACGCTGATGGTCCACTTCACGTGCGATCTCTGCGGCAAGGATATCACCTCCTCCGGCGAAGACCGCTTCGTGGTCAAGATGGAAGCCTATCCCGGCTTCGACCCGAACGAGATCAAGGAAGAAGACCTCGACGACGACCCGATGGAGGCCGTCGCCGACCTCATCCGCCGCGACGACGCCTTCGCCAGCCAGGACCCGGCGGACGACGCCTGCCGCCGCCGGTCCTTCCGCTTCGACCTCTGCCCCTGCTGCCACCGCCGGCTCGTCCGCAACCCGCTCGGCAAGTCGAGCGCCAACGTCCTCGACTTCAGCAAGAACTGACCGGGGGCCCCGGGCCGCCTTCGAACCGACGCGAGCCGCCCCATCCCGCGCGGGATGGGGCGGCTCGCGTCGGTTCGGGGCCTTCGCCCGCGCGTCACCGCGCCACGAGGAACAGCACGTTCGTCACCATCGAGAGCGCCAGCACGACCGCCAGCGCGGCGATGATCTGGTTGCGGGCGTTGACGTAGGAGGCGATCTCGGCCATCCGTCCCTCGTCGACGGTCGTGGGGGCGTAGTCGTCGGCGTCGCCTTCCGCGAGGGCCTCCAGGCTGTCGGGCTTCTGGCCGGCGATCATCGGGCTGTCGCCCTGGAGCAGGCACTTGAAGTCGAGGATGAGGTCGTCGGGCGTGGTGTAGCGGTTCTCGCGGTTCTTGGCGAGCATGGTCTCGATCACCATGCCGAGGCCGCTGGAGATGTTGGTGTTGAGGTGGTCGGGCGGCACGAGGTCGACGCGGGGGTCGACGTGCTTGCGCATCACCTCGGCCGGGGTGTCGCCGCCGTAGGGGACCCGGCCGGTCACCATGTGATAGAGGGTGGCGCCCAGGCTGTAGACGTCGGCCCGGATGTCCACGTCGGTCTGCCCGCGCACCTGCTCGGGGCTGATGTAGTAGGGGGTGCCGATGGCCATGCCGGCCTCGGACAGGCCCCACGTCTCGTCGCCGGTGAGCCGGGCGAGGCCCAGGTCGGCGAGCTTCACGCCGCCGTCCTTCGTCAGGATGACGTTCTCGGGCTTCACGTCGCGATGGATCAGCCCGCGCTGGTTGGCGTGCTTCAGGGCCTCGGCGACGGCCATGGCGATCCGGACGGCGTCCTTCTCCTCGAACACCTTGTTCTTGTCGAGGAAGTCCTTGATCGTCGGCCCCTCGACGAACTCCATGACGAAGAAGTACCGGCCGCCGGCCTCCCCCGCGTCGATCGCGTTGACGATGTTGTTGTGCGACAACTTCGCCGCGATCTGGGCCTCGCGCTCGAACCGGCGGATGAACTCCTTGTTCTGGGCCAGGCCGTCGAGCAGGATCTTGATCGCGACGATCCGGTTGACGCTGTTCTGGCGGGCCTTGAAGACCACGCCCATCGACCCCTTCCCCAGCTTCTCCAGGATCGTGTAGCCGGGGATCTCCAGCTTCTTGGCCCCCGCCCCGCGCTCCTGGAGCAGGCGGGCCATCTGGCCCTTGGTCAGCACCTTGGCGCCGACCATGACGTCGAGGAGGCTCTGCGCCGGCGCGGGGGCGACGGCGTCCCCCGGGGCCTGGGCGGCGAGCTTGGCCCGGTACGCCTTGCACGCCTCGACCTCGGCCGGCGTGGCGAGCCCGCGACGGATGATCGACCGCTCCAGGTTCGACTCGTCGAGCGCCGAGAGCCCGCGGGCGTCGCGCGAGGAAGAAGACGCGGCGCCGGGGCTCGACCCGGCCGTGTTCGACGTGGTCGCGCCGGTCCTCTCGGCTTCGGTTGGTGCGGCCATGCAACGTCTCCGCGCCCGCGCCCGGAGCGTCTCCGCCGGCGGGGCGTTGTCTGGAAACCAACGGATCGATCGTGAAGGCTTCATCCATCCAGGACGGGGCCGAGACGTGAGCGGACCCCGACGGGATCCCGAAGACCCCAGATGAAGGATACCAGACTTTCCGCGGTTTGTGTCGCCCCTCCCGGCCGGCGTCGCCCGTTGACGGTCGGAGGCCCGCGAGCTTAACGTGAACTTTCCTGTCCGAGTCCCCGGGGATCGCCCCTCGGGCCGCCCCTCACCGGATTGAAGAAGGAGCCGCCGTGATCCCCCGAATGGTCTCCGCCCCCGTCGCGGTCGCCCTGATCGCGCTCGCCGCCCCGGCCGTCGCGCGCGAGGACGGCCGGACCGGCGACGCCGTCGTCAAGGAGATCGACGACGTCAAGCCCCCTCGGTTCGACCAGGACAAGCGCGAGGATCGCGCCTACATCGAAACCTACCTCGATGAGCTGCAGAAGGGTCGCAAGAAGCGCTCCGGCCTGATCCTGGAGCTGCTCAGGATCGACCCCAGGAACCCCCGCCTCCCCGGGCTCCTCCCCGAGCGCTGGCAGGCGATGTTCGAAGATCCGTTCGGGGGCGTGGACGAGCTGGACAAGGAGATCGAGGAGGCCGTCGAGAAGACCGGCGACGCCGGGCTGCGCGTCGAGGGGGCCTATATCAAGGCTCGGAACGCGATCCGGACCGTCTCGGACCCGGACGGGCTCGTCAAGGCCGTGGAAGCCTTCGCCGAGATCGCCCCGAGGGGGGACAGGCGGGTCGGCGGCCTCCTGTTCACCGCCTCCGAGCGCGTCGGCGACGGGGCCCGGAGGACGGCGCTGGAAGACCGCATCCTCAAGGACTTCCCCGACGTCGCCGGCCGCGTGAAGGCCGCCCGCCGCCAGCGCGAGGCGATCGGCAAGCCGTTCGAGCTGGAGTTCACCGACGCGACCACCGGCCGGGCGGTCCGCATGGCCGACCTCAAGGGGAAGGTCGTCGTCGTCGACTTCTGGGCCACCTGGTGCGGCCCCTGCGTCGCCGAGATGCCCAACATGAAGAAGCTCTACGCCGACTTCAAGGACAAGGGCGTCGAGTTCATCGGCGTCTCCCTCGACCAACCGGAGGAAGGCGGCAAGGGGCTGACCAAGCTCAAGGAGTTCGTCGCGAAGAATGAGATCGGCTGGCCTCAGTATTACCAGGGCAAGGGCTGGGACGGCGACTTCTCGCGCTCGTGGGGCATCAACGCGATCCCCCGCCTGTTCGTCGTCGGCCCCGACGGCAACCTGGCCTCCACCTCGGCCCGGGGCAAGCTGGAGGCCCTGATCCCCGAGTTGCTGTCCAGGGCGTCGGCCGGCGAGAAGGGCGGCGATTGACGCCCGCGCCGGCTTCCTTGTGACCGCCCCGGGCGTGCGGTATCATCGAGCGGGAACGGGCCGGCCGCGCGGCGAGTGCAGCCGAGCGGGACGGCCCTCCTCTTCTTTTCGAACCCATCGAAGCGTCTGGAGCGGCGATGTCCCTGCTGAAGATCGGCGTGATCCCCGGCGACGGCGTCGGGCCCGAGGTGACCGAGGTCGGCCTGAAGGTCCTGGAGAAGGTGGCCGCCCGCGACGGCCTGGCCTATGAGCTGACCCACTTCGACCTGGGCGGCGAGCGCTTCCTCAAGACGGGCGAGGTCCTCCCCGCCGGCGAGCAGGACCGCCTGCGCGGCTGCGACGTGATCCTCCTCGGCGCCGTGGGCCACCCGGGCGTGCCGCCGGGCGTGCTGGAGAAGGGCGTCCTCCTGAAGCTCCGGTTCGACTTCCACCAGTACATCAACCTCCGCCCCGTCCGGCTCTTCCCCGGCGCCCCCTGCCCCGTCACGGGCAAGGGCCCGGAGCAGATCGACATGGTGGTGGTCCGCGAGAACAACGAGGACCTGTACGTCGGCGCCGGCGGCTTCACCTACAAGGGGACACCCGAGGAGGTCGCGATCCAGACCTCCATGAACACCCGCGCCGGCGTCGAGCGCTGCATCCGATACGCCTTCGAGGCCGCCCGCCGTCGCGGCGAGAAGGGGGCGTTCGCCGGCCTGTCCGACGCCGACCGCGCCAGGGGCTACACGCGGCAGGTGACGCTCGTCGCCAAGACGAACGTCCTGACCTTCGCCCACGACCTCTGGCAGCGCGCGTTCAACGAGGTCGCGGCGGATTACCCCGACGTGAAGCCGTCGTACATGCACGTCGACGCCTGCTGCATGCGGATGGTGACGAACCCCGAGTGGTTCGACGTCATCGTCACGACCAACATGTTCGGCGACATCATCACCGACCTCGGCGCCGTCCTCCAGGGCGGGATGGGGCTGGCGGCGTCCGGGAACCTGAACCCGGACAAGACCGCCCCCAGCATGTTCGAGCCGGTCCACGGCTCGGCCCCGGACATCGCCGGCAAGGGGATCGCCAACCCGCTGGCCGCCGTCCTCTCCGTGGCGATGATGCTCGACCACGTCGGCGCATCGGCCTCCGGCGACCGCGTCCGGCAGGCGGTGGCCGCGGTCCTCGCCGCCGGCTCCCCCCGCACGCCCGACCTGGGCGGCAAGGCGACGACCCGCGAGGTCGGCGACGCCGTCCTGGCGGCCCTGGGCTGAAATCCGGCCGCGAGCCGGCCGGGACCTCCGCGGGCCCCGGCCGGCTCGAGCGTCACCAGAACGGCCAGTAGGACGGCGGGGCCGGGAACCCCCAGTAGGGCTGGGGCCTCGTGAACGCCTGGAGCACCGTCGGCACGCGGCGGGCGGGCTCCCATCCCATCGTGATCAGCAGGTGCAGGTCCTGGAGGACCGGCCGGGCGGCCGACCAGTAGCCGTGCCCCAGGATCTCCGTTTCCACCTGGGCCGCATCGATGTTGTCCAGATTCCGGAGGAATTGCGCCGAGTTCCCGGCCCTTCGCTCGCGCCCATGCCTGATGTAGGACGCCCAGAGGGCCTGGTCGTTGGGGTTGAAGTAGAGCGACACCCGCTCCGACCTCCGCTCGATGGTCGGTTGCAGTTGCGTGAAGTCCTCGATCGAGACGTCGGGCGCGGCGAGGACCACCTGCCCCATCGGCTTCGAGCCCGCCGGCAGCAGGGTATCCAGGATGGAGAAGGCTCGCATGGTCACGCGGTTACCCAGGCTGTGCGCGATGACGTGGATCTTGCCGCGGCGGTCGGCCGGCCTCGCCTCCTGCTCCTCGACGAGCGTCTTGAACACCCGGGCGAGCGCCCCATAGCTCCTCTCGGCGTTGGCCTCGTCCTGGGAGTAGTCGGACGGCCACGGGACGGCGACCTCGTGGGCGGGCCACGAGAAGACGACCGGCGTCCCCGCGAATTCCAGGTCCTCGACCACCTGGGCCATCCTCACCACGGCGAAGTCGAAGGCCGTGTTGAAGCCGTGGACGTAGACCAGGACGTCGCGCCCGGTGTCGGCCCCCCGGACCAGGCCGCGGAAGGCGGCGTCGTCCAGGAACCGCACGGTCTCCCCGAGGATGAGGAAGTGGCGCGAGGGATCCGCGGCCTCGCCGCGCCCCGGGAGGTCCAGGGTGCCCGGCTTCCTCTCGACCGGGACGTTCACCGTGCACGATCCATAACGCACCCCGTCCCCGACCTGATCGCCGAAGCGCTGCGAGGGAGTGCCTCCCAGGGCCACGAGATTCCGGTTGGTCGCGAAGTGGACCGGCCGCGTCTTCCAGGCCCGGAACGGCGAGGCGGGTGCCGCGAGCGGGGCCTGGGGGGCGGGAGCGGAACGGGGCGCGAACCCGACCTCCGGCGAGGGGGGAGCCATGGGCGCCGGCGCCGTCTTGGCGGGCGCCTGCGGGGCCGGCAACGTCTTAACGGGCACCTGCGGGGTCGGGAGGACGCGGGGCGTCTCGTCGAGGGGAGGCGTCGGCTCGGCGGGGGGGGCCGGAGCGATTTCGACCTCCGCGGGGGGGGGCACGCGGAGCGCGGGGACGGGGATGGGTCGGGTGGAGGCGAAGAAGACGTCCTCCCTCCCGATGCGCCCCGACACCGTGTAGCGCATCATCCTCACGCCCGCGCCGGCCCGGATCGCGGAGTGAGGGATCCGGACGACGACCTCGACCAGGGCGTCGCCGCCCGGCCGGCTCGCCTTGGCGGTCGTCCGGAACGTCCCGTCGGCGGCCCTGTACGCATCCCCTTCGCCCTCAAGATACGAGACCCTCGGACGATCCGGAGCCGGTTCCGCATCGGCGGGGCTCGGCGAGTCGTCGACCGCCCGGATCTCCAGCTCGACCTCATCCGTGCCGGGACGGAGCAGGATCAGGGCCTCCAGCTCATCCACCGGCGGATCCTGGGGGGCGCCTGGGCGGACCTCCAGCCGCAGGAGCGAGGCGGCCGGCCCCTCCGCAACCGCCGTCGCGGCCTGCCCGAACCCGACACAGGCTAGCAGCGCGACGACCCCATGCATCAGCTTCATGACGACCTCTCGGGTGAGATTCCCTGGTGCCTGCGCGGGGCGGCCCGGCCCACCGACTCGCCGACCGCCACGATCCCAGAGACAGTACGCGGACGGGATCCGACCTTTACCACCGTGCATCGGGGAAGATCACGGCGAGGAGGGCGTCGATTTCACCGTTCTTCGACGACCGAGCGCGACTGGGGATCGGCCGAAAGCCCGGGGTCGTTCTCGCTCAATCCGGCTTCACGTCCCGGATCTCGACCGTCCGGAACGCGATGGTCCCGCCGTGGTTCTGCAAGCAGACGTAGCCGCGGAGGGGCTTGTCCTTGATCGCCGCGACCTCGCGCTGGTCGACGTCCTGGATCGTCTTGCCGTTCAGCACCACCCGGATGCGCGGGCCCTGGCACGTCACGTCGAGGGCGTTCCACTCTCCGGCCGGCTTCAGGGCGTTCTCGCGGGGCGCCACGTAGCGGTAGAGCGAGCCGCTGCTGTGGACGTCCGGGGCCTTGCCCACGTCGTCGATGAGCTGGATCTCATACGAGTAGAGCGAGGGCCGCGTCCCGCGCGAGTCGGCCGGGTCGAACGGGCGGGTCCGGACGCCGATGCCGCTGTTGCACTTCGGGGCCATGCGGAATTCGACGTGGAACGTGAAGTCGTCGAACTCGCGCTCCTTGTAGCGCAGGAATCCGAACCCCTTCCCCCGGCAGACGATCTGCCCGTCCTCGACGACCCACACCGGGGCCTTCGCGCCGTCGATCACCGTCTCCGACGCCCCTTCGGCCACCCAGCCGTCGAGGCTCTTGCCGTCGAACAGCGGCGTCGCCCCGTCCTCGGCCGCGACGCCGACCAGACCCATCGCGAGCAGCGCGATCCACATGGTCTCTCACCCCGAGACAGGAATCATCCGGAAGGGATCGGCCCGCCCCGGTTCTGCGGGCCGAGAGATGGCGAGGATCCTAGCACGACCCGCCGGCCCGATCGAGGGCCTACGCGTCGTCGCCGGGCCCTCGCCGCACGAGCCGGCGACGGCCGTCTTTTTTTCCGGATTCCTGAAATCGCGACGCGAGGCGCCGCGATCTTACGTCGATGATGGGCGTTCCGATCTTTGACAATTCGACGACGGAATGACGTGCGAGGACCGGTGCCGTCCGGCAGGACCGGCATGCGGAGTCGCCCCCGGGGCGAGGCCCCCGCGGGACCGATTCGCCTCAAGAGCACCAGATACGAGCATCGATCCAGGTCGCCCATGTCGTCCCCTCTGCCGCCGGGAGAGGGCGGCCGCGCAGCGGCGGGTGAGGGTCGCCGGGGCGCGGAGGGCATGACGAAAGCAAGGTCAAAGTCGGCTCATGACAAGCATCCTTCTCCCCTTGAGGTGCTGCGTCGAAAACATGCTGATGTGGGTCGAAGACGGTCTTCCCCCCTCGCGGGGGAAGACAGACGCCGAAGGCGTCAGATGAGGGGGACGCGCAGCACGGGCGCCGTCGGGATCCGAAGGCCCGCCCGACCGGCCCGGGATCCCGACGGCCGTCGTGCTCGTCCTCCCCCTCATCCGGCCCTTCGGGCCACCTTCCCCCGCCAGGGGGGAAGGCCGTTCATCGCTCTCATCCCGAGTGCCTTCGACGGAGCACCCTTGAGGGAGAAGGGCTCGATGGCGGCGCTTTTCCCGAACTCCGACGACCCTCACCCGGCCCTTCGGGCCACCCTCTCCCGGCGGGAGAGGGGACGTCGTTGGGGATCGGCGGAAGGCGGTCGGGCCGAACGTCGCGGCGATCAGCCCGGCGGGAGCGATGAAAATCGACGCTTCGAAAACGACGAGCGAACCCAGATTTTCAGCGACGCAAGATATTAAGCCTCAACACCTTGAACCGCATCCAAGGGAAGGACGATTCCTACGAACGGAGCCAAGGCGACGGGGCCCGTCAGGGCCGGGCGGTGCGTCGCGGGGAGTCGATGGGCTGGGGGGCGTCGCCGTAGGCGAGGACGGGGTCGTTGGGGGGCGGGGTGCGGCGGTCGGCCAGGAGGCCGCGGTGCCAGGAGCGCCAGGCGCGGTCCAGCTCGCGGACGTCGGAGAGGCCGTAGTGCTCGATGGTCGCCTCATCCCAGCCGGAGCGGAGGCCGTCGCGGACGAAGCGGAGGAAGCGCGGCCGGCCGCCGATCTCGATCAGGAACCGCGAGATGGAATAGCCCTGGCCGTAGAAGGCCATCAGGTCCTTGGGATACTCCTCGATGACGAACAGCTCGGCGAGGCCGATCTCGCCGCGGCGGGCGACGAGGTCGGCGGCGATCTGGTCGTGCCGCTTGCGCTCGCGCTCGTCCTCGCTCAGGAGCGAGGCCCCCTCGTCCGCCCAGCGCGGCATGGGGCCGCCGAAGAAGGCGGCGAAGACGGTGTGCGTGACCTCGTGCGGCAGCGACGAGGCCAGGATGCGGTCGAGCCGGCCCTCCACGACCATGCTCTGGTCGCTGACGTGGCCGTGGTCGAAGCCGAACGAGGTCAGGCCGCCGGCCTCGCCGCCGGTGAGCTTCACCTTGATCGGGCAGGGCTGGGCCCAGTCGGGCAGCTCGCGGCCGAGCCACGCCTTCGCGATCGCCCGTCGGCACTCCTCGGCGCGGTCGCCGACCTGCTGGGCGACCTCGCGGGTCGGGGCCTGGACCTCGAAGTTCGTCGTCCGGTACGAGGCGGCCCCGGACGGCAGCGTCGCGAGCGACAGGGCCAGGGCCGCGACGAGGCGAGACGACGACCGGGCGCAGTGAGCATCCATGCGGAGCACTCCTCCATGAGCGTTCGCGAGGGCCTCGATCCTTCGAGCCGGCGGCCGGGCCCGGGCGTCGCCCGGCCGACCGCGAAACTTTAGCAGAAATCCCCCTCCCTGTCGCGTCCCGTTTGCCGATGGGCGCAAGCCGTCTCGCGGCATGGAATTCGAGAGTGTCAGCCGCGCGGCGATCGGTTAGAATCCCAACGGATCGCGGGCGACTCCCGCCCCGACGCCCCGCCCCCCCATCCTCCAACAGGGAACCCGCCGGCTCGACATGGAGACGTCCCACTTCCTGATCATCGCCGGCCTGATCCTGGTCAACGCCTACTTCGTCGCCGCCGAATTCGCGCTGGTGAAGGTGAGGACCAGCCAGATCGAGCAGCTCGCCGAGCAGGGCAACTGGGCCGCCAAGCTCACCAGCAAGGCGCTCGACCGGCTGGACCTGTACCTGTCGGCCTCGCAGATCGGCATCACGGTCGCGAGCCTGGCGCTGGGGCGGACGATCGACGAGTGGATCAACCCGATCGTGGAGCGGGCGCTCGGCTGGATCGGCCTGCCCCACGCGCCGATCGCCGTCGGCGGGGTGTCGATCGCGGTGGTGCCGCTCCTCTCGCTGTCGTTCGTGACATTCCTGCACATGGCCCTGGGCGAGCAGGCGCCGAAGACGCTGGCGATCCGGGCGTCGCGGATCGTGGCCCTGGTCACGGCGCCGCCGCTGGTCCTGCTGGCCTACATCTTCTGGCCGCTGATCTGGCTGCTGAACGCGGCCAGCAACCTGACGCTCAAGCTGATGGGGCTGGGGGGGGCGAGCCACGAGGAGATCGCCCACACCGACGAGGAGATCCGCCACATCCTCGCCGAGAGCGTCGAGGGGGGCCACCTGTCGCGGTCGGAACGGATGATGATCGAGAACGTCCTGACCCTGGAGGACAAGACGGCCCGGCGGGTGATGATCCCCCGGCCGGACATCGTCTACCTCAGCCTCTCGCGGCCGATGGAGGAGAACCTCCGGCTCGCCCGCCAGGCCGGACACACCCGATATCCCCTCTGCGAGGACGACCTGACGACGGTGATCGGCATGATCCACGTCAAGGACGTCTTCCGCAGCGGCGGCTTCCAGTCCGGCCGCGTCGACTTCCGCCAGCTCGTCCGCAAGGCCCCGTACCTGCCGGTCACGCTCCCCCTCGACAAGCTGCTGCTGGAATTCCAGCGCAACAAGATCCACCTGGCGATCCTGCTGGACGAATTCGGCAGCGTCGTGGGGATGGTCACGCTGGAGAACGTCCTGGAGGAGCTGGTCGGGCCGATCCAGGACGAGTTCGACCGCGAGTCGCCCGACGTCGCCGACCAGGGGGGCGGCGTCTTCGAGGTCGAGGCGTCCTGCCCGCTCGACCGGCTGGAGGAGGCGATCGGCGTCAAGCTCCCGGAGACCGACGCCGAGACCACCGGCGGCCTGATCCTCGACCTCCTGGGCCGCCTCGCCCGCGCCGGGGATTATGTGGACGTGGAGGGCCACCGCTTCACCGTCCTGAAGGCCGACCCGACCCGGATCCGCAAGGTCCGCGTCGAGCCCATCCCCCCCGGCCCGCCGGCCGAGGGCCGCAACGGCGACCTCCACGGCGACGGCTGAACCGCGAGGGCCTGTTTGAAATATGGCATCCTGACGGCCTTCCCCCCTCGCGGGGGAAGGTGGCCCGAAGGGCCGGATGAG
>ERZ778021.1365-NODE-1365-length-29365-cov-5.296998_pt1 | contig 29365 bp, 24 predicted proteins | sample MGYA00375751_ERZ778021 | MGnify/ENA primary metagenome ERZ778021 (study PRJEB29350, sample SAMN05389814) | bioreactor metagenome | isolation source: Thiocyanate stock bioreactor | place: South Africa: University of Cape Town | collected 2013-08-29 ... | reverse complement strand
CCGCCACGCCGACGGGCCCTGCTCGAGGTACTCCCAGGTGAATTGGTCGGGGTGCTCGGCCTCGAACTGGTAGCGCAGCGGTTTCGGGTCGTGATCGTTGACGAGGATGAATCCGGCGCCGGCGGCGAGCGCCTCGTAGGTGTCGAAGATCAGCTGGTGGCGGCGGGACGGCGGCTCGCTGCGGACATCGAGCTGCGGGTCGGTGGTCGGCATGTGCTTTGGCTCCTTTGTCGCTCGTCGGCCCGGGTTGGGCTTCCGCCATATTTACACATGATGAGTGGGTAAAATACCCGTGCCCTGACGGGTGGAGCCCCTACCCACGCGTCGCGTTGCGGGCCAGGCCGCTGCCGAGGCGGCGCATCAGCCCGATGAAGGTCGCCAGCCAGGCGGCCAGGGAAAGGCCGAGGAAGACTTGCGGGATCGGGTCGAGGAATTCGAGCTTCAGCGCTTCGGCCATCCGGAAGGTGGCGACCGCGTACATGCCGAGCGGGAAGACTGCACCCCAGTAGAGCGGGTCGTATTCGAACGGCAGGCGGCGGTAGCCGTAGCGCCAGACGGCGAGGATCGCGATGATCGGGATCCACCAGGTCCCCGTCGCCCAGTAGAAGACGGTGAAGCCCTCGAGGAAGGGGCGCAGCGAGTGCAGGAACGGGGCGTCGGAGCTGATCGTGCTGTTCTCGACCAGCAGCGACCCGGCCAGGGTCGAGATCGCCATCGCCCCCATGTTGATCCAGTAGGGCGGGGCGAGGTCATCGGGCTCGAAGCGGAAGAAGGTGTAGCGATAGAAGATCAGCGAGATGATCCAGATGTAGAGCATTCCGCCCCACAGCCACATCGAGAGGGCGACGAAGTTGGCGTGCAGGCGCAGCGGCTGGCCCCAGTGCGCGGCGAGCAGGGCGATCAGCACGGCGATCGACTGGGTGGCGACGACGGCCAGCAGCCAGGTGCCGCTGATCCCCTGCGCCAGCGAGGGCTTCTCGCGCTTGATCGTCAGGGCGGTGAAGACGGTGTAGGTCAGCGCCAGCCAGAGGATCACGGCGAGGGCCAGGAGCGCGATGGCGATCGTGAACTCCTTGCCGATCAGGATCACTTGATTGCCGAGCACGGCGGTCGCCGCGACGACGGTGAGGAAACCGAGGCCGCGCTGGTGGCTGATCAGGTCGTCGACCATGCGTCGGGGGTAAAGGCGCAGGCGCAGCAGGCTGAGCGCCCAGATGACCACATAAGCGACGCAGTTGAGCGCGAAGAGGCCGACCGCCACCGGCCTCAGCCCCATCAGGTAGCACCCGATCGAGATGATGCCCGTGGCCATCACGAGCGCGAAGTAGGAGGGGGAGAGATCCTCCAACTGGGCCGCCCCCACCTAACTCGGCCGGAGGCGCTCGGCAAGCTCGGCCGGTCCTGCCCGCCAGCCAGGCGGCGACCGGGGCCGCCTGGCGCTCCGATCCGTGCGCCGCTGCGGCAGCCAGCCTCAGCACGCCGTCGAATTCGACCTCGCTCGGACCCTCGAGGCCGACCTCACCCGCGAAGCGCTCGACCCATTCCTTGCTCGTCATCGGACTCCCTCCGTGTTCGTTGGACACCTGCCGCCATGCTCTGACGGTACCGTCGGTGTCGCGCCGCGCAAACCGGGGAAGCACCGATGCGCGTCGGTCTCGCCCCGTCGCCGGCGCGGGGCTCACCTCGCCGCGCCTGCGGGGTTCCGCGGATGAAACGCAGGCCCGGGCCACCGATCATCGCCAGGCAGTCCAGGCGGACCACCCCGACCGAGGAGACCCGATGAGCACGACCATTGATCCTGACCTCTCGCTGGGCGAGCTGGCCTTGGAACGACCAGAGCTGGCGCGGATCTTCGACGAGCTGCGCCTGGACTACTGCTGTGGAGGCTCGGTCAGCCTCGCCGCCGCCGCTGCGCAACACGGCTTGGACGAGCGCACTCTGGTCTCCACCCTGGAGGCGGGCGTGCGCGCCGGCGACGCGATCCTCGGCGAGCGCGACTGGCGGGAGGTTCCGCTCGCCAGGCTGTGCGAACACATCGTCTACCGCCACCACGCCTTCCTGCGCCGCGAACTCCCCCGCATCGAGGAACTGCTTGCCGAAGTGGTTGCGCGCCACGGGTCGACCCAACCCACCCTGGTCGGTCTACAGGGGGACTTCCTGGATCTGTACGGCGATCTGCTCGACCACATCGACCAGGAGGAGGAGGTGCTCTTCCCGTTCTGCGCCGGGCTCGACGCCGACGCCGGACCAGCGGATCGCGTCCTCGAACAGCTGCGGATGCATGAGGCGGCGCACTCCGACGTCGGCGAGACGCTGGCGAGGATGCGTGAGATGGCCGGCGGCTACGACTCCTCCGCATCCCTCGGCACCACCCATAAGGTCCTGCTCGAGTCGCTGCAAGGTCTCGAGCAGGACCTCCACCAGCACATCCACGAGGAGAACAACGTCCTCTTCCGGCGCCTGCGCGACGAACTCGGCGAGCCCGCCGCGGCGACGGGGTGAGCCGTTGCCACGGGTGATCCAGGGCGGGATGGGGGTGGCCGTCTCGGGCTGGCGGTTGGCCGCGGCGGTCGCCCGGACGGGCCAGCTCGGCGTGGTCTCGGGGACCGCGTCGGCGGTCGTGCTCGCCCGTGGGCTCCAACGCGGCGATCCGGGCGGTCATCTGCGGCGCGGGCTCGCGGCGTTCGCCGACGGTGCGGCAGCTGCCCGGATCCTCGGGCGCTACTTCCGCCGCGATGGCCTGCCGGCCGGTGGCCGCTTCCGCGCCGTGCCCGTCCCGCGACACCGGGCGCACCGCAATTTCCTCGAGCTGACCGTGGCGGGCAGCTTCGTCGAGGTCTTCCTCGCCAAAGAGGGACACGAGGGCGTCGTCGGCATCAACCTGCTCGAGAAGATCCAGATCCCGACGCTCCCCTCGCTCTACGGTGCGATGCTGGCGGGCGTCGACTGGGTGCTGATGGGGGCGGGGATCCCGCGACACATCCCGGCGGCGCTGCGGTCGCTGGCCGAGCATCGACCGACGACCCTGCCGTTCGCGGTCGCCGGCGCCGGCGACGACTTCACCCTCGCCTTCGATCCGCGCGGCGCCGTCGCCGGCTGCCGTGAGCCTCTGTCGGCGCCGCGTTTCATGGCGATCGTCGGCTCCCACGTCCTCGCCACCCACTTGGCGCGCGCCGCCGAGAGTCGGCCGGCCGGCTTCGTGGTGGAGGGGCCGGTCGCGGGCGGCCACAACGCGCCCCCGCGCGGCACGCCGAAGCGAAACGCCGCGGGCGAACCCACCTACGGGCCGCGCGACGAGATCGATCTCGCCCGGATCCGCGAGCTCGGCGTCCCCTTCTGGCTGGCCGGCGGATACGCGAGCCCGGAGCGACTGCGCGAGGCGGTGGCGGAGGGGGCCCGCGGCGTGCAGGTGGGCACCGCGTTCGCGCTCTGCGAGGAGTCGGGGCTCGACCCGGCCCTGCGGCGTCGCACGCGTGCGCGGGCGGCGGCGGGCCGGCTCGCCGTGCGCACCGACCCGGTCGCCTCGCCGACCGGTTACCCGTTCAAGGTGGTGCAGCTGGCGGGCACCTTGGCCGACCCCGAGGCCTACGCCGCCCGCCGGCGGCGCTGCGACCTCGGCTACCTGACGACGGCCTACCGCAAGGCGGACGGCACCGTCGGCTACCGCTGCCCGGCCGAGCCGCAGGCCGACTACGTGGCGAAGGGCGGGGATGCGGCCGACACGGTCGGGCGCATGTGCCTTTGCAACGGGCTGACCGCTGCCGTGGGGCTGGCCCAGCACCGCGACGGTGGCGGCCACGAGCTGCCACTGCTCACCCTCGGCGACGACGCGAACTCCGTCCTCGCCGCGCTCTCGCCCGACGGACGTCCCTACCATGCCAAGGACGTCGTCCGCTACCTGCTCGCGTCCCCGGACTGCGGCTGACCTCAACCGCCGATCGCGCAGGCGGTCCTCAGCGTCGATCGGCCACCTCCGTCCACCGTGCGGCACCCGGCCGCCGATCGCGTACGGTTGGCCGATGCACGCGACCGACACCGACGCGGCGGCGCAGGCCCGCCTTGCCGCGGCGGCCCGGGCGTTGGTCGGGCACCTCGATCTCGAGGGCGTGATCGAAGTCCTGCTCGATGCGGGCCGGCGGCTGAGCGGCGCCGGCTACGCGGCGCTCGGCATCCTCTCCGAACGAGGCGACGCGTTGGACCGCTTCGTCACCCTCGGGATCGACGACGAGACCAGCGCCGCGATCGGTGCCCTTCCCCACGGCGGCGGCGTGCTCGGCGAGCTGATCGGGGCGACGGCGCCGCTGCGCCTGGCCGAGCTCGGCTCGCATCCGAGCTCCTGCGGCTTCCCCCCGGGGCACCCGCCGATGCGCACCTTCCTCGGCGTGCCGATCCGTATCCGCGGAGTCGACTGGGGGAGCCTCTACCTGACCGAGAAGGCCGGCGGCGCGGAGTTCGACGCGGGCGACGAGGAGATGATCGCGGCGCTGGCGGAGTGGGCGGCGATCGCGGTCGAGAACGCGCGCCTCTACGAAGGCCTGAGCCGGCGCCGCAACGAGGTCGAACTGAAGCGCGACCAGGCCGAGAGCTCGGCCCGGGCGCTGGCGGTGATGACCGACATCGCCCGCTCGGTCGGGGGCGAGACCGACGTCGATCGGATCCTCGGCCTGATCGTCGACCGCGGCCGCAGCCTGGTCCAGGCCCGCGCCCTGCTGATCATGCTGGCAGAGGGCGAGGAGCTGGTGATGGCGGCGACGGCGGGCGAGCTGGAGGCGGACCTGCGCGGGGTTCGGATCCCGATCGCGGGCACCCGTCCCGGTGAGGTGCTGCGCAGTGGCCGCGCCGAGCGGCTCGGTGATGGCGAGGGCGCCGCCGGGCAGCTGGCCGGCCTCGGCGTCGCGGCGGAGGCGGCGATCGTCGTGCCGCTCACCTTTCGCGGCACCTCCTCCGGGGTGCTGCTGGCCTTCGACCGCGAGGCGGAAGGGCCGCGCTTCGGGGTCGAGGACGAACGCCTGCTGCGCTCCTTCGCGGCCAGCGCCGCGACCGCGGTGGCGACGGCGCGCTCGGTCGAGGCCGAGCGCCTGCGCCACAGCCTCGAGGCCGCCGAGCAGGAGCGCAAGCACTGGGCGCGGGAGCTGCACGACGAGACCCTGCAGGCGCTCGGCGGGCTGCGCATGCTGCATGCCGCGGCGTTGCGCGAGGACGCCGGCTCCGCCGAAGTGCGGCGGGCGCTGGCCGAAGGCGCCGAGCTGATCGATGCCGAGATCGACAACCTCTCCGCCCTGATCGCCGAGCTGCGCCCGGCGGCGCTCGACGAGATCGGGCTGGTTCCCGCGCTGCGCACGCTGGCCGAACGCAAGGGCCGTGAGGGGGGGTTACGGATCGAGGTGTCGGCCGACCTGCAGGACGGCGGCGAGCGGCTGCCGGCGGAGACCGAGAACGTCATCTACCGCCTCGTCCAGGAGGCGCTGAACAACGTCGTCAAGCACGCCGGGGCGACCCGCGCCGAGGCGGTGCTGCGGCGCGTCGGCAACGTCGTCGAGGTCAGCGTCGCCGACGACGGGCGGGGCTTCGATCCCGCCGCGACGAGCGGTGGCTTCGGCCTCACCGGCATGCGCGAGCGGGTTGAGCTGGCCGCGGGGACACTGCGGATCGAGTCGGGCGGCGACCGGGGGACGAAGATCTCCGCCTCGATCCCGATGGCAGTCGCGGGGCCTCATCGGCCCAGGAGCCCGTTGTCGAGCACGTAGGTGACGAGCTCCGCTCGGGTCTCCAGGCCGAGCCGCCGCTGCAACTTGATCCGGTGGGTCTCGACCGTGCGCCCGCTGAGGAAGAGCCGTTCGCCGATCTCGGCGTTGGTGTGCCCGAGCGCGACCAGGCGCAGGATCTTCACCTCCTCCTCCTCGAGGCCGTCGGGCGGGCCGGGCGGCGGTTCGACCACGATCCGCGCCCCGAGTTGCGGGTTCAGGTAGAGCTCGCCGCGCGCCGCCAGGCGTACCGCCTCGATCAGCTCGCCCTCGGCCGCCCGCTTGAGGACGAAGCCGACGGCCCCCGCTTTCAGCGCCTCGCGGGCGAAGGCGGGGTCGTCCTGCATCGTCAGTACGACGATCTGCGTCTGCGGGAATTCATCCCGCAACCCGGGGATCGCGGCGAGGCTCGGTTCGCCAGGCATGTTCAGGTCGAGGATCAGGACCGTGGGCCGGTGGACGCGCACCTGGCGCCGAGCCATCGCCACGTCGTCGGCCTCCGCCCGGACGTCGAAGCCATCCTCCGCTTCGAGGATCAGCCGCAGGCCGGCACGGACCACGCGGTGGTCGTCGGCGATCACGATCGTGGTGACCGGCGGCTCCACGGCGGTGGGCTTCTCGTCGGCGTCGGAGTCGGGCATCCGGGTCATCTTCGCGTGTCCGGCACCGCGGGTCATCCGTCGCCGACCCGCGCCTGGGAAGGGGGAACCCACGACGCCCGCCCGTGCCGCGGGCTAGAGTCGGCGCGCGTGTGCGCGCCGACGCGAAAGATCTCCCTGGTGCTCGCCGACGACCACCGCGTGGTCCGTGCCGGCCTGCGTCTGCTGCTCGAGCGGGTGGAGGAGTTCGAGGTCGTCGCCGAGGCCGGCGACGCGGGCGAGGCGCTCGAACCGGCCCGTGGGGCCGATGTCCTGCTGCTCGACCTGAACATGCCGGGCAGGCCGCTGGAGGTGCTGGCCGAGCTCGCCGGGAGTTCCCCGGGGCCGGCCGTCGTCGTCCTGACGATGGAGGACGACCCCGCCTTCGCCCGCCGCGCGCTCGACGCCGGCGCCCGGGGCTACCTACTGAAGCGCTCCGCCGAGGAGGGGCTGGTCGACGCGGTCCGCGCCGTCGTCCGCGGTGAGGTTTACGTCGGGCACGACGTCGCCGCGGCGCTTGCGGGCCGGTCCGAGGCGAGTCCGGCCGATGACCTGACCCCGCGCGAGACCGAAGTGCTGCGGTTGATCGCCCGCGGCGAGACGAACGCCGAAATCGCCGCCGAGCTGGAGCTCAGCGTGCGCACGGTCGAGACCCATCGCACCCGGATCCAGCAGAAGCTGGGTCTCGCCGGCCGCCCCGAGCTGGTCGGCTACGCGCTCGAGCGACGGCTGATCTGAGCGTCGCCGGGCGTCGCGGCGGAGCAACTCCGTGGGGTGCGCGGGTGTCCCACGGATGCACGGTTCGGCCGTCTTCGCGAGCCTTGATCCATGGCAGACAAACCACCGTCATCGCTGGTCTATTCCTGCTCGGGCTGTTCGAACGTCGCCCAGCTCGCCAACCACATCGCCGTCCGTCTCGATCGCCTCGGGATCGCCGAGATGTCCTGCATCGCGGGCGTCGGCGGGGACGTCAAGGCGCTGGTCAAGACGGCGACCGCCGGCCGCCCGGTGCTGGCGATCGACGGTTGCCCGCTGAGCTGCTGCGAGAAGGTCCTCGGCGCCAAGGGGGTGACGCCGCGGCAGTTGGTCCAGCTTCATGACCTGGGCCTGAAGAAGCGCAAGCACGTCGACTTCGAGCCGGCCGAGCAGGACCGCGTCTTCGCCCAGGTGCTCGACGAGCTGGGGCCGGCCCTGCTCGAGGCGGACCCCTCCCTGGGGCCCCGCATCGACGCCGCCCGGGCCGAATCGATCGCCGCCGAGGGCGGCGACAAGACCGGGGTCCTCCTCGTCAACCACGGCTCGCGCGCGGCGGGCTGGCGACGGATGCTGCTCGACGTGCACGCCCAGGCGGAATCCGACCTGTTGGCGATCCCGGGGGTGGCCCAGGTGCGGAGCGCCTTCATGGAGTACGCCGAGCCTTCGATCGCGACCCAACTGCGCGCCTTCGACGCCGCCGGGATCGAGACCGTGATCGTGGTGCCGCTGCTGCTGACGATCAGCGACCACACCTTCGACGACATCCCGGCGATCTGCGGCCTGCACGAGGACGAAGCCCGGCTCACCCAGCTTCGCGAGGAGAAGATCGAGGTCTACGCGGCCGAGGCCGAGCTGCGCTTCGCGCCCCTGCTCGACTTCTCCGGCCTGGTGCGGACGAACCTCGCCCGACGGGTGCGGGCGATCGTCGGGCGACCGCCGCCGGACCCCGGGGCGCGCCGCGACGGACTGGTCCTGGTCGGCTACGGGAGCGCCGAGTTCGAGGACGAGTGGACCCGCTTCTTCGCCGAGGCGCGGGGCTTCGCCGAGTCCGAGCTCGGCTTCGTCGCCTCCGCCCACGCCTGGTGCGGCCACATCGTCGGCTACCGGCGCGCGCCGACGATCGAGGCGATCGAAAGCGTGCTGCGGGTCGCCGACCGGGCGATCGTGCTGCCGGTCCTCGTCGCCTACGACCCGATGTTCCAGGAGCGGATCATCGGTCGCGCGGTCGAACGTTGCGCGGCGCCGGACCGCGTGCTCTACCGGCCGGACTCGATCCTGCCGGAGCCGGCGGTCGCCCGCTGGGTCGTCGACGTCGCGCGCCGGATGGCGCCCGCGTCGGCCTGAGCCCGGCGCGCCGCCGCCGGTCCGGGTCGGCCCCGCGCGGGCGACGGGGAAACACCGGATGAAGGCCGAGGGGCCGACAGCCACGATCTATGCATGAGCCGCAACGGATCCTCACCGCTCGACCAGCTCCGATACTTCGCGTCGGTCGGCGGCCTCGACGCCGACCTGCCCTGGAGCGCCCGCAGCCGCCGCTCGCGCGCCTGGGAGCGCGCCTACCGGGACCGCTGGCAGCACACCAAAGTCGTCCGCTCCACGCACGGGGTCAACTGCACCGGCTCCTGCTCGTGGAAGGTCCACGTCAAGGACGGGATCATCACCTGGGAGACCCAGCAGACCGACTACCCCTCCAACGGCGCCGAGACCCCCGACTACGAGCCCCGCGGCTGCCCTCGCGGCGCCTCCTTCTCCTGGTACACCTACTCGCCGCTGCGGGTGAAGTACCCCTACGTGCGCGGGGCGCTGCTGGAGCTCTGGCGCGCCGCGCGGGCGAGCCACGACGACCCGGTCGACGCCTGGGCGGCGATCGCCGGCGACCCGGCCTACACCTCCCAGCGCGGCAAAGGCGGCTTCGTCCGTTCTTCCTGGGAGGAGGTGGGCGAGCTGATCGCCGCCGCCCACGTGCACACGATCGAGCGCCACGGGCCCGACCGGATCGCCGGCTTCTCGCCGATCCCGGCGATGTCGATGACCTCCTACGCCGCCGGCGCCCGCTTCCTCTCGCTGATCGGCGGGGTCTGCCTCTCGTTCTACGACTGGTACGCCGACCTGCCGCCCGCCTCGCCGCAGATCTGGGGCGACCAGACCGACGTGCCCGAGTCGGCCGACTGGTGGGACGCCGGCTACCTGATGATGTGGGGCTCCAACATCCCGATGACGCGTACGCCCGACGCGCACTTCATGACCGAGGCCCGCTACCGCGGTCAGAAGACCGTCGTCGTCTCCCCCGACTACTCCGACCACACCAAGTTCGCCGACGACTGGCTGCCCGCGGCGCCCGGCACCGACGGCGCCCTGGCGATGGCGATGGCGCACGTGATCCTGAAGGAGTTCCACGTCGAGCGCCGGGTGCCCTACTTCACCGACTACGTCACCCGCTTCACCGACCTGCCCTTCCTGGTCCGCCTCGAGGAGCGCGACGGGGACCTGGTGCCGGGGCGCTTCCTGCGCGACTCCGACCTCGGCTCCGAGGCCGAGAACGCGGAGTGGAAGCCGACCGTCTTCGACGCCGTCGCGGCCCGTGCGGTCGCCCCGCGGGGCACGGTCGGCGACCGCTGGGGCGAGGCGGGGGAGGGGCGCTGGAACCTGAAGCTGGGCGGCATCGACCCGGCGCTCTCGCTCTACGGCGACCACGAGCAGCTGCTCGAGGTGTCGCTGCCCCACTTCGACGGCGAAGCAAGCGAGCCGCTGCGCCGCGGCGTGCCCGTGCGGCGGATCGCCGATGCCTGGGTGACCACCGTCTTCGACCTCCTCTGCGCCCAGCTCGGGGTGCGCCGCGACGGGCTGCCGGGCAGCTGGCCGAGCGGTTACGACGACCCCAGCCGGCCCTTCACCCCCGCCTGGCAGGAGGCGATCACCGGCGTCGACGCCGGCGTGGTGACCAAGGTCGCCCGCGAGTTCGCCCGCAACGCCGAGCGCACCAAGGGGCGCTCGATGATCGTGATGGGCGCCGGCACCAACCACTGGTTCCACTCCGACCTGATCTACCGGGCGATGCTCAACCTGGTCCTGCTCTGCGGCTGCCAGGGCGTGAACGGCGGCGGCTGGGCCCACTACGTGGGCCAGGAGAAGGTGCGCACGATCACCGGCTTCTCGACCCTCGCCTTCGGCCTCGATTGGTCGCGGCCGCCGCGCCACCAGGCGGCGACGCCCTACTGGTACCTGGCGACCGACCAGTGGCGCTACGACGACGGCGCCGCGGCCGGGGCGACCGGCCTGCACCCGGCCGACGCCAACGCCCTCGCCGCCCGCCTCGGCTGGGTGCCGTCCTACCCGACCTTCGACCGCAATCCCCTGGACCTCGCCGAGCAGGCCGAGCAGGAGGGCGTCGAGGTCGGTGAGCTGGTCGTCCGCGAGCTGCGCGAGGGGCGGCTGCGGTTCGCCTGCGAGGACCCCGACGCGCCGGCGAACCATCCCCGCCTGCTGACGGTCTGGCGCTCGAACCTGCTCGGCTCCTCGAGCAAGGGGCACGAGTACTTCCTCAAGCACCTGCTCGGGGTCGACACCAACGCGGTGACCGCCGCGGAGGCAGCGCCCGAGGACCGCCCGCGCGAGGTGCGCTGGGCCGAGCAGGCGCCGCAGGGAAAGCTCGACCTGCTGACGACGATCGACTTCCGCATGAACGGGACCTGCCTGCACTCCGACGTCGTGCTGCCCGCGGCGACCTGGTACGAGAAGCACGACATCGCGACCACCGACCTGCACCCCTTCGTGCACTCCTTCAATCCGGCGATCGCGCCGCCCTGGGAGGCGCGCAGCGACTGGGACGCCTTCCAGACGATCGCGACCGACTTCTCGCGGCTGGCGGCCGACCGCCTCGGCACCTGCCGCGACCTGGTTGCCGTGCCGCTCCAGCACGACAGCCCCGACGAGATCGCCCAACCGCTCGGGGAGGTGCGCGACTGGCGCGCCGGCGAGTGCGAGCCGATCCCCGGTCAGACGATGCCGAAGCTGCTCGTGGTCGAGCGCGACTACGGCGCTGTGGCGGAGAAGATGGGGTCGCTGGGGCCGCTGGTCGAGCAGCTCGGCACCCCGTGGAAGGGTCTTTCCTGGGTGCCCGACCAGGAGGTCGAGGCGCTGCGCCGCAGCAACGGCGAGGTCGCCTCCGGCGTCGCCGCCGGGCGCCCCGCGCTGTGGCGGGCGGATCAGGCCTGCGAGGCGATCCTTGCCCTCTCGGGGACCAGCAACGGGCGGCTCGCGATCGCCGGCCTGCGCGACCTCGAACGGCGCGCGGGCGTGCCGCTCACCGACCTCGCCGCCGAGCACGCCGACGAGCGGATCACCTTCCGCGACGTCGGCATCCAGCCGCGCAAGACGCTGACCTCGGCCGAGTGGTCGGGGATCGAGTCGCGCCAGCGGCGCTACTCGCCCTTCACCCTGAACGTCGAGCGCGAGGTCCCCTGGCGCACCCTGACCGGCCGCCAGCAGTTCTACCAGGACCACGAGTGGCTGCTCGTCGACGGCGAGTGCCTGCCCACCTACAAGGCGCCGTTGCCGGCCGCTGGTCGCCAACCGGGCAAGGCCGCGGTCGCGGTCCGCTACCTGACCCCGCACTCGAAGTGGTCGATCCACTCGACCTACCAGGACAACCTGCACATGCTGACCTTGTTCCGCGGCGGCCCGGTGGTCTGGATGAGCCGCGAGGACGCCGAGCGGATCGGGGTCCGCGACAACGACTGGATCGAGATGACCAATCCGCACGGGGCGGTGGCGGCGCGCGCCGTCGTCTCGCACCGCATCCCGGCCGGCACCTGCCTGATGTACCACGCGCAGGATCGCCACGTGAACGTGCCGATCTCGGAGACGACCGGCAACCGCGGCGGCACCCACAACTCGGTGACCAGGATCCAGATGAAGCCGTCCCACATGATCGGCGGCTACGCGCAGCTCTCCTACGGCTTCAACTACTACGGCCCGACCGGTTCCCAGCGCGACGAGGTGACGCTGATCCGCAAGCGCCAGAGCGAGGTGACCTACTGATGAGAGTGCGGGCGCAGGTGGCGATGGTGATGAACCTCGACAAGTGCATCGGCTGCCACACCTGCTCGGTCACCTGCAAGAACGTCTGGACGAACCGCGAGGGCGCCGAGTACATGTGGTTCAACAACGTCGAGACCAAGCCCGGCGGCGGCTACCCGAAACGCTGGGAGGACCAGGAGCAGTGGCGCGGCGGCTGGGAGCTGGACCGCGCCGGGCGCCTGCGGCTGAAGGCCGGCGGCCCGGTCCGCAAGCTCGCCAACATCTTCTACAACCCGAACCTGCCCGAGATCGACGATTACTACGAGCCCTGGACCTACGACTACGAGACGCTGACCAAGTCGGGCCCGTCCAAGCAGCAACCGGTGGCGCAGCCGATCTCGCAGATCAGCGGCGAGCCGTTGCAGCTGGAGTGGGGGCCGAACTGGGAGGACGACCTCGCCGGCGGTCCTGAGCACCTGCCCGGCGACCCGCTGCGCGAGGGCGTCGAAGAGGCGGTCAAAGCCGAGTACGAGCAGGTCTTCATGATGTACCTGCCGCGGATCTGCGAGCACTGCCTGAACCCGGCCTGCGTCGCCTCCTGCCCCTCGGGGGCGATGTACAAGCGCGAGGAGGACGGGATCGTGCTGGTCGACCAGGAGGCCTGCCGGGGCTGGCGGATGTGCGTCTCCGGCTGCCCCTACAAGAAGGTCTACTTCAACCACCTCACCGGCAAGGCGGAGAAGTGCACCCTCTGCTACCCGCGGATCGAGGCCGGGCTGCCGACCGTCTGCTCGGAGACCTGCGTCGGCCGGATCCGTTATCTGGGCCTGGTCCTCTACGACGCCGACCGGGTCGAGGAGGCCGCCTCGACCCCGGACGAGACCAAGCTGCTCGACGCCCAGCTCGACGTCTTCCTCGATCCCGACGACCCCGAGGTCCGCGAGCGGGCGCGCCGCGAAGGGATCGCCGAGGATTGGCTCGAAGCGGCGCGGCGCTCGCCGGTCTGGGCATTGGCGCTCAAGCACAAGATCGCCCTGCCGCTCCACCCCGAGTACCGCACGCTGCCGATGGTCTGGTACGTGCCGCCGCTCTCGCCGGTCATGTCGACGGTCGAGGGGGAGGGCGCCGAGAGCGATCCCGACGCCGTCTTCCCGGCGATCGACTCGCTGCGCATCCCGATCCGCTACCTCGCCAACCTGCTCGCCGCCGGCGACGAGGAGGTGATCCGCGGCGTCTTGCGGCGCCTCGCCGCGATGCGCTCCTACATGCGCGAGCGCACGATCTCCGGCCAGGGGGACCCGGCGCTGGCCGCCGCGGTCGGGATGGAGCCGCGCCAGCTGGAGGAGATGTTCCGGCTGCTGGCGATCGCCGACTACGACGACCGCTTCGTCGTCCCGCAGGCGCATCGTGAGCTGGCCGGGCGGCTGGCCGAGGAACAGGGCGCCTGCGGCCTCGACTTCGCCGGCGGGCCGGGGAGTTGCGCGCCCGGTGCCGACGGCGCCGGCGACGGCGGCGTCGCGACGCTGACGATGGCGCAGGTCAACCCGCGGCTCGAGGCGTTCCGGGTGCGGCGCTCGAAGCGGCGCAAGGAGGAGGCCGGACCATGAGCCCTTGGCGGATCCTCTCGCTGCTGCTCGACTACCCGGAGGCGGAGCTGCTCGACTGCACCGAGGAGCTGGCGGCGATGACCCGCGAGCTCGAGAGCGCCGCGGCGCGCGAGGCGATCCTCGCCTTCCTCGCCCACCGCGCCGGACAGACCGCGAGCGAGGCCCAGCGCGAGTACGTCGAGACCTTCGACTTCGCCAAGCGGGCGACGCTCTACCTCAGCTTCCACGCCTACGGCGACCGTCGCCAGCGGGGGATGGCGATGCTGCACCTGAAAACGGCCTACCGCGAAGAGGGGTTCGCGCTCGGCGACGGCGCCCTGCCCGACTACCTGCCGGCGATCCTCGAGTTCGCGGGCGAGATGCCGGAGGCCGGCGTCGCGGTCCTCGGCGATTTCCGTCCCGCCCTGGAGGTGGTGCGTGCCGCCCTGCGGGCCGAGGAGAGCGCCTACGCGGGCCTGCTCGACGCGCTCTGCGGGCTGCTGCCCGCCGTCTCCGGGAAGGACCTCGAGGAGGCGCGACGGATCGCCGCCGAAGGGCCGCCGAGCGAGTCGGTCGGCCTCGAGCCCTTCGGGCCGCCGGAGGCGATGCCACCGGCCTGTGCGCCCGTCGCTCCCGGCGCCGGGAAGGTGGCGCAGTGAGCGGCGGCGCCCTGATCGTCTGGGTCGGGATTCCCTACGTCTGCCTCACCCTTTTCGTCGCCGGTCACATCTGGCGCCGCCGCACCGGTGAGCTCACCTGGACGACGCGCTCCACCCAGCTGCTCGAGCGCCGGCTGCTGCGGATCGGGTCGCCGCTCTTCCACCTCGGGCTGCTGGCGGTGATCGGCGGCCACGTGCTCGGTATCCTCGTCCCCGAGGAGGCGACCGAAGCCCTCGGCGTCTCGGAGGGCCTCTACCACGCGGTCTCGGTGACGGCGGGGACGGCCTCCGGGCTGGCGATGACGATCGGCTTCGCGATCCTGCTCTACCGGCGTCTCGGCGTGGCGCGGGTGCGGCGCACGACCACCCGCGTCGACCAGGCCACCTACGCGCTGCTGGCGCTGGTGATCGCGACCGGGATGTGGGCGACGATCGGCGTCAACCTCTTCGGCGGCGGCTACGACTACCGCCAGACGGTCGGCCCCTGGTTCCGCGGCCTCTTCCTCTTCGACCCCGACCCGACGCTGATGTCGGGGGCGCCGCTCATCTACCAGGTGCACGCCCTGGGGGCGATGGCGCTCTACGCCCTCTGGCCCTTCAGCCGCCTGGTCCATGCCTGGTCGGTACCGATCGCCTACCTCCGACGCAGCCCGATCCTTTACCGTCGGCGTGCCCCGATTGCCGCTCCCGTCTCGCCGCCGAAAATCGAACCAAGGAGGATCCCGTGAACGAGAAGCGCGCCGCCGCGCCGCTCCGTGAGCTGACCCTGGCGACCCTGGCCTTCTTCCTCTGCTTCGCCGCCTGGGGGATGCTGTCGCCGATCGCTCCGAAGCTGCAGGACCAGCTCGGCCTCTCCGACACCGAGACGGCGATCATGATCGCGCTCCCGGTGGTGCTCGGCTCGCTGCTGCGGATCCCGCTCGGTCGCCTCACCGACCGCCACGGTGGCCGCCTGATGTTCACCGGGATCCTCGTCTTCTCGGCGCTGCCGCCGCTGCTCGTCGGCACTGTCGCCAGCTACCCGCTGCTCTTGTTGTCGGGCCTTTTGCTCGGCGTCTCGGGGGCCTCGTTCGCGATCGGCGTGCCGTTCGTCGCCGCCTGGTTCGAGGGCGAGCGCCAGGGCTGGGCGCTCGGCATCTACGGCGTCGGCACCGCCGGCACGGCGGTATCGGCGTTCGCGATGCCGGCGCTCTTCGACGGCCCCGGGCGCGGCGTCGCCGGGGTGATCTACGCCGCCGCGCTGTTGGCCTACGCGGTGATCTGGTGGACGCTGGCGCGCAACGCCGAGGCCGAGCGGTCGGAGCCGGTCCCGATCCGCGAGGTCCTCCGCCTCGGCCCGGCGCTCTGGCAACTGGCGCTTTTCTACTTCGTCACCTTCGGCGGCTTCGTCGCGATGTCGATCTACCTGCCGAAGCTGCTCAAGGACTGGTTCCACTACTCGCTCACCGCGGCGGGCCTGCGCACCGCGGGCTTCGTCGTCGTCGCGGCGGTGGTCGCGCGACCGATCGGCGGCTACCTCGCCGACCGGATCGGCGGCTACAAGGTGATGGCGGTCGCCTTCCTCGGGATCGGCCTCGACGCGATGGCCCTCGCCTGGCAGGCCTCCGACCCGAGCATCGTGCCGACGACGATCATCTGCCTCTCGCTCGGCTTCTTCCTCGGCCTCGGCAGCGGCGCCGTGTTCAAGCTCGTCCCGCAGCGCTTTCCCCAGGCCACGGGCGCCGCCACCGGTATCGTGGGCGCGGCCGGCGGCCTCGGCGGCTTCTTCCCGCCGCTGGTGCTCGGCATCGTCAAGGACGCAACCGGGACCTACGTGATGGCATTCGTCTTCCTCGTCGCCTTTGCCTGGATGTGCGCCGGGCTGGCGATGATGCTGGCCGGCACCGTGATGCAGGCGCCGTCGGATACGACGACGGCGCTCGGGACGCGCCGTTGAGGCCAGGCTCCGGCGCCCGCGTCCTGATCGCGGGGGGCGGGGTCGCGGCCCTCGAGGCCGTTCTCGCCCTGCAGGAATTGGCGCCGGGGCTGCGGGAGATCGTCCTGCTCGCCCCCGATCGCCATTTCGAATACACGCCGCTCTCGGTCGCCGAGCCGTTCGACCTCGGCCGCGCGCACCGCTTCGAGCTGGCCGAGGTCCTCGGTCCGCGGGGGGTCGAGATGGTCGTCGACTCGCTGGCGGCCGTGGACGCCGAGCGCCGCCAGGCGCGGACCGCGGGCGGCCTCGAGCTTCCCTACGACGCTCTCTTGGCAGCCACCGGAGCGGGACGGCACGAGGCCCTGCCGGGCGCGATCACCTTCTCGGGAACGCGCACGGCCGCCGACGTCCGGCGTCTCCTGCGCGAGGCCGAAGCCGGGAATCTCGCCCGGCTCGTCTTCGCCGTCCCGTCGGGGGTGACCTGGTCGCTGCCCGCCTACGAGCTGGCGTTGATGAGCGGCGCCGAGCTGGGCGAGAAGGGCGCCCGGACAGAAGTCTCGATCGTCACGCCCGAGTCGCGCCCCGTCGACGCCTTCGGCGCTCGGGCGAGCGACGCGGTCGCCGAGATGCTGGAGTCGCGCGGGATCGCGTTCCGCACCGCCAGGGCGCTGCGGGTCGAGGCGGGCAAGCTGGTCCTCGAGGAGGACGACCCGATCGCCGCCGACGCCGTCGTCGCGTTGCCGCGGCTCGTGCCGCCGGAGATCGAGGGCCTGCCCGCCGAGGAGGGCGGCTTCATCCCGATCGACGAGCACTGCCGCGTCCGTGGTCTGCACCGGGTCTTCGCCGCCGGGGACGCGACCGATTACCCGTTCAAGCAGGGCGGGATCGCCACCCAGCAGGCCGACGCCGCCGCCGAGGCGATCGTCGCCGAACTCGGCTTCGGTGGCGACCCGGCCCCGTTCCGTCCGGTCCTGCGGGGCCTGTTGCTGACCGGACGGGCGCCCCGCTACCTGCGCGCCGAGGTCCTCGGGGGGCGCATCACCCGCTCGAGCGCCGCCGAGGAGGCGATCTGGTGGCCGCCGGCGAAGATCGCCGGCCGTCGCCTCGCACCTTTCCTGGCCCTGCGGGGCGCACCCGGCGGCGCGCCTCCGGACGCCGTGGCGCTCGAGCTCGAGGCACCGGGCGAGGGACCCTGATCGGCGCGTCGTCGTCGACGCCAGGGACACCCACCCCGTCGTGTGAGTCCCGCGCCGGCATCGGGGTCGGCCCGCCCGATCGGTGCCGCGGTGCGGATGGAGATTCGAGCGTGGTGGACGATCATCTCGGTTCGATTCGATGGACACCGACTGGCTCTCCCTGCACAGCTTCGTCCTGCTCTGCCACCTGCTCGGGGCCCTGCTCTTCGTGGCCGGCTTCGTGGCCGCCGGGCTCCTCTTCGAGCAGGCGCGACGCAGCGAGCGCCCGGGTGAGATCGCCGTGCTCCTGCGGGCGACGCGGTTTGCCGTCGCGCTTGTCGCCCTCGGCGCGCTCATGGTGCTGGTCTGCGGCCTCTGGCTCGTGCATCTCGACCGCTACGACCTCGGCACGCAGTGGATCGCGACGGCGCTCGGCCTTTACGTCGTCGCGATGCTGCTCGGCGGGCTCGGCGGTCGGCGACCCAAGGAGGCTCGGCTCCTGGCGGCCGAGCTGGCCGCGAGTGGCGAGCCGGTGAACGCCGAGCTGCGCGCGCTCCTCGACGACCCCCTGTCGCGGGCGGTCAACTACGTCTCCGCGCTTCTGGTCTTCGCGATCCTGGTCCTGATGGTCTACAAGCCGTCCTGACGCCGGCCATCGACCCGCCGCCGACCTACATCGTCTGGGTCGACCGGCCGCCGACCCGCGGCAGCAGCACGTTGTTCTCCTCGTGGATGTGGCGGTGGAGGTCGGCCTCCATCAGTCGCAGCGATTCGAGCAGCGCCCTGTGGGTCGAGCAGAGCGCCCGCGAGGTGTCGTAGCCGCCCGTGAGTGCCCGCAAGGCGGTCAGCTTTCGGCCGACGGCCTCGTGCTCGTCGCGCTGACGGCCGACGGTCCCCTGGTCGAGCTCGTCGCCGGTCTCGCCGTCGCGCCCCAGCGCCCGACAGGCCGGAAACAGCAGCCGCTCCTCCTCGTCGATGTGCGCGTCGAGGTCCGCACGGAGCGACGCGAACGCCCGCTCGATGATCTCGAAGTCGAGGCAGTCGGCGCCATGGGCGCGGACCACCCTGGCGAGCAGGTCGGAGATCCGTGGCATCTCCTGTCGCAGGTAGTCGTGGTGGGTGGAGACGATGTGATCGCAGAGCTCGTCGATCGTCGCGCGCCGCCAGTCCCGCTCGGACGCCGGTTCGAGCAGGACGTCGTCCCGATCGACAGCTTCGAGTTGCGCGCGGACCGCCCCGACCTCGAGGCCGCGCTCCCGACACGCGTCCTGCAGGGTGCTCGCGCCGCCGCAGCAATAGTCGAGGCGCAGACGCTCGAATACGCGCATGCGTGCCGGGCGCTCGGAGGCCAACTCTCCCAGGGTCGCGTCCTCGTCGATCGTGCCCCGTCTTCGCATCGAGTCCAATTTATACACCACTGGTGGGTATAAATTACCGAGACGGATGCATCCCGACGACGCGAAGGAGCAGATATGCCGATCGCCACCCGCAGTGCCAAGACGACCTGGACCGACAGTCTCGCGAAGGGCCGCGGGGTCATCGACGGGGAGAGCCACGGGATCGAGGGAGTGGAGGTCACCTGGGCGTCTCGCATCGAGGACCCGCACGGCCGCACCAGCCCCGAGGAGCTCTGTGCGGCCGCCCACTCGTCCTGCTTCGCCATGGCCCTCGGGCTGAAGTTGGCAGAGGCCGGACTGGTCCCGCAGGCGCTCGAGGTGGAGGCCGCGGTCACGCTCGAGGAGGTGGGCGGCGTGCCGACGATCACGCGCTCGAAGATCGCGGCGAGGGGGCGGGTCGAGGGGCTCGACGAGGCCGGTTTCTCGGCGCTGGTGGCCGAGGCGGCGCTCCTTTGTCCGGTCTCGCGACTGTTCGCCGGGGCCGATGTCGTCGTCGACGCAGGCCTGCTTGACGCGTAGGACCGCCGACCCGCCGACCCGCCCGAGCCACGGCGATGGCTGACGTTCGCGGCAAGTGGTAATAATTTACCCACCAATCATGTAGGAAATAATTCACCGAGCGACGGAGGACCGATGGCGAGCAGCACCATCCAGCGGGAGGTAACCGCAGGCGAACGGAGGGATCGACAGGCAGAGTTCGGCATCTCGGGGCACGACCTCCTCTGGCGTTGGGTCCGTGCCTTCGCCGGTGCCTTGGCCGGGGCGGCGCTCGGGTTCGGCTTCGTCGTGTTGATGCGCGCCGCCTCCGGCCTTGCGATCTGGCAGACCGAACAGACCGGCTACCCACACGTCGTCGTGCCGGTGATCACGGCGGCGCTCGGGTTCCTCGTCGGATTCGGTGCCTTCGATTATTGGGTGCGCTGGGCCGTCGGGATGCCGACGAAGGCGGACGACCATTCCGACCACGGCGCTGCCACCTGGCGGGACTACTTCGCCTTCAACACCGACCACAAGGTGATCGGGATCCAGTACATGGTCACCACGGTCTTCTTTTTCTTCATCGGTGGGCTGATGGCGATGCTGATCCGCGCCGAGTTGGCTCAACCGGGCACGCAGATCGTCGGGGCCTCGGCCTACAACAGCCTCTTCTCGACCCACGCGGCGATCATGATCTTCCTCTTCATCATCCCGATGTTCGCCGGCATCGCGAACTACGTCCTGCCGCTGATGCTGGGGGCGCCGGACATGGCGTTCCCCCGCTTGAACGCGCTCAGCTTCTGGTTGCTGCCGCTGGCGGGGATCATCTTCCTGGCCAGCTTCCTGGTCCCGGGCGGCGCCTTCGACGCGGGCTGGACGGGATACGCGCCGCTCTCGACCGGGGCACCCCTGGGGCAATCCTTCTTCAACATCGGAGTCCAGTTCGCCGGCTTCTCCTCGATCCTCGCCGCGGTCAACTTCCTGGTCACGATCATCACCATGCGGGCGCCGGGGATGACCTTCTGGCGGATGCCGCTGGTCGTCTGGGCCAACCTCGCCACCTCCCTCCTGGTGGTGGCGGCCACCCCGTTCATCGCCGGGGTCCAGGTGATGGTGCTCTTCGACCGCATCCTCCACACCAACTTCTTCTCGTTCGGATCCGGCGGCGACGTCGTCAGCTACCAGCACATCTTCTGGTTCTACTCGCACCCTGCCGTCTACATCATGATCATCCCCGGCTTCGGGATCATCAGCGAGGTCATCTCCACCAACGCCCGCAAACCGATCTTCGGCTACCGGCTGATGTCGCTCTCGCTGATCGCGATCATCGTCCTCAGCTACTCGGTCTGGGCCCACCACATGTTCGTCGCCGGGATGTTCAGTTGGCTGCGCATACCGATGATGTTGACCTCGGTGCTGATCGCGGTGCCGACCGGGATCAAGATCTTCTCCTGGCTCGGCACCCTCTTCTTCGGCAAAATCGACACGCGCTCGACCGCGATGCTCTTCGCCCTCGGATTCATCGTCAGCTTCATCGTCGGCGGGATCAGCGGGGTCATGCTGGCGCTGGTGCCGATCGACATCCACGTCACCGACACCTACTTCATCGTCGCCCACATCCACTTCGTCCTCTTCGCCGGGTCGGTGTTCACGATCTTCGCCGGTCTCTACTACTGGTTCCCGAAGATCACCGGCAGGATGTACGACGAGCGGCTCGGACGGATCCACTTCTGGCTGACCCTGATCGGGACCTGGGGGACGTTCGTGCCGATGCACTGGATCGGGATGGACGGGATGCCGCGAAGGGTCGCCGACTACGCCAGCCAGTTCGGCAACTGGAACCTGCTGATCAGCTGCTTCGCCTTCATGCTCGGCGCCGCCCAGCTCGTCTTCCTCTACAACATGGTCGTCTCCTGGCGATTCGGTCCCAAGGCCCCGGCAAACCCTTGGCGCGGCCGCTCGATCGAGTGGCTTGTCTCCTCGCCACCCCCGCGTTTCAACTTCGACGAGATCCCACGCGTGGTCGGCGGCCCGTACGAGTTCGGCGTGCCCGGTGCGGTGCATGCGCTGATGAGCCAAGAGGAGCAGCGGGCGCGCACCGCCGCCGCGGCTGCCGCCCCGCGTGAATCCCCGACGCGGGCGTGAGGTCGGCGATGGGCATTCGCACCAAGCGCGTCTACGAGCCCGCGACGGAGGACGATGGCCTGCGTGTCCTCGTCGATCGCTACTGGCCGCGCGGGCTGCGCAAGGAAGGTGCGAAGGTGGATCTCCACCTCACCGGCCTGGCGCCCAGCGGTGCGCTGCGCCGCTGGTTCGATCATGATCCGGCGCTCTTCGAGCGGTTTCGGAGCCGCTATGTGGAAGAGCTCGAACGCAACGAGCGGCCCGAATTGGGGGACTTGGTCGAACGCGCGCGGACGGGTCCGGTCACCCTGCTCTTCGTCGCGCGCGACGTCGAGCACAACAATGCGGTCGTGCTCGCGGACCTGTTGCGGCAGCGGCTTCGTCTGGTCCTCGATCGGCCTGGAGGGGGACGATGATCGCCGTCGACTCAGGCGGCGGCGATCAGGACCTCGTCCTGCCGGCGTGGACGCTGCCGCTGATCGTGGCGGCGATCGCCGTCGCGATCGTGGGTGGTTTCTACGTCGGCGGACCCGGTCTCGGGATGGCGGTCGGGGCGCTCACGGCCGCCGCCGTCGTCGTCGTCGCCGTCCGGGCGGCGCCCCGGGGGCCGATCGTCCCGGCGCCGCTGCGGGACCTCCGTCGCCACGTCCTCCTGGTCAGTCGCTCCTCTCTCGGGGACCCGCGGACGATCACCGAGATCGTGGACCTCTGCACGGGAGACGACCCCTGGGCCTCGACCGCCGAGGTACGCCTGCTGGTGCCGACCTCACGCCGCTTCCTCGACCGCTGGAGCGGCGAGCGACGTCCGACCTTCGAGGCGGCGCAGCGCCTGTGCGTCCTCTCGCTGGCGGCGCTGACGAAGGCCGGCTTGACGGTGGACGCGGTCGTCGGGGACGAGGACGTCGTGCTGGCCGTCGAGGACGAGCTGCGCACCTTTCCCGCGACCGACGTCATCTTCATCACCGACGGCGGGGAGGATGACGACGGGATGCAGGTGGCCGCCGAACTGCGGGTCCGACTGCAGACCGATTTTCTCCACATCGAGCCCCCCGCCGCGACCGCCGACCGCCCCGATCAAGGGCCTTTGAATCGACCCGATTCAGGATCGGTCCGATCCCGCCGATAGATCGACCATGGATAGTGGGCTCGAGGGGTCGCGCACACCGTGATGTGCATCCTGATGTGTATGAGGACCAACATCGAGATCGATGACGCGATCCTCGCCGAGGCTCAGGAGCTGATCGGGGCCCGCACCAAGCGCGAGACCGTCGACACGGCGTTGCGCGAGCTGGTCGCCCGCCATCGCCGCCTCGGCATCCTCGACCTGCGCGGCAAGGTGCGCTGGGAGGGCGATCTCTCCGAGAGCCGTCGCGCTCGCTGAGCGGCGATGATCGTCGTCGACACCAGCGTCTGGATCGACGTCCTGAACGAGCGGCCGACCCCGGCAGCGGCGCGTTGCGTGGAGCTGATCGAGACCGGTGAGCCCGTCGCCCTCACCGACATCGTCTTCACGGAGATCCTCCAGAGCCTGCGCTCCGAGGAGGAGGCGAGACTCGTCGAGGAGCACCTGCGGGCCTTCCCGATCCTCTGCCTCGACGGCATCGAGGACTTCGCCCTCGCGGCCGAGCTCTACCGCGCGGCCCGGGCAGCGGGGACGACGATCCGAAAGACGCTCGACTGCCTCGTCGCCGCCCCCTGCGTGCGCACCGGCGCGCCGCTCCTTCATGCCGACGCCGACTTCGACCGCCTCGCGGGATGTACCGCCCTGCGCGTCTACCCGCTCGACTGAACCTTGTCGGAGGAGACGCTGGGTCGCCTTGCCGTGGGTGTGGCGAGACCGGTGGGCACGACCAGGGTCGAACGAACCGCGCTCGCCTTCGAGCGGCACGAAGACGATTCCTTCTCGGCCTCCGAACCTACGACGGGTCGCCTTCGTGAAGGTTGCCGACCGCGTCCTCATCGCCGAGCAGCGGCCCGAGCTGGCGGCGGGATTTGATGCCGAGCTTGCGGTAGGCGTTGGTGAGGTGGGTCTCGACCGTGCGCAGGCTGACGAAGAGCGATTCGGCGATCTCGCGATTGGCCTGCCCCGCGGCGGCCATCTGCGCGACCCGCAGCTCGCTCGCGGTCAGCGAGCCGACGCCGCGTTGCTCGGAGCGGCGGGGGCGTGAACCGGCATCGGCCAACTCGCGTCGGGCCCGGTCGGCCAGCGCGACCGCGCCGCAGCGAAGCGCCAGGTCGAGCCCCTGTCTCAGCGGCTCGCGCGCCTGCACCCGGGTGCCGCAGCGCCGCATCGCGGCGCCGAGCTCGGTCAGCGCCCGCGCCCGCTCCAGGCGGGCGGTGGGGGCGCCGAGCGCGGTCACCGCCGCACGCAGGATCTCGACCCCCTCATCGCCGCCCACGGCCACGCCCTGGGCGCGGAGCGCCACCCCGACGGCCCTGTCGATGCCCACCGCGCGGGCGTGCTCGAGCTCCCATACGGCGAGCCTCGCGGCCTCCTCGCGCTCGCCGAGCACCGCCAGCGCCGCCGCCGCGTCGGAACGCCAGGGAACGCTGCAGGGATTGCGCGGGCGCCAAGGCGAGAGCCGCCGGCCGCACTCGAGCAGGTCCTCGGCCGCCTCGGCGGCGCGGCCCTGGGCGAGCCTCAGCCTTCCCCGGCTGCCGATCAGCAGCCCGAACTGCCAGAGCTGCGGCCACTCGCCGCTCGGCCCCGCCGCCTCGATCAGGGACTCCGCCTCCTCCAGCTCGGCGCGCTCGACCAGGGCGTCGAGCAGGAAGGACAGCGCGTAGGGCCGGCAGTAGCCGAGCGCCTCGGGGTCGACCACCTCGAAGGCCGTGCGGCCGTCGGCCTGGGCTTCGAGCACGGCTCCCCGGCGCAGGCTCACCTGGGCGCGGAAGGCGGAGGCGAGTGCGACGCCGGGGCGTGAGCCGTGCGAGCGGGCCGTCGCGATCATCGCGTCGAGCACCTCGCCGGCCTGCCCGAGGCGATCGGCGAAGACCAGGGTCTCGGCGATGAAGAAGAGCAGCGAGGAGCTCTCCTGGCCGAGCAGGTCCCGGTCGGCCGCCGCGGCCGCCGCGATCCGCGCCGCCCCGTCGGCGTCGATGCGACCGGCGGAGATCAGTCCGAAGGCGGCGATCACCCGGACCAGGTGCCCGGCCGGGTCCTGCGGGACCCGATCGGTGTCGACCATCGCCAGCCTTTCGAAGCCCAGCGGGAGCTTCGCCGCCGCGTGCAGGCAATGGCCCGCCAGCTCGGCCTCCAGCCGGAGCCGCAGTTCGCCGTCCTCGTGGGGCTCGGCCAGGGCCATCTCGAAGACATCGACGGCCGCCGAGTGGTTGCCGGCGAGCCCCAGCGTACGACCGAGGGCGAGGGCGATCTCGGCCCGGTCCGACGGCTCCTCGGTCAGCGCCAGGGCCTCTCGCATCCGCTCGACGCCCTCCAGGTCGCTGCGCGCCTCGGCCCGTCCCAGCTCGGCCAGCAGCCTCACCCGCTGCGCTCGTGGCGGCGGCTCGCGCAGCGCCCGCTCCAGCAGGGGCGCGGCGGTGCTGGGCGCGCCGGCGGCGATCGCCTCCGCCGCGGCGGCCTCGAGCCGGGACGCCACCCAGGGATCGCCGGCGGGCTCGGTCTCCATCAGCTGGTTCGCCACCTGCTCGTGGCCGGCGCCCGCTGCGGCCAGCAGCCTCGCCGCTTCCCGGTGGCGGTGATCGCGCTCGGCCGGCGCGACGTCGCCGTAGACGACGTCGCGGACCAGCGGGTGGACGAAGGCGAGTGGGAGCAGCCCGTCGAAGACGCCCGCCTTGGTAAGGGTGGCGGCGGCCTCGTTGACGGCGTCGGCGTCGAGGCCCGCCAGGGCGGCCAGGACCGGCAGCGGCGCCAGCCCGCCGGCGACCGCGACCGAGGTCGCCAGCTCGCGCGCCGCCCGCGGCAGCCGGGCCAGGCGCGAGAGCACGGAGCGGGCGATCGTCGTCGGCGTGGTGGTGCGGACGGTCGCGGGAGCGGCCGAACGACCGTCGACGCCGTCGCGCCTCAGCTGCTCCAGGAGCTCGCGCAGCAGGAACGGATTGCCCCCGCTGGCCTCATGGCAGGAGGAGCAGAAGGAGGCGCCCGCGGCGGGATCGAAGACGTCGCGGACCAGTTGGGCGCTGGCCCGCGGGCTGAGCGCCCGCGGTGAGAGCAGCTCGGTGTCCGGCCGCGCCAGGAGCGCCTCCAGGGCGATCGGGCGCCGCTCCCCCTGGCGGATCGCGACGAGCATCGTCACGGGCAGGTCCTCGAGCCGGTTGGCGACGTAGGCGAGGCAGCGCAGCGAAGGATCGTCGCCCCACTGGGCGTCGTCGACGGCCAGTAGCAGCGGCCCACGCTGGGCGATCCCCGCGATCAGCCAGTAGAGGCCGTGCAGGGTGCTGGATTCATCGCCGGAGCCGAGGCCCAGGGCCGGCTTGGCGAGCGCCGCCGCCCCGCTCAGGAGCGCCTCGCGCTCCCGGCCGGGCGCGCCGAGGACCGCGGCGAAGAGCTGGCGCACGAGACTCCAGGCGAGTTCGCCCTCGAGCTGGCCTGCCCGCGCCCGCAGCACCTCACAGCCCGCCCCACAGGCCAGCTCGCCGCCGCGGGCCAGCAGCGCGGTCTTGCCGATCCCGGGCGGGCCTTCGATCACCACGGTCGAGCCGGAGCCGGAGCACGCCGCGTCGATCCGGTCGCCGAGGCGGGCGAGCTCCTCCGTGCGGTCGAGGAGGGATGCTCGCTCGCCGGGCATGCGGCGGATCGTAGCCCGGCGGCGGCGATCCACCGCCGGCGGTGGATCGTGAGAGACGTCGAAAAGATCGTGGTCGCGACCACGATGAAATCGGACGCGCCATTTGCCAGGCTCGCTCCTCCTGACGCTCGTGCCCGGATCGAGGACGAGCGTCCCGTTCGAGCCATGCCACCGCCGTGCCCGCCTTCGGGACGGCCGGCGACAAAGGGGGATCGACTTGCGAATCATCTGGTCAGCTGCGGCGCTCGCCGCCGTCGTGGTGGCCATCGGGGCGGCGCCCGCCCTGGCCGCGCTGCCGACCGGCAACCTGCTCGTCAACCCCGAGGCGGAGGCACCCCCGGCGGTCGAAGGGGACGGCACCTACGGCGCCCCGCAGGGCTGGACCGCGACCGCCCTCGAAGGCGGGGCGGCGCTCGAAGCGGGGACCCAGGGCCCGTTCGACTCCTGCTACGGCGGCGCCGACGGCGAGACCAACGCGCTCGAAACGAGCGTCGGCGCCGCGATCGAAGGCGGCGCCCGGTATTTCTACGCCGGCGAGGACGAACTGGCCACGCTCACGCAGGAAGTCGCGGTGCCGCCGGAAGCCGACCTGCAGACGCTGCTGATCGGCGGGGATTTCGGCGGTTGGGAGAGCCAGGAAGACCACGCGACGCTGGAAGCGCGGTTCTTCGACTCCGGCGGCTCGGTCGAATTCGGCACGCCGCTGGCGACGCCCCCGGTCACCGCCGCCGATCGTGAAGGCGTGACCGAGCTGTTGGCTCGCCAGGCGAGCGGCACGGTGCCGCCGGGCACCGGTGTGATCCGCTTCGTCCTCACCCAGACCAGGGAGGAGGGCACCGACAACGACGGCTATGCCGACAACCTCTTCGCCACCTTCGACGGGACCCCGCCGGCCCGCCCGACGCCGACCGGGGACCCGGCCTGCCCGCTTGCCGCGCGGCCGGTGAGCACGCCGCCCGCCCCCCAGCCGCCGGCTCCCGCCCCCACGCCGGCGCCCGCCCCGGTGGTCAGGATCACCAAGGGGCCGGCGCCCGAGACCGCCGACACCGGCGCCGCCTTCACCTTCAGCGGCACCCCCGGCGGCAGCTATGAATGCTCGCTCGACGAAGGGCCGTGGAAGCCCTGCGCCGGCGGCCACGACTTCGGCCCTGTCGCGCCCGGCGACCACCTCTTCCAGGTGCGGGAGAAGCTCGGCGGCAAGACCAGCGCGCCCGCCTCCTACCGGTGGACCGTCGACCTGCCCAAGCAGTGCGTGCTGCGGGTCGCCCGCGCTCGCGTCTTCGCCTACACCAAGCTGGACAAGGCGCGGCTGGTGATCCACTACACCACCTACAAGCCCGCTGCGGTCACGGTCGCCTACTCGCTGACCGGCTCCAAGGGCAGTCTGCAGCTCGGCTCGGCCACCGGGAAGTTCGGCAGGGCCGGCGTCTTCCGCCTGCCGGTGAGCCTGGGCGCGGCCGAGAAGGCCAAGCTGACCGCCGCCAAGAGCTTCGCGGTGCGCTTCCGCATCCCCAAGACGCCGAGCAGCTGCGGCCGCTACTACACGAAACGGCTGACGATCCCGAAGAAGATCTCCGGCCAGACCGTCTGGTTCCAGTCCGACTCGAAGTTCACCGCGGCCGGATGAGCCGGCGGGGATCTGGGAGGGCCGTGCGGATGAGGTTCGCGATCGCGGTGGCCGGAATCGCGATGGCGGTCGCGGCGGCCTCGCCGGCATCGGCGGCGGCGTCCGGTGGCCATCGCGTCCTGCCCAAGGGCACCCCGTACGCGGCCGAGGTGATCGCCACGATCATCGGCGAATCGCACCTCGTCTTCACGTCCACCGAAACCTACTTCGACATCTGCGAAACCGAATCGAAGGTCGAGGACGAGAGCAACGATTATGACCTCTACTGGACCGCGCGCTATCCCCAGGTGACCGTCCCGGTGGCCGACGAGAAGCAGCTCGGACGGGCGTACAAGAAGCTCCACGTCCGCGTCCAGCCCACCAGCGACGGGAGCGGCGGGTTGCGGAAAGGGATCTTCCACATCACCGGCCACTACCCACCCACCGACGCGGGCAACCAGGGTGTCGGCGGCAGCGACTGCGCGTCGCAGGCCTACGACACCTTCGGCAGCTTCACCGCCGCCACCCACCCCACCTTCTCGGACCTCACCTACCGCGACGGCGTCGAAGATGTCTTCGACGTGCCGCGCCAGGTCTTCGACTTCCAGCTCGGCACGGTCGACGCCGCCAGCCCGGCCACCTACACCCTGCCCAACGGCGCCCAGGGCGACCCCGTCGCGGAACTGAGGCTCGCGGCCACCAGCGCCCAGGGCGCGCCCCCGCTCCTCAACGTCCCTCCCGGAGTCGACAACGTGCCGGCCGACTTCACGTCGGCGCAGCTGAAGCCGCTGGTGGAAAAGCCGAGCGTCACCTTCTACCGGCGGACGGACGGCAGCAGCGACTGCGGCACCTCGGCCAAGGTCGAATGGAACTACCAGTTCCGGATCAAGCTGACCCGCCGCTTTCTTTACCGGACCAAGGCTGCCTATGCCAAATAGCCACCGCAGCGGCAGGTCGAACCGCGCCGGGTGCGTCGCGCTGCTCTGCGCCGCGCTGCTCGCCGTCGCGGCGACGCCGGCCGCCGCCGGCCAGATCGTCTACGCGCACGGTCCCGACATCTGGGCGATGAACGACGACGGCTCCGGCGCCCACCCGGCGGTGACCGTGGCGCAGGTGCCGGGGATGAGCTCGATCGGCGACCCGGCGGTGTTCCCCGGCGGCGGCACCAGCATCGCCTTCGAGGGAACGACGCTCGCCTACCTGGCCCCGGTGGGGAGCGGGCCGGCGGGGTCCTGTGGGCTCAATTGCACCGGCGTCTACACCGCCGCCGGCGGCGCCGTCACGAGGGTGAGCTACGCTGCCGCGCCGTGCGGTCCCTCGCCGTCGTGGTGCGACTCCTTCAGCATCTCTCCCGCCTGGACGGCGGACGGCAGGATCGCCTACGAATACGACCAGTACACCTGGGAATACAGCTGCCTGTCGTTTCCCTGCGGCTGGCGCTTCAGCACCGCGTTGGAAGAGTTCGACCTGGTCCCGCCGACCGCGAACCCCGGCCCCGGCGGGACCTGGAGCATCCAGCAC
>ERZ778021.1363-NODE-1363-length-29435-cov-4.282641_pt1 | contig 29435 bp, 7 predicted proteins | sample MGYA00375751_ERZ778021 | MGnify/ENA primary metagenome ERZ778021 (study PRJEB29350, sample SAMN05389814) | bioreactor metagenome | isolation source: Thiocyanate stock bioreactor | place: South Africa: University of Cape Town | collected 2013-08-29 ... | reverse complement strand
GAAATTGTTTTTCAGCCCGAGTGTCCTATTTTTACACGTATCTCGGCCGGACCCCGACACGAGACGAAAAGTCTCGGTTCTCACCGAAAAAATTCCCTCTGACATTTAGTATCGGCCTATTCGGACAACGGACAGCACAACGCATGCGGCGGTCTCCTCTGGCTTCGTAACCCGTGAGGTAAGACCGCTTCATGCGTGCGCTGTTCCTTCAATCCACGCGCAACGTGTTGATTGATCGAGGAGATTCGTGGGGAAACCTCAGAACCTGACCCCGTTCTTGCGCTTGTACACAGTATTCGGTCAGGGGCCAGGTAGAGAAAGTTACACTAGAGAAAGTTACACTAACTCCTGTTTTTCAGCCCCGACTCCATATGTTTCTTGACGAAACTCCGACCCTTGCTTTGAATATAAGAAAAACGAAAAACATAAAATAAATAGCGAAAGACACCAATGCAAAAATATAGCTGTTACTAACGATCCATACTGAACACATCGCAAAATAGAATATAAATGAGTACAGGTACTCCAGTCCTGAGGCTCTAGGTCCTACAAGTGCTAGATATTTTCGCCTGACTGTGTTTGCAAAAATTCCTCCGGGGATAAAAAATAAAGAAACTATGATCCACTTGTGCTGGCAAAGTAGGCCATGAGTTGTCGCACAAGGAAGTGACATGGCGTACCACTTCAGAAATCCAATTCCGGCCGTGCAAAAGAAAAAGACATTAACCGTCGTAAATAGCATCCCTCCCAGCAAAAATGCAGTTACAAACATTGCGGTCATGCTTCGATCCGCCGCATCACCACGTATCCCAAATCGCGAACACCAGAGAAAAAAAACTCCAACACCCTTTGTTAATGAATTATAGCCAGTCAATGCGACACCCCCGCAAATAAAAATTAAACGATATCACTTTCCAATGTCGATAACGGCTTGAAGACTCGCGCGATTTTCCGCTTCAGAGCGCGTCATCCCGTGTTTTTGGAAACTCTGCACCTTCTGCTCCCATCGATCGTTTTCTTCGGCATTAAGTGCGCGCCATCCATTTATGTCCTGTCCTGCTTGCTCACCGTATATCGGTGTGTAGTGATAGCTTTGTGCCGCCAAGTCTGTCAATCCCCACGTCGCGCCTAGAACTGCGCCTGGGATGCCGCCTACTACCCACGCTCCCCACGCCATACCGCTCGTGACGCCGAAATGGGCGGCGTCGCCTGCGTCTATAGGTTTATCTTGGGTAAGTAGGCTTACACCCTCTATAGCTGGTCCAGCTATCGCCGAGGCCGTCCCTAGGATTTTTAGGCCCGTCGCAGCTTTTGCCGCATAGGCAATCTCACCGGCGACAGGAACAGTATCCCCTACCCCTACAGCAAGGTCCATTGTTGGAGATGGCATCAGTTTCCATGCATTAGCCTCAGAGGCGAGCAGATAACTATCATAACCAGACACGCGTCGCATGATGATGGACAGGCTGGTATCAGCAAGCCTAGTGTGCAGGCCCCATTCAACTCCAATATCGAGAGTTAAACTCGCCAGCCCTAACCGATCCGAGGCCCCGAGAGTGAAGCTCGAGTTACCAGAATTTGGTGACGCGAGACTCGTTATGGGGCCGCGCATATTCGCGTTTGCATAGTCCACACCCATACCCGCGGTTGCCAACGAATAGCTCGCAAAGGGATCGCCGGACGTCGCCGACGCCCCATAGCTCGCCGAGCCATCCATCAAGCTAGGAGCATCAGGCAAGTGCTCTAGCACGGAGGGCGCCGCACTGTTATTGCTGCTGGAGGCAGTTTTTGCCACGTTGCCCCGATCCAATGCGGCTTGGCCAACCTGAGCAAACTGTGCAACCTGTTTCGCGCTGTAGTCACCCAGGTTTCCTGAAATCAGCGGCTGGCCAACTTGAAGGTTGGGTCCGGCCATGCCGTTGATATACATCAACATGCCAAGAGTGGCAGGATCGCTGGTGCCAGCGTAGCCCGAAAGCGTATCGCCAGCCTGCACGGTGTAGCTGATTGGCCCCAAGGACGGCATCTGGACGTGGATATCGTCCACATGCCAAGCCGGTGCGGCGATGTCCGCCGGCCACATCGTGTTGACGTGATCAGGGGCCTGCTTGTCGCGAGACGCCTTGATCTCCCCCACGAGCGCATTCCCCAACGCATTGCCGAACACGTCCGCTCCCACATCTTGCCAGTCCCACCGCGCCGACAATCCAGCCGCCTTGCGCATGACGTAGTTGGCGCCTTGGGTCAGAACGTCCGCCGTAGCCTGCCTGACCAGCAGCCCCCACGAGAATGGCTGCGGCTTCCAAACTGTTGCCCCTGTCTTCGCATCGCGGCTTTCGATCGGCCCCGCACCGACCGCATCGGCAATCTTGGCGCCCGCGTAGGCAGTCGCCATGCTTGTCCCCAGCTCTCGCCAACTGAACGAGGTGTCGTAACCGGCCATCTTGCTCAGCTCGACGCTGGTAGTGTATTGCGCCCCAGCACTGATCATCAGGCTCGCGGTGTTGCCCAAGGGGGCGGCAAGGTACCCCGCGCCATATCCCGCCTCGGCAGCCGCACCGGCGATCGCCGCGCTCTTGTAGTCGGCCTTGCCTGGCGCTCCGGCCGCGGGCGGGTCGTAGATGGTGCGGGCAAAGTCGCTGGCGCTGCCGGAGAAGGGATTCACGGCGAACCGGGCGGCACGCCCCCAGTCGAACTGGTTGTTGAACATCATGGAGCTGTACTGGCCGGCGAGATTGCCTGCGGCCGCGCCGGCGCCCGGATTGCCCGAGTAGTAGCTCACGATGACCTGTACCACGATCGCGATCACCCGCGATAGCGTTTGGCACTGCACTCTCGGCGGCGGCGGCACCATCGGCAGGCTCGGCGTCGTACTCCCCACGATCTGCCCCGGGTCATACGGCTTGAACGTATTCGCCGCATTGCTGCTGGTGGTGATCGAGGGCAACGCGATCGCCTGGCCCACCACCAGGTCACTGTCGCCACCAAGCCCGTTGGCCTCGGCCACGAGGTAGCCGTACTGGCTGTTGCCGTACACCGCCTGCGCGATGCCAGCCAGGGTATCGCCGGCCTGGACGACATAGCTTTGGCGGCTGGCGCCGCTGCTGAAGCCGGTGAGGCTGCCCAGCACGTGGATGCCGCCGCCTTCGTCCAGGCTGCCGATCTGCTGGCCGTCGACGTAGGCGTAGTGGTCGATGGTGCTGTCGCTGTACGCCGTGAAGGTGTCGTTGCTGACCGTGCCGCGCCGCCGTTCGAGGATCTCGCCGCGGGTGTCGTAGGCGAACAGCCGGGTGTCGTCCTTGGCGCCGCTGGTGCCCTGGCTGGTCTGGCTCACGGCGGTACGCTGCCCGAAGGCGTCGTAGTAGCTGGTGTCGGTGGCCGGGATGTAGCCCTGCACCGTGGCCGTGCCGGTGGTGCTTTGCTCCAGGTAGCCGTCCTTCTTGAGGTAGCTCACCGTGTAGTCGGCCCCGAAGGCGCTGCCACCGCCGCTGGGCGGCGGATTCTGCGCATAGGAGTAGGCGGTGACGTTGCCGGCGTGGTCGAAGGCGGTGTAGGTGGTGGTGGAGTGCACCACCAGTGGGCCGTCGCCGGTGATGCTGGGTACCGCATCCGCGCCGCCGCCGGGCAGGTTGCCGGTGTTGTTCCAGGCATTGGCGATCTGCAGCCAGTCGCGGTAGGGCGCCTGGAAGCTGACCTGCTCGGTCACCGCGCCATCGGCGTTGTAGCTCGTCGCGTCGCCGAACTGCAGCCACCCGCCGATAGGCACGTAGGTGTAGCCGTAGACCGCGACGTAGGCATCATTGCGCGCGAAATTATTCGTGCCGGTCTGATGGCCGTCGGCGTCGTAGTACAGGTGCTGCTGAACGCCCAGGCTGCTTTCGCTCTGGGTGAGGTCGGTGGCGTAGTCCACCTCCACCTGCTCGTTACGGGCGTCGTACACCAGCCGCTGGGTCATCACGTCGCCGGCGGTGTAGGTCTTGGTGACGTAGGCGGCCTGAATGCTGTAGGTGTCGGCATTGAGGGTGTTGCGCACCACCACGTTGCCGGCCGCGTCGTACTGGTTGGCGTAGGAAGGTTCGTTGTAGCCCCCGGCGGTGATCACGATCTGGCCGTTGCTGAGGGCGCCGTTGCTCACCACCACCCGGTTGTCGGCGTCGTAGGTGAACCAATAGCTCTGGGTGTTGGGCGTGGTGCCGGTGGCTTCGGTCTGGGCCTGAACGGTTTGGGGCGAGGCCGATGGGGCGAAGCTTGTCGAAGCTTCGTCTGTGGATGATGCCGAGGACGACAGGCTGCCCATGTCCGGCGCCGCCATCAAGTTGTTGGCAGTTCCCAGTACGTCGACGCTGAACGTATAGGAAGTGGCCCGGCCCTGGCTATCAGTAGCGGTCAGCGTCACGGTGCCGAAGCGCTCGGCTCGGGCCTGGGTGGCGGTAAATGTCCGCGTGCCGGCATCGAAGTGAATATACAGGGGCGTGGTCGCCGTATAGGTCAACGCAAGCCCTGCCGGGCTGGTGAAGGCCGTGGCGGGGAACGTGTAGCTCAACGAGCCGGGGGAAAAGAAGATGTCGGAGGGTATGCCGCCGTTGTAGACCGGCGGCTGGTTGGCCGGCGGACTCACCGTGATCGTGAAGGTCTTGCTCGTCGCAGCCCCATGGCTGTCGGTGGCAGTGTAGGTGACCGTCCAGGTGCCGGTACCGGTCGGGGTGCCACTGAAGGCACGCGTGGCGGCATTGAAAGAGATCCCCGGCGGCAGGTTGCTGGCGCTGTAGGTGATCGCATCGCCGTTGGCGTCAGTGGCGCTCGGTGCGGTGTAGGCCGTCATGGCCGAGCCTTGCACCGCCGTCAGGTTGCTGGGCGCGGCCAGCGTTGGCGCCACGTTGTTGACGGTCAGCGTGAAGTTGGCGCTGGCGGTGCGGCCCAAGCCATCGGTGGCGATCACCTTGATCGTGTAGCTGCCCGCCGCCAACGCACCCACGTTGAAGCTCGTACCGCTCCAGGTCAGGCCAGACGGCAGCGCTGCGCCACTGGACAGCGTGGCCTGGTAGCTCAGGCCATGGTTGTAGGGATCGCTGAAGGTGCCGGCCGCGACCTCCACGACCGCACCCGAGGCAGGGTTGACCGTGTGATTGGCCAGGGTCCCCACGGCGGCGGGTGGCGCGTAACTGTTGGTCAGGGTGAAGCTGCCGGTGGCGCTGGCGTTCTGCGCGTTGGTCGCGGTGATCTCGATCTGGTAGCTGCTGTCGTGCTGGATCGTGCCGCTGCCCACGGTGGAGATGTTGTAGTCCAGCGTGGTCGGGACGCCGGTAATCGTGCCGTTGGTGCCATTGATGCTCAGGCCGACGGTGCTCAACGCCACCCACTGTGCGGCGATGGTGCGGGTGCCGACGTCGGTACCGCCGCCGACCGGGTAGTCCTGATCGTGTGCGGGGATCAGCACCATGGCGGTATAGGTCAGGGCCCCGCCGTCGGATTCGGTGAAGGCCCCGCTGGGCAGCGTCAGACTCAGCGACGCGCCGCCGATCACGCCGGTGCGATTGGTCAGCGTGCCGTGGTACACCGGCGCTGGCTGGATGTAGGCCGTGACCGTGATGGTGAAGGATTTGCTCGCCGTGGCACCGTGGCTGTCGGTGGCCGTGTAGGTCACCGTGTAGGTGCCCAAGGTGGTTGGCGTGCCGCTGAAGGTGCGCGTGGAGGCGTTGAAGCTGAGGCCTGGCGGCAAGCCGCTGGCGCTGTAGGTGAGGGCGTCGCCGTTGGCGTCGGTGGCGGCCGGCGCCTGATAGGCCATGGCCACACTGGCCATCACGACTTGATTGGCCGGTGATGCACTGAACACCGGAACCGCGTTGGTGCTGGTAATGGTGAAGGTCTTGCTTGCCGTGGCCCCATGGCCGTCGGTGACGGTGTAGGTGACCGTCCAGGTGCCGAGGGCGGTCGGCGTGCCGCTGAAGGTGCGGGTGGCGGCGTTGAAGGTGATACCCGGGGGCAGGTTGCTGGCGCTGTAGGTAAGCGCGTCGCCGTTGGCGTCGGTGGCGGCCGGCGCCTGGTAGGCGGTCATCGCCACGCTGGCCAGGGTCGAAAGGTTGGTCGGCGACGCGCTGAACGCAGGGCCGGCATTGTTGACGGTCAGCGTGAAGTTGGCGCTGGCGGTGCGGCCCAGGCCATCGGTGGCGATCACCTTGATCGTGTAGCTGCCTGCCGCCAACGCACCCACGTTGAAGCTCGTACCGCTCCAGGTCAGGCCCGAGGGCAGCGCCGCGCCACTGGACAGCGTGGCCTGGTAGCTCAGGCCGTGGTTGTAGGGGTCGCTGAAGGTGCCGGCCGCGACCTCCACGACCGCGCCCGAGGCAGGGTTGACCGTGTGATTGGCCAGTGTCCCAACGGCGGCGGGTGGCGCGTAACTGTTGGTCAGGGTGAAGCTGCCGGTGGCGCTGCCGTTCTGGGCGTTGGTCGCGGTGATCTCGATCTGGTAGCTGGTGTCATGCTGGATCGTGCCGCTGCCCACCGTGGAGATGTTGTAGTCCAGCGTGGTCGGGACGCCGGTGATCGTGCCGTTGGCGCCATTGATGCTCAGGCCGACGGTGCTCAGCGCCACCCACTGTGCGGCGATGGTGCGGGTGCCGACGTCGGTACCGCCGCCGACCGGGTAGTCCTGATCGTGTGCGGGGATCAGCACCATGGCGGTATAGGCCAGGGCCCCGCCGTCGGATTCGGTGAAGGCCCCGCTGGGCAGCGCCAGATTCAGCGACGCGCCGCCGATCACGCCGGTGCGATTGGTCAGCGTGCCGTGATACACCGGCGGCGGCTGCACATACGCCGTTACCGTGATGACGAAACTGACCTGGGTGGCGGCTCCGCGGCTGTCGGTAGCCTTGCAGGTCACCGTGTAGGTGCCCATGGTGGTTGGCGTGCCGCTGACGGTGCGCGTGGAGGCGTTGAAGCTGAGGCCTGGCGGCAAACCGCTGGCGCTGTAGGTGATGGCGTCGCCGTTGGCGTCGGTGGCTACGGGGAGCTGGTACGCGGCCATGGCCACGCTGCTCATCACGCTGACGTTGGGCGGCACGGCGCTGAACACAGGCGCCGCGTTGGTGACGGTCACGGTGAAGGTGGCATGGGTGGCGCCGCCGTGGATGTCGGTGGCGGTGTAGGTCACGGTGAAGCTGCCGTTGGCGGTCGGCGTGCCACTGAACGTGCGAGTGGACGCATTGAAGGCCATGCCGACCGGCATGCCGCTGGCGCTGTAGGTGATGGCATCGCCGTTGGCATCGGTGGCTGCCGGTGCCTGGTAGGCGGCCATCGCGACGCCAGCGGCCGTCGTGAGGTTGATCGGGGCGGCCGTGAACACTGGCCCGGCATTGTTCACGGTCAGCGTGAAGTCGGCGCTGGCCGTGCGGCCCAGACCGTCTTTGGCGGTGATGGTGATCGTGTAGCTGCCACTGGCGACGACGCCCACGTACAGGTTTTGCCCGCTCCAGCTCAGGCCGCTTGGCAATGCGCTCCCGCCGGCCAGTGCGGCGGTATAGGTCAGGCCCTGCCCGTAGGGGTCGGAGAACACACCGGTCAGTGCGACGGCGATCGCTCCCGTTTCCGGATTGGCCGACAGGTTGGACGGTGCCTGCTGTACGGCCGGCGGCGCAAAGTCATTGCTCAGCGTGAAGGTACCCGCTGCGGTCTCGGCCTGGCCGTTGGTGGCAATGATCTCGATCTGGTAGCTGGCATCGTGCTGGAAGGTTCCGGCGCCCACGGTGGAAATGTTGTAGTCCAGCGTGGTCGGCACCCCGGTGATCGCTCCGGTGGTGGCGTTGATGGTGAGGCCCACCGTGCTCAAGGCGACCCATTGCGCCGCGATGGTGCGGGTGCCGACGTCGGTGCCACCGTTGACGGGGTAGTCCTGTTCGTGCGCCGGGACCAGCACCATGGCGCTGTAGGTCAGCGCGCCGCCATCGGGCTCGGTGAAGGCACCGCTGGGCAAGGTGAAGTTGACGGCGCTGCCGCCGATGACGCCGGTGCGATCGGTCAGCGTGCCTTGGTAGACCGGCGCCGGCTGCACGTAATGCACCACGGTGACGGTGAAGTGCGCCTCGGCCGCCTGGCCCTGAGGATTGGTAGCCTTGAGGTACAGGGTGAAGATCTGGTTCTCGGCGCTGAGCGGTGGTGTCCCGCTGAAGGTCAGCGTGGCAGGGTTGAAGCTCATCCAGCTCGGCAGGGCGGCATCGCTTTCGATGCCGCCGCTCATGCTGTAACTGCCGGCGGTGAAGGTCAGCGCGTCTCCGTCGGCCTCGCTGAAGTCGCTGGCGGGGTAGCTGAAACTGAAGGCGCGGGTGGCGGGGATGCTCTGGTCGCCTACGCCGCCGACGTAAACCGGCGGGGTCGACGCGATGGTGAGGGTCAGCGTTTCGCTCGCGCTGCCACCGTTGGCGGCGGTGGCGGTGACCTTGAGCGCGTAGCTGCCGATGCTGCCCACGGGCGGGGTGCCCGTGAAGGTGCACGTGCTCGGGTTGAAGCTGAGCCAGGACGGCAGAGCCGCCCCGCTGCCAAGGGTGGCGCTGTAGGTCAGGGCCGACCCGTTGGCGTCCGTGGCGGTGGGGACGGTGAAGCTCAGCGCGCCATGCACACTGCCGGTGGGGTTGGTGGTGCCGCCGGTAAATATCGGATCCACCACCGGCACAGTGACGCCGAATGTGCTGCTGACGCTCTGGCCATTGACGTCGGTGGCGGTGACGGTGACGGACCAGCTGCCGGCGGTAGTTGGCGTACCGCTGAAGGTGCCGTTGGCGTTGAAGTGCATCCAGCCGGGCAGCGCGCTGCCGTTGGCCTGCTTGGCGGTGAAGGTGAGTCCGAAGCCGATGTTGTCCACGAAGTGGTCGGCGGCGTTGAAGCTCCAGGCTTGGCCCGGCGCGGCCGTCTGGCCGGCGAGGCTGCCGGTCGGTGCACCACCGGTACCGGTGATGGGCGAGGCTGAGGGGCCATACGCGCTTTGCACGAACACTGCTCGGCGATTACCGACCGCATCGTAATTGATGACTTCGCGCGACGTGATGATGCCGGTGCTGCTGTCGCGAGTACTGACCACGCTGATCCGGTTGTGGCTGTCGTAGCTGATGTCGGTCTGGTCCTGGATCTGCAGCCCGGCACCGTCGCTGGTCGAGGTGATGTCGGATACCGTGTTGCCGTTTGCGTCGTATTGGTAGATATCCGAAGCGCGCGCCACGCCATCCACGCTTTCGGACACCTGGGCGATCTGGCCGTCGGCTTCGTACGTGTAAACCTGGACGCCGGTGCTGCCGTTCCAACCCGCGGCCAGATAGGCCGGATCGGTCTGGCCGGCCGGCACCCAGTGGCTGGTGATACTGGTCAACAGGCCGGAGTTGGCATCGTAGGCGTAGCTGGTTTGCGCACCGCTGAGGTCCGTGTGCGACTGGACCCGCCCGAAGTAATCGACGTCCCAGCTTTGGCTATCGCCGTTGGCGGTGGTGTTGCCGATCTTGTTGCCGTTGACGTCGTAGGTGAACGTCTCGGCCCAGCCGTTGGCGTGCTGGATCGGGGTCTGGCTGCGGATCACCCGGTGCTGGCTGTCGTAGTCGTAATACGCCGTATTGCCCAGCGCGTCGGTGACCCGGATGCGGTCGCCATGGCTGTTGAGCGTGTAGGTTTGCTGCGCCTGCTGGGTTCGTTTGGTGCCATCGCTATTCAGCAGAAAGTCGCCTTGGGCGGTGACCTGGCCGCGGGCGTCGTAGGCGGAGTAGGTGATGTGAGCCACCGGGCCGGTCGCCGTGTTGACCGGCGGGGTTTGCTGCGCCACCGCGCGGCCAAGTGCATCGTAGGCGGTGTAAGTGAGTGCGCCTGCTGCATCCTCGGCCGTGGTGAGGTTGCCGGCGTCGTCATAGGCGTTCCATGCGGAATGGCCGTTCTCGTCGGTCACGCCCATCAGCTGGCCGGCGATGTTGTAGTACCAGGTCTTGGTGGGCGTGGCCCAGGTGCGCACGCCGCTGTCGGACACCACCAGCACCCGGGCCTCGACCTCGCCGATCAGGTGGTTCTGGCTGTCGTAGGTGGCGGTGGTGGTATTGCCGTTGGCATCCGTGGTGGAGGTGACGTTGTTCCAGCGGTCGTAGGAGTGGATCACCGGATTGGCGCTCTCACCGGTGGCGGCCGTGGCGCTGGGCGCGGTTTCCGAGATGACGCGGCCGGCCAGGTCGCGAAGATAGGCGGTCCAGACATAGCCGCCCGGCCCCTGGTAACCGTCGCCTCGCAGGCGTCCGGAAAGGTCGTAACCGAGGTTGTGCACGATACCGGTCTTGGCATCGGGCTCATCGATCAAGTTGCCGCCGTTGTCGTAGGTGTAGGCCGCCTCGTAGCCCTGCTGGTCGCCCTTGGCCACGATTTCGCCGAAGGCGTTGTACTTCACTTGGGTGTAGCTGTCGTTACCGCTCTGGCCGGCACGCTGCACGGCGGTGCTCAGCTGCTGGTTGTTGGCGTCGTAGCGATACGTCGTGGTGACCGTGCTGGAGGCGCCGTTGGCGGTCAGCGCATAGCTCTGGGTCAGCACGTTGCCGTTGTTGTCGTAGGTGCTGGTGGTCACCACCCCCATGGCATCCGTGCTGGTCAGCTGGTTGCCGCGCGCATCGTAGGTGGCTTGCGTGGTCTGCGACAGGCCACCGGCCGAGGTGGTGGTGCTCAGTGCGTGGCCCAGCGCGTCGTAGACGTAGGTCGTCACCGGACTGACTGTGGTGTACAGCTCGCCGCTGGTGAGGTCATCCCCCGGGGTGTTCTGAAGTTTCGACTGCCAGTCGGCCACCAGCGCCAGGCGCGCCGGTGCGGTGACACTGGCCACCCTGCCGGCAGCGTCGTAGGTCGTGCTCGTGGTGGCGCCGTTGACGGTGACACTGAGCAGGCGATTCTCGCCATCGTAGGTGTAGCTGGTGACGCTGCTGGCTGTGGCGGCACCGGGAGCGCCGTCGAGCTGGCCCAGCGTGCCGCCGGCATAGGTGACGGTGCCGGTGTCCGTTTCGGCGACCTTGCGGCCGATCAGGTCGTAGTTGAAAGTGCTGCTGCGGTTGCCGCCGCTGGCGGCGGTCGGCGCCGCGGGCAGGGCAGGGGCCGCCGCAGTGGTGATCGCGCTGGTGCTGATCGCCTGCGCATACTGCACCGTGCCGGTGACCTGGCCGAACGCGTCGTAGCTGGTGGTGGTCACGTACCCTTGTGGAGCGGTGTACTGCCCGGTGGGCATGACCGTCATCACCGCGCGGTCGAGGTTGTCGTAGTAGGTGTAGGTGGTGGCCCAGATCGCTGGCGTGGTGGTGCTACCCACGGTCAACGCCCCTTGGATCAGGGTGGCGCTGCTGGTGGCGTTGCCATAGGCGTCGTAGGTGTAGCGGGTGGTCGGCGCCCCGGTTGTCCAGGTGCCAGCCAACGGTCCCATGGACAGCGTATAGCTGATGGACGGCTGGATGACCTCGATTTTTTGGTTGCGCTGGTCGTAGGTGGTGGTGAGCGTGCGGTCGCTGCCGGAGGTCGTCAGGCCCTGCTGGACCTGCGCCAAACTCAGCGGCTGGCCGGCACTCCAACCGGCAATGGCCGCCGTGTTCAGCGCAGCGGCGTAACGGGTGAGCGCCGTGACGTTGCCGTAGGCGTCGTACGAGGTGCCGGTGACGTAGCCATCGGCATCGACGGCATAAGCCACTTGGCCGTCGGCGTCGTAGGCCTTGTACTGGTAGTGGCCGTTGGCATCCTTGTCGACCACGGCCTGGCCCAGGGCGTTGTAGGTGACTTGGGTGGTGATACCGCCGGGGTACGTCGTCGTGACTTGGTGGCCGACGGCGTCATAGGCGTAGGTGGTCGTGCTCGTCCATGTCGCCGTGCCGACGGTGCTGCCGGCCCCTTGGCTGATCGCAGTAACGTTGCCTATGCCGTCATACTGGTACTCGGTGTAGAGGTGGACGCTGCTCTCGCTGCCGACGGTGACCGTCGGCGACTGCACCAGGATCTTGCGCCCGCCCGCATCGTAGGTGGTCGTGGTGAGGTGGCCGTCGCGGTCGGCCTGGGTCAGCGACAGGCCGGTGGCGTCGTAGGTATAGGTGGCATTGACACCCAGCGCATCGCCCGTCGTCAGCACGCGACCGGTGGCGTCGTAGGTGGTGGTGCCGATATGGGCGCCGTCGGTGCCAGCGGTGTTCACGGCGGCGGCCAGGCTCGCGACGGTGAGTACGCCGGGTAGGACGATCGCGTGGGCATAGGCCAGCGTCTTCAGGACTCGGCCGTCGGCGTCATACTGGGTTTCGGTCACCTGAAAGGCGTTGTCGATGCGGTAGCGCAACCGCCCAGCGGCGTCGTATACGCTCTGGTCGACCTGTTTCGGTGCGCTGGCCAGCGCTTGCGTCACGCTGTCCGTGCTCAACTGGGCACTCAGGGCCGAGCCCAGGGCCAATGGCAAGGTGCTGCCGTATGCGACGCGGGCGATAACCCGGCCAGCCGCGTCATAGCGCTGCTCGCTGACCATGCCGACGAGCTGGCCGGCGACCGTGTTCTGCTGCACCACGAAGCGGACATGGCCATCGGCGTCGTACAAGTTGAGCGTGGCGTGTGCGTTCGCGTCGGTGTTGCCGGCCCCGCTGATCAGGCTGGCCAGCGAGGACAGCGCCGTCGCCTGCGACGTCTGCAAGACCGTGGCCTCGCCCGCACTCACACTGATCGCGTGGGCGTAGGCCAGCATTTCGCTGACTCGGCCGGCGGCGTCGTAGCGCGTTTCGGTCACATACCCCTGCGGGTCGATGCGGTAGCGTACTTGGCCTTCGGCGTTGTACGCGTTGTAGGACACCGTGTCGCCGGCATCGGCCACGATGTCCGCTCCTACGGCTGACGCCGTCGGGGCGTTGCCCAGCGCGGCGAGTTGGGCCGTGCTCAACGGCGTGGCGTACGCGCGCACCGCTGTTACTCGTCCGTCGGCGTCGTACGTCGCCTGGGTGACCGCACCGGCCGCATTGATGGTGAAGATCTTCTCGCCCGCTTCGTCATAGACGCTTCGCGTGACGTGGCCGTTGGCGTCGGTGACGGCGACCAGCCGGTCGTCGGCGTCATAGGTGTAGCTCGTGGTGAGCCCCAGCCCGCTGGGATCGATGATCTGCTGGCTCAGGCGCTCGAGGTTGTCGTACACGTACCGGGTGGTGCGTGCCGCCCCGGTACCAGCGCCGACCGTGACAGTCAGCGTCTTGCCGGCGCCGTCGTACGTGTACGTGGTGGTGAGGTTGAGCTTGCCGGCGCCGGCATCCTGGACCTCGGTGAGCACGCGGCCATCGGCATCGTAAGTGTAGGTGGCGACCGTCCCGGTCGGATCAGTCACGCTCAGCTGGCGGCCTTCGCCGTCGTAGGCGTACGTCGTCCGCAGTGCCAATCCATCCGGGTCGACCGTGCGTGACAGCGCGCGGCCGGCGGCATCGTAGCTGTAGGCGATCGCGTGCCCGGTAGCGTCGGTGGTGCGGATCAACTCGCCGTCGGCGTCGTAGACATCGGTGGCGGTATGGCCCAGGGCATCGGTGGTGGTCAACCGCCGGCGCTCGGCGTCATACGTGTACGTCGTGGCGTTGCCAGCGCCGTCCGTCACGCTCACCGTGTCGCCGTACGCGTTTGTCACCGTGGTCAGGGTCACGCCATCGGACGTGGTGACCAGGGTCTTGTGCTGGGCCAGGTCGTACTGGTACGTCGTGAGGTTGCCCAGCGCATCGGCCCGCGTCAGCACGCGGTCGAAAGCGTCGTAGGTGGTCTGTGTGGTTCGCGCCACTCCACCGATGGTCTGGCTGCTGCTGACCTGGCGGCCCAGGCGGTCATAGCCGAAGGTGACGACGTGCCCGTCGCCATCGGTGCGGCTCGTTACCCGCCCGAACGCGTCGTAGGTGGTCGATACGCTGCGAGCCACCTCGGTACCGACAGCGTCCGCCTCGCCGACCTGCTCGCCGCGTGCGTCGTAGGTGAAGGTGCTAAGAGTGCTGTTGGAGGCGCTCAACGCGCTGCCCGGTGCACTCAGCTGTTGCTGCACTTGCATGCGATCGCCGAAGGCATCGTAGACGTAGGCTGTCTGGTAACCCGCGCCATCCGTCACGCTGGCCACCTGACCATCCAGGGTGTAGTGGTAGGTGGTCAGGGCGTTGGCATCATCCGGCACCACCGGCAGCGCCGCGACCGCCGCCGAGACCTGCGCCAGTGTCGCCGTCGCCGGGTTGAGCGTGGTGCCGCTGCTGCTTCCGCCGGTGAGCGTGAGGACGGCGGCATACGTGCGTGTGCTGGCCACCTGCCCGAAGGCGTTGTAGGTGAACGCCGTGACGTTGCCCAACGCATTGCGCGTGCTGCCCGTGGGCTGTCCCTGCACCGTGTAGGCGACCCTGCCCTCGGTGTCGTACCAGGTCCAGACCGTGTTGCCTAGCGCATCGGTGGCGCGGATGCGTTGGCCTAGAACGTTGTAGGCATAGGTCGTCGTCGATTGGGTGCCGTCGGTGCGCGTCAGCGTCCCGCCGAAGGCATCGTAGGTCATGCTGGTCGTTCGGGCGGTGCCTTGTCCCGAAACCGGCGTGACCGTGGTGCTCAGCAGTTGTCCCGTTGCGTTGTAGTGGTATGCGGTCACCGTGCCGTCCACGGCGGTGCTCGAGACGATCTGGTTATCTGCGTCGTACGTGGCCGTGCTGACCTGGCTAGCGGGCGTGCTGCCGAGCAGGCCCACCAGGGTCGCCACGCTTTCCGCTCCGGTGAGGGCGGCCTGCTGGCTGGCGGTCAGGGCCATGGCGTAACGCGCCGTCGTCGTGGTGTGCGTGGTCTCGTCATACCCCATCGCGGTGAGGTAGCCGTCTGCATCCACCTGCGCTACGACCCGGCCGTCGCCGTCGTAATAGGTGCGCACGACCTGATCGTCCGCACTGGCCGTGAGAGAGTCCCCCTGCAGCGTGGCCAGCGTCGGCGCACTATCCAGTGCGCTGCGCTGGGCTGGGCTCAGGGCGATCGCGTACGTGGTGGTTCGCGTCGCTCGATCGGCACCGTCGTACTCGATAACCGTCACGAAGCCGGCCGCATCCACCGTCGCCGCCACCCGCCCATCGGGGTCATAGAGCGTGTAGCCGGTACGATCCTGCGCGTCGGGATGAAGCGCCGCCTGCAGTGCCGCCCAAGTGGGTGCATTGCCCAGAGTCGCCAACTGTGCGGCCGTCAGCGCCGTCGCAAACGCCGTCGTCGCGATGGCCCGGCCCTCGCCGTCATACCGCGTGGTGATGACGTGACCCTCGGCATCGATCGTGGCCAGTACGCGTCCGGCGGCGTCCATTACCACGCGTTGGATATGGTCGTCGGCACTGGGCGCCGGCACCGGCAAGCTGGCGGGGAAACTGGCGGTGAGCGCGCCACCGCTGATCCAGCCCGCAGTGCTGATCGCGGTCGCATACTGGGTGGTGCCGATGACGTGCCCAGCAGTATCGTAGGTAATGGAGCTGACGGCGCCCGTCGCGTCCACCGTGCCAGCAACGCGACCGTCGGCATCGTAGAAGGTGTAACTGGCGTTGCCAGCCGGATCGATGGTGGCCACCTGACGACCGGCCGCGTCATAGAGGTAGGTGGTGACGCGACTGGTCTGACCGCTGGCCGACTGCGTGCTGCTGAGCAGCCGCCCGGCGCTGTCGTAGGCCTGCGTGGTGGTCAGTCCGTTGGCCTGGACGATCGCCAACGTGCCGTTGCTGTCGGTGTAGACGTAGCTGGTGGCCTGGTTCAACGGATCGGTGCGGCTGATCAGGCGCCCCAGACCGTCGTAGGCGTAGCTGGTGATCTCGGGGGTGGCGTGGCCGGCCCCGCGTTCTGTCGCGCTCTGCAGCAACTGGCCCCGCACGTCGTAGACGAAGGTGCTGACCACCGTGCCCGCGTCGAGCACGCCGGCACCGGTGCTGTCGACGGTCGCCCACTCGGTTTGTGTGGCCAGTTGGCCCCGCACATCGTATGTGTAGTCGGTACGCGTGCTCTGCCCCAGGGAGGCCTCGAACGACGCACTGGTTACCCACGCCTGCCATTGGGCCAGCGTCGGGGGGGCGTCCGGGCTCGCCCCAGTCAGATCGAACGTGGCCACTAAGCCGTGCTGCGTGCTGCTGAGCACTGCCCGGCCATCGGGCAGGCCGGTATACGTGTAGCCTGTGACGTGACCCAGCGGATCGATGACCGCCGCCAATCGGTTGCCGTCGGTGGCGTCGTAGTAGACGTAGTATGTGGTCTGCCCGTCGGTAGGGGCGACATAGCCGGGCTGGCCCATCACGCCTTGCGCGGGCGTAACGTAAACCGTCTGGCTCACGATCCGGCCCAGACTGTTGTACGTGTAGCGGATCGTATGGCCCGTGGGGTCTTCCACGCCCAACAGGTTTCCGTGGCTGTCGTACTGGTAGCTGGTGATGCCACCGTCGGCATCGGTCAGGCGCAGCAGGTTACCGTCGGTGTCGTACTGGTAACTCGTGGTGGGCGTTTGACCGTTGACGGTTGGCGCCATCACCTGGATCAGGTGGCCGGCATCGTCATACTGGTAAGTGGTCGCCTGACCCAGCGCATTGGTCACCGTCGTGGTGCGACCGTCCAAGTCGTAGCTGAGGGCGATCGCCTGGAGTCGGCCGCCGCGTACGGGGCGGCGGGCGCGATCGCCTGCGCCGCCGCGCCACTTCCAGTCGTGATCGTCGCCAGACGCCAGCTGCCGTCAGTCTGGGCGGCGTAGGTGTAGCTCACCACCGTGCCGTCGCTCTGGCTGACCGAGGCTACCCGGTCGCTGGTGCCGTCATACGTATAAGTGGTGGTGTAGCTCGCCGGAGTGGCGTCAGTGTCCGAACCCAAGGCGGTGGTCACGACGTCCAGCCGGCCTTGGCTGTCGTAGTGATAGCTCACCTGCTGACGGGTGACCGGCGTGCTGCCGCCGGGCGGCACTTCCTGGATCGTCAGACTCGTCAGCTGGCTGCCGGTGTAGCCGAAGATCAGGCTGTCGCCATCGGCCGCCGTGATCGCGGCGAGCTGACCGTTGCTGTAATTGAAGCTGTAGCTGGCACCGGTCTGCAGATCGCTCAGCGCGGTCAGTCGGCCGCTGGCGTCATAGGTCTCCTGCCGCTGGTCGGATGAACCCGCCGTGTCGATCCAGGTCCAGGTCGAGGCACCGGCGTCCCAGCTCAGGGTGTCCGACGGACCACTCTGCCCGGTGCTGACGTATCGGCTCGTCGTGGTGTCGTAGGCGTACACCACGGACGAGCCATCGTCATCCGTGCGCGTGACCGTGCTGCCGGCGGTGTCGAGCGTCCCGGTGAGACCGCCGACCGATCGGCTGAAGCCGAACAACCAGCCCTCGTTCCCGCTCAGCTGGCCCTGACTGTTGTAGGTGCGAAGCGCACTCAGCGGCAGTCCGCCGAAGATCATCCCCTCGTCGGCGTTTTGCAGGACGAGGTTGCCACTGGCGATGTTGAGATACTGGCCGACACGGCCTTGGCCCACGGTCGCCTGGCCTCCCAGGCCCAGCTGCCGCAAGGAACTGTTGTCCAGACCGAGCCCGTTTCCTGCGATGACTGCGACCATCGTCCTGCCCCTGACCTTCCTGCCGTGTCCGCCACCATGGCGACCACCTCAGGAACCTATCCGGGGGACGTGGCAAAAGTTTAGGGGCGTGTCGGCTGGGCATCGGTGCGTCTACGCGGCATCAGCGACACCTAACGCAATTCGGCGCAGGTACCAGGGCAGGGTGATAAGGCCAAGTTATCGGGGGTAGGGCAGGGCTATTTTCGAAGCAGATATCAGCCTCGCCAGAACGCGCCCCTCGACCCGGCAGCCAGGACTTTCCCTAAAGATCTGGCCGGCAAATGAGTTAGGCACCGTCGCTGATCTGATATCGCTGCGATTCAAACGTCGCGCGAAGCCAAGCCAGAGCCTCATCGATATCCAAGTTGGAGCTGGCATAGCTTTGCCGCAGGAGGCGCGGTGAAAGCAATCCATCCCATTTTTGGCGGACGAGATTACCTACCTTCGCGAGCAGTTCGTCCACAGGTGCTGCAGGTTCCGAACAGATGTCACCTAACAAGCCTCCGATCTCTTCGAGGCTACGGCCTGCGCGCTGGATCTCGACCCCCAGCTGGCCTGTGGATGCCTGGACGCCGCGCGACATCAGTACGCAAGCGATGGCCTCGTTGGCCGCGTCTCCCAGCCAAGTCAACAGGATCGTTTGGCTTCCCTGATCCAGCAGCAAACGATCGGCCAACGCAAGCGTAGCGAACGCCTCACGTCCTTCCCCTACGAAACGTTGTGCCGTGGGGTCGAGAAAGGGCAGCGCGTCGTGCGCAACATAGATATCGCGCATACGTTGCCGCACCTGTGTATGTACACGCCCGCTACCACCATTGAACAGCGGCGGAGCGCCGCCTTTGGCGGGCGCGACATGGATTGTTTTGTGCTCTTCGTCGATCGCTTCAACGAGCCAAGTACGCCCCCCGAACAAGATGCGCTGGCCAGGGGTCATCATTTGAGAGACAGGTAGCGTCCCCAATGCTTTGCCACTGGAAACGATGCGGAACTCCTCGTCGCTCGAGAACGCCGCATAAAAGGAATAGTGATTGACGATCTTGTCGCCGATGCGACCATGAAGCAGCAGCCCCGAGTGATCCTGCGTCAGGATATCCTTTTGCCCCAGGGTGCGCAGCAGCTCGGCAAAGGCGTCTTTGGACACCCGCTCGAACGGACCGGGGGGAGTGCAGAGAAGGTGGAACGCTTGCGTTGCCTGAAGACCACCGTATTGCGCGATGGAAGACAAGAGCTGCTGCACGAGCGTGGAGTAGTGCGCCCCGTTCACGGCGGGCGGCTCGAACCAATTTTCCAGCAGGAGCGAAATGACGGCCGCAGCCTGTACCGTGTCCAATCGAAGCCGAGTTTCCAAGCCAGCCTTCGCATCCAAGGCGCTTTCGATGACATAGCCGCGCAGGATTGCCGGTTCGCCCTCGCGTCGGCCGGAACGGCCAAGTCGTTGTCGGAGACTTGCAACGGATGGTGGCGTGCCGATCTGCACTACGCTTCTGACCGCCCCGATGTCGATGCCTAGCTCCAAAGTGCTGGTGCAAACGGCAGTCGCCGCGTGCTCGCGCTGTTTCAGCGCCGCCTCGGTTTCGTACCGGATTTCCTTCGACAGGTTGCCGTGATGTGGCCAGAACTCCTTTTGAACTTGGGCCCGATCGCACAACTCATTCAGAAGATGTGTATAGCGCTCGACCTCCCGACGGCTGTTCGGGAATACGAGGTTATTGGAGCCGCGCAAAGTCTTGAACATGTGTTGGGCTATCGCCAGCGGCGCACGCTCCGTTTCCGGATCGTCCTTGCCGCCCGTTCCGTCGGCGGCCACGGGTTCTTCAAACCCTTTGACCAAGATCAGCAACTGGCCACCACTCGATGCCGCGTCGACTATCGCTACCGGGCAGTCGGGCCGTAGGAATTGGGCCGCCAAGCCCATATCGCCCAGCGTGGCGGAAAGGCCGACGCGAGGCACCGTGCGCCCCAGTGCGACTTCGATACGGTGCATCAGCGCCTGCAGTTGCTTCCCGCGTTCGGTGCCGATGAACGCATGGAGTTCGTCGATGACAAAGAAGGTCATCTGCTTGAACAGGGCGGCGATGCTCGTGCCACGATTGCACAATGTGGCTTCCAGAGACTCTGGCGTGATCAAGAGCACGCCAGTTGGCTCTTGCACGAACTTCCTCTTGGAAGTCGAACTAATATCCCCGTGCCACGGCCAAACGGGCACGTCCAGGTTCTCGCAGAGACGGTCCAAGCGCCCAAACTGGTCGTTGATCAGCGCTTTCAACGGACTGATATAGACGATCAAACCGTCGTTTGACCGGTCGAGCAGATGGGTTAGGGCTGGGAGGAAAGCAGCTTCGGTTTTCCCCGAGGCCGTGCTGGCAGCCACGATGACATCTTGGTCACCAGGCAGGATCAGTGGAATGGCTTGTTCCTGCACATCGCGCAGCGCGCCCCAACCCTCGGCCCACAGATAGCGTTGTATCCGAGGATCTAGCTGCAGGAAAGCCTGTGACGTTGCCATCAGAGTTTGAACGAAGCCAACTCGTCTTCCGGATCTACGGCCATATCGCTCTTACCACCTTCATCAGCTTCTACCCGGACCTCTTCGATCAGGCTTGTCCAGTCGGTGCCAGGGTTCTGTTCCAGGATGGCCAAGAGATTGATGAAGGACGTGATCGTGGTGCGCGGCGTGCGGAAGAAGCTGTCACCGATGCGATTGGCGCAGTGCTCCATGAAGCTCACAATCGCCGAATCCGGGAGCAAATATCGGGCGGTGTCACCGGCGGCATATACGTGGCGGATCTTCCCCAGCAGCAGGTAGAAATCTTCCATGGTCAAGCTCGAAAGGCGCAGCACCGGGCCCGAGAAATCGACAAGCCCATTGGTCGCGAAAGTGTTCTGAGCAAGCCGACTTTGAAGTGCCGAGTAGCTGTAAATCCCGCGGCGCGTGTCCATCAGAAACTCCGGTGTACCGCCCAGCACGAATCCAAGGCCTACAGCCGTGCCCTGCAGGGAGTCGTTGAGCATGCGCAGGATCTGTTCGTAGTTGGAGCTGCGCGCTTGCGAATTGGCAAGCTTGTAGAGATTGACCATTTCATCCAGACACACGAACAACCCCGCGTATCCAGCCAAGCGCACGAATCTTGCCATGAGCTTCAGCTGATCGTAGACCGATGCGTCATCGACGATCGTACGAACGCCCAGTGCCGCGCGCGCGTCGGTCCGGGTCGCAAATTCACCGCGCAACCAGCGAACCGCGTCTGACTTCAGCTGCTCGTTTCCTTCTTCGACGCCGCGGCAATAGGCCGCGATGACATCGGCAAAGTCGTAACCGTTGACGAGCTCGGTCAGTTGTTCCAGCCTCGAGCGGATGAACTGTTCAGTGGATTGGTTCTGTGCTTTGGCTTCGGACCTGGCCGTGGCGATGAACTTCTCGACCACGCCGGACAAGGCGCCACCGTCTGGCTTGGTTCGCGTGGCCAAGTTGCGCATGAGCTCGGCATACAGTGACCGTGCCTGCCCGCCGGACGCGTGCAGGCGTCGATCGGGATTGAGGTCGGCGTTGGCAACGACAAGCTTCCGCTCCATGGCAATGGCGCGGATCAGATTGAGAAAGAACGTCTTGCCCGCACCATATTCGCCGATGACGAAGCGGAACGATGAGCCACCATCGGCAACGCGGTCAGTATCCGCGACCAACGCTTCGATCTCCCTACCTCGGGCAACCTGAATCAGGTGTTGCCCCGCACGGGGCACGACACCGGCGCGCAGAGATTGGATGACGGCATCGCGATCCTTGGGGCGAATGGCAGCATTCATGCTTCGATCTTCTCAAGTAGTTGGGTATTCACTGAAATCGGGTCTTCGCCTTCAAACAGGGGCTCCTCGAACGCCTCGAAAGCCGCCTCGTTGATCTGTTCCATCGCGCCGTCGAGCATCAGGTCCAAGTCGGCGGCAGCGTCCTCCAGCTCGGCACGCGCCCACTCGGGCCGCGACAGTAGCAAGCGCAGCAGGGCGGAATGGTCCTCGTCCAGGCCCAGCGGCGCATTGGCTTTGTTTTCGACCTCCGGTTCCGAGGTGGGTGCAGCAGACTCGTGCAGACTGTCAGCTTCCTCGGCGAAGATCTCCGAAAGCAGTGCCGAGACCCGTATCGTGTCTTTTTGCAATGCCGCGATACGCTCAGCATCCAAGTGGAATCCCTGCTTCCCAGCTTGGACAGGGGGAACAGGCGTGCCGCCGGAACCCGCGGTGTGGATGTCGCTGAACACGCGCTTGGGTTCTACGCCTAGAGCTTTGTAGACCTTTTCCAGGAACTTCACTTCACCGGGTGAGACGAAGCCATCGGCCTGAGTCAGAATAACCATGAAGACAGCGAGCGTCTCGCGCGCCGCGATGGGCAAGGGCTCCAACTTCTTTTTCAGCGCCGTTAAGTTCATTGGCGAGGTCGTCAACCATTGCAGATGCGCGTGCAGCCTGCGGCGCTCGGCGTGGGTAAGGTGCGCCCATCCTTCGATTTCCGCCCGCAGATGTGCGATCTCTCGATCATCGAAGTCTCCATCAGCCTGGGCCACGGCCGACGCCAACTGCAGCGTCAACGCAGCCGTTTGATACTCGGTACGCGAACCCACATCCGAGTCCATGGGCGGTTGAGCAAACAACACGATCGTGTCCTGCTCGCCTGGTGCCTTGGCGCCACCGAGGACATGTGGCTCCATCCCAATTTCGACGCCTTCAAGCGCTAGCGCCAAGCCTCGCGCGCGATCTCGATTGAACGCTTGGTTGGCACCACCCAACACTACAAGAAGTTCTTTCAGCGGCAGCGACAGCCGGCCTTCGTGCATTTGTGCGGTCAACGCTCGCAATTTTGCTTGAGTAGCTGCAGGCCAGAGGGTAGCGGGCAACAGCAACAGTCCTTCCAACGCTTCGGCTGCCCCAGGATCCTTTCCGATGAGGCGGCTGTAAGAACCAAGTTCATCCGTGCACTGGCTCGAAATGTCCATCAGCTTCCTGATAGGTGCGGTCAAGGCAGTGACGTCCGGGATGTCCCCGAACGACATCGTGACATTGGCACCCTGCAGCCCCGCGGAGGCGGCTTTGTACACGAACTTGAGCTTGGTGCGGTTTTTCGGAAGCACTAGCCCCGGGCCGAGAACTTCGTGATAGCGCTGAGCGAACAGCCGCTCGAACTCGTTGGGACAACGAGTGGCCGCCGTCCGCAAGTGGCATTCCGGACTTAACCGGAGCCAAGCCAGCGCAAGGTGTGAGGAAAGCGGAACTCGATCGACGGCAGCTTGGCCGAGAGCTAGTCGAAGATACAGTGGCAGATCATAGGTTTTCGGGAAATCCGGGACGGGCTGCTTATAGAGCTGGCTCGATTTTCCGTCTAGTTCAATCCAACTCAGAAGTTCGCCGGCGTAGCGATTGAACGATCCTGACTTCTCGCCATAGATTGCAAGCAGTCGCTGGAGCTCAACGACGATGGCTGGCCAGTCATTTCGCGCTGAGGGGTCGTTGGGGGAGTCCGCGATGACGCGACGTTCGAGTCCGTAGAAAAACAAAAATACGTACCCGATGTCGCAGTCGGGGTGCGAGCGACCTTCCGACAACCAGTTCAAGTAAGCGCGCCGTTCCTCTGGGGATGCTTCCGCGTAGCTCGGCCAATAGCCCATCTGCCGTGCGCAGTAGTTGCCCACGCGCGCCACGTTGTATTGGCCGCTGATCAGGCATGGATCAGTGCCACCATTGAGCGCCTTCAGCCTCCCACCGACATAGAGCATTCCGCCTGGCAAGTTCATCCCGGCGACTTCGACGCTTTCGCCAGGGGGTATCCAGCGTCCCTCACCGAAGCCGGCGGGCGCCGCAGGTAGAGTGTGAGCCGAAGGAGGGTTCGTATTCGCTGCTACCGAGAACATACGTTCGGGCTCAGGCGAACCTCTGAGCATGGAGCCTCCAAGGGAGGGCTCGGTCTTAGTCGTGGACGCGGCGATAGGGCTGGGAGGAGACGTAGGACCTGAGGGCGAACTCGGCGTGATTGCTCGTCCGCTTATTGGGGGTGGTGCAGTGGGTTGGGAGGCACCGGGAGACGGTGCACGCACAACTGGCGCACTCACTCTCTCATTCGCTCGCGCCGGAGTCGCAGGAAACTTGTCGCGCAGGAGTTGCGCTCGCTCACGGTTCGCGTCGATAGTGGCTTGGCGAGCTGTGCCCGATTCGGGCGACTGACCGGAACGCTTCACCGCCGGAGCAAGCGCAGCAGGGCGTGGGCGTTCAGGGACTGCGCGAGGCCGGCCGGAGGACAAGGCCTCAGGCCGACGGGCAGATCGTTGGGGCCCGCTCTTGGCCATCAGCTCGCCCAGAGTAGGTTCATCCCGGTAGGGATCGTGCCTCTCCTTTTGGCCTAGATGCTTGATGACCAAGTATGCGACCAGGGCAATCGCGCCAATTACCCCGAGCCCAATCCAGACCTCTTTGGGCACCATTGCAAATAGCGCCAGTGTCCCAAAGACCAGCCATAAGCCGCCTCCGGCCGAACGTTTCGCCATCTGAACTCCCCCGGCTACCGCTCCCAATTCCTTCTGTAAGCATACGCCACGGCTTCGCAACCGGGGTCAGCATCTGGAATTCTCAATGCTCCGTAAAGTTTCAAGGCGCGGACCTATTCGAACTCGATTGCGGTTGCCCGCTCTGGCTGCCTTTGACCGCTGTCAAACAGCGGGGATGTCGAAGTAGTAGATTCAAGCATCTACCAGCGGTAAGCGAATGGCGATGCCTTCCTGCTCGATAGTCTGCGCCAGCATGTGCCGGGAAAGCGCATCCCAACCGGCATCATGTGCGTGCCGCGCCATGCGGCCACGCTCGATTTCCGTCACTTCAGAGAAAGCCGTTCCGCTCAACTGCGAAGCATCCATCAGCCATGGAAGAAACGCATGTCGGTGGATGCATTTGCGCTTGATGTGCGCCGCGATCCGGAAGCCGCCTTGGTCGATGTCACCCCAGTGATAAACCGGGATGTGTGTTGAGATGGATGCCAGAATCGTGGTGTAGGCGCGGCACCAACTGGGAGATGGCATGCCGCCGGTATAGAGGATCAGGCCGGCGTCGGCATCCAGATGCTGGCTGGCCTGATGGAATGTGGTCAGATTCTCGATACTCAGAACCCACGCCGGCGTTCCTGCGTAGGCAACGACGTGCCTGCCCGAAACGCCGATGAAGGGTTTTGCAACAGGGCAGCCTTGCGATGATTCCAGCGTGAGATGGCCGGTGCCGGCCATCAGGAAAGGCTGAGGCTCTTTGACCAGCCCAAGCGTGCCGAACACTTCTTCCTGTTGCCGCGCAGGGGAGCCAAACTGCTCTGCCGTGAGCAGATCAATATGACGCACCAGTGCTTCGATTCGCTTGCTGTCACGGAACAGATGACGGCTGAAGACGCGAACGATCTGGTCCTCGCCTTGCTCCTGTTGCAACGCGTCGAGCACCAGCAATGCATCCGCGACATCGGGGGCGCTTTCCGTTCCCAGTCCACGCGGCGTTTTTAGGTATTCCCACGCGTCCAGCAGTTCGATCACGCGAGGATACGTCGTCAGCCAGGGCGTCAAGGTGGCGCGTGCTTTCTGCAGCGTTTCGGATCGGCTAGCGATGCCAAGAAATGCCGCCAGCTTGTCCGTATCCAGCAGTCGAATGCGGTCCAACGGACGGTCGTCGCCACCTTGCCTAGCCCAGCGCAATTGCACGGCACCCGCGTGTTCGGCAGCGGCAAAACGGACATGCGCGTGCTGCCGCTGTGCGTAGTCCAGTCGCCAATAGGGTGAGTCATCGCCGGTGAAGATGGTCTGGATCGCACGACTGGAATCGCGGAGACGCGCACGTTCGCCTCGTACAAGCAGACCTGCCAGCACCTCGTCAGCCAGCGTCATGTTCGGTTTCCGCGATGTTCTGCATGGCCATGTCCAGAAGCTCCGGATGCAGCAGGTAGTTGTCGCTTTGCAGAAGCTCGCGGGCTTCGTCGAGCACGACGTTCTTGGTCAGCTGCACGGTGCGCGACCCATAGCGGGCCATGTCGTAGTAGATATTGAGGAACGAGGACATCTTGGCCTGATCCGCTTCGGGCCCGGCCATGACCAGTTGCAAGCCGAGGGCATTGAGATAGTCGGCTGTGGCGCGAACGTTCTGCGCATCCATTTTTTCGAAGGCTTCATCCAGCAGCATGATGCCGCCACTGGCCTGCGCGCTGCGCGACTTGCCGTAGGCCGCCGCCAGTGCCGCGCCGAAGATCACATACAAGGGGGTGCGGTGTTCACCGCCGGAGCCTGGCCCCAGGCGCTTGCTCAACAGGCCGATGGACGTGCTACCAGCAAGGATTTCCACGTCGTAGCTAAAGAAGCGGCGATGGTCGTTGAGCGGGCTGGTTTCGTTCAGCAGTTCGGAGCTGGCATCGCCTTCGACTAGTGCCTTGAAGTCCTCGGGCACCTTGCCTGCACCGCCGAAGATATCTTCCTCTGCATTGCCGTACTCGCGTACGCGCTTTAGGAAATCGTACAGCGCGCGATGCTGTTCGACCGGCGTGTGCCTGAAGCGATAACGCTCGCCGTTGCTGAACTCCGGCGCGTGTTTCAACACGTCGTTCAGGCCGTGGATCTGTTCCTCGATGGCGTCGAAGCCTTCCAGTAGGGTTTGTGCCACGTCGGTGCGAAACACCTTGACCGCTGCCTCATAGGCTTCCTGTGACTTGGCCTCTTGATCGGCCAGTTCCAGGTCTTCCAGGCGTTGCCTGTCGTCGAGGATGAACTTGTACGCGCGTTCCCACTGGTTGCTGGCGATGTCGATGTTCTGCAACTGGAAGTCGCGGATATAGAAGCTGAACTTCTCCCATGCTTCACGATCATGGTTCTCCGCGGCCGTTTCGGCGTTGCGGATGGCGCCCTGCAAAGCTGCCAGCAGTTCGTTCCAGCGGTCGCCGTGGCGCTCGTCATAACGTTCGCGGTGACGCTGCACCTCGTTGGCGTTGTACAGCGGCTGCTGACGCGTCCTGGTTTCATCCAGCACGGCAAGGTCTTGCTGCTCGGTCAACCCCTTGATGCGGACCTGAGAGTTGCGCAGTTCGTTTTCCAGCGTGGATTTGAGTTCGATCAACCGCCTTTCGCCAGCATCCGCATCGGACAGCCGCCTACTTGCCAATTCAAAGTTTTCATTCAGGCTGGCCAGTTGACCCGACTGGGCGGCGATCAGTGCATTGCGCAGACCCTGCAATTCGCGGTTGCCTTCGGCCGCGGCAGTGAAAAGGGCATCCAGTCTTGGCGAAGTGGTGCCGGCGTCCGCAAACAGGGACAGGCGCTGTTCGACAGGTGTGATGTGCGCGACCTGTGCGGTGGCGCTATCCAGCGCCGCCTTGGCTTCGTCAAGAGCCAACTGCGCCGCATGACGATGCGCGTTGGTGTCGCTGCGGCCAATCAGCCACTCATTGCGGGCAGGAGGGCGCAAGCGCTCAACGCCGCCGCCAGAACTGACCATGCCCTCGACGGAAAGCGCCTTGACGCCAGCCTGCAATTGTTCGGCGCTGGTGGCCAGCGACAACTGACCCAGCTCCCCTTGCAGGTAACGCACGGCCACCTTGTCTTCACCCTCGATCAACTGTGCAGCGAACTTGCCGCCACCCCCTGCCACCCAGGCGCGTCCACGCGAGGGCAGGGCCAGCTTCACCCGAAAGATGGTCCGCGCCTCTTTGTGCTCCTTGTAGATGCGGATGGCATCCAACTCCCGCGTTTCCGGCACCAGCAGGGCATCGACATGGATGCCCAGATAAGCCTCCAGCGCCGGTTGCCATTGCGGGTCCGCGATCTTCACCCGATCACAGACCGGCTGCGCATCAATGCCGGCGTCGGCCAACAAGCGCTGCAGCGCGATCACCGGCGTACGCAACGTGGTCAGTCCGCGTTGGTTGCGCTCCCACGCGGTTTTCGCATCGCGCAATTCGTCCTTGGCCTTCTCGGCGTCGCGCTCGGCGTTGGACAAGGCCTTGTTAACCAGACCGCGCACGTGGGCCATCGCCTGCATGGCGGACTGAATGGCGACCGGTTCGGGCACACCTAGCGCTTCGGCGTGCTGCTGCAGGTCGAGCAACTGATGGATGGTGCCCTCGAAGTCGCCCTGATGGTTGGCCATCACCGACAGTTTTCCCGCGCTGACGGCCGCTTCCAGCGCGAGCCTCAACAGGTTGCCCAGTTCCTTGTGCTTGTCGGCGTGCTGCTTTTCCTTGTCCTTCAAACGCTCGGTTTCACCGGCCTGTTTCAGGTACTCCGGATCGATGCTGCGTAGCTCGAAGGCGCGATCGCGTGCATCTTGGGCCTGTTTCTTTTCGGTATCCGCACGCTTCAGGTCCAGCCCGGCTTTTTCCAGCTGGCGTGCCAGTTCCGCGGCCTTTTCCTGCTGCTCGCCCAGCGCTTCGCCGATGCGCTCCGTTTCGTACACCGCACGCAATGCATCCAGGTTGGCGTGGATGGTGCGTTCGCGCTTCACCTGTGCGTATTTGTCGACCACCACGCCGGCCCGCTCGATGCGATCGATCAGGCGGCGGATCATCTCGCGTACCTCGCGAAACTGTTCCAGTCGCGTACGGAACGCTTTCACGTTGGTCAGGCGCTGCTCGATCAAATGCTGGCGCAAGGTTTCATTGAGGTCGTCCACGTCCTTGTTGAGCTTGAGCGAACGGGCAAAAGCCGAGCGGATGGCGCGGGTATTGGGACGCTCGCCGGGCGACGCCAAATGGCCAATGAAAAGCTGACGCAGGAAGTCCTCACGGTTCTGGGTGAAAACCGGCGTGGTGCCGACCAGCGTGCAGGCGTCCTTGGCAACATGCTGGAACTTGCGCCAGGGCAGGATGGTTTCCCGGTCGGCCTCGGAGTCCATATGGTCCCGGGTGGTCAGCGCCACACCCGGCAAGATGTAGAGACTGTTGAAGGTGTGATCCGGGTCGTCGACGCTGGCCGAGAGCGACACACCCGCCGTGACCGGCACGCCCGTTCCCGGATCGCGAAATACCAGATTGATATACGTGTTGGCCGAGGGACGGCAGCGTTCGGTATCACTTTGCCCGTACACACCCAGGCAATACTCGCGCAAGGTGCGGGCGCGCTTCTTGCTTTCACCCGAGGCGTTGAAGTGGGTCTTGTTGCGGTCGGCAGCCAGCAGCACGATCTGGAAGGCATCCAGCAATGCGGTCTTGCCGGTACCGTTCGGCCCGAGAAAGGCGGTATTACCGCCCAGTTGCAGATCTTCCCGCTCATACAGGAAGTACTGCACCAATCCCAACGACTCAAGCTGTTTCATCGGATGCGTCCTCTTCCAGAGCGTTGGCATGTGCGGCCAGTTGCAGCAGGGCGGTTTCGCCCAGCACGTCGACGATGCCGGGGCGGATCACCACCTGCTGACGTTGCTCGTCATGCGTGTCTTCCAGGCGGGCGATGCCGTAACGCTTCATCGCCTGCAATTGCTCGTTGAGCGCGGAACTGGCAGGCAGTTCGCGGTTGAGCAGATCCTTGTAGGCGCGCTCCAGCTCGATCATGTCGACGAAAGCCTCGCCACCGACGATCTCGGCGACATGCATCTTGTCGTCGTACAGCCGGCGCAACACCAGCGCCAATCGTGTTTCGGACAGGCGCATCTTGTCGGCAACGTACTGGCTGGGTGTGGCCACCACGTAACCCATGTGCGGGTTGTGGGTGATGGTCATGCCCAGCTGGGCGAGCAGGGCGTCGTACTCCTTGCGGTGCCGGACGATCAGCTCGTACGCAGTGCGGCTGCGTGAGTCGCTGGCATAAAGCACTTGCTCCATCACCAGCCGGTAGCCGGCTTTCTGGTAGTCGCTTTCGACATGAATCTGGCGCTGGGTGGCC
>ERZ778021.1353-NODE-1353-length-29623-cov-4.536222_pt1 | contig 29623 bp, 25 predicted proteins | sample MGYA00375751_ERZ778021 | MGnify/ENA primary metagenome ERZ778021 (study PRJEB29350, sample SAMN05389814) | bioreactor metagenome | isolation source: Thiocyanate stock bioreactor | place: South Africa: University of Cape Town | collected 2013-08-29 ... | reverse complement strand
GGACGAGCGGAAGCTGCCGCCGAGCTGGGTGCGGGCCTCCCAGCTCGTCGCCGGCAGCCATTCGCGGAACGCGCGCATGCGCTCGTCATCATAGATGGCGGGCGTCGGGTAGCCGACCCAGCCGACTTCGGCCTGCACGCTGTAATAGGTCTTCAGGCCCGAGCGCAGCAGCCCGTGCCTCTCGCCGGTCTCCAGCAGGATGCGGAGCATGTCGGCGCCCTCGTCGGCCGGACCGGAAAGCTCGACGCCGCCATGGCCGGCCACGCTGTGGCGGAGCGCGAGCGCGCTGTGGCCTCGTATCCTGACGCGGGCGAGGCTGAAGAACGGCATGTCCGGGGCGCCGCCGTCGCACAACTCGTCGAACATCGCCGCGGCGTTGGGTCCGTCGAGCTGGTAGCGATAGAACGTGCGGCCGCGGGGGTTCATCGAGGTCTGGTGGTCGCGGACCACCTCGACGTCGTAGCCGCCCGTCTCGGCGTTGAACTGGACCCAGTTCTGCAGGTGCATGCCGCTGATCAGCTCGAAGCGGCCGTCATCGAGGTGCTGCAGGATGCATTCGCCGATGAAATAGCCGTTGTGGTTGACGGCGTAGTACTGGCGCGCCTTCAGCGGCCCGAAGTTCCTGAGATTGTTGACGCCGACCTCGCCGAGGAGGCGCAGCGCGTCCGGACCGGAGATGAAGCTCTCCGGCATGTGGTGGCACTGGTCGAAGAGCAGCACCGAGTTCCGCCAGGCCCGCTGCTCCTCGTACCAGTTGGTGTACTCGGCCGGGATCGGGCTGAGGCTCATATTGTCCTTGTCGTGCGGAGCCTTGGTGTCGTTCGTGAAATAGTCGACGAGGTCCGGGACGCCGTCCATGAGATCCTGGAGAGAGCCGGGGGCGTGATCTGCCATGACGGGAACTCCGTATATTGATGAGGCCTGAGTGTGGATGCGCGGCGGACGCTGCGCGCGGCGAGCATCGCGGGGCTGCGGGAAATCCGGCTGTGTCGGGCGCTTCCTTGCAGGCGCTTGCGCAGCGGGCCGGCCACTTCCTCCTCCAAGGCCGCCGATCGCCGATAATTGCACAGCGTACTTATTTTCAGCATACTATGCAACTGGCGCCGACGGTGTATCGCCAACGGCTTGCCGGCCCGCGGGCTCCGGCGCGAGGCAGGATTCCGACGGTCGCGTCCGATTGCAGATCAGGCAACTTGACAGTGTACTATCAATATGTGCACTGTCATAGGAATGGGCCATGGCCGCGCCGTATGGGATGCGCGGAAACGACCTTTCGGAGGAGAAACAGATGCCGCTCAGCCTGCAGGCGAAGATGGACCGGATTCCGAATCTGGTCGACTATTTCAGGAACCTGTCTGGCGGCAACAGCCCGAGCGCGTTTCCGGTCGTCCCGGCGGAGTTCTCGAACTGGCGCGACGAGCAGAGGGCATGGCTCGAGTCGGTCGTGCTTCTCGACCAGACCCATCACATGTACTACGAATACATGCGCGGCAAGGACATCCTCAAGCTGCTCAACAAGGTCGCCGCCAACAGCTTCCGGTCGTTCGAGGTCGATCGCGGCAAGCAGATCGTCTGCTGCTCCCCGGACGGCTACCTGATCGGCGACGGCATCCTGTTCCATCTCGAAGAGGAAGAGGTGATGTGCGTCGGCCGGGCCATCGTCCCGAACTGGCTGCGCTACAATGCCGAGGTCGAGGGCTACGACATCGAGTTCAAGCGGGAGGCGCGCTCTCCTTCGCTGTCGATGGGCCGGGAGGTCCGCCGCAGCGTCTACAGGTACCAGATCCAGGGGCCGAAGGCGGCCGACCTGATCACCAAGCTCAACGGCGGCAGGCCGGTCGACCTCAAGTTCTTCCACATGGGGCACATGACGATCGCCGGCCGCGCGGTCAGGGCGCTGCGGCACGGCATGGCCGGCGTGCCGGGCCTGGAGATCTGGGGACCGTTCGACGAGTGGGAGGAGGTGCGCGCCGCCATCCTCGAGGCCGGCAAGGAATTCGGCATCGTCCCGGTCGGCAACAAGGGCTATTCCTCGGCCACCTTCGGCTCGGGCTGGATCTCGTCCGCGCTGCCTGCGATCTATACCGGCGAGGCGATGCGCCCCTATCGCGAATGGCTCACGGCGGACAGCTACGAGGCCAACAGCCCGCTCGGGGGCAGCTTCGTCTCCGCCAGGATCGAGGACTACTACGTCACTCCGTTCGAGCTCGGCTACGGCCACATCGTCAAGTTCGACCACGACTTCGTCGGGCGCGACGCGCTCGAGCGGATGGATATCTCGGCGCAGCGGCGCAAGGTTACGTTCGAGTGGAACGCTGACGACGTGGGCAGGATCTTCGCGTCCTACTTCCAGACCGAGCAACTGCCCTACAAGTGGATCGACCTGCCGCGCGCCGACTACACCGCGCACGACTACGACACGGTCCTGCATCACGGGCGGCCGATCGGGCTGTCGATGCTCACCGGCTACGATTTCAACTATCGCGCCATGCTGTCGCTCGGCATCGTCGGTCCCGAGACCGCGGACGACAGCGAGGTCTCGATCGTCTGGGGCGAGCCGAATGGCGGAACGGCCAAGCCTGCCGTCGAGGCGCACCGGCAGGTCGAGGTTCGCGCCAAGGTGAAGCCGGTGCCCTATGCGCGCACGACCGACCGCAGGGCCATCGCGGCCTGAGGCCGTCACGCCGCAGGCGAAGCGGAGATGATCGATGAAGATTGATCCGATCACGACAGAGGTCATCGCGAGCCGGCTGGGCGAAATCGCGAACGCGATGGAATACGCGCTCTATCACGCCGGCTATTCGCCGATCCTGCGCGAATCCAAGGACGGCACCGCCGGCCTCGCCGACGCCGATGGGCGGATGGTGATGATCGGCGGCGGCCTGCAATACCACCTGCTGAGCTACGAGCAGGCGGTGCGGGCGGTCAAGGTGCGCTACCCGGCCGGCCGGATGAAGCCGGGCGACAGCTACATCCTGAACGACCCCTACGTCGCCGGGAACGCGCACGCGCCGGACCTGGTGGCGGTGACTCCTGCCTTCCATGCGGGAGCGCTCGTCGGCTTCGGCGTCTCCATGGCGCACAAGGCCGACATCGGCGGCATCGTGCCGGGCTCGTCGGGCGCGGCGGCGACCGAGATCTTCCACGACGGCCTGCTGCTGCCGCCGGTCCGCTTCCAGACGGCGGACGGGGTGGAGCAGGACATCGAGGGAATCGTCCGCAACAACAGCCGCGTGCCGGACATGGTGATGGGCGACATCCGCGCGCAGGTCGGCTGCACGCGGCTCGGCGCCGAGCGGCTGGTCGAACTGTGCGAGGAATACGGCGCGGACACCGTCACCGCGGCGCTGCACGGCCTCACGGCGGTGACGGCGCAGCGGCTGGGCGCCGAGCTGTCGACCTGGCCGGACGCCACCGGCGAGGCCGAAGGCTTCCTCGACCATGACGGGCACTCGAAGGGAAAGAAGATCCGCGTCCATGTGCGCGCGGTGAAGCAGGGCAACCGGATCCTGTTCGATTTCTCGGGTTCGGACCCGCAGGCCACGGGGCCGGTGAACCTGATCGCCACCGTCACCCGCTCGGTCTCGCTGATGGCGCTGGTCGCGACGGCCGACCCCACCATCCGCATCAATTCGGGCATCTCGGGCGCGGTCGACTTCAATATTCCTGAGGGAAAGGTCATCAGCCCGGCGCGGCCCGCCACCGTCAACCTCTATTTCCCGACGGCCAACCTCGCCTATTGCTGCGTGCTCTCTGCGCTCGGGCGGCTCCATCCGGCGCGCGCCGTGGCACCTTCCGGGCTGGGCACCGGCGGCATTTCGATCGGCTTCCCGAAGTCCTCGCGCACCGGCAAGCCCGACGTGCTCTACGAGCTCAAGGCGACGTCGCTCGGCGGCACCGCGCGCCGCGACGGCGCCTCGATCGTGATGCCGGTCTCGCACTTCACGCCGGCGACGTCGGTCGAGGTGCTGGAGACCGAATATCCGGTGCGGATCAACCGGTTCGACATGCGCCGGGACTCGGCCGGCGCAGGCCGCTACCGCGGCGGCGTCGGCTATGTCCGCGAATACGAGGTGCTGGACGAGTGCGTGCTGACGGTGCGCTCGTCCAACCACAAATACCCCGCCTGGGGCATCAACGGGGGGCGCAGCCCGCTGCCGTCGCGGGTGGTCTTCAACCCGGACCGCGAGGATTGCGAGCTGTTCGACACGATCGTCACGCGCAGGCTCAAGGCGGGGGACGTCGTGTGCTTCGAGCAGAGCGGCGGCGCGGGCTTCGGCGATCCAACCGAGCGCGACCCGGAGCTGGTGCTCGCCGATGTGCGCAACGGCTATGTCGGCCGCGACGAGGCACGGCAGACCTACGGGCAGCCGCTTCCGGACGAGGCCGCCGCGCCGCGCCCGGACCGGGAGGACGTCGCTCCCGACCCTGCCCTGGCTACCGCCTCGACACCCTGAGGGGAGCGGCGCCCCTCGTCCGGGGAACTGCCTGCAAGCTGAATTGCGATGAGCCCGACCGAGGGAGGTCCGACTTGGGATTTGTGCTGACGATAACCTGCTTGAACCGGAAGGGGATCGTTGCCGCCGTGGCGAGCGAGATCACCCGGCACGACGGCAACATCACCGAGGCGGCCCAGTTCGACGATCCGCTGACGAACCTGTTCTTCATGCGGGTGATGATCGAGTTCCCGGGGGAGGACACGGGCTTCCGCGCCGCCTTCGAGAAGGTCGCACGGACCTTCGACATGGACTGGAAATTCCGGTGGGCGGATGAGCGGCGCAAGGTGCTGCTGCTGGTCCCCAAGTTCGACCACTGCCTCGGAGACCTGCTCTACCGGACGCGCATCGGCGAGCTCAACATGGAGTGTGTCGGCATCGTCTCCAACCACCCCAAGGAAGCCCTAAACATGTTCGGGCACCAGGGGTTCCCCTACCACTACCTGCCCGTCACGAGGAGCACCAAGGCCGAGCAGGAGGCCAGGATCAAGCAGATCATCGAGGAGACGGGCGCCGAGCTCGTCGTGCTCGCCCGCTACATGCAGATCCTCTCCGACGACTTCTCCGCCTACCTGTCCGGCCGCTGCATCAACATCCACCACTCGTTCCTGCCCGGCTTCAAGGGCGCCAAGCCCTACCATCAGGCGCATGAGCGCGGGGTGAAGATGATCGGCGCGACGGCGCACTACGTGACCGAGGATCTCGACGAAGGGCCGATCATCGCCCAGGACGTCGAGTCCGTGACGCATTCCGACACGCCCGACGAGATGGTGCGCAAGGGCCGCGACATCGAGCGCCGGGTGCTGGCGCGGGCGGTCGCATGGCACCTTCAGGACCGTGTCCTGATCAATGGAAAGAAGACCGTGGTCTTCGTCTGACACGAAAGAGGAACCCATGCAGCCTGGCGTTCACGCAGCCGGCGCCGCCGTGCGCATCCCGGCCTCCATCGAGATCACGCCGAAGCAGGCGGTCAGCCTGCCGGAACTGCCCGGGCTGTTCCCGCCCGGCGTGCGCGTCTACATCGCCGACATCGGCATCGACGGCGACGACATGCTGGTGCAGGCGGCCAGGCGCGTCACCGAGCTGGGCTACGTCGCCGTTCCGCACCTGCCGGCGCGGCGCCTCGGCACGAAGGCCGCGCTGGAGGCCCGCATCAAGGCGTCCGCGCAGGAAGCCGGCGTGCGCGACATGCTGATCGTCGGCGGCGGGCTTGCCAGGCCGGCGGGCGAATTCGGCTCGACCATGGACGTGCTGGAGACGGGGTTCATGGACCGGTACGGCATCACCGACATCGCGGTCGCCGGCCATCCCGAGGGCAGCCCGGATTTCGGCGAGAGGGAGGCGATCGAGGCGCTGAAGCTGAAGCAGGCCTTCGGCGAGCGGACCGGCGCCAGCATGCGGATCGTGACCCAGTTCGGCTTCGACGGCGCGGCCTTCGTCAGATGGGCGGAGGGGTTGCGCGCCGTCGGCGTGGACCTGCCCGTCCATCTCGGCGTCGCCGGCCCGGCTAAGGTGACGACGCTGCTCAAATATGCCGCGGCCTGCGGCGTGGGCAACTCCCTCGACTTCTTCAGGAAGCGCTTCGGGTCGATCGCCATGCTGGCGACCAGCTATTCCCCCGAGGAGGTGGTCGGGCCGATCGAGCAGCACGCGCTGCGCACTGCCGATTCGGCGATCCGGCAAATCCACGTGTTTCCGTTCGGCGGCCCCAAGAAGGCGGCGGACTGGCTGTTCGGGCGCGGGAGCTGGGGCGTGCAGATGCAGGATGGAACCGCCCGCCGGTTCGGCTGAGGCGGCGCACCGCCTGCCGACTATTGCGAACGGAGCCTTGCACGCATGAGCGCCAGGATCATCGACGGCAACGCGGTCTCCCGGAAGATCCGGTCGGATTGCGCCGAACGGGTGGCGCGACTGCGGGCCGAGCGCAACGTCACGCCGTCGCTCGCGGTGATCATCGTCGGCGACGACCAGGCATCGCGCATCTATGTGCGCAACAAGATGAAGGCCGCCGAGGATGTAGGGGTCATCAGCCGGCTCCATGATTTCGCAGCCGATGCCGACCCGGACCTCGTGCTGCACCTGATCGACCGGCTGAACGACGATCCGCTGGTCCACGGCATCCTGGTCCAGCTCCCGCTGCCACCGCAGTTCAACATCTATTCGGTGCTCCACCGCATCCATCCGAGGAAGGACGTCGACGGGTTCCACCTCTACAATGTCGGCGGCTTGGTTGTCGGGCGCACGGTCTTCTCCCCCTGCACGCCCTACGGCGTGATGAAGCTGCTGCAGCACGTGGGGATCGAGGTTGCCGGGCAGAACGCTGTCATCGTCGGCGCCAGCAACATCGTCGGCAAGCCGATGGCGCTCATGCTGATGCAGCAGGAGGCGACGGTCGCCATCTGCCACGCGCGCACGCGCGACCTGGCGCAGTTCACGATCCTCGCCGACATACTGGTGGTCGCGGCCGGCGTGCCGGGCCTGATCGTGCCCCAGATGGTGAAATCCGGGGCGGTGGTGATCGACGTCGGCATCAACCGCCTGCCTTCGGGCAAGATCGTCGGCGACGTGGATTTCGAGGGCGTCCGCGGGAAAGCGTCCTACATCACGCCGGTTCCCGGCGGCGTAGGGCCGATGACGGTGACCATGCTCATCTCGAACACGATCCTCTCGGCCGAACAGGCATCGGCCGCGCCGGCACTCGACGATCCGTTCGCCCGCGCGGATATCCCGCTGGAACAGATCTGACGCGCCCGAGGCGCTGCGACACGGGGCGCATGGCCGTTTCCGACAGCACTTTCGCCGCCAAGGGGAGCGGGCCGAACACGCGTCTCCCCCCTTTTCCCCTGCCGCTGCAGGCCTCCGGCCGAAAGCGACGTTTCCCCTTTCTTCCACCAAAGTAATATTTGACAGCGTACTATCATTTAGCTTACTTTCAAAACCGCTGCGGAGCGGCATTGAGGCATCGCCTTGCGCGTTGCCGGACCGCACGCGGACTCACGCAGGGACCCGCCGGTTTGGAGATGGGAACCGACAAGAGCGCGGCTCAGGTCGCACTCGATGACCACAAGCTGCGATGCAGGCACGAGCAGGATCGCGAAAGGGAGGATCGATGAGCGCGGAGAACCTTGAACAATTGCTGCGGCAGAACCGGAGCGCGGTCCACATGCTGCGCAATTCCCAGATGGATGCGTTCGTCTACCCGGTTGTCGCGACGGAGTTCAGCAACTGGCGCAACGAACAGCGCGCCTGGGCCGAGAAGGTCGTGCTGCTCGACCAGTGCCACCATATGGCGGAGCTGCTGATCGAGGGGCCGGACGCGGTGAAGCTGGTCTCCGAGACCTCGGTCAACACCTACAAGAACTTCAGGGTCGACAAGGGCAAGCAGTTCGTCGCGGTCAGCCATAGCGGCCACGTGATCGGCGACAACATCATGTTCTATCTCGACGAGAACAAGCTGCTGCTCGTCGGCCGGCCGCCGAGCCTCAACTGGGTGAACTTCCACGCCAAGACCGGCGGCTACGACGTCACCGCCGAATTCGACCCGAGCTCGCCGCCGCGTCCGAACGGCCACGCCGTCACGCGCCGCCACTACCGCTACCAGATCCAGGGCAAGCTCGCGCCGCAGCTCCTCGAGAAGCTCAACGGCGGGCCGATCGGCGACGTCAAGTTCTTCGACATGACCACCTTCAGGATCGGCGGCCGCACCATCCGCGCCCTGCGTCACAGCATGGCCGGCGTGCCGGGCCTCGAATTCTGGGGTCCCTACGAGCAGCGCGAGGAGATCCGCGACATCATCATGGAGGCCGGCAAGGAGTTCGACCTGCATCTGGTCGGCTCGAGCGCCTATTCCACCAACGCGCTCGAATCAGGCTGGATTCCGTCGCCGCTGCCGGCCGTCTACACCGACGAGCGCATGCGGTCCTATCGCGAGTGGCTGCCGGTCAAGAGCTACGAGTCCAGCGGCCCGATCGGCGGCAGCTTCGTCTCCGACGACATCGAGGACTATTACGTCACGCCGCACGACATCGGCTACGGCCCGTTCGTGAAGTTCGACCACGACTTCATCGGCCGCGAGGCGCTGGAGAAGATCGCGGACCAGCCGCACCGCCGCAAGGTGACGCTGGTCTGGAACGCCGACGACGTGGCGCGCATCCAGCGCTCGATGCTCGATCCGGAGGGCGAGAACTACAAGTATCTCGAAATGCCGCTCTCCAACTACGCCGCGTCCAACTACGACCGTGTCGAGCGGAACGGCAAGCTTGTCGGCCTCTCGATGTTCACCGGCTACACCTACAACGAGCGGACCTTCATCTCGCTTGCCACGGTCGATCCGGACGTCGAGCTCGGCGAAGAGCTCGTGCTGATCTGGGGCGAGGAGAACGGCGGCACCCGCAAGCGCACCGTCGAGCCGCACAAGCAGACCGAGGTGCGCGTGCGCGTCGCCCCGGCGCCGTTCACGTCCGCTGCGCGCGAAACCTACGTGACCGTCGGCTGGCGGGCCGCCAGCGCGGCTTGACGATCATCGGCCGGCGCCGCGCGTTCGTGCGAGGCGCCGGCTCCATCTCAAGGGAAAGGCCCGCTCTCCGTTCCCGGAGGCGGGCCTTTCGTCATGCGGGATGTCTTTCCGTCAGGCGACGGTGTTGGACAGGGTGCCGATGCCGGAGACCGTCACCTCGATGACGTCGCCGGGCTTCATGAAGACCTGCGGATTGCGTTTGTGCCCGACGCCGGCGGGCGTTCCCGTCGAGATCACGTCGCCGGGCTCGAGGGTGGTGAAGGTCGAGCAGTAGCTGATCAGGTAGGGGATCGACCAGATCAGCTCGGAGGTCTTCGCCGCCTGCATCACCGTGCCGTTGAGCCGGGTCTGCAGCTCGAACGCGTCGTGCGGCCCGGCCTCATCCACGCTCAGCATCCAGGGCCCCAGCGGCGTCGAGCCGTCGAAGTTCTTGCCGGCCGTCACGCTGTGCTTCTGCCAGTCGCGGACGGAGCCGTCCATCATGATCGTGTAGCCGGCAACGCAAGACAGCGCGTCCTTCTCCGAAATGGCGCGTGCGGTCTTGCCGATCACGATGGCGACCTCCCCCTCGAAGTCGAACATGTTCGAGATCGCCGGCTTGACGAGCGGCTGGCGGTGACCGAGCAGGGCCTGCGGGAACTTGCTGAAGAACATCGGAAACTCGGTTTCCTTGTGCCCCGTCTCGTCGGCATGCGACCTGTAGGCCCAGCCGAGCGCGAGGATCTTTGCGTCCGCGTTGGGTACGACCGGCAGGAAGGAGACCTCGTCCAGCGCGACGACCGGGCCGGACGCCCCGGCGGCGCGATCCTGCCAGCCGGGCACGGACAGCAGCTGCTTCAGGTCCCGGGCGCCGTCGACCAGCCCGGTGACGTCCCGAATCCCGGTGTCGGAAACGACGCCGACCCTTGCCTTGCCGTTCCTCACGAAACTGGCGACTTTCATGGATGACCTCCCTCGCGGTTTCCTCGCGCACGAATACCGGCGGCCAGGTGGCCGCTTGCGGTCGCGCCGAACATATCCAATTTGTCAGCGTACACTCGGATAGTATGCTGTCAATCTCGCTCGTTCCGTCACGCGGTACTGCGCGCGGACGCCGCGACACGGGAACCGATTGACGCGGCCCGTGCGAGGGCACATCAGGAAGGCGGAGCAGATTTGGGAGCCGGCGAAGGGCAGGGCGGCTCCGCGCCCGGGGGCGAGTTGAAGGCCGATGGAGCATAGCGGGGTCTATCGCTACAAGCGGATACTGGACCAGTTCACGGAGGAGCACAGCGTCTGGACGGTCGCTGCGCTGGCCGCCGAGCTGGGCGTCGCCAGCAGCACGCTCTACCGGCAGGTCCGCGAGCTCGTCGCCGTCGGCTTCCTCGAGGGAACCGTCGATTCGCAATACCGGCTCGGCCCCGCCTTCGTCGAATTCGAGCGGCGCGCACGGCGGACCGACCCGCTGATCCTGGCCGGGAACGCGTTCCTGGCGCCGCTCGTCAAGCGGATGGGCTTCAAGTGCAGCGCGCTTCTGGCGCGGCTCTACGGCAACGCGGTCATGTGCGTTGCCGACGTGCACAGCCCGCAGATGCCGCTCAAGAGCAGCTTCGAGCGCGGCCTGCCCATGCCGCTGGTGCGCAGCGCCACGGCACGCGCGGCGCTCTCGTCCATGGAATCGCGACGGCTCAAGCGACTGCTGGCGAACCAGACCGGGCTCGAGGGCGAGGCGCTCAGGAAATTCCTGTCGGAGCTCTTCCTGAGCAGGCGGCAGGGGTTCTGGATCGCCGAAGGGGAGGTGGATCCCGGCGCGGTCGCGATCGCCGTGCCGATCCGCGACCGCAAGCTCGGCATCGAGGCGTCGCTGAGCATCTTCGCCCGCATCGAGGACCTGCCCCCGGGAGACAGGCCGCGCGTGGTCCAGCAGCTTTCGGCGACGGCTGCGGAAATCGAGCGCTTCCTCGCGGAAAAGAGCGCTGCAGCGAAGCCGGCGGAAGCGTGAGCAGCACCGCCGGGATGCGGCGGCGCTGCAACTTGAAGCGGGCTGGCCTTACGACCGCAGGATCGCCTTCCCCCATGTGTTGAGCGAGCGCGGCTCGTGCGGCCAGTCCTCGCAGGGGCGGTCGTGGATCACCTCGAGCTCGGCGGAAATCTCGATCCAGTTGCCGTCCGGATCCTCGATGAAGGCGAACAGATTGTGTCCCGGGCCGTGGCGTCCCGGCCCCCACATGAGCTGGACCTTGCGGCTGGCGAAATGCTCGCACCAGTCGCGCAGGTAGTTCCATTCGCCGGCCTCGTAGGAATGGTGGTCCATGCCGGTGCGGTCGCCGGCGAAGGCGGCGATCGTGTGATGCTCGTGATTGGAGGTCACGAAGATCGTGGCGATCGTGCCGTCCTGCTTGATCACGCGGTCGACCATGCGGAAGCCGAGCTTCCGGTGATAGAAATCATAGAAGCCGTCCATGTTCTGGGTCCGGTAGGTCAGGTGCTGGACCGGCCCCCAGATCGGCATCGCGTGGTTGGCGCGCGGCCAGCCCATGGCCTTGACGTATTCGGGCTTCGACAGGCCGAAGACGATGAGGTTGCCGTCCGGGTCCTTCACCGCGAAAGCGCCCTCCCTGAAATAGGGCGAAGGGCTGGCGTGGATCGCGACCCCCTCGCTCTCGGCGCGGTCGCGGATGAGCTTCAGGCCGTCCGCGTCGCGCACGGCAAGGCCGGCATAGGCGAGCTTCTTGTCCTGCCCCGGGACGACGACCATCCGCCGGGCCGGGCCCTCGCAGCGCCATTCCCGATCCGAGATCCTGGCGACCTCCATCTGCATGATGTCGCCGTAGAAGGCAGCCAGCCGATCCGGCTGCGAGCTCTCGAAAGCGAGATGATGAAGATAGGCGCCTGCCTGGGCAACCGTGTCTACCACGTTGCGTCCTCCTGCTGATTGGTGTCGTTGCAATATTATCTAATATCAAGAATATTGCAACAGACCACCGAACGGCGCTAGGGTGACCGAATGCGGGCATCGCCCACCGTCAAAGGGGCGGGACCGTCCGGCGGAGTGGCCGCAGGCAGGCGCAACAAGGAGGAATCGGGATGGAAGATCTGTACGCTCTCGGCGCGAAGTGCTTCGACAGGATCTGCGCCTACCACTATGACATCGACCGTGGTGCGGCGACGAAGGGGATCGTGCACTTCACGGACGACGCCGTCTTCGAAGCACAGGGAAAGCGCTATGAAGGCCGCGACGGCGTCATGAGCTTCCTGACGAATCGCGAGGCGCAGACGGACCGGCATACCGTCCACGTGATCACAGGCCCGCGCTTCAGCCGCGGCGACGACGGAAGCCTGCTGGTCGGCACCATCATCCTGATCAGCGTCCGCGACGCCGAGGGGCAGTACACGATCAGCAAGGCCGTCGACACGGTGCACCGCTTCGTCGAGACCAGGGACGGCTGGCTCATCGCGTCCCGTCTGTCGAAGCCCCTGCACTGAGGTTCCGCGCCGCCGCGCAGTCCGGATCGACCGCGCGTTCGCCGCGGGTGGGCGCGCCGGCCATCGGCGCGTCAGCCGAACTCGATCCGCGCGAACGTTGCGTCGGACGCAATGAATCCTTGCGGCACGGAAATGTTGACTGCGGGGAAGCAAGCTCGGACTATCGGGGTGCAACGTGAGCCGTTGCACGCCTGCGGGCCACCTTCTCCTTGCAGGACACCCGACAACCGGTCAGCACGGCTTCGACGAGCGCATTCGAGCGTGCCTGCTGGCCGGCCAGAGCAGCAGATCGAGGTGCGCCATGAAGGTGGCAGTCGTCGTAGGCAATCCCAAGCCGCAGTCGAGGACAGCGCATATCGCGATGTCCCTCGTCGAACAGATTTTCGGGCCGGTCGACAGCGAACTGATCGAGCTGTCGAGCCATGCGGACAAGCTGTTCTCCTGGCCGTCCGACGAGATGGCGGCGCTCAACCAGCGGGTCGCCGAGAGCAACATCGCGGTGTTCGCGTCGCCGACCTACAAGGCGACCTATACCGGGCTGCTCAAGGCCTTCCTCGACCGCTACCCGGCCAACGGGCTGCGCGGCGTCGTCGCCCTGCCGGTGATGACCGGGGCCGATGCCAGCCATTCGCTCGCGCCGACGACCACCCTCATCCCGCTGTTGCTCGAGCTCGGCGCGGTCGTGCCGACCGCCGGGCTCTATTTCAACACGGCGCAGTACCAGAAGATCGCCCCGCTGATCGCCGAGCGTGTCAGCGAGGCCCGCGGGCATCTCGAAGCCCTGCGGCCGGTCCTCGATGCCGTCGGACCGATGCCTGCCCCGTCAAACTCCGGTGAGGAGCACAGCGCATGATCGTCTTCGATTCCCGCACCTTCAGGGAAGCTCTCGGCCACTATGCATCCGGGATCACGGTGATCGGAGCGATGGTGGACGGCGCGCCCGTCGGCTTCACCTGCCAGTCCTTCTTCAGCGTCTCGATGGACCCGCCGCTGGTCTCGTTCAGCGTGATGAAGACCTCCTCGCGCTGGCCGAAGGTGCGCTCCGCGGGGAAGTTCTCGATCAACGTCCTCTCGGCCACGCAGCGCGAGCTGGCCGACCAGTTCGGCCGCCATTCGCCGGAGAACTGGGCGGGCATCCCCTGGCGCGTCGACAGGCACGACAATCCGGGGATAGACGACGTGCTGCTGCGGCTGGATTGCAGCCTGACGGCCGAGCACGAGGCGGGCGACCACTGGGTCGTCATCGCCGCCGTCGAAGGGCTGGAGCACGCCGACGCGGCGACGCCGAAGCATCCGCTGCTCTACTATCGCGGGAAATATCACCGCCTCGAGGTGGACTAGCCCGTAATCGCCGGAGCGCTCAGTCGGTCGAAAGGCCCGCGCGTGCACAGCGGTTGGGCCAGCTCCTGTCGATGCCCGCCGGGCTCAGGATGACGGCGGCCGCCCTGTCGATCTCACCCGGCGTCAGATAGGACGGCGTGCCCATGGCCATCGCCTGCATCTGCAGCCGGGCGTTTTCGGCGCTGTAGATCGCCATCAGTACGACCTGCCTGACGTCGCGGCCGGCGAGGACCGCGCCGTGGCGGCGCATCAGGACCAGCGCATTCGCACCCAGCGCGCCGGCGAGATCGCGCCCCTTGTCCATGTCGTCGACCAGCATCGAGGTATCACCGAACCGGTCCTGCGAATCCCAGAGCGGCACCTCGTGGCCGATGACGCAGCCGAGATGGTAGACGGGGCGCAGGACGGTGTCCGAGCAGGCGAACGGCAGCAACGCGCCCGAATGATGATGGCAGACGGCCCCGACGTCGGGCCGCTGCTCGTAGATGGCGCCGTGGATGACCCGCTCGGAATAGCTGGGGCGGCGGCCGAGATCGGAGACCGGCTCGCCGGTCAGCCGATACTCGAATATGTCCTGCCGCGTCACCCGACCGGGGCTGATGGCCCAGGAGATGAAGAAGCGGCCGGGATCGACCGGGCTGCGAATGCTGACGTGGCCGAAATCGTCGACGATCTGCTCATGCGCCAGTATCCGGTTGGCCTTGACCAGCAGGTCGAGCGCCCGTTCGAGCTCCGCGGCTTGCGTCATGACTGTCCCTCCCCGAAATCGCCCGACACCGGCCGGTCAGGACGTGCGGCGCACGGTGGTGCCGGCATAGGGCACCGGCTTCACCCTGGCGCGGATCTCGATCTGCCGGTGGGCCTCCACCGCCGGCTTGCTCGTGCCGCCGCCGGGCTCGCCCCAGACCACCTTCACCTCGTCGTCCATGGCGACCTCCGGGCCGACGATGGCGAGGGACAGCATCCTGCGGAAGTTGAAGTCGTATCCGGTCATCATCGACAGACCGACCTGCCGGCCGCCGTGCAGGACGGTGTCGTAGCCGTGCCCGACATAGTCCGAGCGCGGCAGCTCGATCCATTTGCAGGGGAGCTGGCCGGTCTGGAAGTAGGACGAAAGGACCTTAACCACGTCGTCGCCGTTCCATTCGAGCGTCACCTTGCGGCGCTGCTTTGACGGATCCATCCGTTCCAAGGCTTCGCGCCCGACGAAGTCGTGGTCGAACTTGACGATGTGGCCGTAGCTCAGCTCGTAGGGCGTGACGTAGTAGTCCTCGATCCTGTCGGACACGAAGCTGCCGCCGATGGCGCAGTTGGCCTCGTAGCCGTCCGCCGGCAGCCATTCGCGATAGGGGCGCAGGGCCTCGCCGGTGTAGATCGCCGGGATCTCGGCCGAGATCCAGCCGGAGCCGAAGGTCGTCGACGAATACGCCTTGTTGCCGATCAGCGTGATGCCGAACTCCCGGCCGGCTTCGAGGATGGCCGAGCGGACCTCCTCCCACTCGTCATACGGTCCCCAGATCTCGAGCCCCGGCGCGCCGGCCATGCCGTGGCGCAGCGCGCGCACCGGCCGGCCGACGATCGTCAGCCGGCCCATATGGAAGAACTTCAGGTCCAGCGGCTTGCCGCCATTGAGCTTGGTGATCAGGTCGGCCGCCTTCGGCCCCTGGATCTGATAGCGATAGGTGCTGCGCCGAACGGCCTTGCCCATCGGGATGGCGGGCGAGCGCGCCTCGCGCGTGAACTCGACGTCGAACCCGTGGACCTTCGCGTTGAACCTCAGCCAGTTGGGCACCACGACGCGGCCGGCGCACATGACCTCTTCCTCCTCGAGGTGGAAGAGGATGCCGTCGCCGATCAGATAGCCGTCGGGCGAGCAGCAGACGATCTGCTTGGCCCTGTCGACCGGAAAGGAGTTGAAGCTGTTGGCCGCCGTGGCGTTGAGCAGCTTGAGGATGTCCCTGCCGCGCATCCACTCATAGGTCATGTGGTGGGTCTGGTCGAGCAGCCCGACCGCTTCCGACCACGACTTCTGCTCGTCGCGCCAGTTGGAGAACTCGGCCGGAACGACGGGGAACGCGCTGGGGCTGGTGGGGGCCGGCGTGTTGCGCAGCACCTCGACGAAATTCGGGTTCCTGTCCAGTTTGTCCTGCAGGCTCGGCAACATTCCCGTTCTCCATGCTCCGGAATCGGCTTTCGGGGCCGTATCACGGCCTGCGGAATCCGAGGCCAAAGCGCCTCCGCGCTCTTGCCAGCGTGCTGGCGCTCGTGAATCCATCAGACGAAATTATCGGACGAAAGTACGGCCTTCATCAAGCTTCACCCGGAGCGGTTTTTCCGCTGACAGTTGAAGGTCTCGCCGCACGCAGACGCTGGCAAAAGCGTGCCAGGCTGGTTTGAAACAGGGGCTCTTCATGGCCACCGAGGCATGGAAGCGGACGCTTTGGATTATCGTGCTGGTGCAGTTCACGATGAGCGCGTCGATCAACGTGACCGAGCCCGTGCTGCCGCTGTTCCTGCCCGAGGTCGGGGTGGCCGAGCCGGATGCCGTGAAGTTCTGGAGCGGCGTCCTGTCGTCGATGAACTTCCTGATGGCGGCGCTGGTGTCGCCCTTCTGGGGCATCGTCGCCGACCGCTACGGCCGCAAGCTCATGGTCATCCGCACGGGGATCGCGGTGGGTCTGTTCACGGCCCTGATGGGGCTGTCGCACGAGCTGTGGCAGCTCATCACGCTGCGCGCCCTGATGGGCACGTTCAGCGGGTTCTACGGCGCGGCGATCGCGCTCGTCGCCACGCAGGTCCCGGACCGGCGGCTGGGCTATGCCCTCGGCTGGCTGGCGACCGGCCAGATGACCGGCACGCTGGCGGGGCCGCTTCTGGGAGGCGTGATCGCCGACCTGTCCGACAGCTACCGCGTCGGATTCTTCGTCACCGCCCTGCTGGCGGCGGCCGCCGTCACCCTGATGTGGGTGTTCGTCAGGGAGGACTTCGTGCCGGCGCCGCGCGAGACGGCCGGATCGCGCGGGTCGGCCATCAGGGCGCTGTTGCGCACGCCGGGCCTGGCGGGCGTCGTGGTCGTGCTGATCCTCGCGCAGTTCGGGGTGCGCAGCATCCAGCCGCTCGTGTCGCTCTACGTGCAGGAGCTGGTGGGACCGGTTCCCCTGCTGGCGACCCTGAGCGGCATCGCCTTCTCGGTGACCGGGCTTGCCGATCTCCTCGTGTCGCCGCTGCTGGGCAAGCGCAGCGACACGCTCGGCTACAGGCGGGTTCTGCTGATCAGCCTGCTCGGAGGCGCGATCGCGTGCCTGCCGCAGGCCTTCGTCAGCGAGTACTGGCAGTTCGTGCTTCTGCGCTTCGCGCTGGGCATGTTCGTCGGCGGCATGCTGCCTGTGGCCAATGCGCTGCTGGGTCGGCTCGTGGCCTCCTCGCAGCGCGGGCTCGCCTATGGGCTGGGCGCGTCCGCCACCCAGCTCGGCAGCTTCCTGGGCCCGATCACCGGAGGCAGCGTCGCCGCGTTGGCGGGGATCCGCTGGGTGTTCGTGACGACGGCGGTGCTGTTCGCGCTGTCCTTCGTCTGGGCCTTCTTCGCCGTTCCCAAATCGCTTCCGACCGCCGCCTCGCCCGAGGACGGGAAACGCGGCTGAGGATGCCCGGGCTCAGACCGTCGCCAGGGAGCGGTATGAGGTCGGGTCCGGGCCGCGCAGCGAGGTCGCGGCCCCCGCGACATAGGCCCGGTTCGCCGCGCCTTCCCTGTCCTGCAGGGGCTGCCATCCGGTCGTCCCCTGTTTCTCCTCGATCTTCATCAGCAGTTGCAGCTCGCGCTTGATGATGGTCGCGCCGCGGCCCGGCCGCTGCAGCTCCGAGGACATGAAGTAGAGCTCGCGATGGACCGGCGGCGTTATCCGCTTGGCGATGAATTCGCCGGCCTCGACCTGGTCGCGCACCGCGGCGATCGGCATGATGCTCGCCGCCGCGCGCTGCGCGACGAGGGTGCGGATGAGGCTGTTGGAGTTCACGTTGTACGGGACGTTGAGCGTCAGCTTCTGGGCAGCGGCCTCCGCCTCGATCACGCTGCGCACCACGGCGGGGATGCTCGGCAGCGCCAGCCGGTGGCGGGTAACCTCGGCGAGCGTGATCTCGCCCCCGTTCTGCTTGCCGAACGCCGCGTTCTCGACGAAATAGAGGTGCTCCTCGAGAACCGGCTCCCAGCGGACGCCGTCGACATGGTGGGAGTTGAAGCCGAGCGCCAGCGTAATGTCGCGCGTGGCGACCTTCTCGATGAGCGCGTCCGACTTCTCCTCCACGACCGTGAGCCTGATCTCGGGATGCTTCTCGCTGATCCGGTAGAGCAGGGGTGCGGCGAGGATGCAGCTCACGGTCGACGTCATGCCGACGACGACGTTGCAGTCGCGCGCCTCGCGCGAGGTGGCCATCGCGTCCTTGGCAAGCTGTATCTTCTCGATGATCTCTTCCGCATAGGTCAGCAGCACCTTGCCGCTGGGCGTCAACTCGGTGCCGCGGGAATGCCGCTCGAAGAGGTCTCCGCCGAGCTCCTGCTCCAGATTCCTGATCTGGCTCCCCAGCGCGGACTGGGAGACATGCATGCGGTCGGCAGCCTTGCTGAAGCTTTCCGCCTTGGCGGCCGCGATGAAATATTGGAGCTGACGCACGTCCATTGCCAGGCATCTCCATTCCCGCGACCGCGGGGAGCAGCAAGCCGACGCCGGTCAGGCGGCGCGCGGATCGACTGTCGCAAAACCGAACGCAAGGTCAATTTTGACGCTCGCGTGACACCTTGGCAAGCAATATTTGTAAGCACACCATCTAAATGACACGAACGTGTCTCGCGAATGTCGCCGGCGGCCGGCGCCCGCCGGCCCCGTCGAGCGGGCCGCTGCGCTGACGCTTTTTCCTCCAAGTGCTGAAGGTGAAACGCTGCTTCCTCGGCCGGATGCGGCTTCCTATCCTCCCCGAACTCGGCCTCGGCGCTCATGGCGCGATCCAGCTTCGGCATGCGCGGGCGGAACGGGGCGGACGGAGATGACTGTGCCGAAGGAAGTCGCAGGCGGAAGTGGCGGCCGGATCGCCGGGAAGGTGGCGATCGTCACGGGCGCCGGGAACGGCATCGGCCAGGCGACGGCGATCCGCTTCGCCGCCGAGGGCGCGATGGTGGTCGGCGCCGACATCGACCGGGACCGCATCGATAAGACGGTCGCAACCATCACCGGGGCCGGCCACAAGGGCCTCGCCTTCGTCGGGGACATCACCGAGGAGGACGTCGCCGAGCGGCTCGTGGCCGCGGCGAACGAGGCCTTCGGCAAGGTCGACATCCTGGTCAACAATGTCGGCGTGACGCTGCCCGGCCGCATCTGGGAACTGAAGGCGGAGACGTGGGACTTCGTGTTGCGCACCAACCTGCGCTCGATGTTCCTGTGCACGCGCGCCGTCGTGCCGCAGATGATGGAGCGCCGCTCGGGGCGTATCATCAATCTCTCGTCGGGCGCGCGCAGGGGCACGCCCTGGCAGGCCTTCTACAGCGGGCACACGCCCTACGCGACCACCAAGGCGGGAGTCGAGGGCTTCACCCGCAACGTCTCGATGGAGCTGGCCGAGTTCAACATCACGGTGAACGCCGTGGCGCCGGGCCCGATCAAGACCGAATCCTCGGCCCATGCGCATGTGCGCTGGGCCGACCCGAACTTCCGGCACAGCCCGCTGAACCTCGTGCCGCTGGGGCGCGCGGGCACGGTCGAGGAGATTGCGAACGCCATCCTGTTCCTGGCCTCCGACGAGTCCAGCTACATGACTGGCGCCATGTTGGATGTGAGCGGCGGACGGTAGGCATCATGGACATTCAATTCGACTCGGGTCGCGATTTCGTGCGCAAGCCGCGGCTTGCCGACGGGACGATGCGGTTCGGCATCTTCTGGCCCTATCACCGGAGCCCGGTTCCCTCGGAGATGCTCCTGAAGCGCAATCCGAGCGTGCTGGACCTCGACGCGCATATCAGGCTGGCCAAGGCGGTCGAGGCCGCCGGCGTCGATTTCGGCCTCATCGCCGACGGCTATGCCCCGGGCTCCGACGCCGCCACCGAGGTCGAGTTCCAGGACCCGCGCGCCAACGCGATCCTCTGGCCGATCCCGATCTTCCTCAACACCAGGACGCTCGGCCTCGCCTCGACGATCCACACCAGCTACGTGCATCCCGTGCTCACCGCGCGGTTCGCCGGCTATCTCGACTATCTCAGCGGCGGCCGGTGGGGCTGGAACATCGTCAACGGCTTTCGCGACGCCGAGGCGCGCCTGTTCGGCTTCGACAAGCTCCCCGACCACGACGCCTCCTACGACATGGCGGACGAATACCTGTCGGTCGTCCAGCAGTTGTGGCAGGGCGAGCCGATCGACCACCAAGGCAAGAACTTCAAGGTCAACGGCAAGCTCGCGCGGCCGCAGCCAGGTAGCCAGCCGCTGCTCGTCAGCGCGTCGAGCTCGCCGCGCGGCCAGCAGTTCGCGGCGCGCTACTGCGACTATCTCTTCACCGTGGTGCTCGGCGAGGAGGTCTGGCCGCAGCTCAGGGCGAACCTGCGGAAATATGCGGAGGAGGCCGGCCGCGCCGCGCCGCCCGAGGTGCTGGTGATGGGCGACTTCCTCGTCCGTGACCGCGCGGGCGAGGCCGCCGACTTGTACGACACGATCATGTCGACGCGGCACGCCGAGGCGCAGAAGATCTGGTCGAACACCAAGCAGCCCCTCCACAAGGGCAAGGTCAAGGAAGCCGAGCCGCTGCGGCTCGTCGGCACGACCAGGGAGGTCGCCGACACGATCCTGTCACTGCGCGACCGCATCGGGCTGAGCGGCCTGCTGCTCAGGATGCCGCTGTGGAACGCTTCTGAAGGCGAGCGGATCGGGCCGGTGCTCGACATCCTCGAGAAGGAGGGCGTCTGGAAGCGCCCGGCCGACCGCGGCCACTCCTGGTGAGGGCGGGCAGGCCGTCCAGATCGCACGAAGCCGAATGAAAAAGGGGCGCCGCGGCGCCCCTTTTTCGTGCCCGGTGGCCGGGCATCCGGTCAGGCCGGGTTAGAGCTGCCGCAGCTTCGGGTTGAGCGCGTCGTTGATGCCTTCGCCGACGAGGTTGAGCGCCAGCACCGTGACGAGGATGGCGACGCCGGGCATGGCGCTGATATACCAGTACTGCCGCAGCACCTCGCGGCCGTTGCCCATGATCGTGCCCCAGCTCATCACGTTGGGGTCGCCGAGCCCGAGGAACGACAGGCCGGCCTCCAGCAGGATCGCCTGCGCCATCAGGAGCGAGGCGGCGATGATGACCGGCGGCAGCGCGTTCGGCAGGATGTGGACGAACAGCAGCCGCGTGTCGCTCATGCCGATGGCGATGCCGGCCTGGACGAACTCGCGCTCGCGCAGCGAGAGGGTCTCGGCCCGCACGATGCGGGCAATCGTCGGCCACGTCACGGCGCCCAGCGCGATGATGACGGTGCCGACGGACGGCTTCAGCATGGCGACGAGGATCACCACCAGCACGAAGGACGGAATGGTCTGGAAGATCTCGGTGACGCGCATCAGCACGTTGTCCACGCGGCGGCCGTAGAACCCGGCGAGCAGGCCGACCACGAGGCCGAGCAGGACCGCCATCGCCGTCGCCAGACTGCCGATCAGGAGCGAGGCGCGGGCGCCGTCGAACATCCCCGCCAGGATGTCGCGCCCGAGCATGTCGGTGCCGAGCGGCAGCCCCGCCTTCTCGAACGGCCAGTAGAACGGCCGCGAGACGATGTCCCACGGGCCGGTCCCGTAGATGGCCGGGGCGAAGACGGCGATCAGGGCGATGACGGCGAGGACGACCGCGCCGACCGTCGCGGGCAGGTTTCGCGAAAAGCGGAAAAGGGCGCCGGAGCTGCCGTTCATGCCTAGCCTTTCGAGATGCGCGGGTCGAGCCAGCCATAGGCGAGGTCGACGACCATGTTGGTCACGATGACGACCACGGAGCTCGCCAGCAGGATGCCCATGAGCAGGTTCACGTCGCGCCCGGCGATGCTGTCATAGGCGAGCCGGCCGATGCCGGGCCAGCCGAAGATGGTCTCGATCAGGATCGAGCCGCCGAGCAGCGTCGAGACCTGCAGGCCGAGCAGCGTCACCATCGGCAGCAGCGCGTTCGGCAGCACGTGACCGTAGGCGACGCGGGAATCGTTCAGGCCCTTGGCGCGCGCGGTGGTGACGAAGTCGAGCGTCGAGACCTCCAGCATGGAGGCGCGCATCATGCGGGTGTAGAGCGCGATGTAGAAAAGCGCCATCGCCGTCACCGGCATGATCATGTGCTGCACGACGTCGATGACGTAGTCCATGCCGCGGTAGCCCGAGGCGATGGTCTCCATGCCGTTGGTCGGCAGCCAGCGCAGGTTGACGGAGAAGATGACGATCATCATCAGCCCGACCCAGAAGACGGGCATGGCGTAGACGAGCACCGCCGCCACCGAGACGACGCTGTCGGCCCAGGTGCCGACGCGGCGCGAGGCGAAGACGCCCATGCCGACGCCGATGCAGAACGACAGGATCGCCGCCGGCACCATGAGGATCAGCGTCGCCGGGAGCCGGCCCAGGATCAGCTTCGAGACGGGCTCGGAGAAGCGGAACGAATAGCCGAGGTCCAGCCGGGCGGTGTTCCAGATGTAGATCGCGTATTGCTCCGGCAGCGACTTGTCGAGGCCGAACCGCTGCCGGAGCATCTGCATGTATTCGGGCGTGGCCGATCCGCTCTCGCCGGCGAGAACATCCGCCGCATCGCCGGGGACAAGATGGACCAGCGCGAAGTTGGCCGTGGCGATGATGAAGACGACCAGCACGGCCTGGAGGAGCCGGGTGACGGTGCGTCGTGCGAGAGCGGAATACCGGGTCACGTGTCCAGACCGTCAGCGCTCGATCCACACGTCCGAGAAGCTTCCGAACGGGCCGTCGTAAGTCACGGAGTGGTCGTGCACCTTGGTGCTGTAGATGGTCACCGGGTCGAGCTCGAAATTGACCAGGACCGGCAGGTCCTCCATGACGATCTTCTGGATCTCGTGGAACTCCTCGACCTGCTTGGCCGGGTCGGATTCGATCTGCGCGGCCTCGATGAGCTCGTCCACGCGCGGGTTGGCATAGCCGGTCGAGTTTGAGAACGGCACGCCCTTCTGGATGTTCTTGCCCCACCACTGGCTGAGGATCGGATAAGTGTAGATGCCGTTGTAGGCGGTGTAGAAGTCGTAGTCGTAGTCCGTGTAGATCCGCTTCAGGAACGTCGCGAGATCCTGGGTCCGCAGCGTGAGCTCGCCGCCGATCTTGGCGAACTGCTGCTTCAGGAGCTCACCGAGGCGGACATATTCGGCGCCCAGCGGGCTGTTCACGTCATAGGTCAGCCGCATGCGGATGCCGTCCTTGTCCGGCGTGTAGCCGGCCTCGTCGAGCAGCGCCTTGGCCTTCTCCGGATCGTACGGATATTGCGGCACGTCGGCGGTATAGAACTTGGTGTTGTAGCTGGCGATCGGGCCGGTCGCGAGCTTGCCGTAGCCGTACCAGATGTCGTCCAGCATGGCCTGGCGGTCGGTCGCATAGGCGAAGGCGTGGCGGACCCGGATGTCGCTGAACGGCTTGCGGGCCGTGTTGAAGTAAGTCGTCGACACGTTGGCGAAGTATTCGTAGCCCTCGGTCGTCACCTTGATGTCGGGCAGCGAGGCGAGGCGCTTGACGTCGCTCAGCGGGATCGGCGACTGCGCGCCGAGCTGGGCCTCGCCGGTCTCGAGCGCGGCCGAGCGGGCGGCGGCGTCGGGAATGTAGCGGACCACCAGCCGGTCCGGATAAGGCTTGCCCGTGTCCCAGTAGCTCTCGTTGCGGTCGAGCACGACATGGCTGCCGCGCTGCCATTCGTTGAACTTCCACGGGCCGGTGCCGATCGGCGCGTTGATGTGCGGGTTCTTCGCGATGTCGGAGCCATCGTCGAAGATGTGCTTCGGCATCACCTGCGCCTGGAAGCTGTTGAGCGAGTACATCAGCGCCGGCGACGGCTTGGACAGGTGCAGCACCACCGTCAGCTTGTCCGGCGTGTCGACCTGCTGGACATTGGCGAAGATCAGCCGGCCGCGGGAATGCAGGACCTTCCAGACCTTCTCCAGCGAGAACTTGACGTCGTCGGCAGTGAAGTCCTGGCCGTCATGCCATTTGACGCCGTCGCGCAGGTGGAAGGTGATGGTCAGCCCGTCCTTGGCGACGTCCCAGCTCGTGGCCAGGACCGGCATGGGGTCGCCCTTGCGGTCGTATTTGAGCAGGCCCTCGTAGATCTTCGTCGAGACATAGGCCGCAACGAAGCCGGAATTGACGCCCGAGGACAGCACCGCCGGCTCGGGAAAATGGATCGTGGTCAGGACGCCGCCGCGCTGCGGCTCCTGCGCGAAGGCGGTGCCTGCCAGCGCCGTCGCCATGACGACGCCGAGCAACGATGCCCGAAGATGCAAGTTGATACCCATCTGTGATCTCCCTCTTTCTTCCAACACGGCGCTAGTTGGTCTTGTTGAAGTAGCCGTCGTAGATGGCACGCAGCCAAAGCGCTCCGAACGCTTCGACGTGGTCCGCCGAGATGGAGTGGTGATAGCCCTCCAGATACGCCTGGCTGTACTTGCGGCAGTACGGGCTCATCACGCCCTCGGCGATGCGGGACGATTTCGGCGGAAGGACCTCGTCCTTGGTCCCGTACAGCTCGAACACGGCCACCGAGCCCAGCCTGTCGCCCGGGAACATCAGCGACAGGTTCTCCGTGAGCAGGTGGACGAGCCCCTTCTCGCGGTCCTCCGCCGGCATGAAGTCGTCGTTCCAAAGCCGCAGCAGCGCTTCCGTCTGCGCGGCGATGTTGAAGTGCATGAACGTGTCTTCGTGGTTCTTGAAGCGCGGCGCCTTGGAGGCTTCCTCCCACATCGCCAGCCGCTCGGCCTCGGGGACCTCGGTGTTGAAGTAGGTGAAGTCGGGCAGCCCGCGCTGCCGCACGCGGAACATCGACTGCTCGTAGACGCTGCGGTAGTTGCCGGCGGCGCTCCTGAACGCATACTGGCTGACCGGCAGGCTGGCCGTGCCGTAGCCGAGGATGCCGTCCGGCGGCGTGCGGTTCGCCAGCGCCCAGAGATAGGTGCCGCCGGTCGAGAAGCCGTAGTAGAGCAGCAGCGTGCCCTTGTCGGTCGGGTCGACGAGCGAGGCCATCGCCGTCTCGAAGCCGCGCATCGAGGTCACCGGCGTCAGCGCCGCCAGGTGCTTCTGGAACTCCGAGCCCGGCTTGGCGACGCGGCACTGCTCGCTGCCGGTGTGGCTCGAGATCGCCTCGTAGTCGGTGACGACGAACTGGTCGCTGCCCCAGAAGCCCTTCTGCCCGCGATGGAAGATGGGCATGCGCGTCTCGAGGGGGACGTTGTCCCAGGAGCCGAGCTCGTCGTCGCTGAAGAAGTTCCAGCGTCCGAGGCGGCAGAGCGTCATGAAGGTGATGCCGCGGCGCGCCAGATAAGGGCCGACGCCTTCGCGCCCCTTGTTGTCCTTGAGGAAGCCGCGCCCGTTGTCGCTGCCGCCCTCGGACCCGATGACCACGACCTTGCGGCCGTCGACGATGAGAGGCGTCTCCGGCTCGAACAGGATCGCGGCCTGCGTGAAGGGCTTGCCGTAGGCCTCGAAGTCGAAAAACCGGGTGCTGACCTTGTAGTCGCAGAGCTTGCGCCCCCGTGCCCACTCCATCAGCGGCGCGAGCTGCTCCGGCGTGAGCACGGCACCGTCGAGCGTCTCGGTATCGACGGACGCGGGATGGGTTTGAAGCGTCATCTACAGCACCCTCAGATCGTACATCCGGGAAACGCTAGCATGCGGTTTCCGGGGCGGGCTGACGGTTTTCCTGCTAGCGGCGGACGCCAAAACAAACTTCAGGGTCCCGGCGCCAATTCCTAGCGTGGCGGCGAATGGAGACCTGAATGCTCGACACAGTTGATATCGGCATGCCGCGGCCTGCCGTGCGATTCCCCAACAATGCCCGCGTCTGCTTCACCGTGGGCGTCGCCTTCGAGGGCTTCCTCAAGGCCTGCCAGTACCGCCACCGCACCACGCCGCTGGACAAGCCGGACCTGTTCTCGCTGTCCTATGCCGAGTACGGGCTGAAGGTCGGCGTCTGGCGCCTGCTCGACATCTTTACGGAATACAACGTGCGCGCTTCCTTCAGCGTCTCCGGGCTCGCCGCGCACCGCTATCCGAAGACGCTGAAGGCGATCAGCGACCGCGGCCACGAGATCGTCGGCCATGCCTGGTCGAACGACGGCTCGGCCAACGCCACCGAGGACATCGACGTCGAGCGCGCCGAGGTGAACCGGACGCTCGACGCCATCGTCATGGCCACGGGGCTGCGTCCGATCGGCTGGGTGAGCCCGGGCAGCACCGGCTCGGAGGCGCGCAGCAAGATCCTCATCGAGGAATCGGGCATCCTGTGGACCGGCGACGACGCATCCGAGGACCTGCCCTACGTCGTCAAGCTCTACGGCCGCAACCACGCGATCCTGCCGCGCACGAACTTCGGCAGCAACGACCTCATCGTCTACCTGCTGGCCAAGAACACGCCCGTCGACTTCTTCGATTCCTTCAAGGCGCAGTTCGACGAGCTCTACCGCGAAGGATCGCAGGGCGCGCCGAAGTGGATGGACCTGGTGATCCACGCCCATGTCTCCGGCCGGCCGATGCTGGCGCCGGCGATCCGCCAGTGCATCGAGTACGCGATGGGCCACGAAGGCGTCTGGCAGGCGACCAAGGGCGACCTGGCGTGCTGGTTCCTCGAGAACGAAGAGCGGTCCTAGTGAATGCGACCGTGAGCGACCCACCGACGCGCATGGACCCCGCCGCCGCGGGGCGTGACATCGCCGGGCCGGTCCTTGCGGTTTCCGGCCTCGCGACGTGGTTCCACACGGGCGGCGGCTGGCGCCAGGTCCTCCGCGACGTCAGCTTCCACATCGACGCGCAGGAGACGCTCGCCATCGTCGGGGAATCCGGCTCGGGCAAGAGCGTCACCGCGCTGTCGATCATGCGCCTGCTCTCCCGCCGCACCGGCCGCGTCGAGGGGCGGATCGCGCTGGAGGGGCGCGACCTGCTGTCGCTTCCCGAGAAGGCGATGGAGAAGATCAGGGGCAACGACATCGCCATGATCTTCCAGGAGCCGATGACCAGCCTCAATCCGGTGCTGACCATCGGCAAGCAGATCGCGGAGCTGCTCGTTCTGCACCAGGGCCTCAGCCGCGCCGCCGCCGAGGCCAAGGTGCTGGAGCTGCTGGACAGGGTGCGCATCCCGGAGGCCAGGTCCCGCATCCACGACTACCCGCACCAGTTCTCGGGCGGCATGCGCCAGCGCGTGATGATCGCGATGGCGCTTGCCTGCCGGCCGAAGCTGCTGATCGCCGACGAGCCGACCACGGCGCTGGACGTCACCATCCAGGCGCAGATCCTCGCCCTCATCAAGCAGTTGCAGGACGAGGAGCACATGTCCGTGCTCTTCATCACCCACGACATGGGCGTCGTCGCCGAGATCGCCGACCGGGTCGTCGTCATGTACCAGGGCGAGGCCGTCGAGACGGGAAGCACCGGGGACATCTTCGCGCGGCCCGAGCATCCCTATACGCGCAGGCTGCTCGCGGCGGTGCCGCAGGTCGGCGCCATGGACGGGCGCGACCTGCCGCTGCGGTTCCCGACCGTCGACCTCAAGACCGGCCTGACCCGCGCGCCGAAGGAGACGAAGGACACGGTGATGCGCGGCGGCGAGCCGCTGCTGCGGGTGCAGGACCTCACCGTCAGGTTCGACGTGCGCTCGAAGGCCGGCCGGGCCGGCCGCGTCCATGCGGTCGAGAACGTCTCCTTCGACCTGCAGGCGGGCGAGACGCTGGCGCTGGTCGGCGAATCCGGCTGCGGCAAGTCGACGACGGGGCGCGCCGTGCTGCGGCTCAACGAGCCCACCTCCGGCTCGGTGAAGCTGCAGGGCAGGGACATCGTCGGGCTCGACCGTCGCGCCATGCGGCCGCTGCGCCGGCGCATGCAGATGATCTTCCAGGATCCCTTCGCTAGCCTCGATCCGCGGATGAAGGTCGGCATGACGATCGGCGAGCCGCTGGTCGTGCACGGCATCATCGGCCGCTCGGAGATCCGCGAGCGTGTCGCGACGCTGCTGGAGCAGGTCGGGCTGGAGCCGGACATGGCCTCGCGCTACCCGCACGAGTTCTCGGGCGGCCAGAGGCAGCGCCTGTGCATCGCGCGCGCGCTGGCGCTGGAGCCGGGCCTGATCGTGGCCGACGAGGCGGTGTCGGCCCTCGACGTCTCGGTCAAGGCGCAGGTGCTCAACCTGATGCTCGACCTGCAGGAGCGGATGAACCTGGCCTACCTGTTCATCTCGCACGACATGGCGGTCGTCGAGCGGGTCAGCCATCGCGTCGCGGTGATGTATCTGGGCGAGATCGTCGAGATCGGCCCGCGCGCGCGGATCTTCAGCGAGCCGCAGCATCCCTACACCAAGCGGCTGCTGAGCGCGGTGACGATTCCCGATCCGACGCGCCGCCGCCGCCGTCCGTTGATGACCGAAGAGATCAAGAGCCCGATCAGGCCGCTCGATTACGTGCCGCCGCTGCGCGAATACCGCGAGGTGTCGCCGGGGCATCTGGTGCAGGCCTGGGGCGAGGAGTGGGAAGACATCCCGCAGGCCCGTCGGGCCGGCTAGCCGCTCTCCGAGAAGCAGGTCCCAGGTGCGGCCGAGGCCGCCGGGACCGGAGGAAGGTGTCGAATGGGTCGAATGCTGGTGTGGGGCGCTGGCGCCATCGGCGGCACGGTCGCCGCCTTCCTGGCTCGCGCCGGGCACGACATCACCGTCGTCGACGCCTCGCCGGCCCATGTCGCCGCGGTGCGGGAGAAGGGGCTGCGGATCGTCGGGCCGGTGGCCGAGTTCACACAGCCGCTCGACATCGTCACGCCGGCGGAGCTCGAAGGGCGCTGGGGCGCCGTCGCGCTGGCGGTGAAGGCGCAGTTCACGGGCGAGGCCTGCGACCAGCTCCTGCCCGATCTCGAGGCCGACGGATATGTCGTGTCGCTGCAGAACGGCCTGTGCGAGAGCCTGATCGCCGAGAAGGCCGGGCCGGCGCGCACGATCGGCGCGCTCATCGGCTTCGCCGGCGACATGCTCGGCCCCGGCGAGGTGCGCTTCGGCATGCGCGACAAGTTCGCCATCGGCGAGCTCGACGGTACGGTGACACGACGCATCCGCGAGCTTGCCGGCATCTTTGCCGATTTCGAGCCGCAGGTGGAGATCTCGACCGACATCGCCGGCGGCCTGTGGGGCAAGCTGGGCTTCATGGCGCTGCTCTATGGCGGGACGCTGGGCACCTCGCCGCAGGCGAGACCGCGCTGGCGCAGGGCATCAACCCCGCGCCGATCCACGGGATGGACATGCTGGCCTTCCGGGTCGGTGCGCCGGCGGCCGGGGCGCGGGCCGGCATGGCCGCCATCGTCGATTTCGTCCGCGGCAGCCCGAAGACCCATTCGGGCATGTGGCGCGACATCGCGATCCACAGGAAGAAGACCGAGGCCGAGGCGCAGATTCCGCCCGTCCTCGCGCTCGCGGCGAAGCACGGCGTGGCCGCGCCGGCCCTCGGCGCCTTCTACGAGTTCTACCGGCAGGTCGAGGACCGCGCCGTCGCGCAGGACGACCGGCTGGCGTTCCGCCTGCTGCCGGCCGCGATGCAATCCCCCGTCAATCGCGCCGGCGGGGCCGCGGG
>ERZ778021.1352-NODE-1352-length-29630-cov-6.118309_pt1 | contig 29630 bp, 25 predicted proteins | sample MGYA00375751_ERZ778021 | MGnify/ENA primary metagenome ERZ778021 (study PRJEB29350, sample SAMN05389814) | bioreactor metagenome | isolation source: Thiocyanate stock bioreactor | place: South Africa: University of Cape Town | collected 2013-08-29 ... | reverse complement strand
GGATGCCGTCCTGCCAGCCCTGGATCAGGCCGCGCAGCGGGAACTGGATCGACTCACCGCGGCCCCACGAGGAGTCGAACTCCTCGCCGGAGTCGTACTCGACGCCGGCGTAGTGCACGGTGACGTTGTCGCCGGGCTTCGCCTCGTCCCCGTCGCCGACGATGAGGTCGCGGATGACGAGATCGGCGGGAGCAGGTCCCGTGGGGGCGTCGAACTCGGGCTTGGTGCGCTCTTCGGTCATACGTCCATCCACGCATGCGCGAATGAGTCAGGCCCCCTCTTGACCCCCTCCGCGCACGCGGAACACAATGAACCCAGGCCAACTCAGCGCCCGGGAGACACGCAGGCATCGCCGCGGCACCGGGCGCTGAGTCTGTGTCGGGGCAGGCGTCCGGCGACCGAAATCACCAAAACCTGCGGAGTTCATCGCGCCGCACTACCCTGGAGGGATGCGTTTCGCCCACGTCGTGCTGCCCGAGACGGACGATCCGCAGCTGGTCGTCGTCGTCGCCCCCGGACACGTCGCCCCCGTGGCGTCGCTTTTCGATGCGGCCCCGCGCACGCTGCAGGCCCTGATCGAGGGGGGCGACGAACTCCTTTCTCGTGTGCGAGACGCCGCCCGAGATGTCGACGGCATCCCCCTGGACGGCCTGACCTTCGGCCCCGCGGTGAACGAGCCGCCCATCGTCCTCGCCGTCGGCTTGAACTACGCAGCGCACTCCAGCGAGCTGGGCCTGAAGGCCGACACCGCGCCGACGGTCTTCGTGCTCTGGCCGAACTCGCTGTCCGGACATGAAGCCACCACGTCGTGGCCTCGGACGCTCAGCGAATCGGTGGACTACGAGTCCGAGCTCGGCGTCGTCATCAGCACGCCCGCGAAGGATGTCACCGCCGACAACGCCCTCGAACATGTCTGGGGCTATACGGTCGTCAACGACATCACCGCGCGCGACATCCAGTTCTCGGAGGCGCAGTGGTCACGGTGCAAGTCCTTCGACGGCTTCACGCCCAACGGGCCCTTCGTCGTGACGGCGGATGAGATCGCCGACCCGCAGGACCTGCACATCTGGGCCGTCGTGGACGGGCAGACGGTGCAGGACGCCTCCACCGGGCAGATGATCCGGTCGGTGGCGACGCTGATCGCACACCTGTCGCAGTCGGCGACGCTGCTGCCCGGCACCCTGATCTCCACCGGCAGCCCGGGAGGAGCGGGATATTCTCGCGACCCGCAGATCTTCCTGCGTGACCGCTCCGTCGTGACCGTGGGCATCGACGGCATCGGGGAACTCACCACCCACTGCCGCATCCTGGACTGAACGCACGACGCCCCGGTGATCCGCGTCGGCGGACACCGGGGCGTCGTCTGAGGGCGACTCAGCCTCCGTTGCAGGTGATCATCTGGCCGTTGAGCTCGTAGACGCCGCTCGGGTTGTTGGCGCAGAACTGGATCAGGTCGCCGGCTGCGTTGGCGAACACGACCGCGACGACGATGCCGATGATGATGCCGATCACGATCAGCACCGAGCTGACGATGATGGCGGCGACCGCCATGCCGTTCTTGACGCCCGCCTTCTTGGACTGCACCAGGGCGACGATGCCGAGGATGAGGCCGATCGGCTGCAGCCCCACCGGGACGATGGCCAGAACGAGCGCGACGATGCCGAGCGTGCGTCCGGGAACAGTGCCGGTGGCGGCAGGGCCGCCATTGTAGGCGGGAGCTGCGGGGTAGCCGGGCTGCTGATACGCCGGGGGTGCGACCGGCGGTGCGGCCGGCGGCGGAGTCTGCGGATTCACAGGGGGCTGGGTGGGGTCGGTCATGCGTCTCTCCTCGGTCGGCCGGTGCGGCGCGTTGCTGACAGCGACGCTATCGGCCCGCACGCTTCTCGCGCAAAGGGTTGCGCCCCTCAACTCTCGACGAGATTCTCGGCAGGCTGCACGACGGGAATGGCCTGCGTGATCGATTCGAGGCCCGACAGACGCGCCGGGGAGAGCTGCTTGTCGACCTCATCACGGGTCATGAGCCCCGCTTCGACGACGAGGTCGCCGACGTTGCGGTGGGTCAGCAGCGCGGTCTTGGCGAGAGCCGCCGACGCCGCATAGCCGATGAACGGAGTGAGGGCCGTGACGACTCCGACCGAGGAGCCGACCATGGCGCCGAGACGCTCGCGGTTCGCGGTGATGCCGTCGACGCAGTTGATGCGGAAGGTGCGCATGGCGCGTCGCATCCATGTGATCGACTGGAAGATCGAGTGGGCGATGATCGGCTCGAAGGCGTTCAGCTGCAGCTGCCCCCCTTCGACGGCCATCGTGACGGTGAGGTCGGCACCGGCGACGGAGAACGCGACCTGATTGACGACCTCGGGGATGACCGGATTCACCTTGCCGGGCATGATGCTGGATCCGGCTTGACGGGCCGGAAGGTTGATCTCGCCGAGGCCCGCCTGCGGTCCGCTCGAGAGGAGCCGCAGGTCGTTGGCGATCTTCGAGAGCTTGATCGCGTTGTGCTTGAGGGTCGAGGAGAACGACATGAACGAGCCGGTGTCGCTCGTCGCTTCGACCAGGTCGTCTGCGGTGGCAAGGTCCAAGCCCGTGATCTCGCGGAGGTGTCGCAGGACGGCGGGCGCATAACCGGGGTGGGTCGTGATGCCGGTGCCGATCGCCGTGGCGCCCATGTTGATCTCGAACAGCAGGTACGCGTTCTCGGTGAGGCGCTGGTGGTCGTAGCCGAGGGTCGTCGCGAAACCGTGGAACTCCTGGCCGAGGGTCATCGGCACGGCATCCTGCAGCTGGGTGCGACCGATCTTGAGGATGTCGTGGAACTCGACCGCCTTCGAAAGGAACGATTGGCGCAGGAGGTCCAGCTCCTCCAGAAGGGTCTTCAGATCGAGACTGAGCCCCACCTTCACCGCGGTCGGGTAGACGTCGTTGGTCGACTGCGAGCGGTTGGTGTGATCGATCGGCGAGAGGTACGCGTAGTCACCCTTGGGACGACCCGCGAGCTCGAGCGCGATGTTGGTGATCACCTCGTTCGCGTTCATGTTGGTGGAGGTGCCGGCGCCGCCCTGCACGACGCCGACGACGAACTGGTCGTGGAAATCCCCGTCGATGACGCGCTGGGCAGCGCGGTCGATGAGGTCGGTGCGTTCGGCGTCGAGCACCCCGATCTCGAGGTTCGCGCGGGCGGATGCCTGCTTGACCATCGCGAGCGCGGTCACGAGGTCCTTGTAGACGGAGATGGGCCGCATGGAGATCGGGAAGTTCTCCAGGGCCCGGGCGGTGTGGATGCCCCAGTATGCATCGGCGGGGATCTCCATCGATCCCAGGGAGTCGGTCTCGGTGCGCGTCGTTGCGGCAGGTGCCATGAGTGCAGTCCTTTTGGGTCGTCGCCTCGGGTGGTCGGGGTCGAGCCTACCCGCGGCGTCGATACGTTCCGGGTGTACACGGCGTACACCCGGACAGACGGGTGCCCTCCGCCGCGGCCGAGGCCGCGACGAAGGGCACCTCGACGGTCAGCGGTTGACGGTCGACATGTCGGCGTAGCGGTCGCCGACCGGAGAGCCGACGGCGGCCAGCGCGGCCAGCTGGTCCTGCGTCAGCACCAGGTCGACCGCTGCGATGTTCTCCTCGACGCGGGTGAGCTTTCGCGTGCCAGGGATCGGCGCGATGTGCTCCCCCTGGGCCAGCAGCCACGCCAGCGCCACCTGAGCGGGGGTGGCGCCGGCATCCGCGGCGACCTTCTCGACGGCGTCGACGATCGCGAGGTTGGCCTGGAACGCGCCGTCGGCGAAACGCGGGTTGCTCTTGCGGAAGTCATCCTCGTCGAGCGCGTCCAGCGAGCGGATCGCGCCGGTGAGGAACCCCCGCCCGAGGGGAGAGTACGGAACGAACCCGATGCCGAGCTCGGCGAGCGCCGGCAGCAGCTCCGCCTCGGGGTCGCGCGTCCACAGTGAGTACTCGGTCTGAATCGCGGTCACGGGATGGACCGCGTGCGCGCGACGGATCGTCGCGACCGAGGCCTCCGAGAGGCCGTAGCCGCGGATCTTGCCTTCGGCGACGAGCTCGGCCAGCGCGCCGACCGTGTCCTCGATGGGCGTCGCAGGGTCCATCCGGTGCTGGTAGTAGATGTCGATGCGATCGGTGCGCAGCCGACGCAGCGACCCCTCGACGGCCAGCCGCGCGTTGGCCGGTGTGCCGTCCAGCCCGCGCTCGCCGGTCGTCGTGTGGCGGATCGTGCCGAACTTCGTCGCGATGACGGCGTCGTCCCGGCGGCCCGCCTCGGCCAGCGTCTTGCCGAGGAGTTCCTCGTTCGTGTACGGCCCGTACATCTCCGCAGTGTCGAGGAAGGTGACGCCGCGGTCGAGGGCGCCGAGGATCGTGCGCGCCCCGTCGGCGTCGTCCTGGCCCGCGCCGGTGTAGAAGGCGCTGATGCCCATCAGTCCGAGGCCGATGCGGCTGACCTCGATGGGCGTGGAGGTTCCCAGAGTGGTGGTCTTCATGAGAGTGAGATCTCCTTGTCGTAGATGTCGATCTTGTGGTCGATGGCCCGCAGGCTCGCGGTGATCTCGTCGAGCTGTGCGCGCACACGTTCGCGATGGGCGACGAGCAGCTCCCGGCGCTCGGGCACGGTGGACTCCCCCACGCGCACCAGCTCGGTGTAGCGGCGGATGCCGGCGATCGGCATGCCCGTGAGGCGCAGCCGCGTCAGGAACCGCACCCAGGAGATGTCGGCATCCGAGTAGCGGCGGTGCGAGGAGGAGTCGCGGTCGATCGGCGTCAGCATGAGCCCCTCGCGCTCGTAGTAGCGCAGGGTGTGCGTCGAGACGTCGGTGGCGGCGGCGGCCTCGGCGATCGAGACGCCCTCGCGCGCGGGGACGGGGAGCAGGGTCATGTGCCCACGGTAGAACTTCGAGCGCACTCGAAGTCAAGCCGCATGAGCGCATCTGCCGCGCCCGGGACACCTCGCGATCTCAGCGCTTTCGGGAGAAGGCCTCGAGCCGCTCCTCCGGGTCGAGTGCGGCCATCGCCCGTGTCCATTCCTCGCTGAAGACCTCGGCCGTCTCGGCCTCACCGACCGGGACGACGCTGTGCGTGATGGTGTCGTCGTAGACGTGCACGAGATGGAAGGACTGTCCGCCGTCCATGCCGTTGACCTCCTGGGGCGGACGCTGGAGGTTCATCGTGTAACAGGTCGCCGATGCGACGCTGACCGGGATGCCGGCGAAGGTGCCCGCCGTGGCGTAGTGGAGGTGTCCGGCGAGGATGGCGCGGACGTCGCTGCCGGCGAGCGCCGCCGCGAACTCGCTCTGATGACGGAGTTCGAGGATATCGAAGAACGGGATGTGGCTCGGCAGCGGCGGATGATGCAGAGCCAGCACGGTGCCCAGCGGCGCCGGTTCGGCGAGGATGCCGCGGAGCCAGTCCAGCTGTGCGGCATCCAGGTCACCGTGATGCCACCCCGGCACGGAGGAATCGAGAGCGATCAGGCGCAACCCGCCGAGATCCCACACACCGGTGACGGGTTCGAGGCTCGGCGGCTCATCGAGCAACCCCTCCCGGAGCGCCGGACGCTCATCGTGATTGCCCGCGACCCACACGATCGGTGCACCCAGACGCGCGGCGACCGGCTCGACCTGCGCACGCAGGGCGGCATAGGCCTCCGGCTCACCCAGGTCGGTCAGGTCTCCCGTGAAGACGATGGCGTCCGGTCGGACACCCGTACGCTCGAGGGCCGCCAGCGTCGCGGTGAGGTTCGCGGCGGTGTCGTAGCGGCCGCCGAGGGGCCGGTTTCCGGCCAACAGATGCGTGTCGCTGAGATGGACGATCACGCGCTGGGCGGGCGGATGGATGCCGAACGAGAACGAGGCGGGGGCCATGAAGTCAGCCTAGGCGCCGCCGCCGACGCGGCACAGGCAGCGCACACGGGCGTTGCGGGTGCAGCGCGGGACGATCAGCGCAGGACGATCAGCGAGAGCCCAGCGAGCACCGCGAGACCACACAGCGCGAACGACAGGTACGCGCCGATCCGCGCGAGACGCTTCTGCCCGTCGGCCAGGGGGCTCTTCTTCGCCGCCTTCGCCGCGGCTTTGGCCGCGCGGCGCGCCTCCTTCTCGCTGATCACGGTGATCGCGTCGGTGAACTCGACGGGAGCGACGATGGGCGCCCGCCCTCCGCGCACCAGCAGCCGAAGACCGACCGCGTAGAAGCCGACGACGAGCAGCGCACCGATCAACGCGGCGGCGAAGACTTGGACGAAGGCGAACCAGTCGATGCTGATACCCATCAGCGCTCCCCCGTCTTCTCAGCACCGGACTTCTCGGCAGTGGATCTGTCCGTCGGCTTCTCGGGCGAAGGCTTCGCGGTGGCCGAGTTCTTTCCACGGGGTGCCGTGTTCTTCGCCCGCTCCTTCGCCCGGTCCGCCTTCTGCTGCGCGCGCTCGGCGCGCAGGAGCGCCCGCTGACGACGCGTGGGCGGCGGGTTGCGCTTGACCTTGACCGCGAGCCCCGAGTCCGCGACCTCGCTCATCGCATTCGACGAGTCGACGTGCGTGCGGCGCGAGCGCAGGAACAGAGCCACGATGATCGCGACGGCGAGCACCGCGTCGATGACGATGCCGGCGCCTCCGAACCAGACGACCAGCAGTGCGGCGAAGGCACCGACGGCGGCCGAGGCGGGCAGCGTCAGCACCCATCCCACGGCGATGCGGCCGACGGTGCGCCAGCGCACTTTCGAGCCGCGACGGCCGAGTCCGGAGCCGATGACCGACCCCGAGGCGACCTGCGTCGTCGACAGCGCGAAGCCGAGCGCGCTGGAGGCGAGAATGGTCGCCGCCGTGGAGGTCTCTGCGGAGAAACCCTGCGCGGGCTTCACGTCGGTCAGGCCCTTGCCGAGCGTACGGATGATGCGCCAGCCGCCCATGTAGGTGCCGAGTGCGATCGTGAGCGCACAGGCGAGGATCACCCACAGCTGCGGATCGGCGTGGGCACCGCTCTGCCAGCCGGCCATGATCAGCGCGAGGGTGATGACGCCCATCGTCTTCTGCGCGTCGTTCGTGCCGTGAGCGAGGGCGACGAGGGAGGACGTGAAGATCTGACCCCAGCGGAATCCGTCGCGGCCATCGGGCTTGTTGTCGTAGCGACGTGTCATCGCGTAGGCGAGCCGCGTCGCCAGGAAGGCGATGACGCCGGCCGTGAAGGGCGCGATCAGAGCCGGCAGGACGACCTTGCTCAGCACCATGCCGAAATCGATGGCGGACGCGGTGGCACCGACGAGGGTCGCTCCGATGAGGCCGCCGAAGAGGGCATGCGAGGAGCTCGAGGGCAGGCCCAGCAGCCACGTCAGCATGTTCCAGGTGATCGCCCCGATCAGGCCGGCGAAGATGATCGGCAGGAACGCGAGCGGTTCGATCTGGTCCTCGCGGATGATGCCGTGCGAGATCGTCTTCGACACCTCGGTCGACAGGAACGCGCCGACGAGATTGAGACTCGCGGCGAGGAGGACGGCGACCTTGGGCTTGAGCGCCCCGGTCGCGATCGGGGTGGCCATCGCGTTCGCGGTGTCGTGGAAGCCGTTCGTGAAGTCGAAGAACAGCGCCAGCGCGATCACCAGCACGACGATGAGGGCAGCGGTTTCCACAGTTCGCTTTCGTCGGGATTCACAGGAAGGGAGCCGACGGAATCGGCGATGCGAACGAAGAGTTCACCGTGGGTTCATACTCCGGCAACCGGACCACAGAAATACTCCCACATCCGCGCCCCCTCACAGAACGGGGAGCCCACCCCGACACGCCGAGCGTGGATTAGCGTGGAACGGTGACCCGAGAGCCGTCCTCCACGCCGCTGTCCGCCCCCGTCGCCCCCGCGCGTCCGACGCTGCGTCGTCATCATGGCGACGAGGTGCGCGACGACTACGAGTGGCTCCGGGCGAAGGAGGATGCCGAGGTCATCGCGCACCTCGAGGCCGAGAACGCCTTCACCGAGCAGCGGACGGCACACCTGGCGGGCCTGCGTCAGCGGATCTTCGACGAGATCAAGGCCCGCACCCTCGAGACCGATCTGTCCGTGCCGACGCGCCAGGGCGCGTGGTGGTACTACGGGCGCACCGTCGAGGGCAAGCAGTACGGCATCCAGTGCCGTGCGCCGCTTGCCGGCCCGGACGATTGGACGCCGCCCGTCCTGACCCCGGGTGTCGACGTGGAGGGCGAGAGCGTGCTGCTCGACGGCAACGTCGAAGCCGACGGTCACGAGTTCTTCTCCCTGGGCAGCTTCGACGTCTCCACGGACGGCTCTCGACTGCTCTACGGCGTCGACGTGGAGGGCGACGAGCGCTACACGCTGCGTGTGCGCGACCTCACCACCGGGGAGGATCTCTCCGACGTCATCGAGAACACCTCCGCGGGGGCGTCGTTCTCTCCCGACGGCCGGTACGTGATCTATACGACGGTCGACGACGCGTGGCGACCCGACACCGTGTGGCTGCACGAGGTCGGCACCGACGCCGCTGCCGACGCGCGCCTGTTCCACGAGCCGGACGAGCGGTACTGGGTGGGCGCCGGCTTCACCCGCAGCGAGAAGTACCTGGTGATCGAGGTGGGCTCCTCGATCACGACCGAGGAGTACCTCGTCGAGGCGACCGATCTTCGCTCAGAGCCGCGATCGATCTGGCCGCGTCGGGAGGGAGTCGAGTACTCCGCCACGCATGCCGTCGTCGGCGGCGAGGACGTGCTCTACATCGTGCACAACGACGGCGCGCTCGATTTCGAGCTGGTGCGCGTCGCGGCATCCGATCCGCAGGGTGAACGCGACGTCGTGCTGGCCCACACTCCCGGGCGCCGCGTGCTGGATATGTCCGCCTTCCGCGACTGGGGGGTCGTGTCGTACCGACGCGACGGGCTGTCGCGCATGGGGATCCTGGACTACGCCACCGGCAGCATCGACGAGCTCGCCTTCGAGGAGGAGCTCTACACCGCCGGAGCCGGCGGCAATCCCGAATGGGCCCCACCCGTGGTGCGGCTCGGTTACGGCTCGTTCCTCACCCCCGGGACCGTCTACGACTACGACGTGGCGGCGCGTGAGTTGCACCTGCGCAAGCGCCAGCCCGTGCTCGGCGGATACGATCCGTCGGCCTACGGGCAGCGGCGCGAGTGGGTCACGGCATCCGACGGCACCCACGTGCCCGTCTCGATCGTGTGGAAGCGGTCGTTCGGCGAGCCGGGGAACGCGCCGCGTCCGCTGCACCTCTACGGGTACGGGTCCTACGAGCACTCCATCGAACCCGGTTTCTCGGTGGCGCGTCTGTCGATGCTCGATCGCGGCGTCGTCTTCGCCGTCGCGCACGTTCGCGGCGGCGGCGAACTCGGACGGCAGTGGTACGAGGACGGCAAGCTGCAGCACAAGCGCAACACCTTCACCGACTTCGTCGCGGTCGCGCGTCATCTGATCGACACGGGCGTCACCGCACCCGACCGCCTCGTCGCCGAAGGCGGTTCTGCGGGCGGTCTGCTGATGGGCGCGGTCGCGAACCTCGCCCCCGAGCTGTTCGCCGGCATCCTCGCCGACGTCCCCTTCGTCGACGCCCTGACGACCATCCTCGATCCTTCGCTCCCGCTGACGGTGATCGAGTGGGACGAGTGGGGCGATCCGCTGCACGACGCGGAGGTCTACGCGTACATGAAGTCGTACTCGCCGTACGAGAACGTGCGCGAGGGCGTGGCGTATCCGCGGATCCTCGCGACCACCTCGCTCAACGACACCCGCGTCTACTACGTGGAACCCGCCAAGTGGGTGGCGCGATTGCGCGAGGTCGGTGCTGACGCACTGCTGAAGTGCGAGATGGTCGCGGGCCACGGCGGTGTCTCCGGGCGCTACAACTCCTGGCAGCAGCGCGCCTTCGAGCTCGCCTGGTTACTGGACGTGCTGGGCCTCGCCGAGGACTGATTCCCCCCTCCCCGTACCTGCCCCCGGACCTGTCCCCCGCACGCCGCGGCATGTCCCACTTATGCCGAGGCGTGTCCCACTTATGCCGAGGCGTGTCCCACTTATGCCGAGGCGTGTCCCACTATCTGTGCTTGACAGCGCTCCCAGGCAGCAGGATGTGGGACACACAGCTCCGGCGCCGCGCCTCTGTGCCCCGGCGTCAGCGCCCGGGCGTCCACCCCGCACGCTGCGGGGCGTCTCGTACCATCGCGACCGCGAGCCGGCCATCGCCGACGAGGTGATGAGCCAGCACGCGCTCGTGCTGCCAACCCAGGCCGCGAATGGCCGCCCACCGGTCGGCGTCGCGCGCGAACTGACGCGCATCGTCAGCGTGGACGCGGCCGTCGTACTCGACCGCGAGACGGTAGCGGGGAAAGGCCAGATCGAGCTCCGCGACGAACGTCCCCCGATCGTCGAACAGGTTCCAGGCCACCTCGGCCTCCGGCAGGCCCGCGCGACTCAGCAGCAGTCGCAAGCGCGTTTCGCGAGGAGAGCGCACGCCACCGCGAGCGAGCGCCAGCGCCCTGCGGAGAATTCCGCCGCGCACGTCGCCCATCACCTCGATCTCACCGCGAAGCTCGGCCGCACTCGCCAGCGGGCTCCGGCCTGAGATCAGGTGATCTGCCGCGGCAACGAGGTCGTCGAGCCGCCAGAGCGTGCCCGTTTGACGCCAGGCACGCGCCGGGTGCTCGACCGGCATCCCGCCCACCGTCGTCTGGGCCGGCGTTCGCAGCTGCAGCCGATGACCCACCACGGCGTGAGTACGGGGTTCGCGCGCAGGACGGTGGGTGGACACGTGGATGGTCGGCTCATACGGCCACTCCGGCTGAGGCACTCCGAGAAGATACAGGGCGGTCTCGTGGCTGAAGAACTGCCCGATGCGCAGCCTCGGCAGCAGCGCCCGACACGATGCCTCGAGCGAGCCAGGAGTGGGCTCCGCTCGCGCGCGGACGCCGTGGAAGGGACGCGACAGATCGCGTCCCCGCAGCCGCCCGGGGCTCACGCCCGCATCTCGCGCCTGCGCGACGGTGAACGCGTCCGGCAGACTCAGCGGCAGGTCGCTCGAGGTCGTCATCGCGCAAGCGTCACCCGTGCGCAGCGATGCTCTGGTGGCTGAGCACCGAACGGTGGAAACCTCGGAGCCCGACGCGGCCGGGGAGGAACCTGCGTAGGGCGTGGTCAGTGAGAGTGACCCTCGCAGGACGTGTCCCACTTCCTGCTGTCCGGTGGCCTCCTGCACAGCAGAAAGCGGGACACGGCACGGCGGAAGTGGGACAACGCCAGCGAAAAGTGGGACACGGAATCTGCGGTGTCCCGGTGGCGGGCTCAGCCGAAGAGCGCGGCGGCCTCTTCGTAGCGGTAGATGGGCACCGTGTTGAGCTCGCCGAGAGCCTCCGCAAACGGCACCCCGCACGATGTCGGTGCCCTTCAGCGAGACCATCTGGCCCCAGGCCTGCTCGTAGACGGAGTCTGCGGCATGCAGACCCAGGCGCGTCGCCAGCACCCGGTCGAAACCGGAGGGCGAGCCGCCGCGCTGGATGTGACCGAGCACGGTCGCACGCGTCTCGATGCCGGTCAGACGCTCGATCTCGGGCGCCAGGACCTCGCTGATGCCGCCCAGGCGAGGGCGGTTGAAGGCGTCGAGCCCCTTGTCGCTGAAGGCTTCGTCCATGCCCGTGAGCGTGAAGCCCTCCGAGACGACGACGAGCGGCGCGCGACCGCGGTCATGCGCCTTCTGCACCTGCGCGGCGATCTCGGTGATCGACATGGGCACCTCGGGGATGCAGATCACGTGCGCACCGGCCGCGATGCCGGAGTGCAGGGCGATCCACCCCACGTGCCGGCCCATGACCTCGGCGACCATGCAGCGCTGGTGCGAGTCTCCGGTGGTGCGCAGGCGATCCATGGCGTCGGTGGCGATGTTGACGGCGGTGTCGAAGCCGAACGAGTAGTCGGTGGCGCGGAGGTCGTTGTCGATCGTCTTGGGCACGCCCATGACATTGATGCCGTCGTTCCACAGCCGGTTGGCCGCGGCGAGCGTGCCCTCGCCACCGATGGCGATGATCCCGTCGATGTGGTGGCCGTAGAGTGTCTTCGCGATGTTCTCCGCGCCGCCGCGGGGACCCTCGTAGGGGTTGGTGCGGCTCGTGCCGAGAATCGTGCCGCCGACCTTCGAGAGGCCCTTGACCTCGTGCCGGGTCAGCGGGAAGAAGTCGCCGTCGACGACGCCACGCCAGCCGTCACGGATGCCGACGAACTCGATGTTGTAGTTCGTGGTGCCCTTGAGGACCACACCGCGGATGACCGCGTTCAGTCCGGGGCAGTCTCCGCCGCTGGTGAGGATACCGATCTTCATGTGGAGATCCTTTGGTGATTCGGGATGTGATTCGGCGACGCTGCCTCCTCGACACTATCGCCGTATCGACGGCGGATGCCACCGCATCCGCCGTCGATAATCCCGGCCCGCCTCAGGCGGCGCCGAGCGCCTGGCGCAGCAGGTGCATGAGCGCCGACAGCTGCACGGAATCGCTCGAGGTGGGGTCCAGCTGGGCGCCGTCCAGGGCGCGCTGGGCGAGCCCCTGCTTCGAGTCGATCAGCTCCGCGATCTTCGTGTCGATCGTGTGCGCGGCGATGATCCGCCATGCCGTGACGGGCTCGTCCTGACCGATGCGGTGCACCCGATCGATCGCCTGGGTCTGCTCGGCGGCGGTCCAGGAGAGCTCGGCGAGAACGACGTTGGATGCCGCCTGCATGTTCAGTCCGACGCCGGCCGCCGTCAGCGAACAGACGGCGATCGCCACACCGGGGTCGGTGTTGAAGGCGTCGATGGCCTGCTGGCGGGCGGTCGTCGTCTGATCACCGCGGATCGAGATCGTCCGCAGGCCGGATGCCGCGAAGTGCGCCTCTGCGGCATCCATCACGTCGATGTGCTTCGCGAAGAACACCACCTTGCCGACCGAGCGCTGCAGCTGCACGGCATAGTCGGCGGCGAGGTGCGCCTTGGCCTGACCGATCTTGCGGACCATCGTGAAGACGTTGTCCGCGCCGGCGGCCGACGCCTTCGCCTCTTCGAGCTCGCCGTGCGCGACGAGGCGGACGATGTCCTCGTCGACCTCGCCGATGAGCACCTTGTCGCCGCGCGCTTCGATGATGCGGCGGTACTTGGCCGCCAGGCGCGACCCGAGCTCACGCTCGGCTTCGCGGATGGAGCGTCCGAACTCGTCGTCGAGCTCCACCGGCAGGTCGGCGACGAGCTTGTCGGGAAGGTCGGCTGCGACGTCCTTCTTCTTGCGACGGACGATGCCCATCGAGATCACGGCGTCGCGCGCCTCGGGGTAGAAAGCCTTGTCCGCCGGCGTGAATCCCGTCGCGTCGAGCTTCTCCATGAGCTCGGGGCCCGGCTTCTCGCCGTTGGTCCAGCCGAGGAAGCGCCAGATCGCGTCGAAGTCCTCGACGTCGTTGATCAGCGGCGTTCCCGTGAGGGCGAGCATCAGCGGGTTGCGCACCTGCTCGCGGATGCGCCCGCCCAGGGCGAGCACGTTCTGGGAACGCTGCGAGCTGAGGTTCTTGATGAAGTGGGCCTCGTCGACGACCATGCCCTTCAGGCCGAGCGAGCCGAGCCAGGACAGGTGCCGATCGAGCACCTCGTAATTGACGATGAAGACGTCGGCGAACGCGTCGACGGTGTCGCCGTCGCCGTGGATGACGGTCGCACGTCGCTGCGGCGTCCACCGCTCGACCTCACGCGCCCAGTTCATCTTGACGACATTGGGCACGACCGCCAGCAGCGGATACGCATCGGCGACGGAGGCGGCCAGCACCGACTGTGCGGTCTTGCCGAGGCCCGGCTCGTCGGCCAGCAGGAACGACCGGTGACCGGCGCGCACGGCCTCCAGGAAGCGCGACTGGTGCGGCATGATCTCGAGCCCCTTGGGCGAGATCCGATCGAACTCGGGAACGGGCGGAAGCTCCATGGAGGCGCTCGCGCCGCCGGCCCCGATCTCGAACGCCTTGTACAGCGGCCCCATCAGCTCCCAGCCGTCCAGCCGGCGGCGGGCGGTGGATGCCGGTGCGCGCAGTGCCACGTCGGGAGCCAGGAACGGGTTCGCCTCACGGCGCGCCTCGATCTGCGGCGGCACGACCTGGCGCTCGGCGAGCGCCGCGGGCACGACGGGAGTCTGTCCCCACCCCTGAGCGGCGGGCGCGGCGTCGGTGATGATGAGCTCGTCATCGGGCAGCTCCGCCCCCGACTCGAGCAGCCAGTCGCGGCGCATGCGCTTGGCGACCGGCGAGGTGGCCTGGTCGACCTCGAGCAGCTGGATCAGCGAGGTGTCGCGGGCCGCGGTCTTGGCGAGGATCGTCGCAACGCCGTCGAGGCGCTTGAGCAGCTCGGCACGCGCTGCGGTGGGCACGGTCTCGTCGGCCTTGACGCGCGCGCGCTCCTCGCGGACGAGGAAGGCGATGACCTGGAACTTGACACGGTTGGTCGGACCGAGTTTGCCCTTCTGGGCCTTCGCCTCGACCTCGCGCACTTTGCGGGCGAGGATCGGGATCAGCGGGGCGTCGTCGTCGCGACGGGCGGACGAGCCGCGATGGGACGAGCCGCGTCGGCGTGACGAGGTGGCAGTGGATGCCGTGGTCGGCATGCTCCTCCTGAGCGTGAAGCGCCGGAAGACCGGCGTGGGTCCGGTCGGATGACCGGTCAGTCATTCCGCAGCGGTCGCCGCGGGGTAGGGCGAGGCGCGGATCCTTCGGCTGCGGGTACTCGCTTCTGCGAGCTGCGGCGACGAACGGCGCGGACCTCCCCCTCAGTCTAGCGCGCCCTCCCCCATCGCCGCGAGCGGCGGCCGGGTCACCGGCGCAGCCGCAGGCTGTTGAGGACGACGAAGACGCTCGAGAAGGCCATGGCCGCTCCGGCGATCATCGGATTGAGCACGCCGAGCGCTGCCAACGGCAGGGCGGCGACGTTGTAGGCGAAGGCCCAGAAGAGGTTGCCGCGGATGATGCGCATGGTGCGCCGGCTGAGGCGGATCGCGGTGAGCACCGGTGACAAGCCGCTGCCGGTGACCGCGATGTCGCTCGCATGCATCGCGGCATCCGTCCCCGACCCCATCGCGATGCCGAGATCGGCGGTCGCCAGCGCGGCCGCGTCGTTGACACCGTCGCCCACCATGGCGACCCGGTGTCCGACGGCACGCAGCCGCTCGACCTCGGCGACCTTGCCCTCCGGGAGCACGCCGGCGATGACCTCGCGGATGCCGACGGCACCGGCGACCGCCCGCGCGGCGCCCGCATTGTCGCCGGTCAACAGCACGACCTCGAGGCCCATCTCCCGCAGCGCCGTGACCGTCTGAGCACTGTCGTGACGAACGGTGTCGGCGACGGCGATGACAGCGTTGATACGGCCGTCCCACCCGGCGACGATCGCGGTCGCACCGCCTCGCTGCGCGCGATCGACGGCGTCCTCCACCGCAGCGGCCCGCTCCGGGTCGGACGCGGCGGCCTGATCGAGGGCGAACGCCGGTCGACCCGCGAACACGCGGTGACCGTCGACGACACCGGTCACGCCGAGCCCGGCACGCCCGGCGAAGTCGCTGACCTCCCGAGGGTTCTCGGCGAGCGCTGCGACGGCGCGCGCGACGGGATGCTCGGACGCCCTCTCCAGCGAGCCGACAAGCAGTCGCACCATGGCGATGTCGGCTCCGCCGATCGGCGTGACGGCGGCGACCGTCATCGCCCCCTCGGTGACGGTACCGGTCTTGTCGAGGATCACCGTGTCGATCCTGTCGGCGGCCTCGAGCGCTTCGGGGCCTGTGATCAAGACGCCCAGTTGCGCGCCGCGTCCGGTGCCGACGAGGATCGCGATGGGCGTCGCCAGCCCGAGCGCGCAGGGGCAGGCGATGATGAGCACCGCGACGGCGGCGGTGAAGCCCGAGGCGAGCGCTTGGCCGGTGAATCCTCCCACCAGCAGCCACACGAGCAGCGTGAGGAGGGAGAGGCCGATGACCACGGGAACGAAGATCCCCGAGATGCGATCGGCCAGGCGCTGGACGCGACTCTTTCCGGCTTGCGCGTCTTCGATGAGCCGAGCCATCCGGGCGAGGCGGGTGTCGTCACCGATCGAGGTCGCCTCCACGACGAGGCGGCCGTCGGCGGCGATGGTGCCGCCGGTGACGGCGGAACCGGCCTCCACATCGATGGGAACGGACTCCCCCGTGATCATGCTCTCGTCGATCGACGCCTGTCCGCTGCGGACGACGCCATCGGTCGCGACCTTCTCCCCCGGGCGCACGACGAAGGCGTCGCCGACACGGAGCATCTCGATCGGCACGCGGCGGCCGTCCTCGAGCTCGACGTCGCGAGCGGACAGTTCCATGAGCGCGCGCACGGCTGCGCCGGCGGTGCGCTTCGAACGCTGCTCGATGACACGTCCGAGCAGGAGGAACACCGTCACCACCGCGGCGACCTCGAAGTACACCAACGAGGAGGGGTCGTGGACAGGAGCGAACGTGCCTCCCTCGTGGCGCATGTCGAGCCGTCCGGCGGTTCCGAACAACAGCGCCCAGATGCTCCACAGTGTCGCCGCTCCCGTGCCGAGTGTGATGAGCGTGTCCATCGTCATCGCGCCGTGACGCGCGTTCGCGATCGTCGCGCGGTGGAAAGGCCACCCGCCCCACACCACGACCGGCACCGCCAGGACGAATGAAACCCACTGCCAGCCCGGGAACTGCCACGCCGGGATCATGCCCAGCACGACGACCGGAACGGCCAGCGCGGCGCTCACCCACAGTCGGGTCATCAGCGGTGTCGCGCCCGGCCGGTCCTCCACATCATGGACATGGCCCCCCTGCGAGCCGTGCTCGTCGTGCGCTCCCGTCGCGGAGGCGTGCACCGCCTCGTGTGCGTGCCCGCCGCGCTGGCGCACGCGGGCGTCATACCCCGCCTCGCGCACCGCGGCGATGAGAGCCGCGACATCGACACCGCTCGGGTAATCCACCCGCGCGGACTCGGTCGCGAGATTCACGGATGCCGAGACGCCGTCGATCCGCTCCAGCCGTTTCTCGGCGCGCGACACAGCTCGCGCAGGTCATGCCCTCGATCTCCAGCACCGCCTCTGCCCGCGGCTCGGCGTGCGACGTGATCGCCTCCATGATCGTCCCCTCGCGTCAGCGTGCGACGACGGCGTAACCGGCCTCGTCGACGGCGGCGGCGATCTCGTCATCGGGCGCGGCGCCCTCGACGGTGACGGTGAGCGTGCCCTCGGTGACGTCGACGGCGACATCGGTCACGCCGTCGACCTTCCGGACCTCACGGGTGACCGCCCCGGCGCAGTGGGCGCAGGTCATCCCCTCGACGGCGTACGTGTGCGTGGACATGGGAACTCCTTTCGCCGACGGCGCGGATCGGCGTCGGCTGTCGATGACAACCATGATACCCCCCTGGGGTATTCCCGCACAGCGCTGGCGTAGGCTGGGAACATGTTCAGCATCACCGAACGCGACCTTGCCGCGACGATCGATCACGCCATCCTGAAGCCCGAAATGACGCGCGCCGATGTCGACGCCGAACTCGACATCGCCGCCGAATGGCGCGTGTTCAGCGTGTGCGTCCGCCCGAGCGACATCGCGCACGCCGTCGAGCGTCTGGCGGGCACCGGCGTCACCGTCGGCACCGTCATCGGCTTTCCGCACGGCACCACCTCCAGCGCCGCGAAGGTCGCCGAGGTCCGCCAGGCCCTCGCCGACGGTGCGGTCGAGTTCGACATGGTGATCAACATCGGCGCCCTGCGCTCGGGCTTCGACGACGCCGTCGTCGCCGACATCCAGGCGGTGGTCGCGGCCGCGGCCGGCAAGGTGACGAAGGTCATCCTCGAGACCTCACTCCTGGACGACGAGCAGATCGCCCGCGGCAGCCGACTGACCGAAGCCGGTGGCGCCGACTTCGTCAAGACCTCCACGGGCTTCGCCGGCGGCGGGGCGACCGTCCCCCATGTCGAGCTCATGCGCTCCAGCGTCGGCCCGGACGTGCAGGTGAAGGCCTCCGGCGGGGTGCGCAGCTACGCCGACGCCCTCGCGATGCTCGCCGCCGGGGCGACCCGGCTCGGCACCAGCGGCAGCGCCGTCATCCTCGGCGAGGCGCGCCGTGTGGATGCCGGCGAGCAGGCGTCGGGCACCGTCGACACCTCGTCGTACTGACCCCGCCCGGGTGCGCGCGGCTCAGCCGAGCGCGGCACGCACCCGGGTGACGTCGTCGTCCATCTGGGCGATGAGCGCCTCGATCCCCTCGAAGGCGACCATGCCGCGGATGCGGTTCGTGAACCGGATCTGCACGCGATGCCCGTAGAGGTCGAGCCCCGTCTCATCCAGCACGTACGCCTCGACCTGGCGCGTCGGAACATCATCGAACGTCGGGTTGGTCCCCACCGAGATCGCCGCCGGGTAGCGGGTCGTCACCGTCGCACCGTCGGTGCCGAGGTCGACGAGCCACCCGGCATACACGCCATCGGCCGGGATGAAACCCTGTGCATCGGGTGACAGGTTCGCGGTCGGGTAGCCGAGCTCGCGGCCGCGCTTGAGGCCGTGCACGACCTCGCCCTGCACCGCGTGGGGACGTCCCAGCAGGCGCGCGGCGCCCTCGACGTCGCCCGCTGCGAGCAGATCCCGCACCCACGTGGACGACACACGGCGGCCTCCGCCCTGCACGTCCCCGACGACATCGACGTGGAAGCCGTACTCCGCCCCCAGGCGCACCAGGGTGTCGGGATCGCCCGCTCCCCCGTTGCCGAAGCGGAAGTCGTCGCCGACCATCACGTTGACCACTCCCAGGCCGACGAGCACATGCTCGACGAAGGCACGGGGATCGAGAGAGGCCAGCGCCTCGTCGAAGCGGAGCACGAGGGTGGCGTCGACCCCGGCGGCGGCGAGCAGGTCGAGCTTCTGCGGGAGGCTGCACACGGGCTGCGGGCACCGTTCGGGGCGCAGCAGGCTCAAGGGGTTGCGATCGAATGTGACGGCCACCACCCGCGCCCCGGCATCCTCCGCGGCGACACGCGCACGGTCGATCACCGCACGATGTCCGGAGTGCACGCCGTCGAACTTGCCGATCGCGACGACGCTGGGGCCGAACCCGGCCGGCACCTCCGCGGGGTCGTGAAAGACGATCACCAGCTGGAGCTCCCCTCGGTGCGCGCGGCGCCAAGGCCCGCCTCGTCGGACGCGGCTGCCGCGGCATCCACCTCTTCGGCGCGCTCGCGGCCTCCGCTGCGCAGCCACCACAGACCGACGAACGGCAGCACGAGCGGCACCCAGAAGTAGCCGAAGCCATAGCCGGACCAGACGGTCGCGTCGTGGAGGAAGAGCTCGGGATGCGTGAGGCTGAGCGTTCCGACGATGAGCACGCCTGCCAGCTCGAAGCAGATCGCCACCCAGGCCACGAGGTACCACCGGCGGCTGTCCGACTTGACGAGGGCAACGGTAGCGAGCACGTAGACGACGGCCGCCGCCGCCGACAGGGTGTACGCCAGCGGCGCGGCGGCGAAGTCCTGCACGATCTGAACGAACGAGCGTCCGGTCGCCGCCAGCGCCATGACCGCGTAGACGACGACGAGCACGCGCCCGATTCCCGTCATCCGGGTCGGGGCGGCGGCGTCGGTGTGTGGCGCAGTCATGACCTGTCAATGATAGGCGCCCGCCTCCGCCGCAGCGGCGGCCTCACATGCCCGCGGTGGCCCAGATGACCTGCATGCGCCACACCATGACCGCGACCGACAACGCAGCGATGCCCATGATCACCGTGCTCCAGCGGCTGCGTTCGATGAGCGCCCAGATGACGGATGCCGGGGGGATGAGCACGGCCGAGACGAGGTAGACCCAGAACTCCAGCGCACTGCCGGCCGGCGGGTTGCCGACGAGGGGGGCGACGATCACGATGACCACCTGGGCGAGCAGGAGCAGCAGGATCAGCGCCATCGCGCCGACAGTGAGATCGCTCGGTCGACGGCCGGCGAGTCCGAGGATGATCGCGACGAGTCCCGCCACGACGGCGACGGCGACCTGCACGATGGCGAACCACTCGATCATGCGTCCTCCGCCATGTTCATCGTGCTCTTGATGTCGGCACCGCGTCGCTCGACGATCCCGACGAGCCGGCCGTCGGGATCGATCGCCGCCGGCGTCGGTGACATCGCCCCCTCCAGCCGCGGTGCCGCGCCGACCAGACGCTTGCCGTGGCGGAGGTCGCGCGCTTCGTCCGCAGTGACGGGGAGGGCACCGAGCACGGATGCCGCGACCTGCGCCGGCGACAGCAGCGGCGCGTCCGCAGCGATCTCGGAGACGGCGTCGCGCACCTCGAACGCGCCGATGCGCGTGCGCCGCAGCGCCGTCAGGTGGCCGCCGACTCCCAGAGCGGCGCCGAGATCGCGCGCCAGGGCGCGGATGTACGTGCCGCTGGAACAATCGACGACGACGTCGAGTTCGATGCGCCCCTCGGCGGTGTCGCGGCGGCGGACGATGTCGAAACGATCGACCGTCACCCGGCGGGCTGCCAGCTCGACGCTCTCTCCCGCTCGGGCGAGGTCGTAGGCGCGTCTGCCGGCGACCTTGATCGCCGACACGGTGCTCGGAACCTGATCGATCTCGCCCGTGAGCGCCGCGATGCCGGCGGCGATGCGCTCGTCGGTCACGGCCGCGAGGACCTCGGCATCCGCCCACGCGGTCTCGATGCCGTCCGCGTCGTCGGAGTCGGTCGCAACGCCCAGCAGCACGGTGGCCTCGTACGTCTTGCCGAGCCCGACGATGAAGGTGAGCAGCCGGGTCGCCGGTCCGACCCCCAGGATGAGCAGCCCGGTGGCCATCGGGTCGAGCGTGCCGGCGTGTCCGATCTTGCGGGTGTTCAGGGCGCGGCGCGCCCGTGCGACCACGTCGTGGCTCGTGATCGCCTGCGGCTTGTCCACGAGGAGGACGCCGTTGGGGGCAGCAAGCAGAGAAGCGGGCATTGCTCCAGCCTAGGCGCGGCGCCACATCTCGCCGTGTCTGCGCGCACCGCAACGGCCCACATCACAGGGTGGCCCCGCGTCACGCTGTGGCCCCGTCTGCCTCGCCTCTTCTCCCCTGCCGTCCGGCCTGTTCCGTGTTCAGTCCGCGCTGCCGCGGCAGAGTGCGGATCGTCGAGAAGTCGCGGGAGCGCGGATGCCGCGATCGTGCGGAGACTGAATACGCAACGCGTCGGCGACCGTAGGCTGGTGCGATGCCCGACCTCGCGACGCCGCTCATCGCCTGGTACCGCGACAACGCCCGCGATCTGCCCTGGCGCGCGGAGGGGTTCGGGGCCTGGGGTGTGCTGGTGAGCGAGTTCATGTTGCAGCAGACGCCGGTGGCACGCGTCATCCCGCTGCTGGAAGCCTGGCTGACGCGCTGGCCGACACCCACGGCTCTGGCCGCCGATCCGCCCGCCGCGGCCGTCGCACAGTGGGCGAACCTCGGCTACCCGCGGCGGGCGCTGTGGCTGCACCGCGCCGCGGTGGAGATCCGCGACCGTCACGACGGGGTCGTGCCGCGTGAGGTCGAGGCCCTTCTCGCCCTGACGGGCATCGGCGACTACACGGCGCGTGCCGTGGCCGTGTTCGCCTACGGCGAGCGTCACCCGGTGGTCGACACGAACACCCGGCGCGTCATCGCGCGGGCCGTCGACGGACGCTCTCAGCCGGGACCGCCGGCTCGCGGTGATCTGGCGGCGATGACGGCGCTGCTTCCGCGCGACGATCAGGATGCCGCGATCGTGAACGCCGCCATGATGGAGCTCGGCGCGCTCGTGTGCACCGCGCGTGCAGCGCGATGCGACGTGTGTCCGATCTCCGCGCTCTGCGCCTGGCGCGCCGCGGGCTACCCCGACACCGGCGATCTGCGCCGCAAGCAGGCTGCCTACGAGGGCAGCGACCGTCAGGCGCGCGGAGCGGTGCTGCACGCCCTGCGGGCGGCGCCGTCACATGCGCTGCCCGCCGACGACGTCGCCGCCGACTGGCCGACTCCCGCGCAGCGTGATCGTGCGATCGACTCGCTCATCGTCGACGGACTCGTCGAGGTCGTCGACGGCAACCTGCGCCTGCCGCAGTGAGCGATGAGGCTCAGTCCTCGTCGTCGTCCTCACGCGGCTTGACGTACGGGTCGGCGTCGCCCGCGTACGCGGCCCCGGCCGCAAGCCCTGCCACGGCCGCATCGCGCTCCTGCGCTTCGCGCAGCAGCTGCGCGATGTGTCCCGCGTTCTCGGGAAGCGCGTCGGGGATGAACTCCAGCGACGGGGTGAGACGGATGCCGAGACGCTTGCCCACCTCGCTGCGCAGCATGCCGGTCGCGGCCTTGAGCGCAGCGGCGGAGTCCTCGCGCGCCTGGTCGTCGCCGTACACCGTGTAGAACACCGAAGCGTGCTGCAGGTCACCGGTGACGCGCACGTCGGTGATCGTCACGAAGCCGAGGCGCGGGTCTCGCAGCCCCTTCTCGAGTCGTTCGGCGATGAGCACGCGGATGCGGTCGGCGAGTCTCGCCTGCCGTTCGTTCGACATCTCTTTACCTCTTTCTGCGCCCGGCGAAGCCGGGAGGTCGGCGGAGGCGGAGCCGGTCGCGCCGCGGAGACAATCGGGGTAGGGGCCCCGCTCTTGTCTCCGCGGCGCGACCGGCGCAGCCGCAGCCGAACAGGAAGGATCAGCCGCGCGGCTTCTCCACCATCTCGGTCGTCTCGATCTCGTCGCCGACCTGGATGTCGTTGTACTTGCCCAGTCCGATACCGGCCTCGAAGTCGGTACGGACCTCGGTGACGTCGTCCTTGAAGCGGCGCAGCGACTCGATGGCCAGGCCGTCGGCCAGCACGACGCCGTCGCGGATGACGCGAGCCTTGGCATTGCGCGTGATCGTTCCCGAGCGCACGATGACACCGGCGATGTTGCCGAACTTCGAGGAGCGGAACACCTCGCGGATCTCGGCGACACCCGACTGCACCTCTTCGAACTCCGGCTTGAGCAGGCCCTTGAGCGACTGCTCGACGTCGTCGATCGCGTTGTAGATGACCGAGTAGAAGCGCACGTCCACGCCCTCGCGGGCGGCACGCTCGCGGGCCTTGGTGTCGGGACGGACGTTGAAGCCGATCACGATCGCGTTGTCGATCGTGGCGAGGTTGATGTCCGACTCGGTGATCGCGCCGACGCCGCGGTGGATGATGCGCAGCTGGACGCTGTCGTCGACCTCGATCTTCAGCAGCGACTCTTCCAGCGCCTCGACGGCACCGGAGACGTCGCCCTTGATGATGAGGTTGAGCGACTCGACCTTGCCCTCTTCGAGAGCACGGGTGAAGTCCTCGAGCGAGATGCGCTTGCGGGCCTTGGCCAGCTGGGCGTTGCGCTCGGCGGCCTCGCGCTTCTCGGCGATCTGGCGAGCCAGGCGGTCTTCCTCGGTGACGATGAAGACGTCGCCGGCGCGGGGCACCGAGTTCAGACCCTGCACCTGGACGGGACGCGAGGGGTAGGCCTCGTCGACCGCGTCGCCGTTCTCGTCGATCATGGCGCGGACGCGGCCGTAGGCCGTTCCCGCCACGATCGCATCGCCGACGCGGAGCGTTCCGGACTGGATGAGCACCGTCGCCACCGAACCGCGGCCCTTGTCGAGCTTCGCTTCGATCGCGACACCGCGGGCCGCCTTGTTCGGGTTGGCCGTGAGGTCGAGCCCGGCGTCGGCCGTCAGCAGGACGGCATCCAGAAGCGCCTGGATGTTCGTGCCCTGACGCGCCGACACGTCGACGAACATGACGTCCCCGCCGTACTCCTCGGCGACCAGCCCGTACTCGGTGAGCTGCTGGCGCACCTTCGCGGGGTTCGCGTCGGGCTTGTCGACCTTGTTCACCGCGACCACGATCGGCACGCCTGCGGCCTGCGCGTGGTTGAGGGCTTCCACCGTCTGCGGCATGATGCCGTCGTCGGCGGCGACCACGAGGATCGCGATGTCGGTGACCTGCGCACCACGGGCACGCATGGCGGTGAACGCCTCGTGTCCGGGGGTGTCGATGAAGGTGATGGCGCGCTCGATGCCTTCGTGCTCGGTCCACACCTGGTAGGCACCGATGTGCTGGGTGATGCCACCGGCTTCGCCCGCGACCACGTTGGTCTGGCGGATCGCGTCGAGCAGTCGCGTCTTACCGTGGTCGACGTGGCCCATGACGGTCACCACCGGAGGACGGATCTCGAGGTCGTCCTCGCTCTCCGCCGCCAGTTCGGCCTCCAGGTCGAGACCGAAGCCCTCCAGGAGCTCCTTGTCCTCGTCCTCGGGCGAGACCATCTGGATCTTGTAACCGAGCTCGGCACCGAGCACCTCGAAGGTGGCCTCATCGAGCGACTCCGTCGCCGTGGCCATCTCGCCCAGGTTGAAGAGGATCGTCACGAGCGTGCCGGGCTGCACGGTGTAACCGCGCAGGGCCTCGAGCTTGTCCGCGAAGTCGGCGATGGATGCACCGCGGCGCAGGCGAATGATCTCGCCGTTGCCCTTCTGGACGTTGACGCCGCCGACGACGGGCGCCGACCGCATCTCGAATTCCTGCCGCTTCGCACGACGCGACTTACGCTGCTTGCTCTTGCCGCCACCCTTACCGAAGGCACCAGCGGTGCCGCCGCCGGGACCACGGCCACGACCGCCGCCACCGGCCGGACGACCCGCGAAACCGCCGGGAGCTCCCGGTCCGCCCGTGCCGCCGGGGCGCTGGAATCCACCGGCACCACCGGGACGACCCGGACCACCGGGACGCTGCTGGAACGGTGCACCCGGACGGCCACCGCCGCCGGGCCGACCGGCGCCACCGGGACGCGGGGCACCCGGACGCGGCGCGCCGGGGCGAGGGGCCTGAGGACGCGGGATGTTGCCCGGCGTCGGGCGCTGGCCCATGCCCTGCGCGGACGCGAAGGGGTTGTTGCCGGGACGCGGGCCGGCGGGGCGCTGCCCCATGCCCTGCGCGGACGAGAAGGGGTTGTTGCCCGGTCGCGGTGCACCGCCCGGACGCGGTGCCTGCGGGGTGCTGGCACCAGGGGTCGCCGGTGCGGCGGGTGCCGCCTCAGCGGCGGCGGGAGCAGCCGGAGCGGCGGGAGCCGCCGGCGTCGCGGGAGCCGGCGTGGCGGCCGCGGCGGGCGTGGCCGGTGCGGCGGGCTTCGCCGGTCCGGGACGCGCCGCCGGGCGAGCGCCCGGCGTGGGGGCCTTGGGAGCCGCGCCCGCCGCCGGGGCGGCAGCGGAGTCCGCCGGCTTCTTCGCTGCACCCTCGGCCTCGAGGGCCGCGCGGAGCTTGCGCGCCACCGGGGGCGCAATGGTCGATGAGGGGCTCTTGACGTATTCGCCGAGCTCCTTCAGCTTCGCGAGGGCGACTTTACTGTCGACGCCGATCTCCGAAGCGATCTCGTGCACGCGTGGGTTTGCCACAATTCTCCTGTCTGAGGTCTCCCCCGGACAGGGCAGACCGTTACTTGCGGACGGGTCTCATTTCGAGCCGTTCACTTTGTGTCCATAGCCGTTCAGCCGTTTCGCTGGTGGGTGTGTTGAAAGGTCTGCGTGTCGAGTGGTCCCGACACACGCAGTGCTCGTCCGAAGGCGCGGCGCCGGATCGCGGCATCCACACACGCATCCGTGTCATGCACCCACGCACCTCGCCCGGGGAGGACGGCTTTCTCGTCGGCGACGAGGACACCGCCCCTGTCCACCACCCTCAGGAGGCTGGACCGGGAGACGCGCGCGCGGCATCCCACGCACGTTCGAACAGGATCCATCTTACCCCCACTCGCCACGCGGAGATTGCGATGCGGGGCGAGAGCGAGCAGCCGGGCCGGATCTCTCGGTCACGACTCGAGGATCGAGTCGGGCTGGATGTCGATCTTGGCGCCGGTGAGCTTCGCGGCCAGGCGGGCGTTCTGCCCCTCCTTGCCGATGGCGAGCGACAGCTGATAATCGGGAACGAGCGCGCGCACCGCCTTGGTGCCGGCGTCCAGCACGAAGCTGGACGTGACCTTGGCGGGCGACAGGGCGTTGGCGACGAACTTCGCGAGCTCCGGGTCGTAGTCGACGATGTCGATCTTCTCGCCGCCCAGCTCTTCGGTGACGGCGCGCACGCGTCGTCCGAGCTCGCCGATGCAGGCGCCCTTGGCGTTGATCGCCGGATCCTTGGCCGTGACCGCGATCTTGGTGCGATGGCCGGCCTCACGTGCGAGAGAGGTGATCTCCACGAGCCCCGACGCGATCTCCGGCACCTCGAGGGCGAAGAGCTTGCGGACAAGGCCGGGGTGGGTGCGCGAGACGGTGATCTGCGGACCCTTGGTGCCCTTCGACACCGACGTCACGTAGACGCGCAGACGTGAGCCATGGGCGTACTGCTCACCGGCGACCTGCTCCTCGGGCGGAAGGATGGCCTCGACGGTGCCGAGGTCGACGTGGACCATGCGGGGGTTGGGCCCCTGCTGGATCACACCGGCGACGATGTCGCCCTCCTTGCCCCGGAACTCGCCCAGGATGGCGTCATCGGCGATGTCACGCAGACGCTGGCCGATCACCTGCTTGGCGGCGTAGGCGGCGATGCGGCCGAAGTCCTCGGGCGTCGACTCCTCCTCGCCGATGATCGCGCCGTCCTCGTCGCGCAGGGGAATGTAGACGGCGACGTGACCGGTCTTGCGGTCCAGGAGCGCACGTGCGCCCTCGGGAAGCTCCCCGTCGGGAGAGGTGTGCTTGGCGTAGGCGGTGAGAATCGCCTGCTCGATGATCCCGACCAGTTCGTCGAACGGGATCTCCTTCTCGCGCTCGACCGTCCGTAGCAGTCCCAGATCGATGTCCACAGGTGCCTCCCTATTCAGCTCTCGACGCGAGGTCACCCTCGGTCACCCGGCCGATTTTACCCGATGGCCTCCGCTGGCGGACTCCGCGGCCGTGCATACTGACGGAATGGATGCCGCAGTCCCCCCACCCGCACACGTGATTGCAGAGCCGCGGCGCGCGGATCCCGGTTTGATCGGCCTGCTCGGGTTCGTGATCGCGACCCTCACCGCTCAGCTGGCGCATCTGGGTGTGCAGAACGAGAGCGCGGTGTTCTGGGTGGGCGCGGTGTTCGGGGGCCTCGTCCAGGTGATCGCGGGGATGCTCTCCTACTTCGTCGGCGACGACTTCCACTTCGTCGTCTACAACGCCTTCGGGTGGTACTGGATCTGCATGCCCGGATTCCTCCTCGGCGGAGAGCTCGGCTTCTTCGAGGTGTCGGGCCCGGCGCGCCCGTTGTTCTCGATGATGTTCGCGGTGCTCGCGCTCGGATTCATGTTCGCCGGCGCCACCCACAACTCGGCGCTACCGCTGACCCTGCTGCTCGTGGCGGCGGGGCTGGCCCTCGAAGCCGTCGCCGCCTTCGCCGGTGCGGCGACGCTGGGTACCGTCGGCGCATGGCTGCTGATCGGCGCGTCGGCGCTGGCGTTCTACATGCTCGTGGACAAGTTCGCGTGGCGCACGACGGGTCGCCACGTGGTGCCCCTCGGGCCCCCGTGGATCCGCCGCGGCGACGCGCCCGCCGGACGCCCGTGACAGAGGCTCACCCCGCGGCCGCCGCGACGCGGCGCCACCCGCTGGTGCAGGCACTCGCGCGGGCCGGCTTCGCCGCCAACGGCCTCGTCCATGCGTTGATCGGCACCCTGGTCGTCGCCATCGCGGCCGGCGGTCGGGGCGAGGCCGATCAGGTCGGCGCGCTCCGGACGGTCGCCGCGGTACCGTGGGGCGCCGTTCTGGTGTGGGCGATCGCGATCGGCCTCTGGGGCCTGGCGCTGTGGCATCTGGCCGCGGGCATCACGGCTCGCGGCGACGGGCGCTGGGGGCGGCGGGCCTCGGAGTGGAGCCAGGGCATCGTCTTCGCCGCCGTCGGCACGCTCGCCGCCTCGATCGCCCTGGGCGCGGCGCTCGATGCCGATGGGAGCGCGCGGGCGGCCAGTCGCGGCATCCTCGCGATGACGGGTGGGCCATTCGTCCTGGCCGCCGTCGGAGTGGGCATCGCGGTGGCCGGTGTGGTCTTCGTCGTGATGGGCGTGCGTCGCTCGTTCGAAAAGCGCATGTCCATCCCGCGATCCGCGCTCGGCACGCTGGTCCGCTCGCTGGGGGTCGCGGGCTTCATCGCCAAGGGGGCCGCGCTCGGCATCCTCGGCGTCCTGCTGCTCGTGGCCGCCGCCCATGCGGATGCCGCACGTGCGGGCGGCCTGGACAGCGCCGTCGACGGACTGCTCACACTGCCGGCCGGGCGCGCCATCGCCGTGACCCTCGGGATCGGGCTGGTGGCCTACGGCGTCTTCTGCGGCTTTCGGGCGCGCTACGCGCGGCTCTGAGGCCTGCGGGACCGGCTGTCAAGGCCCTGGGGCGGCCGTGGGCGGGCGGGCAGGCTCGGGGCATGAGCGAAATCACTGGAACCGAGGCCCGCGACCGCGTGAAGGCACTCGTCGAGGACATCGACATCACCATGCTCACCACCGTGGATGCCGCGGGACGCCTCGCCAGCCGGCCGATGAGCACGCGACTCGACACGCCCGACATCGCACTGCTGAAAGTCACACCGGTCGAGACGGAGTTCTGGGAACCCGCCCACGGCAGGCTCGTCATGGCGGCCGGCATGCTCAAGGCTCTGGTCACTCGCGACGCCCCCGACGACACGATGAACCACGGCAAGCTGATGTGCTGAGGACCGCATCGGGCCGGCTCCCGTCGGCCTGATCAGGCGGGACGCGCTTCGGCAGGCGCGCTCGGCAGGGCGTTGACGGCGCGGATCAGGTGATGCAGATCACCGACGCGGCGCTGTGCGAACGTCATGACGAGGCGCGGTGCCGCGAGGTCGTCCTCGTCCTCGCGCTCTGCTTTCAGCGGGCCGCGGCGCTCGATCGCACCGTCGGCGAGCAGATCCGCGAACCTGTCGTTGAGTGCCGACACCTCGGCATCCGTCGGTTCGGAGCGCAGCCGCAGCACGAGGCGTCGCCCGACCCATCGCAACGAGACGTAATTGCGATAGAAGCCCGTGATCTCCTCGACGGCGGCATCGACCGAGTCCGTCATCACGACGCGATCGAGATCGTCGGCGGAGATCACGCCGTCGGGAATGAGCTGTTCATCGGCGAAGCGGCGCAGCCCCGCCCAGAAGGCGCCTCCCGGGCGATCGAGCAGCACGATCGGCGTGGGAACGGCTTTTCCCGTCTGCTGCAGCGTCAGCAGCTCGAACATCTCGTCGAGCGTGCCGAAGCCTCCCGGCAAGCAGACGAAGCCACTGGATTCCTTCACGAGCATGAGCTTGCGGGTGAAGAAGTACTTCATCGCGACGTTGCGCTCGTGCGCGGCGATGATCGCGTTCGGTTTCTCCTCGAACGGCAGGCGGATCGAGACGCCGAGAGAGTGTGTGGGCCCGGCGCCCTCGGCGGCGGCTTGCATGATTCCCGGGCCTGCTCCGGTCACGGTCATCCAGCCGCGAGCGGCGAGGGCTGCAGTCAGTTCCACCGTGAGCCGGTACAACGGCGAGTCCGGGGCCGTGCGCGCCGAGCCGAACACCGTCACCTTCGGGACACCTCGAAACGGCGCGAACAGTTGAAACGCGGCGCGCATCTCTGTGAGAGCAGCCGATGTGATCTTGAGGTCGAGG
>ERZ778021.1347-NODE-1347-length-29673-cov-4.863934_pt1 | contig 29673 bp, 31 predicted proteins | sample MGYA00375751_ERZ778021 | MGnify/ENA primary metagenome ERZ778021 (study PRJEB29350, sample SAMN05389814) | bioreactor metagenome | isolation source: Thiocyanate stock bioreactor | place: South Africa: University of Cape Town | collected 2013-08-29 ... | reverse complement strand
AATTTGGCATTTGACAAGTGCACGCTGTTGAGTTCTCAAGGATCGGACGCTCCCGCAGCTCAGCCTTCCAGCCTCGCCCGCAGGGCAACTTCACAATCTTATCCATCTCGCGCAGCTTGTCAAGTCGGCGCTTCGGGATCTCAGATCCACAGTGGCGACCGACGACGTCCTCCGCGAGAGGATTCCCATCCTAGACCAGAAGCCTTCTTCTCTCTACCGAGAGGTTCGGGACGGGATTTCGTTCTCCACTTGAGGGGGCGAGACCTTCCGGCCCTTCGCTCTTCCCTGTGGGGCGAACAAGTAATAACCTACGCGCCACGACACCATCGAGCAAATCACACCCGCGTCCCGGGCGTGTCGCGTTGCCAGGCTACCTGACCACCTCCTTCCTTCCGGCGAGATACTGCCTCCATGCGCATGCTCCCCGATGCAGGCCCACGGTGCCCTCTGTGCGGCGACCGCCTCGGCTTCGAGATTCTGGACGACGAGCGATTCCTCGTCGCATGGTCGTGTGTGATCTGCGGCGCCATCCGCACGACGGAACCGCCGTAGCTCCGAGTCCTAGTTGTACTTCCCCGGGAGGTTGTGAACGGGTGAGGTAGGCGAAGACCTCCGGGCAGGATGTGGGTTACCACACTCGCATCCTGACCACGGAGGTCTTCGTGTCTCACGCTAACGCGCCTTTGACGCCGGAAGGGCGTCGTCGTCTTGCTGTCCTCGTCGTGGATCGGGGCTGGTCGTTGCGGCGGGCAGCGGAACGGTTCCAGTGCTCGCCCGCGACGGCGAAACGGTGGGTCGACCGGTATCGGGCCGGGCTGCCGTTGACGGACCGCAGCTTCAGGCCGCAGACCTCGCCGAACCGGCTCCCGCGGAAGACGGAGCGGAGGATCGTGTCGTTGCGGTTCACCCGCCGGTGGGGTCCGCACCGGATCGCGTATCACCTGGGCCTTGCCCGCTCGACGGTCGGCCGGGTGCTGGCCAGGTATGGGATGCCGAAGCTCGTGAACATCGATCAGGCCACCGGGCTGCCAGTCCGCAAGCCGACGCCGAAGCGGTACGAGGTCGCAAGACCGGGCCAGCTGATCCACGTCGACATCAAGAAGCAAGGCCGGATCCCTGATGGCGGCGGCTGGCGCGCCTTCGGCCGCCCACGGGCTGGAGCAGCATCAGGACGATCATCGCGATGAGGATGGCCGTCGTGCTCGCGCGCTCGGCATCCGACCCTCCGGCAGCGAACGCCGCCTCACGCGACACGGACGGCACCGTCACCGTGAACGTGTAGAACGCCGCCGTGCCACCCGACGTCATCAGCACGACCACAACAACGGTCGCCAGCCGTCACGAAACAGATCCGCGAGCCCCGCCGCCGCAGGACGCGTTCGCTCGCTCGGCATCCGTCGGGCGAGAACCAACGTCATGACTCCCGCGAGCGCACCCAGCCCGAACGCGACCCGCCACCCCCACGCCGAAATCTTCGGGAGGACCCGCCGAGGAGCGCCCAGGTCACTCCCGCGCGCGGCTGACCGACATCGGGCGCCGGTGCGGCGGAGTTCATGCGCTCACTGTAGAGCGTTGAGGTCAACCGGGCGACGCACGTTTCTTCGCATCCCTCGGGGCAGACCGGCAGCGGCGGTGTCGTCGCAGTTGATCCGTCCCGGGTCAGACGTTGTAGCGGAACTCCACGACGTCGCCGTCCTGCCGTCGCTCGGCTCGACTCAAGATGATGCGCGCGAGTACGGCAGTCACGAGGGCCACCAGGATCGCAACTCCGAAAGGAAACGGCCACCATCCAGGTCCCACGGCGACTGCGACTACGACCCACGGGAGCGCAGCACCAAGGGCCGCGCCGGTGGTTCCGATTCGGATCCGAGCCACGCTGCTGCGACGCAAGCCGCGATCCCATATCACCACACCAACCACGCCGCCCAAGACCCCGGCGAGGCCGGTGCCTGCGCCCAGCCCACCGCCGAGAATCACCCAATAGACGAAGCCTCCCCAGCCAGCCTGTGCGCGGTAGTCCGCGTTCCCGGCGAGGTACAGTGCAAGCCCGCAAAAGATCCCGAGCACCGCTGACACAACCATCGCCAACCCGAGGGCTGATCGGTAACGCCGCCAGATAGTGCTCACGTGCTCAGATGCCTAACTGTGACGGAACTCCACGACGTCGCCGTCCTGCATGACGTAGTCCTTGCCCTCCAGGCGCGCCTTGCCCTTCGCGCGCGCCTCGGCGACAGACCCGAGCGTGACGAGGTCGTCGAACGAGATCACCTCGGCCTTGATGAAGCCCTTCTCGAAGTCGGTGTGGATCACCCCGGCGGCCTGCGGCGCCTTCCACCCCTTGCCGATCGTCCACGCCCGCGCTTCCTTCGGACCCGCCGTCAAGTACGTCTGCAGCCCCAGCGTGTCGAAACCGATGCGCGCCAGCTGGTCGAGGCCCGACTCGTCCTGCCGGGTGGAGGCAAGCAACTCCGCCGCCTCCTCGGGGTCGAGATCGATCAGCTCCGACTCGATCTTCGCGTCGAGGAACACCGCCTTCGCCGGCGCGACGAGCGCGGCGAGCTCGGCCTTGCGGGCGGCATCCGTCAACACCGCCTCATCGACGTTGAAGACGAAGATGAACGGCTTCGCGGTGAGCAGGCCCAGCTCCTTGATGGGGGCGAGGTCGATCCCGGATGCCGAGAGCAGCACGCCGCGCTGCAGTGCATCGCGCGCCGCGACGGCGGCTTCGAGAACGGCCGGGTCGAGCTTCTTGCCGCGCACTTCCTTCTCGTAGCGGACGATCGCCTTCTCGAGCGTCTCGAGGTCGGCCAGCTGCAGCTCGGCGTTGATGGTCTCCATGTCGGATGCCGGGTCGACCTTGCCGTCCACGTGCACCACGTCGGAGTCCGCGAAGCCGCGCACCACCTGTGCGATGGCATCGGCTTCACGAATGTTCGCCAGGAACTTGTTTCCCAAGCCCTCGCCCTCGCTCGCGCCGCGGACGATGCCCGCGATGTCGACGAACGAGACGGCGGCCGGAAGGGTGCGCTCGCTGCCGAAGACCTCGGCGAGCTTGTCCAGCCGAGGATCGGGAAGATTCACGACGCCCACGTTGGGCTCGATCGTCGCGAACGGATAATTCGCGGCGAGACCCTGGTTCTTCGTCAGTGCGTTGAACAGGGTCGACTTGCCGACGTTGGGAAGACCCACGATTCCGATGGTAAGAGCCACGGGGGTCAAGTCTACGGGGGTGAGCACACCCTCCTCTCCCGCGCCGCCCTGGTTCGTCACCACATCCGACCCGCGACTAAAGTAAGGGTTACCTATCTTCAAAAGAGAGTGCCGTTATGCCTGTGACTGTCCCTCGCCGCCTCGCGGCGGCATCCGTTCTCGTCATCGCCGCGCTGGGGCTGTCCGCCTGCGCGGGCTCCACCGCGCCCGGCGCATCCTCCTCCACGGATTCGTCCAGCCTCAGCGGCACGTCGATCACCGTCTACAACGCGCAGCACGAAGAACTCACCCAAGCGTGGGCGGACGCCTTCACGAAGAAGACCGGCATCGAGGTGGTACTGCGCAACGGCAGCGACTCCGAGCTCGGAAATCAGATCGTTCAGGAGGGCTCCGCCTCACCGGCCGACGTCTTCCTCACCGAGAACTCCCCCGCCATGTCCCTCGTCGAGAACGCGGGTCTGCTCGCCCCGGTCGACGCCGCGACGCTGGCAAACGTCCCCACGCAGTACCGCCCCGCGAGTGGCGATTGGACAGGGATCGCAGCACGGTCGACGGTGATGGTCTACAACCCGTCACTCATCTCCTCAGACCAGCTGCCGACATCGATCATGGACTTGCAGAAGCCGGAGTGGAAGGGACGGTGGGCGGCGTCGCCCACCGGAGCGGACTTCCAGGCGATCGTCTCCGCCATCCTGCAGGAGAAGGGCGAGGACGCGACGACCGCGTGGCTCACCGCCATGAAAGAGAACGCCTCTGCGTACAAGGGCAACAGCACCGTCATGAAGGCCGTCAACGCCGGCGAGATCCCGCTCGGCGTGATCTACCACTACTACTGGTTCATCGATCAGGCCAAGACGAAGGAGAACAGCGCCAACACGAAACTGGCCTACTTCGGCGCCCAGGACCCGGGGGCGTTCGTCAGCGTGTCGGGCGGAGGCGTGCTCGCCTCGAGCAAGAACGCCGCCGCCGCGCAGCAGTTTCTCGCCTTCATCACCGGCCCGGACGGACAGCAGGTCCTGCGCGACGGCACGAGCTTCGAGTATGCGATCGGCAGCGACGTCGCCTCCAACCCGGCCCTGCCGCCGCTGAGCTCTCTGCAGCCGCCGGCGATCGACCCCTCGACGCTGAACAGCAAGAAGGTCACTGACCTCATGACGGCCGCGGGGCTGATCTGAGCCTCGCCACCGCCGACCGCCCTGCGGTCAGCCCACCCGTGCAGCGGCACCGCGTGCTCACCACGCCGGTGCCGCTGCTGGCGCTCGCCATCGTCGCGGCGGCGCTGCTGCTCGTCCCCGTCGGCTTCGTCGTGTGGGTCGCCATCTCGGAGGGCTGGTCGCAGCTGAGCGCCCAGGTGTTCCGCCCCCGGGTCGGCGAGCTGCTCGCCAACACCCTCGGTCTGCTCGTTCTCGCCGTGCCGCTGTGCGTCGCGGTGGGCGTCGGCGCGGCCTGGACCGTGGAACGCACGGCTCTGCCCGGCCGGAAGATCTGGGCGATCGCGCTCGCCTCCCCGCTGGCGATGCCCGCCTTCGTCAGCGGGTACGGCTGGATCTCCGCTGTGCCCTCTCTTCAGGGTCTCGGCGGTGGAGTGCTGATCGCGGTCGGCGCGTACTATCCGCTCGTCTACCTTCCGGCCCTGGCCACGCTGCGACGCCTCGATCCGGCGCTCGAGGAGTCGGCCCGCTCGCTCGGGCTCAGTCCCCTCGCAACCTTCTGGCGGGTGGTCCTCCCCCAACTGCGCGTGGCGATTCTCGGCGGCGGACTCGTCGTCGCGCTTCACCTGCTCGCCGAGTACGGCGCCTTCGCACTGCTGCGCTTCGACACCTTCACGACGGCGATCGTCAGCCAGTTCCAGTCCAGCTTCGCCGGCCCCGCAGCCAACGCGCTCGGCGTCGTCCTCGCGGCCCTCTGCCTCGTGCTGCTCGTCGGCGAAGCGAGCGCTCGCGGTCGGCTGCGGTACGCGCGGATCGGACGCGGCGCCGCGCGGCCCGCCGTCCCCTACCGGCTGGGTCGGGCGGCGATCCCCGTCACGGCGGTGCTCAGCGGCATCCTGATCCTCGCCGTCGGCATTCCCGGCACGAGCCTGCTGCGGTGGGCGCTGCGCCCCGAGGGCTGGCAGAGCATCCATCTGCTGCCCGCACTCACCCAGACCCTTCTGCTGTCGGGCGGCGGAGCGCTCGCCGCGACCGTCGTCGCCCTCCCCTGCGCCTGGTTGAGCGTGCGGCACCCTAGCCGCCTCGCCCGCGGCATCGAGGGCGCGATGTACCTCGCCAGCAGCCTGCCGACGATCATCGTCGCGCTCGCGCTGGTCACGGTGACTCTTCGCGTCGTTCCCGGGCTGTACCAGACCCCCGCAACCGTCATCGCGGCCTACGTCATCGTGTTCCTCCCCCGTGCACTGGTGAGCCTCCGCAGCGGCTTGGCGCAGGTGCCCCCTCGCCTCGAGGAAGCAGCGCAGACCCTCGGCCGGACCCGGTTCGCGGCGACGGTCGAGGTGACGGCGCCGCTGATGGCATCGTCGTTCGGTGCGGCGTTGGCCCTCGTGGGCCTCGGCTGCGCGAACGAGCTGACGGCGACCCTCCTGCTGGCACCCAGCGGAACGCGCACCCTCGCCACCCAGTTCTGGTCGGAGACCTCGAACGCCGACTTCGTCGCCGGTGCCCCGTATGCGATCATGCTCATCGTGCTGTCGGTCCCGAGCGTCGCCCTCCTTCTCGCCGATGCCCGACGGCGGAGCGATCGATGACCTCGTTGACGGTCACGGATGCCGGTGTGCGCCTCGGTGGGGATCTCGTGCTCGCCGGCGTGCACCTGTCCGTCCCCGACGGGGAGAGACTCGCGATCGTGGGCCCGTCGGGAAGCGGCAAGTCCACACTGCTGCGCGCGATCGCCGGGTTCGAGCGCATCGCGGCCGGCGAGATCCGTCTGGGCGACGAGGTCGCCGCCACGGCGACACGCCACCTGGCCCCGCATCGGCGACGGATCGGCTACGTCGCACAGGACGGCGCCCTCTTCCCGCACCTCACCGCACGACGCAACATCGCCTTCGGCCTCCGCGGCTCAGCGAGCCGAGAGCGCGCCGGTGCCGTCGCGGCCGCCGCAGCGCTCGCCGGTATCGAGCCCGAACTCCTCGACCGCTATCCCCACGAGATCTCCGGGGGTCAGCAGCAGCGCGTCTCTCTCGCTCGCGCTCTCGCCCCGCACCCGCGGGTGCTTCTGCTCGACGAGCCTTTCAGCGCGCTCGACACCGAACTGCGCGCGCAGGTGCGCACACAGGTCGTCGATGCGCTGACGCGGGCGCAGGTGACGAGCGTCCTCGTGACCCACGACCCCGAAGAAGCACTCGCCTTCGGGCACTCCGTCGCCGTCCTCGACGACCGACGGCTCCAGCAGGCCGGTGTCTGCGCGGACGTGTTCTCGCGTCCTGTCTCGGCATCCGTGGCGCGTCTGCTCGGCGACACGGTACTGCTCGCGGGCGCGAAGACCGCGACCGGTGGGTTCCGCTGCCCCCTCGGCACGCTCACCGTGGATGCCGACTTCTCCGACGGCTCATCGATGGTCGTCGCCATGGTGCGCCCGACTCAACTCAGACTGACGACGGATGCCGGGGCGGCGCCTGCCCGTGTGATCGCCATCGCGGTCGTGGGCGCGACAGCCACCGCCACGATCGCCTGCGCCGACGGCACCACGGTCGGCGTGCCGCTGCGCGCCGTCGGCTCGCCGCTGCCCGCCGTCGGCGACGACGTCCGGATCACCGTCGACGGCGGCACCGTCGTCTACGCGGCCTGACACCTCGGCGCGGCGTCCGCTCGCTCATCGGCGGATGCTGCGGAACGCCTCGGTGCGATACGGCAGATCGATGATCTCGACCCCGTCCTCACCCCGGTGACACGACGCGGCGAAGAGCTCCTCGACCTCGGCGAGGATGCGGTCCCGCTCCGACGGCGTGGCGGTGATGACGTAGCTGCGCGAGCGCACCATGGCCGCGAGCTCTGACCGCGTCAGTCGTCGCGACCATCGCCAGCTCTCATGCTCGAGCGCGCCGAAGGGTGCGGCGACGGCCGGCCCCGCGCCGGACAGAAGCTCTTCAGCGTGACTGCCCTTCATGATGGCGCCGAGGCGGGCCACCCACGGCGTGCTCACGTCGCGGATGTTCCAGACCAGACCGAGGACGCCGCCGGGCTTCAGGACGCGTCCCACCTCGGCGGATGCCGCGACCACATCGACCCAGTGCCACGCCTGACCCAAGACGACGGCGTCGACGCTCTCATCGGGAAGGTTCATGCGTTCCGCGGCGCCGATCAGCGTCTCCACGGCCGGAAGGGCCTCTCTCAGGGTGGCGAGCATCGCGGCATCCGGTTCCACGGCGATCACGTCGGCCCCCGCATCGAGCAGCGCGGCGGTGAGCTTTCCGGTACCCGCCCCGACATCCGCAACGCGCGGATGTTCACCGGCGGGAGCCAACAACCACTCCACGGCCGCCGCCGGGTACGACGGCCGGCCCGTCTGGTACTCCCCCGCCGCCGAGCCGAAGCTGAGCGCCATCTCGTCGCGTGTCGCCATGGGGCGACCCTACGCCTGCAACCTCTTGCAACCTCGACGTTCCTACCGTCGAGACATCGGGCGGAACGGCTCCGCCGAGAGGAAGTGATGTCAATGACGACTCTGACCGACACCCCTGCTGCCGCCGCGACCGAGGCGATCGCCACGACCATGCGCGCCGCGGTGGTTACCGCGCCCGGCGAGCCGCTGATCGTCTCCGACGTGCCGGTCCCGCGCCCCGGCCCCGGCCAGGCACTCGTGCGCGTGATCACCAGCGGCGTCTGCCACACCGACCTTCACGCGGCGCGCGGCGATTGGCCGGTCGCCCCGAAGGCCGATCTCATCCCCGGACACGAAGGCTACGGCGAGGTCGTCGCGCTCGGCCCCGGCGTGACGACGCTCACCGTCGGCCAGAAGGTCGGCAATGCCTGGCTGTGGTCGGCGTGCGGAACGTGCGAGTACTGCCGCACCGGATGGGAGACGCTGTGCCCGGCGCAGCAGAACGGCGGATACTCGATGGACGGGAGCTTCGGCGAGTTCATGCTCGTTGATGAGAAGTACGCCGCGCGGATCCCCGACGGCGCCGACCCGGTCGAGGTCGCCCCGATCCTCTGCGCCGGGGTCACGGTGTACAAGGGGTTGAAGATGACCTGCGTGCGACCGGGCGAGTGGGTGACCATCTCGGGCATCGGCGGGCTCGGTCACATCGCGGTGCAGTACGCACGGGCGATGGGCATGCGCGTGGCTGCCGTGGATGTCGACGACGCCAAGCTGGAACTCGCTCGCCGCCACGGCGCAGAGGTCACGGTCAACGCCGCGCAGACCGATCCCGGCGCCGCGATCTCCGAGCACACGGGAGGAACGCACGGCGTCCTCGTCACCGCGGTGCACCCTAGAGCCTTCGACCAGGCGCTCAGCGTCGTGCGGCGGGGAGCCACGATCGTCTTCAACGGTCTGCCGCCCGGGACCTTCGACGCCGACATCTTCGACATCGTGCTGCGCGCGATCACGATCCGCGGCTCGATCGTCGGAACCCGGCAGGACATGATCGAGGCGCTCGACTTCTACGCGCGCGGTCAGATCCACCCGACCGTGCACGTGGAGAACCTCGAGGACGTCAACGACATCTTCGAGCGGATGGAGAAGGGCCAGATCGACGGTCGCATCGTCATGCGGTACTGATCCGGCCGCAACGACCGGCGGGGAGCGAGCGCAGCAGGTTCGCTCCCCGCTCGGCACGTCGGGGCCACGTGCGCCCCGCGGCGCGCCTGCCGCCGCCGCGGGGCATCGACGCGCACAGTAGAGCTGTGGCCTTGGACTTCACCGCGATCGACTTCGAGACGGCGAACTCTTCGAGCGCCTCGGCGTGCGCCGTCGGTCTCACGCGTGTCCGCGATGGTCGTGTCGTCGAGACGGCGGGCTGGCTCATCAAGCCCCCGCCGGGCCACGACCGGTTCTTCGAGCTGAACATCGGCATCCACGGCATCCATCCCGAGGATGTCGTCGATGCGCCGGCGTGGGTCGACCAGCTCACCGCCCTCGACGCCTTCATCGGTGACGATGTCGTCGTGGCGCACAACGCCGGTTTCGACATGAGCGTCCTGCGACGCGCCTGCGAGGCGACGGATGCCGCGTGTCCGTCGTACCGCTACCTGTGCAGCCTGCAGATCGCCCGCAAGACCTACGACCTCGCCTCGTATCGACTGCCCTCGGTAGCCGCTGCTGCGGGCTTCCTCGACTTCGCCCACCACGACGCCGCGTCCGACGCGCTCGCCTGCGCGCACATCATGATCGACGCGGCGGCCCGTGCCGGTGTGCACGACGTCGTCGAACTCGCCATGCTGCTCGGCGTGCGCGTCCCCCGCCTCGCCGGCAGCGGTCGGCTCACACCCGTCGCCGGCCCGGTCGGCTGAACGGCCCCTCACGCGGACTCACCGCGCGGCGCCCGTCGATGTCGGAGGGGTGCGCCACTGTGGAGTCATGGACGCCTTCATCGTCATCGTCGTCGGAGTTCTCTGCCTGATCGCCGGCGCCGTCGGAGGTTGGATCACCGCCGGCGCGCGCGCCGCAGAGCGCACCGCGCGCGAGAACGCAGATCTGGCGGCACGGCTGGCTGCCGCGGAGACCTCCGCTCGCGCCCTGAACGTGCAGCTCGAGCATGAGCGCACGCTCACCCGGGATCTCGGCGCTCAGGCCCGTGCTGACCTCAGCGCGCAGCAGGAACGTGAACGCCGCGATCAACTGGTCCTTCGCGCGCTGGCGCCGGTGCAGGAGTCCCTGCAGACGATGCAGCAGAAGGTGACCGACCTCGAACGCGATCGCCAGAGTCAGTACGGCTCTCTCGTCGAGCAGCTGCGCGCGGCCCGCGCCAGCGATGAGGCGCTCCGGGCGACCACCGAGTCCCTCGCGGGCGCCCTGCGTTCCAACGTGACACGCGGCGTCTGGGGCGAGACGCAGTTGCGGCGCGTGGTCGAATCAGCGGGGCTGAGCCGCTACGTCGACTTCGATCTGCAGACGTCGGTGACCTCCCACGCCGGCGATGGCAGACCCGACATGATCGTTCGCCTGCCGGGCGGCATGTCGCTGGCGGTCGACGCCAAGGTGCCGCTCGATGCCTATATCGAAGCATCGGCGATTGCGATCACCGCGACCGGCGAGGAGGCCACCCGTCGTGCGGGTCTGCTCCAACGTCATGTGCGGGCCGTCCGCGCCCATGTCGACGCACTCGCCAAGAAGTCGTACTGGTCGGGACTGGACTCGAGCCCGGAGTTCCTCGTGTGCTTCCTGCCCAACGAGGCGTTGCTCGCGACCGCACTCGAGGAGGATCCGACGCTGCTCGATCACGCGTTCCGCCAGCGTGTGGCGCTCGCCTCTCCCGTGAACCTGTGGGCCGTCCTGAAGACGGTGGCCTACACCTGGACCCAGCAGGAGGTCTCCACGGAGGCCCGCCGCCTCTTCGAGCTGGGAACCGAGCTGTACCAGCGGCTGGGAGGACTTGCCGGGCACGCCGAGGATCTCCGCCGCGCCATCGAGCGAACGGTCGACACCTATAACCGCTTCACCGGATCACTCGAGTCGCGCGTTCTCGTCACGGCACGGAAGTTCCCCGGGATCGACGAGACGAAGCTGGATGCCGCGGCTGCTCCCGCGTCGATCGAGAAGACACCGCGAAAGCTCGTCGCCCCGGAGCTGATGGTGGACTCGGCCGACGCCGACGCCGACGAAGCCGCAACGGGTATCGCAGCAGATCTCGGCTCGCTCAGGGACCGGCTGTGAACGGAGGCGCGCTCAGGCGGGAAACAGGTTGAGCAGCCCGACGACAGACAGGGAGACCGCGACGAACGCGCCGATCATCCACCACGCACTGACCTGGTGACCATCCGGCATCCGGCGACGCAACAGCACGTCGGGTCGGCGTGCGGGGTCCACGGGAACGCTCACCTGACCCGTTCTGGGACTGCTGGATGCTGCGGACATGTGACCCCCGGACTGCGTGGAAACGTCTGTGTCGCCGGTGACACCGTTGCCCATTGTGCCAGAGGTACGGCTGTCGCGTCGCCCATACCGGGCGCGCCGCGCCGATGATCTGGTCCGCGCTCAGAGCCACTTCGACGTGAGATGCTCCGAGGAGATGCGCCGCAGCGTGCCCGAAGCCCCCCGCAGAACGACGCTCTCCGTATAGACGAAGTCGCCGTCGCGGCGAACACCGGCGACGAGTTCACCGTTCGTGACGCCGGTGGCCACGAAGATCGTGTTGCGCCCGGTGACCAGTTCGTCGGCCTCGTAGACGTACCCGTCGAGCTTCAGACCCGCATCGGTTCCGCGCTGCTTCTCGTCGTCGTCGCGCGGCCAGAGACGTCCTTGAATGTGGCCGCCGAGCGCCTTGATCGCGCAGGTGGTCGCGACGCCTTCGGGGCTGCCTCCGATGCCGATGCACATGTCGGTACGGGCGTTGTGCCGTGCCGCGTTGATTCCACCGGCGACGTCACCGTCGCTCATCAGCCGCGTTCCGGCGCCGGCGTCGCGGATCTCCTCGATCAGTCGGGCGTGGCGGGGACGGTTCAGCACAGAGACCACGAGCTCGTCGACGGGCTTGCCCAGTGCCTTCGCCAGAAGACGGATGTTCTCGCCGACGGGCAGGCGGATGTCCACGACACCGACGCCGGCCGGACCCGTAACGATCTTGTCCATGTAGAACACACTCGACGCGTCGAGCATGGAGCCGCGATCGGAGACCGCGAGAACCGAAAGCGCGTTGTTGCGTCCCTCGGCGGTCAGCGATGTTCCGTCGATCGGATCGACGGCGACGTCGCACTGGGGTCCGCGACCCGTTCCCACGTGTTCACCGTTGAAGAGCATGGGAGCGTTGTCCTTCTCGCCCTCCCCGATGACGATGACTCCGTCGAAGTTCACCGTGGTGAGAAACGCCCGCATGGCGTCGACGGCCGCGCCGTCGGCCTTCTCCTTCTGGCCCCGTCCGATGAACGGTACGGAGCGAATGGCCGCCGCCTCCGTCGCGCGCACCAACTCCATCGCCAGGTTCCGGTCGGGGTGCAAAGGGCTCATGTCCGCGGTCAGGCTCACCATGACGTCAGCCTAGGCGGCCGCACCCCGCGGGTGCGGTGTTTTCAGCCAATGCCTGAGGAAGGAACTGCACTTCTTATCACTGCGGCAAGCTCGACCCGGCGCTTTTGCCCGGCGGGGGCCTCACCGACGTCGCTGGTGCTTCGATAGGCTGTGCCAGGAATCCCCGCAGAACTGAGGAGCAGAAATGCCTGTCGCCACCCCTGAGCAATACGCCGAGATGCTGGACCGCGCGAAGGCCGGTGGCTACGCGTTCCCCGCGATCAACGCCGCCAGCTCGCAGTCGATCAACGCGATCCTGCAGGGTCTGACCGAAGCCGGATCCGACGGCATCATCCAGGTGACCACCGGCGGAGCCGACTATTTCGCCGGCCACACCGTGAAGGGTCGCGCCACCGGTGCGCTCGCGTTCGCGAAGTTCGCGACCGAGGTCGCCAAGAACTACCCGATCACGGTGGCGCTGCACACCGACCACTGCCCCAAGCCCGCCCTCGAGGACTTCGTGCTCCCGCTGATCGCGGCATCCGAGGAGGAGGTCCGCGCCGGCCGCAACCCCATCTTCCAGTCGCACATGTGGGACGGGTCGGCTGTTGCGCTCGACGAGAACATCGCCATCGCGAAGGAGTTGCTGCCTCGCATGAAGAACATCAACGCGATTCTCGAGGTCGAGATCGGCGTGGTCGGCGGCGAAGAGGACGGCGTCAAGCACGAGGGCTCCAACGAGGCGCTCTACACGACCACCGCCGACGTGTCTCGATTCGTCGAGGCGCTCGGCCTCGGCGAGAACGGCCGCTATATCGCCGCTCTGACGTTCGGCAATGTGCACGGCGTCTACAAGCCCGGCAACGTGAAGCTGCGCCCCGAGCTGCTCGGCGAGATCCAGGCGGGCATCGCGGAGCGCTTCGGCACCGACGCGAAGCCCCTCGACCTGGTCTTCCACGGTGGCAGCGGCTCGACGCCGGAGGAGATCGCGACCGCCGTGGCCAACGGTGTCGTCAAGATGAACATCGACACCGACACGCAGTACGCCTTCACCCGTTCGGTCGCCGGCTTCATGTTCAGCAACTACGACGGCGTGTTGAAGGTCGACGGCGAGGTGGGCAACAAGAAGGCCTACGACCCGCGTGCCTGGGGCAAGGTGGCCGAGACGGCCATGGCCGCTCGCGTCGTCGAGGCGACACAGCAGCTCGGTTCGGCTGGTCACTCCATCAGCCTCTGATCCGCATCGAGAAACGCCCCCGGAGCTCACGTCTCCGGGGGCGTTTCTCGTCGGTATCCGGCGCCGCGATGTGCGGTGCCGCGCCGCGCTGAAGGCGGGTGCGGTCGCTGCGATCAGGCAGGGTCGACGTACGCGTCGAGCAGTCCCGGAGCACCGTCGGGCACGTGGATCACCCGGATGGGATCGCCCGCGCGGACGGAGCCCGTACGCACGACGCGCAGGTAGGGACCGAGCCGCCGTTCTGCCGAGAACCGCCGCACCCAGCCGCGTTCCGCCGACCGGTCGACGGTGCGCACCCAGCGGGCGAAGGTCTGGCACGGTGTCCGCGGCATCGTCACCTCGACGACGGCCGTCTCCCCGATCCGCCACTGCTCGCCGATACGGGCACGATTGACGTCGAGCCCCTCGACACGGAGGTTCTCGCCGAACCATCCGGGCGGGAGAGGCGCCCGCAGCTGCGTCTCCCAGAACTCGGCGTCCTCCTGCGCGTACGCATACAGAGCCTTGTCCAGGCCACCATGGTGCTTCCGATTCGCCTGCACATCGGCATACGCGCCGTAGCGTCCGAGGCGCACCGCCCCGTCGACCGCGGCCTTATCGATCGCTGTCACACCGAGTGATCCGGCGTCAGGGCGCAGCGCCCGTACGACGCAGACGGCGAGAAGGCGCCCCGTGTCGCTCATCGGGCGAAGTGGGTGACGATTGCAGGGTCGCCGAGCAGCGGCACCGTCAGGCACACCGTGGCGAGGATGAAGGTCACGATCGCCCCGGCGAGGGGAATCCACCATGACAGGCGACGCGCACGCAGCGACACCCACGACAGCAACGCGGTGAGCATCCACCCGCCGATGAAGACGAAGGCGCCGATACGACCCCACAGCTCGCCCTGCGCCGTGTTGGTGAAGGTCGCGTCGATGCCGGCCACCTGCATCCAGGTCTGTGCGAACCCGGAGAAGTCCCACAGCTGCGGCACCGCGCTGACGACGGTCACGAGACCGTACACGAGAAGGGCGAACGTGATGATGCGGTCCGCGGCGCGCGTCGGGCGCGCGGCAGCCGTCGTGGCGGGCGCGGTGGGCGGGTGCGCGCGGCTCGGCACCGTGTGCGGCAGCGCCGGATGCGGCGAGACGGAAGCCGTCTCGGGCTGCTGGATGCGCGCCCGCTGCTCCTCCGGGCTCGCATACTCGCCGTACTGCGGACGCGGGCGCGGCGTCTGCGCGTGCGTCGACGATCCGGTCGGGTCGGTCATCCGCGCGACCGCCCGCCCAGTGCACGGTCGTCCCGACGTCCACTCGCATCCTGGCGGAGCTCCTTGGGAAGCGAGAACATCAGATCCTCCTCCGCCGTCCGCACCTGCTCGACGTCGGCATAGCCGGCGCCCGCGAGGTCGGCCAGCACCTCTTGCACGAGCACCTCGGGCACCGAGGCGCCGCTGGTGACGCCCACCGTCTCGACGCCGTCGAGCCAGTCCTGCTGGATCTCGTGGGCGTAGTCGACGCGGTAGGCCGCCTTCGCCCCGTACTCCAGCGCCACCTCGACGAGTCGGACCGAGTTGGAGGAGTTCGCCGAACCGACGACGATGACGAGGTCGGCATCCTTGGCGACCTTCTTGATGGCGACCTGGCGGTTCTGCGTGGCGTAGCAGATGTCGTCCGACGGCGGATCCTGAAGCTCGGGAAAACGCTCGCGCAGACGGCGAACCGTCTCCATGGTCTCGTCGACCGAGAGCGTCGTCTGCGACAGCCAGACGACCTTCGCCGGATCTTTCACGACGACCCGATCGGCTTCCTCGGGCGAGTTGACGACGGTGACGTGGTCGGGGGCCTCTCCTGCCGTTCCCTCGACCTCTTCATGGCCGTCGTGGCCGATGAGCAGGATCTCGAAGTCGTCGCGGGCGAAGCGCACCGCCTCGCGGTGCACCTTCGTCACGAGGGGACAGGTGGCGTCGATGGCCTGAAGGCCCCGATCGGATGCCGTGTTCACGACAGCGGGCGAGACGCCGTGCGCGCTGAAGACGACGTGGGCGCCTTCGGGCACCTCGTCGACCTCCTCGACGAAGACGGCCCCCTTCGCCTCGAGCTCGGTGACGACGTGGATGTTGTGCACGATCTGCTTGCGCACGTAGACGGGCGCGCCGTAGCGCTCCAGCGCCTTCTCGACCGCGATCACTGCGCGGTCGACGCCGGCGCAGTACCCTCGCGGCGAGGCGAGGAGCACCCGCTTGTGTCCGGGGACCGGGTTATCCTGAAGCCGTCCGAGCGGGCCTGGAACATGGGGCGTCGGAAGACGGATGGCTGTGCTGCTCACCCCTTGATTCTAGGGAGAGCGGGCTGAGTGAGGGCCGCATGCGCGCGGCGGAAAGGCATCGATGGCATCGTTCGCGTCCGCTCCCGGGCACGTCCCTCCCCCCGATGCTGTCGCACCGCGAGAGTCGCGCGCGGACGCACCGACGTCGGTCTCGCGTCTGAACGAGACCATCCGCGGGTTCGTCTCGACGTGGGGATCCGTCTGGGTCGAGGGTGAGATCACCGCATGGAACCTTCGCGGCGGACACGTCTTCGGGCGTTTGAAGGACGCGAACGGCGACGCGATGCTCTCGTTCCGTCTGTGGTCATCCACCCTGCAGCGCCTGCCCGACGACCTCAAGGTCGGCGACCTCGTGGTGGCGTGCGTGAAGAGCGACTTCTTCGTGAAGACCGGGGACTTCACCTTCACCGTCTCCGCGATGCGCCACACGGGCCTCGGCGATCAGCTCGAGCGGCTCGAGAAGCTCCGCGGGCAGCTCCGGGCGGAGGGGCTGTTCGACCCCGCCCGCAAGAAGCGCCTCCCCTTCCTCCCGCAGCTCGTCGGCCTCATCACCGGTGAGCGCAGCGACGCCGAGAAGGATGTTCACCGCAACGCCGAACTGCGCTGGCCGGGCGTCCGCTTCCGCACGATCCATGCCGCCGTCCAGGGCGAGCGCTGCGTTCCCGAAACGATCGCGGCGCTCACGGCGCTCGACGCCGACCCGGAGGTCGACGTGATCATCATCGCCCGCGGCGGCGGCGATCCGCAGACCCTGCTCGGCTTCAGCGATGAACGCCTGGTGCGTGCGGTGGCCGCGGCATCCACGCCGGTCGTCTCCGCGATCGGCCACGAGAACGACCATCCGCTGCTCGACGACGTCGCGGACGTACGGGCGTCGACACCGACGGATGCCGCCAAGCGCGTCGTCCCCGACGTCGCGGAGCAGCGCGCGCTCGTCAACCAGCTGCGCTCGCGCGCGCGCACCCGTCTGACGCAGCGGGTCGGGCACGATATCGCCCAGCTCGAACAGCTGCGCTCGCGTCCCGTGCTGCGGACGCCCGAGTCGCTGCTCACGCCCCGCACCCACGAGCTCTGGACCCTCGTCTCGCGCGGCCGCGACATCGTGCACCGACGGATGGATGCCGCGGAACGCACGACGGCGCAGCTGCGCGCGTCCCTGCGCGCCCTCTCCCCCGGTGCGACGCTCGAACGTGGCTACGCCATCGCGCATCTGGAGGCCGGCGTCATCGTCCGCGACGCTCGTCAGGTACCGGCCGGCACCGCGGTGACGGTCACCGTCGCCGACGGCTCGTTCACCGCCCGATCGGAGGGCCCACTCGCAGAAGACGTCGGCGGGGCGCCCTAGAATGGACGCCATGACCCGCGACACGGCCACCGACGTCGCCGATCTGTCGTTCGAGCAGGCCCGGGACGAACTCGTCCGCGTCGTGGCCGAACTCGAGCAGGGTGCCCCGACCCTCGAGCAGTCGCTCGCCCTCTGGACCCGGGGCGAGGCTCTCGCTGCGCGGTGCGAGGAGTGGCTGCTCGGCGCGAAGCGGCTTCTCGATGCCGCCCGTCCCGCGGACGCGGACTCGTGATGGCATCGGCTCCTCGCATCGTCGCGGAACTCGGCCGTCCCGAGACACCCGCCGAGACCGCCGACCGCAAGGCGGCCGCGTCGCGGGCCTACCGCCAGAGCAAGACCTTCCGCAACCTGGTGGCTGCCCTCCTCGTCACGATGGCCGTCGTCGCCGTGGTCTACTTCGGCGTGCCCCGCGGTTCGCTTCCCGACCCCGAGGAAGCGGACGTGGCCGCAGCCGCGCAGAGCGCGTCGGCATCCATCGGCCATCCCCTCCTGGTTCCTGTCGTCCCCGAGAACTGGCGCGCCAACTCGGCGCGACTGGAGGGCTCGATGTGGCGCGTCGTGTATGCACCGCCGAGCGGCTACGTGCGCGTGGCACAGGGCGTCGACGCCGACGCCGGATGGGCGACGAAGGTGCTGGGCGGGTTCGCGCCCTCCGGCAGCGTCACCATCGACGGGATCGCCTGGGACGAGTACACGATCCCTGCCGCCGCCCGCACCGACACGGTCTCGTACGCCATCTCGACGAGTGCCGGCTCCGACACGGTGCTGATCTACGGGGCGACCGACGCCGCAACGGCCGCCGTCGCGGCGTCGGGCGTCACCGATCAGATTCTGACCATGCGCGAGGAGAAGAGATGAACGCAACCGTCCGCCCCACCCCTTCGCTCGTCTGGGAGGAGATGCTCGAGGGCAACGCCCGTTTCGTCGCAGGTGAGCCGCGCCATCCGCGACAGGACGTCGAGCGGCGCAACGAGCTCGCTGCCGCCCAGACCCCGCGGGCCGCGCTGTTCGGCTGTGCGGATTCACGCCTGGCGGCGGAGATCATCTTCGATCAGGGCCTCGGCGACCTGTTCGTCGTCCGTAACGCCGGCCAGGTCGCCTCGGACTCCGCGGTGGCCAGCCTGGAGTATGCCGTCGCGGCGCTGGATGTCTCGCTCATCATCGTGCTCGCACACGACGCGTGCGGTGCCGTGCGCGCCGCGATCGACTCCACCGCACTCGGCTCCCCCGAACTCCCCCCGCACATCTGGCGCCTGATCGCGCGCATCGTGCCGGCGGCACGCACCGTGCTCCGCGATGCCGGCGGCGAGGTCGACCCGCGGGAGCTGGACGCCGAAGACGTCGGACGGGAGCACCTCAAGAACACGGTCGACGACCTGCTCTCCTCGTCGCGGCTCATCGCCGACGCCGTCGCCGAGGGCCGACTGGGCATCGTGGGCGCGAACTACCGGCTGAGCGAGGGCACGGCGGTGCCGCACGTCGCCGTAGGCCTCCAGACGGCCTGAGCCGGGCGCCCGGCCGACACCACAACCGAAGACGCACAGGAAACGAGGACGTGACCGCAATGACCGAGACCACCGAGTACCGCATCGAACACGACACGATGGGCGAGGTGCGCGTGCCGAAGGACGCTCTCTACGCCGCACAGACCCAGCGCGCCGTGGAGAACTTCCCGATCTCGGGCACCGGGCTGGAGTCGACGCAGATCGCCGCGCTTGCGCGCATCAAGAAGGCCGCGGCGCTGGCCAACAAGGAACTTGGAACCCTTGATGGCGCGATCGCCGATGCGATCGCGGCTGCCGCCGACGACGTCATCACCGGTCGATACGACGCCCACTTCCCCGTGGACACATACCAGACGGGATCGGGCACCTCGTCGAACATGAACATGAACGAGGTACTCGCCTCACTCGCGACGCAGAAGCTCGGCGCGCCGGTGCATCCGAACGATCACGTCAATGCATCGCAGTCGTCCAACGACGTCTTCCCGACCTCCGTCCACATCGCCGTCACACAGGCGCTCATCGACGACCTCATCCCCGCCCTCGACCACCTCGCTGTCGCCCTGGAGGCGAAGGCGCTCCTGTGGAAGGACGCCGTGAAGTCGGGCCGCACGCACCTCATGGATGCGACTCCCGTGACCCTCGGGCAGGAGTTCGGGGGGTATGCGCGCCAGATCCGCCTCGGCATCGAGCGGGTGCGTGCCGTGCTTCCCCGCGTGGGCGAGGTGCCGTTGGGCGGCACGGCCGTCGGCACCGGCATCAACACACCACTCGGCTTCCCGCAGAAGGTCATCGCGCTCCTGGCCGAAGAGACCGAACTTCCCATCACCGAAGCGCACGACCACTTCGAGGCGCAGGCCAACCGCGACGGCCTGGTCGAGGCATCCGGCGCCCTGCGCACGATCGCGGTCTCGCTGACGAAGATCAATAACGACCTGCGATGGATGGGATCGGGCCCCAACACCGGCCTCGGCGAGTTGCACATCCCCGACCTGCAGCCCGGGTCCTCGATCATGCCCGGCAAGGTGAACCCGGTCGTCCCCGAGGCGACCCTCATGGTGTGCGCGCGCGTGATCGGCAACGACGCGACGGTGGCCTGGGCGGGCGCATCCGGCTCGTTCGAGCTGAACGTCGCGATCCCGGTCATGGGCACGGCCCTGCTGGAGTCGATCCGCCTGCTGTCGAACGCGATGCGCGTGCTGGCCGACAAGACGGTCGACGGTCTGGAAGCGAACCTCGAGCGCGCCGCCGCCTTCGCCGGGATGTCGCCGTCGATCGTGACCCCGCTCAACAAGCTCATCGGCTACGAAGCGGCGGCGAAGATCGCCAAGCACGCCGTCGCCAAGGGCATCACGGTGCGCGAGGCTGTGATCGACCTCGGCTACGTCGAAAGAGGAGAGCTGACCGAGGAGCAACTCGACACGAAGCTCGACCTTCTGTCGATGACGCACCCCGGCTGATCGCCTGCTCCCCCTGTCGGGTTCATAATCAGAGGGTGAATCGCGCCGTCCGCCCTCCCCGTGCGGCAAGGCGCGCACGCGGGCTCGGCGTCGTCCTGGCCGTGGTCGCGGCGGGATTCGGACTGACGGCGGTCGCGCTGCTCTCGGTCCACGCCGCGACCGGCGCGCCGACCACCTGGGTCTCGGTCGTCGTCTTCGCCGCTGCAGCGGCTCTGACACTCGCGGTGACGGCACTGGTGGGCTGGCTGCTCCTGGACGAGAGACGCCAGACGCCAGAGCTGCCTGACGGCCTCGAGAGCCCCGATGCTCTCTTCGACGCCCAGCGCCGGCTCCTGGACGACGTGCGACACGAGTTGAAGACGCCGATCACGATCGTGCGCGGACACCTGGAGCTCATGGATGCCGCCGACCCCTCCGACGTCGCGGCGACGCGTGCGCTCGGCATCGCCGAACTCGATCGCATGACGCGCTTGATCGGCGACATCGACCTGCTGGCCGCCGTCGAAAGCGACAGCTTCACAATGGGAGATGTCGATCTGGACGCGCTGACCCGACGCGTCGCGGAGCTGGTCGCCGTCATCGCGGACCACGACTGGGGGGTCGAGCAACGCGCAGCAGGGATCATCCACGGCGACCGTGATCGCCTCCTGCAGGCGTGGCTGCAACTGGCCGACAACGCGGCGAAGTACACCCCCGCCGGCTCGGCGATCGAGATCGGCAGCGCCGTGCATCCCTCCGGAGCTCAGCTGTGGGTGCGCGATCACGGCCCGGGAATCGCGCCCGCCGTCCGCCACCGCATCTTCCGTCGCTTCGACCGCGGCACGGGCAAGCGGTCGGTCGGCGGATCGGGCCTCGGCCTCGCCATCGTCGACGCGATCGCGAAGGCCCACGGCGGTCACTGCACCGTGGCCGACACGCCGGGTGGCGGTGCCACCTTCACCATCGAGATCCCCATCGGCACGCAGGCGACGCTGCCCACACCGGTGCGTGCGGGGGATGTCGTCCAACAACGGGAGGCCTCCGGATGACTCGCATCCTCATCGTCGACGACGAGCCGCATATCGTGTCGATGGTCACGCGCGCCCTGTCGGCCGAAGGGTATGAGACGACCGCCTGCGAGGACGGCGCCGCCGGGCTCGAACGCGCGTCGCGAGGCGACATCGACCTCGTGATCCTCGACGTCGGGCTGCCGGGCATGGACGGATTCGAGGTTCTCCGGCGCCTGCGCGGCGACGGGCAGTCCCTCCCGGTCATCATGCTGACGGCTCGCAGTTCGGCCCGCGACGCGGTGGACGGTCTGGATGCCGGGGCCAGCGACTACGTTCCGAAGCCGTTCTCCCTCGCGGAGCTGATGGCGCGCGTGCGCTCGCGTCTTCGGGAGCGCACGGGTGCCATCACGATGGTCCTCTCCCGCGGGGATGTGACGCTCGACTTGCTGGCGCGCCGCTGCACGGTGGCCGGTCACGACGTCGACCTCTCCGCGCGCGAGTTCGCACTCGCTGAGCAGTTCCTGCGGCACGCCGGTGAGGTTCTCACGCGTGAGACGCTGCTCAGCCGCATTTGGGGCCTCGACTTCGATCCGGGCTCGAACGTCGTGGACGTCTACGTGCGGTATCTGCGGGCAAAGCTCGGCGCCGACCACATCGCGACTGTCCGCGGCGAGGGCTACCGCTGGGAGTAGACCTCGCCGCGGACGGCGCGGGTACGGGCGGGCCGCGTCAGCTCAGCTCGCCCTGCTCCAGCAGATCGGTGACGAGCGCGGCGATGGCGGAACGCTCGGATCTCACGAGTGTCACGTGACCGAAGAGGCTGTGCCCCTTCAGCGTCTCGATCACGGAGGCGATGCCGTCGTGGCGGCCGACGCGGAGGTTGTCACGCTGGCCGACATCGTGGGTCAGCACGACGCGCGAGTTCTGTCCGATCCGACTGAGTACCGTGAGCAGCACGTTGCGTTCGAGCGACTGCGCCTCATCGACGATCACGAAAGCGTCGTGCAGAGAACGTCCGCGGATGTGCGTCAGCGGCAGCACCTCGAGCATCCCCCGCGCGACGACTTCCTCGAGGACGTTTCCGGAGACCACCGAGCCGAGGGTGTCGAAGACCGCCTGCCCCCACGGGTTCATCTTCTCAGACTGGTCGCCCGGCAGGTAGCCGAGCTCCTGGCCGCCGACGGCGAAGAGCGGGCGGAAGACGATGATCTTCTTCTGCTGCTGGCGCTCGAGGACGGCATCCAAGCCGGCGCAGAGGGCGAGGGCCGACTTCCCCGTTCCCGCACGTCCGCCGAGAGAGACGATCCCGACCTCGGGATCCATGAGCAGGTCGATCGCGATGCGCTGCTCGGCGCTGCGGCCGTGCAGCCCGAACACGTCCCGGTCGCCGCGGACGAGACGGAATGCGCCGTCTCCCGTGACCCGGCCGAGAGCCGACCCCCGCTCGGAGTGGATCACGAGTCCCGTGTTCACCGGGAAGCCGCGCACCTCGTCGCTGGTCGCGACCTCCGCCTCGTAGAGGTCACTCATGTCGTCGCCGGAGATCGCGATGTCGGCGATGCCCGTCCACCCGCTGTCGACGGCCTGCTCCGCGAGATACTCCTCGGCGTGGATGCCGAGGGAGGCGGCCTTGACGCGCATCGGGAGGTCCTTGGAGACGACCGTGACCTGCTGACCGTCGGCAGCGAGGTGCATGGCGACGGAGAGGATCCGCGTGTCGTTGTCGCCGAGGCGCATGCCGGCGGGCAGAACGGAGGAATCGGTGTTGGTCAGCTCGACACGCAGCGTTCCCCCCTCCCCGACGGGGACGGCGAAGTCCAGTCGACCGTGCTCGACACGCAGCTCGTCGAGGTGGCGCAGAGCCTGCCGGGCGAAGTAGCCGATCTCCGGGTCGTGCCGCTTGCCTTCGAGCTCCGTGATCACCACCACGGGGACGACGACGGAATGCTCCGCGAACCGGAAGAACGCGCGCGGATCGCTCAGGAGCACGGAGGTGTCGAGGACGTAGGTCCGCAGATCGGTGTCCGCGGCCCCCTCGACGCTCTCATCGATCCGGCGTTGCTGCAGTGAAGCCCGTGTGGTCACAACTCACTCCCGCCCCGGGTGGAGCACCCGGCAGTTTCGAGTCGACCGTGGCCACGAGTCGTGTGGAGGCCGACCCGACCGGGCGCCTTGCCCGATGTGATGACCGTACGGCCGGCGATGCTGGCGCGCCAGCCGCGACACGCCGCCGGTCGATGACGGGGACGTTAACGTGTGATGTCGTCGGCGGACGCAGCCTCGACGGCCTCCGCGGGGGGTGCGACGACCTCGAGCGAGATCGGCGCGTCATCCGCAGAACCGGGCTCGGACAGCGCGAGCGCCGCGGGAGCGGGGTCGATGATGACGCGGCTGGCGGCGACCTCGGCCAGCGCGTCGCCGAGCAGGACGAAGCTGTCGGCGCCCGTTCCCACGTGCGGCGCGACCCGGATCGTGGTGCCGCGGGCGGTGACGGTGACGCCCTGATTGGCGAGAGCTGCGGCCAGCGGCGCCGCCTCGTGAGGTGCAGGCTGCAGCGCCACAATGCCCGCGTGCCGGTCGCGCGGGGTGAGGACGGGGACCCCGTAGCGATCGGCGAGCTCCATCACGGCCCGTGCGCGTGCGCGCAGCTCGGCGGCGATGGCGGGAATGCCCGCGTCGACCACTTCGCGCAACGCCGCCGCGAGGCGACCGGCAGCGAGGTGGTCGGTCGGGGCGACCTGGTATGCGGCCGCTGTCGGCAGCGGCGCCGGCACACCCACGCTGGTCGCGTCGCCCTGCATGCCGGAAATCCCTGACAGCACCGGCTCGATCCGTTCGCGCGCCCGATCGGAGAACCTCGCGAAGCCGGTGCCCCGGCCGGCCCGAAGCCACTTGTATCCGTTGCCGCAGACGACATCGGCCGCATCCCAGTCGGCGTCGACGACGCCGAAGCCCTGAACGGCATCGACGATCAGCAGGCGGTCGCCGATCCGCTCACGAATCTCCCGCACGTCGGCGACAGCGCCCGTGCGGAAATCGACCAGGCTGACGGCGACGGCGGTGACATCGTCATCGAGCGCCTCCGCCACGGCATCCGCCGTGACGATCCCGGCGACGGGCTCGATCTCGCGAACCGAGAGCACACCGCGAGCGTCCTGCGCGCGGCGTGCCGTCACCCGCAGGGCGGGAAACTCCTGAGCCGAGACGATGACCGTGCCACGAAGCCCCTGCATCGCGTGCTGCAGTCCGTGGGTCGTCGACGGCTGCAACACGACCTCGTCGACGGCGCATCCGAGAACCTGTGCGACCAGCCCGCGCGCCTCGTCGGATCTCTCCGACACCAGATCGATGCCCGAACGGCGCCCGCTGCCGAGAAGCTCCGCGTCGGCCAGGGTCTCGGCTCGAACCGCCGGCGAGAGCGGTCCGAATGCCGCCCAGTCCAGATACCCCGCTGCGCTGTCGAAGGTATCGAGGTAGGGCTGCAGGTCGTTCACGTCGCCCATTGTCCCACGCCGAGTCGTTGGGGGACGGATCGCGTGGCCCCCGTCAGCTGCCGTAGCGGCGATCGCGCGTGGCGTAGTCGCGGATCGCGCGGAGGAAGTCGACCTCGCGCAGATCCGGCCCGAGCGCTTCGACGAAGTAGAACTCGGAATGCGCCGACTGCCAGAGCAGGAAGTCGCTGAGACGCTGCTCGCCGGAGGTACGGATCACCAGATCGGGATCGGCCTGCCCTCCGGTGTACAGATGCTCGCCGATCTGCTCCGGGGTGAGGCTGGCGGCGAGCTCTTCGAGCGAGCCGCCGCGCTCGTCGTGCTGCGCGATGATGCTGCGAACGGCGTCGACGATCTCGCTTCGTCCGCCGTAGCCGACCGCGAGGTTCACGTGCAGGCCCGTGTTTCCGGCCGTCCGCTCCTCCGCCGTCCGTAACACGCGGGCCAGGTCCGGTGGCAGCATCTCCGCACGACCCACGTGCTGCACGCGCCAGCCGGGCTCGAGCGAGAGTTCGTCGGCGAGCTCGGCGATGATCTCGATGAGATCGGCGAGCTCCTGCGAGTCGCGCTTGGTGAGGTTGTCGGTGGACAGCAGGTAGAGCGAGACCACACGGATGCCGAGATCGTCGCACCAGCGCAGGAACTCGTGCATCTTCGCGGCTCCGGCACGGTGTCCGTGCGCGACCGTCGTGAAGCCGGCCTGACGCGCCCAGCGACGATTGCCGTCGATCATCATCGCGACGTGGTGGGGAACGGTGTCGGGGGTCAACTCGCGACGCAGGCGCGAACTGTAGAGGCGATAGAGGAATCCACGCCCCTCGCCCGAACCGGTGGGTGTCACGTTCCTACGCTACCGCGCGAGCCCCTGCCCCGACCGCACACAGGATACGTGCGGAAGACGGCATGAGGCTGCGCGTAGGCTCGGTGCCGTGACCCGACACGCATCCGCCGAGGGCGCCGACATGCCCCAGCTCCCGCTTCTCGAAGCCGGCTCCGTCCGTGCACAAGTCGAGCTGAAGCCCACGTGGCGTGGCTGGATCCACGCCGGAACATTCCCGGTCGCCGTGGCCGCCGGGGTCCTGCTCATCGTCTTCGCTCAGGGTGCGGCCGCGAAGTGGGCAGCGGTCGTCTTCATGGTGACCTCGCTCCTCCTGTTCGGCAACTCCGCGCTGTATCACCGGTTCACCTGGGAGCCGACGACCAAGGCGGTGCTCAAGCGCATCGACCACGCCAACATCCTGCTGCTGATCGCGGGCACCTACACGCCGATCGCCGTGCTGGCGCTGACGCCCGACAAGGGCACCCTCCTGCTCGTGCTGGTCTGGTCGGGCGCGATCCTCGGCATCCTGTTCCGCGTCTTCTGGATCAACGCCCCGCGGTGGCTCTACGTGGCGCTCTACCTTCTGCTGGGGTGGGCAGCGGTGATGTACATCGTCGACCTGCTGCAGGCGAACCTCGCGATGATGGTCCTCGTCATCGTCGGCGGGTTGCTGTACACCGGCGGAGCGATCGTCTACGCGCTGAAGAAGCCGAACCCGTGGCCGGGCCACTTCGGGTTCCACGAGATCTTCCACGTGTGCACCGTGCTGGCTTTCCTTTGCCATTGGACGGCGTGTCTGCTGATCGCGCTGAACCCGCTCGTGCCCTCTCTGGGCGCCGCGGGCTGAGCCGGCGCGTACCGGTCGGATCCACGGCGCACCGGCGTCAGCGTGAGGCGGGGTCGATGTCCTGGTCGTCGGTGTCGCTCGCCTCGACGGCCGCCGCCGCCTGCTCGTGGGCGCGCGCCTCGGCATCCGCCTGAGTCGTCGCGTCGAGTTCTTCGGCGATCTCCGCACGGTAGCCGGCGCGACGGATGCGTCGCAGCATGTCGATGAGGAGGAAGATCACGGCGATGGCGACCACCGCGATGCCGACGAAGCCCACAAACCCCGGAGTGACCGCGTCAGGGTTGACCGTCATGGTGGGAGTCGGAATCGCCGGGTCGGCGATCGCCGACAGCGCGATCGTCAGTGCGTGCATCGTTCCTCTGTTCCGCGCGGAGCGCCTAGCCTGGAAGTCCAGCCTAGAACCTCGGGAAGTGTCATGACCGCGATGCGCACACAGCAGGAGCTCGACGACCGCTACGGCCGAGCACGCAGCGCGGGGCGCCGTCGCTGGACCTGGATCCTCGGGGGCGCGGTCGTTCTCGCCCTCATCGGCTACTTCGGATGGAACACCTACACGCAGGCGGCTCAGTCCGTGGACATCGACGTCACCGGATTCGATCTCAGCGATGCTCCGCACAGCGTGACGGTCGATTTCCAGCTCACGCTGGCGCGCGGAAGCGCCGTCAGCTGCGTGGTCGAGGCCCAGGACGAGGAGCACGGCATCGTCGGGTGGAAGGTCGTCTCCTACCCGGCCGACGACGCCCACAGCCGCACGTTCAGCGAGCGGGTGGCGACCACCGCCGCTGCGACGACCGGTTTGGTCCCCTCGTGCTGGATCCCGTAGGCTGATTCGACACATGCGCCCTGGCAGCTGCCGGGGCGTTTGGCATAGTGTCGGCGGCCGGTGCCGCACACGCGCATTGACCGCCCCCATCGACAAGGAGACGACGTGGCCGAGAACACGGAGACCTTCCTCACCCAGGACGCCTACGACCGGCTCGCCGCCGAGCTCGAGCACCTGTCGACGACGGGTCGCGAAGAGATCGCCAAGCGCATCGAGGCCGCCCGCGAAGAAGGCGACCTCAAGGAGAACGGCGGCTACCACGCCGCTAAGGACGAACAGGGCAAGCAGGAAGCACGCATCCGCACCCTGCAGGCGCTGCTGAAGGACGCCGTGGTCGGCGAGGCCCCGGAGTCCGACGGCACCGTGAAGGGCGGCACCGTGGTGACGGCGATCGTCGCCGGCGGCGAAGAGGTGTTCCTGCTCGGCAGCCGCGAGATCGCGGCGGGCTCCGAGCTCGACGTCTACAGCGAGGCCTCCCCGCTGGGCGCTGCGATCCTGGGCCTGGCGGAGGGCGAGAAGACCTCGTACACCGCGCCGAACGGTCGCGAGATTTCGGTGGAGATCGTCAAGGTCGAAACCTACAACGGCCAGTAGCGGCGGGCCCCGCGTCAGTCCTGCGCGACGCGGGGGCGGAAGCCTGCCTCCTCCAGAACGCCGATGACGTGGGCGCGGTGTTCTTCGCCGCGAGTCTCGACGCTGAGCTGCAGGATGACCTCGCTGATCTGCAGGCCCTGGCCGTGGCGCGTGTGGAGCGCCTCGATCACGTTCGCTCCGGCTATGGCGAGCAGTTCCGACACGCGCGCGAGCTGGCCCGGCCGGTCGGGCAGCGGGATCTGCAGCGTCATGTAGCGACCGGATGCCGCCAGTCCGTGCGCCACGACGCGTTGCAGCAGCAGCGGGTCGATGTTGCCTCCGGAGAGGATGACGGCAGTGGGACCGCTCGCCGTGATCTTGCCGGCGAGGATCGCGGCCACGCCGACGGCGCCAGCGGGCTCGACGACCTGCTTCGCGCGCTCCAGCAGCACCAGCAGCGCCCGGGCGATGTCGTCGTCGCTCACGGTGACGACCTCGTCGACGAGTTCACTGATCACCTCGAAGGGTGCATCTCCGGGACGCGCGACGGCGATGCCGTCGGCGATGGTCGGCGTCGTGGCAACCGTCAGCGGTACGCCGGCGGCGAGGGAGGACGGGTACGCGGCGGAGTTCTCGGCCTGCACGCCGATGATCCGAACGCGTCTGCCCTCGAGGGCTGCCCGCGCCTTCACCGCGGCGGCGACCCCGGCGATCAGTCCGCCGCCACCGATCCCGACGACGACGGTCTCGAGCTCGGGCACGCCGTCCCACAGTTCCAGACCCATCGTCCCCTGGCCGACGATGATGTCGCGGTGATCGTAGGGGTGGATCATCACGGCGCCGGTGCGTTCGGCGAACTCCGCCGCGAGCCGCAGCGGCGTCTCGACGGTCGCCCCTTCCAGCACGACCTCGGCGCCGTAGCCGCGGGTCGCGAGGAGCTTGGGGACCGGCACGCCCAGCGGCATGAAGATCGTGGCGGGGATGCCGAGCTTCTGCGCGGCCGAGGCGACGCCCTGGGCGTGGTTGCCGGCAGAGGCGGCCACCACGCCGCGTGCACGCTCTTGTGCGCTCAGACGCGACAGTCGGTAGGTCGCCCCTCGGATCTTGAACGAGCCCGTGCGCTGCAGGTTCTCGAGCTTCAGGTAGACGGGCGCACCGAGCACCTCCGTGAGGTGGTCGGAGACGTCGAACGGCGTCTTCACGATGACGTCGCGCAGGACGGCGGCGGCGTCCTCGAACTCCGCCAGGGTCGGGAGGGTCACGCGGGCTTCTTCCTACTGCGGGGAACGGTGCTCCAGATGAGATCGGCCCGATCGGGTGGGGCCAGGGGATCGTTCGCGCGGCGTCCGAGGTAGACGGCGACGACGTTGATGAACGCCGCCAGCGGGACGGCGAAGAGTGCACCGGGGATGCCGGCGATCATGGCACCGCCGGCGACGACGAGGACGACGGCCAGCGGGTGGACCTTGACGGCCGAGCCCATCAGCAGCGGCTGCAGCACATGTCCCTCGAGCTGTTGGACGCCCAGGACGACGACCAGCATCCACAGCGCGATCCAGGGCCCGTTGTAGACGAGGGCGAGGAACACCGCCAGCGCACCGGTGACGATGGCGCCGACGAAGGGCACGAACGCGCCGAGGAAGACGAGCACGCCGATCGGGATGGCGAGCGGAACACCGAGGAGGAAGGCGCCGAGCGCGATGCCGATGGCGTCGATCGTCGCCACGAGCAACTGCGTGCGCGCATACGTGACGACGGTGCGCCAGCCGGCGCGGCCGGCGCCGTCGACCTCGCTGCGCGCGCGTCGCGGGAACAGGCGCACGACCCAGCTCCAGATGCCACCGCCGTCGGCGAGGGTGCACAGCAGGATGAACAGAGCCAGCACCGCCCCGGTGGCGACGTGGCCGACGGTGCAGCCGACCGCCAGAGCCCCCGACCAGACCACCTCCGCCTGCTGCTGCAGG
>ERZ778021.1339-NODE-1339-length-29823-cov-4.907820_pt1 | contig 29823 bp, 27 predicted proteins | sample MGYA00375751_ERZ778021 | MGnify/ENA primary metagenome ERZ778021 (study PRJEB29350, sample SAMN05389814) | bioreactor metagenome | isolation source: Thiocyanate stock bioreactor | place: South Africa: University of Cape Town | collected 2013-08-29 ... | reverse complement strand
CACAGGCACCCAGGTGGTATCCTATAGCTATGACACATGGGGCAATATATTGAGCATTACCGGTTCCATGGCAGATACCGTAGGCCAAGCAAACCCCTACCGCTACAAAGGTTATCGGTATGACAGCGATACCGGGCTGTATTATCTCAACAGCAGGTATTATAATCCCCAGTGGGGTAGGTTTATTAACGCGGATGGCGGGATAGCAGGAGCGGGTGATATACAAGGGAACAATATGTTCCAATATTGCTTTAATAATCCGGTTAATATGCTTGATCCAACAGGTTTATGGCCGACTTGGGATGATGTCTGGAATGGAGTCGGAGAATTTGCAGATGGATTTGTAAGTGGTGTAAATGATGCAGTTGTCAATACATTTACGGGCATTTATAGAAATTTAACAACCGACCCGATAACACATATAAAGAACGCCTTTAATAATCCGACATCTGTTCTCCCCTTATATGATACCTTTGAAAACGTTTATTATGGAGTGGGAGATTTAATACAAGGAAAGCCTAAAGAAGCCGGACAAAAATTGGGTGGCGCAATGGTAGGGGTTACGGTTGCTGTGGTTTCTGGAGGTACAGCAAAAGTAATTGCTCCTAAAATTGTAGTGCCCAAAGCTTGCTTTGTGGCTGGAACCCTCATTGCAGCGGAACAAGGGTATGTTCCGATTGAAACAATAAAGGCAGGACAGTATGTTTATGCCGAAAATCCCGAGACCGGAGAAAAAGGACTAAAGCAAGTAGTGCGAACTTTTATCAAAAAATCTGACAAATTAGTTCATATAACAGTTAATGGGGAAACAATAACAACCACTCCGGAGCATCCGTTTTATGTGCCTCAACAGGGATGGACAGAATCAAAAAATCTATACATTGGGGATATGCTTGTATTAAAAAGCGGTAGTTATACTACTATTGAAAAAATACAATATGAACTATTAAAAAGTCCTATTAATGTATATAATTTTGAAGTTGAGGATTTTCATACTTACTATGTTGGTGAAAATAGTATTTTAGTACATAATACTTGTTTTAATATTAATCAACAAGCTGCAATAAGTTTAGCAAAAGATGCTAAGACAAATGGATTGTCTATGTCAGATGCAAAAATTCTAACTGGTTGGGGGAAAGAATATGGATTTAGAAAATCAGAAATCCATATGGGACATTCAAGAGGAACTAATCCCATTACACGAGGGCCTCATGCACAAATTGGACCAATTGATCATATTCAAATTTTTCCTGACTAAAGGTGATTATTATGATATATAGACCTGAGAAAATAAATGGTATTAACGTGCCATATAACATGCTAATAGAAGATATTAAAAAAATGCTCAATGATGATATGCAAAAATTTTCTGTTGCATGTGAAGCGCTTGCTGCATATGAAACCCAAGAATCACTTGATATTTTGACATCTTTTTTTAAGAATGATGATGCTTTTAAGAGACGAGTAGCAATTGATGCAATAGCAAGACATATTTTTTGGGAGCAAGTATCAGATGAGGTTATGGAATATCTGAATGACGAATCACCTTATGTTGTAAGAACTGTCTTAGATATAATAACTCAAAAAAAGATATATAAAGTTCACGATCGGCTAATTAAAATGCTAAAAACATGTGATATTAATATGCTTGAATCGATTTTTAGCACACTTTCAAATATTCCTCTTGAAAGTGATTTTTCCTTAGGAATACAATATTATGAACATAAAAATGAAAACGTTCAGAAAATAGCAGTAACTTTAATACTAAAAACAGCGGACAAGAACAATTGGAACATAGCATTTCATGCTCTTAAGAAAAGTAATCGCCCTAAGGATAGACTAGCAGCATGTAAATTATTAAATTGCTTTGGAGATGTTGAAAAATCAGAAAACATCAAGGAGTTTCTGTTTGATGTGGATGGGCATGTTAGAAAGTATGCACAAAGCGCAATAAATAATAATTAAAAGGTAGCGATTATCAAGAGTAACCTGGTAAACAGGTGAATAAGCACAAAGTATATAGAAAGCGAATGAATAATTAGTAAGCGCAAAGAGCAAGGTGAATCTTCAACCTTGCTCTTTGCGCTTATTATACCCTGTCAAGCAATCTATACATACCAGCGACGGCAGGCTGATAACCATCAAACTCCATTCCGACAGCGATACGTATGATGATGACGTAAACGGAACCGGGAACAAAACCAGCACATTGCTCGCAAGCGTCCAGAACGGTGCCGACACGCTGAGCTATACCTATGACAAAAACGGCAATATTGAAACCATCAGCAAAAACGGTGTGTTGCAGGTAAAATATTACTACGACAAGCTCAACCAGGTATGGCGGGAAGACAATGAAGTGCTACAAAAAACCATTTATTATGGGTATGACGTGGGCGGCAACATCACCGGGAAATACACATGGGATCTGTTTTATGCTGACGGCCCCTCTTCGGCACCGTTGACCACAGTGCTTTATGAATACAACGATGCCAGCTGGAAGGATAAGTTAACCGCCTACAACGGGCAGGAAATTACCTATGACGAAATCGGAAACCCGCTGACATACGGTGACCAGGAGTTCTATTGGGAAGGCCGCCAATTGCAGGCGACTTCAGGGACATGGGGATGGTCCTATTATCAGTACAACGATAGCGGAATCCGCACCCAAAAAGGAATCAACGGGAATCTGACATTTTATCACCTGAATGGTGACAAAGTGGTCAGAGAAGAAGGCGGCCCTTACGGTGCACTGGACTATTTCTATGACGATAATGGTGATCTGTTTTCTTTCAAAATGAATGGTGCCGAATACTTCTACATCAGAAACGGACAAAATGACATCATCGGAATCCTTGACAGCACAGGCACCCAGGTGGTATCCTATAGCTATGACACATGGGGCAATATATTGAGCGTCACCGGTTCCATGGCAGATACCGTAGGCCAAGCAAACCCCTACCGCTACAGAGGGTATCGGTATGATAGCGAAACCGGGCTTTATTATTTGCAAAGCAGGTATTATAACCCGCAGTGGGGGAGATTTATTAACGCGGATGTTGAGTTAACAGGCGACTTAATCGATATGAATGTATTTGCTTACTGTGGTAATAATCCTGTTTGTAGAATAGACACCTCTGGACAAGCATGGTACCATTGGGCATTAGGAGGCCTTGTTGTTGCTGGGTGTGCTATTGCAGTAGTTGTAACTGCCGGGGGAGCATTGCCAGCAGTAGCGGCCGTAGGCGCAGTATTAAGTGGTAGTGGTGCTGCAACAGTGGCTACTACCGTAGCAGCAAGTGCATTTGTAGGGGCTGCTACGGTGTATGGGGCTGCTGCTTTTTCAGCGGCGGCAACATCAAATACGATAAGTGACTTTAATAATAAGGGAAATTGGGGAACAGTTACTGACACTGCTGTAGGTGCCGTTGTTGGTGGTGCAAGTGGGTATAGTCCCAATAAATCTAAAACAAGTAAATTGGAAAAATACATCAAAGAGCCAGAAAAAAATGTCCAACCTATAAAAATACAGAAAATAGCTATGAATGAAAAATTACAAATAGGAACACTTTCTAAAGGAAGTCATATGGGGCAAGGTCTTAAAGTTACTTGGGGTGGTGACCGCTTATTACAATATCATCCCGGTGGTGGCCATCATGGTCCCGATTCGTATTGGAAAATTAGTTCAGGAGAAACTGGAACAATCAGAATTTTCAACAATTAGAAAGGAGTTTTATGATGAAAAATTTAAAGAACATAATGAATGCCAAAAATAATTTTAATTTTTTCTATCCTCAGATAATCGAATTGCTTCGATTGCTTGCCTCTCCATTTGAAGTTCAAATCTCTGTATTTCCCAAAAACGAATGTCCTCCAGATGAAATTGCCGATGAAATTGACTATAAATGTTCTGTGGCTAAAACATTATTTGATGAAGGATTTTTCTCTTTAATTCAGTATGAAAGTATAAAACATATAGATGAAGAATTTACAACATTTTTAAAGGAAGATTGGACATATGAAGCGATGGAGAAATCTCTGAAATGGGAACACATTCGAAAGTTAGCCATAAAATCTTTAGAAGAATTCAAAGTTGATTACTCAAAACCTAATCTATATTGGTACCCTTTAATTTCATTATAAATATGATTTTGCTTATTCATTAACATTTAAATGGAAACAAAGGGGCAGATCATTTGTTTTTATAAGTATACCAAATGGTTATTTTGTCCAACTAATCTAAGCAGGGTTGAAGTTTCAGCCCTGCTTAATTATTCCATTCTGGTAATAAAACCTTATCGATTATTTCTACTATTTGTTTAACCGTCTTGTCCCGAAATGCGCAGCGAACAAATGCCTGGAGGAACCGAAGGAAATCACGCCGACACCGGAAGGGGTTTTAAAAACCGCACGTATGACAGCACAAAAACCGACGATGCAAACCAGAGATGGAACGTGGATTTGGTGAACCAACCCACAGGGCAGATCATCATGTCGGAAGCAGCCTATGTGCAAAACGGGAATTATGTGGATAAAATCACGGATTCTTTGGGCAACGTGGAGGATTATTACAACGAACCCATCAACGGGCTTTTAAGGAACAATAGGGGACGTGCCTGATTTTGCGCAATAAATTTGACAAACTATAGTGGATATGGTACATCATGTATGTATAGATAAATAAAATGTAAACCGACAAGGATACGAAGGCGTACAGTATGTACCAATATTATTAATCGAAGTATAAACAGGAAAGATATAACAAGAATGCATAAGATGAAATGAATTGAAATTTATTCACAAATTGCAATAGAAAGTCGAACAAATGATTGATTGACAGGGATATCGAGAGGTATTATAAAAAGATCAAACGTGTAAAAACAGGCACGTCCCTATTGGTTTTTCTAGTGGTATGGTAAAACCTAAGGTGGAACATTTTATTGATGATGTTATTCCTGACGGGGTTTGATATATATTTGAAAATGTGATATAATGCTAAACAATTGATTAAGGCAATTTATTTAGTGGAGGCGACGTAATTGTGTATAGATGGTGTGCAAAGCATGGTAGATTAGTAATGTTTTTATGGGCAGTGCCTATCTCTCTGATTTTCTGGGCAGTTTTTCTTTATTTAGAGTTGCCAATTTGGATTGTTGTTTTATTCACTCTATTTATGATTTTTACAGCTTGGGGATTTGTTAATTCTTGTGCAAGACAATTATTGTTAAGAGCAGAAAAGGCATTAAGAGAACAATGTGATCCTTACCCTTTACTTAAAGAAACCGAAGATCAATTGTTATATAACCGCTCTCAAACATATAGGCAAATTCTCACAATTGATTATTGTTGCGCGCTTAGAAATATGGGCGAATATAAAAAAGTACTTGAGCAACTAGAATCAATAAATATTGATAAACATGCCGGAACTTTGCCTATTACCAAAGTAATCTATTATAATAATTTGGCTGATATTTATTTATGTTTGAATGAATTGGAAAAAGCCGAATTATGGCATAATAAATCTAAACAATTGCAGAATGATTTGACAAATAAAAAGCAAAAAGAGATGTTTTCATCATTAATTCAGCATAATGCAGCTGAAATCAGTTACTGTAACAAGGATTATGACAAGTCAATTGAAATCCTAAATAATGTAGCTGAAACTAATATGCGAGATGCAGTATATAAGGCTTTATTGTATGCAAGGATTTATATTACACAAGGAAAATTTGATGAAGCAAAACTAAAACTTCAATTTGTTGTTGGAAATGGAAATAAGTTAATTGATGTACAAATAGCAAAGGATTTATTATTAGAAATTTGAACCACATTATTATGCGGTGGACAACGTATTGGATTTACGGTGTGGCAAAAACTAAATAGATACCCAGCTTTCAAGAATTTATAGTTGATCGCGATAACATCCAATCGGTACATGCTTGGTCTTGTATCATAGCATTTTTTTATTCCACGTAAGAAAAGGCTGTTGATGAATTTTATCTGCTGCTGGATGTATACAGCAAAGAAGCAATCGTGTCAGTCATATAAAACCATACCCCATCCATTTGGGTTATGGTTTTTTCATTCTCAAAACAACAAAGAAACTAAGTCTGTGAAAATTTTTAAAAAACCTCTTGACAAATCATCTCCTTTGTATTATTGTATTAAACAGTTAATACAATAATACAAAGGAGGCGGGAAGGTGGACTATGAGTATAACCCGAATATTCCGATCTATATTCAGATCATGGATATCATTAAATTAAAAGTACTGTCAGAAGAATGGAAGGAAGGGGATAGAGTGCCGTCAGTCAGAGATTTAAGCATTGAGTTTTCGGTGAACCCAAATACCATGCAGCGGGCGCTTAGCGAGCTGGAGCGGGAAGGACTCGTGTATTCCGAACGAACCGCCGGGCGGTTTATCACAACAGACAAAGGGAAAATCAATGAAACCCGTGAAGCAATGGCACGGCATACCATCGAGAGCTTTTTAAAGCAAATGCAGAAAGTCGGATTTACCACAGAGCAAATCATCACGAAAATCAAGGAAGTTTAACCACATGAATTTGAAACATCTGCCGCAAATACGGCGGCAGGTGCCGGGGAGGAATCACAGTATGAGCAAAAATCTATTGGAAATTAAAAATCTCCTGAAATATTACGGAGATAAGCTGGCGGTGGACGATTTGTCCATCACAGTGGAGGCGGGCAAGATCGTAGGTCTGTTAGGACCCAACGGCTGCGGCAAAACCACGACCATGAAAATCGTCGCAGGGCTGATCAATGATTACAAGGGTACGGTTTTGATCGAAGGAAAAGAGCCGGGGGTCGAGAGCAGAAGCGGCATTTCCTATCTGCCTGAAAAAACTTATTTAAGCGACTGGATGAAGGTGTCCTACGCCATTGATTATTTCGCTGACTTTTACGCTGATTTTGACAAAAACAAGGCCTATGAGATTTTGACCAGATTTCAGCTGGAGGGCAACATGAAGCTGAAAGCCATGTCCAAAGGAATGCAGGAAAAGGTCCAGCTGATTTTGGTCATGGCCAGAGCGGCAAGGCTCTATCTGCTGGATGAACCGTTGAGCGGTATTGATCCGGCGGCACGGACCACCATGCTGGATATCGTTTTGCAAAACTACACAGAAGGCTCCTCCATCCTGTTATCCACCCACCTGATCTATGACGTGGAGCGCATTTTTGACAGTGTGATCATGATGGGCAACGGCAAGCTGATTTTGAGCGACACGGTGGATAACATCAGGGAAACCAGCGGTAAATCTGTTGATGAGCTATTCAGGGAGGTATTCAAATGCTAGGTAAATTATTAAAACACGAGTTTCAGGCAACCGGAAGATTGATCCCGTTCATCTTTGCCGCCATTGGCGGGCTGCTTTTGCTCACGTATCTTTCCACGCTGTTTGACATAGTAGTGTTCACGGGGATGGCATCCATGCTGCTGTTTGCCTGCTGCGGTGCGGCTGTGATAGTGACCTTGATTGCCGTGATTTCAAGATATGCAAAAAGCATGTTCGGCGCAGAAGGGTATCTGACCAACACGCTGCCGGTATCCAAGAAAAGCCTTGTATTGTCCAAAGCTCTCGTGGCTTTTATCTGGCTGACACTGAGCTTCTTGGTGGTGATCGTCGCAACGATTGTATTTATGTGGTTCATGGGGGTGTTCAATGATTCATTCCAAAAAGGCTTTGATGAGTTCCTGCAGCTGGCGGGCATAGGCGGAACATCTGGACTGATAAAGCTGCTGATATTTTTTACGGCAATGATGCTCGTTCAGCTGGTTGTGTTTATCACACAGGTATATCTGGCCATTACCATCAATCATGTAGCGCCCTTCAACAAGCTGGGACCGGGCGGTGCATTTGTTAATTTCATTGTGATTTATATCTTCTTTCAGCTGATTGATACTGTTTTGATGTTCTTTGTACCCCTTTCCTTGAAAATCGGCGGCGGAGACATAAGCCTCAGCACACAACCGATGGGTGGGAGTATTTTTGCGGCATCCAGCGATACTATGCCGCCGGCGATCGGCTTGGGGAGCTATTTGTTCAACATCATTGGTATTGCGGTAATGTTCTGGCTCATCATCTGGATGACAAAGAAAAAAATAGCATTGAAATAACACAGAGGGTGAAATTTCGGGACAAAAAGTCTGCGAAAATTTCACCTTCTTCCTCTATACAACAAATTCCGGATGTGCTATACTTGATAGGATAAAAATATACTGTATGAGGAGCGTATTGATGAGTATTAAACTAAAATATTTCCCTGAGGGTAAAACCAAAGCGTTGACCATGAGCTATGATGACGGCTGTAAGTTTGACAGAAGACTTGTGGAAATTTTCAATACATACGGAATCAAAGGATCCTTTCATCTCAATGCGGGTCAGCTGGGGGCAAGTGACTGGTATTTGTCAGAGGAAGAAATTTCCGAGCTGTTCAGAGGTCATGAGGTTTCCGCCCATTCCTATACCCATCCGAACTTTTGGCTGAACACCAAAATGGGGATTGTGAACGAAATGCTGGAGGATCGCCGCAAGCTGGAAAAGCTGGTTGGCTATCCTGTCAGAGGGATGTCCTATCCCTTCGGGATTTATGACGATCGGGTACAGGAAATCCTTCCTGCCGTGGGCATTGAATATGCCAGAACGGTAAATTCCACCAATCACTTTGATTTGCCGAAAAATTATCTTCAATGGAACCCTACCTGCCACCACAAAGGTGAGCTTATGGAAAAGGCCAAATCCTTTTTGGAAGACGGTGGCATCATTCGCAAGGTGTTTTATGTCTGGGGACATTCCTTTGAGTTTAACAGCGACAACAATTGGGAGCTGATCGAAGAATTCTGTCGGCTCGTGGGTGGCAAAGACGATGTTTGGTATGCCACCAATATTGAGATTGTAGACTATGTAAACGCACTGGATAACCTTAGGGTTTCCGTGGATGAAACCATGATTTACAACCCTGGCGCTATCCCTGTTTGGGTAGAGCTTGACGATAAGATGATCAAAATTCTGCCGGGAGAAACGGTGTCACAATAAAAGCTGTTGTGGTCCATCGGTCCAAATCGGAAGACAAGAGAAAGCATCCGAACGGTACAATAAGCGATCTCAGTCAAGCAGAAAGGAAGGCACTGTATATGAAGCGACTGTCTGTATTTTTGACTTTTCTCATAATCATCGGAATGGTGCTCTTAATCGTTTTCTTCTGGGCACACGCCAAAGCTTTGTTGATCGGTATGCTCCACGGGGTGATTTCACCCGTCACGCTGGTGATTTCCTTTTTTACAAACAAGGTACATTTCTACAGCAACACCTATACGGGGCTGTATCATTGGCTCTATGACCTCGGGTTTTTTCTCACCATAGCCGGCGGCACAGGAGCGACGATATCCAAAACAAACAATCGTCCATAAAAACAGGAAAAGAAATTCGGGGAAATCATAGAAAAAAGCTTGCAATTTTTGTTTACTTATGATATACTTCTATAGAAGGATTGAAGAAAGAGTGGGGTGACCCGCTCTTTTGTACATTTTGAGGTGATTTATTTGGGTAAAAGCAAGGGCGGAAATACCGTCGATAAGGTTTGGAATATTGTGGAGCCGATTGCCCGGGAGCTGGGGCTGATGATCTGGGATATCCGCTATGTCAAAGAAGGAGCATCCTGGTTTCTGCGAATTTTTATCGACAAGGAAGACGCCGTAACGATTGAGGACTGCGAGCGGCTTTCCAAAGCCATCGATCAGCCCTTGGACGATGCCGATCCTGTTTGTGAGAGCTATTATCTGGAGGTTTCCTCCCCCGGACTGGGCAGGGAGCTTTCCCGGTCCGAGCATTTCGAGCTTCTCGAGGGCGAGGAAATCCGAATCAAGCTGATTCGCCCGGTGGATAACGTAAAGGAGCTGACAGGGCTGCTGGCCGGCTACGCCGACGGAATCATCACCATCAATAAGGATGGTCACCTCATCTCGATAAAAAAATCGGATTGTTCTAAAATATCACTGAATGATGATAAATATATTGGAGGGTTTTAGAAAAAATGAATAAGAACGAGTTTTTTGATGCATTGAATTTAATGGAAAAGGAAAAAGGCGTTCCAGCCGAATTCTTAGCCGAAAAAATCAGCAACGCCATTGTGGTTGCAGCCAGAAGAGATTACGGCGGAAATGATATCGTTTATTGTAATATTGACGTTGCCAATCATATTTTTGACGTGTATGTCCGCAAGACGGTTGTGGACGAAATCATGGACGAGGACACGGACATCTTAATTGATGAAGCAAAGAAAATTTCGAAAAAAGCTGTGGTGGGGGAAGAGGTCGAGATTAAGCTTGACACCAAGCAATTCGGCAGAATCGTTGCCCAAACAGCGAAGCACGTAATCCGACAGGGCATCCGGGATGCAGAACGGGGTCAGACCCTGCAGGAATTCCAAAGCCGCCATCAGGAGCTGGTCACCGCTCTTGTCCAGCGTGTTGATCCGAAGACAGGCAACGTAACGCTGGAAATCGGACGCAACGAAGCGGTGCTTCCCAAAGCCGAGCAGGTACCCGGTGAGGTCATCCGGGAAGGAACCCGAATTCGTGTGTATATCGTGGATGTAAAGGACAGCGAAAAAGGACCCAAGGTCATGATTTCCCGTACCCACCCCGGTCTGGTCAAGCGCTTGTTTGAAATGGAGGTTCCGGAAATCTTTGAAGGACTCATCGAGATCAAATCCATTTCCAGAGAAGCAGGCAGCCGTACCAAAATGGCGGTTTTCTCAAAAGACCCGGATGTTGACCCGGTGGGCGCATGCATCGGTCCCAAAGGTGCCAGAGTCAATAAAATCGTAGACGAGCTGGGCGGCGAAAAGATTGATATTGTGAAATACAGCGAGGACCCGGTTGTGTTTATCACCGAAGCCTTGTCTCCGGCGTCGGTACTCAATGTGGAAATCGAGGAAGGCAACCTCAAAGCATGCCATGTTACCGTTCCCGACAGCCAGCTGTCCCTTGCCATCGGCAACAAGGGTCAAAACGCAAGACTGGCCGCAAAGCTGACAGGCTGGAAGATTGATATCAAGCCGGAAAGCGGCTTTATTCTTCAATAAAACAAGGTCAAGACCCATGGCGGTAGTGACTTTATGATAGATTCAAAGAAGGTGAGAAAATGCAGGCTCGTAAATTGCCGCTGCGCAAATGCACAGGCTGCGGTGAAATGAAACCCAAAAAAGAACTGATCCGTGTGGTTCGAAACAGCGAAGGGGTGGTTTCCCTGGACCTGACAGGAAAGAAGCCGGGCAGAGGCGCCTATGTCTGCCACAGTGTGGACTGCTTCAAAAAGGCAAGAAAGGCACGACGGTTTGAAAACGCATTTTCTTGCCAAATTCCGGATTCTGTATATGATATGATGCAAAAGGAGCTGTCTGATGACTAACAAATTTTTGTCCTTGCTGGGCATGGCCAAAAAAGCGGGCAGATTGTCCTGCGGCTACGAAAAGGTGCTGGAATCGGTTCACCGAAAAAAAGCACGGGCAATTTTTGCCGCCGATGATCTGTCGGAAAAAACCCTACGGGGCATTCAGTATGCATGTGAAGAAACAGGAAATGAAGTGCTCAGGCTTCCGGTATCCATGTTTGAGGTATCGAACGCTGTCGGGCAGAAAACAGGAATTGTAAGTGTAGAGGACAAAGGCTTCGCAGGCAAGCTTCTGATGTACTATGAAACAGATATGAGTGGAAAGGTTTGATGTTAATATGATGAATAAATATAGAGTCCATGAGGTAGCCAAGGATTTTGATGTGGGCACGAAAGAAGTGCTGGAAATTCTAAAAGACCATGTGAAAGAACCCAAGAAGGGTATGACAGCGCTGGAGGAAAGCGATCTGGATATCATTTTTGATGTGATCACACAGCAAAATCAAGTAGATAGCTTTGACGGCTATTTTGCCAAAGGGGAAGAGGCAAGACAGCAGAGAGCAGATAAAAAAGAAGCGGACAAAGCGGCCATACTGGCTTCTCAGGCTGCTGTCGCTCAGCAGCTTGCCGCCGCAAAGGCAGCCGGAACACAGGGCGGCAACACCCAGCAGCCCAAACAGCCGGACAACAGACCAAAGCCCGTTCATCAGCCCAGCCCCCAACCCCAGTCCCAGCCCAAGAAGGCTGAAAATCCCCAAAACCCCCAGGCCAAACGGGGTCAGGTGGAGATGCACCGTATCGACACCAGAACCAGCAATGTTGAGTTGGAACGTTTCAATGAAAAATACGAGCAGATTGCACCGGTCAATATCGTCAAGGACAATATGCAGCAAAATAAACAGAAAATAAGACAGCGCTCCCAGACCTACGGACGTCCCCAAAGCGCAAAAAGGGAATCCGAAGCCGATAAGCTTCGCCGCATTCAGCTGGAAAAAATCAAGAAAACGCCCATTAAGATCATTGTGGGTGACGAGATTACCGTGGGCGAGCTTGCTTCCCGTTTAAAGAAGACAGCCGCAGAAGTCATCAAAAAGCTGATGCTGCTGGATATTATGGCGACAGTAACCCAGACCATCGATTATGACACCGCTGAAATGGTCGCAACCGAGCTTGGCGCAAAGGTAGAGCGTGAGGTTGTTGTTACCATCGAAGAGCGTATTATGGATACGGTGGAGGACACCGAAGAAACCTTAAAGCCCAGAAGTCCCGTTGTAGTTGTTATGGGTCACGTTGACCACGGTAAGACCTCATTGCTGGACGCCATCCGTGATTCCGGCGTTGCCGAAACCGAAGCGGGCGGCATCACACAGCACATCGGCGCTTATACCGTCAACATCAACAGCCGTGACATTACCTTTTTGGACACACCGGGCCATGCGGCATTTACCTCCATGCGTCAGCGGGGCGCCAATATTACCGATATTGCCATCCTCGTTGTTGCGGCAGATGACGGCATCATGCCCCAGACCATAGAGGCCATTGACCATGCCAAGGCGGCGGGCGTTCAGATTATCGTTGCCATCAACAAAATGGATAAGCCGGGTGCAAACCCCGACAAAATCATGCAGCAGCTGACGGAATATTCACTGGTTCCCGAAGAGTGGGGCGGCGAAACGATCTGCATCCCCGTTTCTGCAAAAACACGCATGAATTTGGATAAACTGCTGGAAAGTGTTCTTTTGGTCGCGGACGTGATGGAACTGAAAGCGAACCCCGACCGTCGTGCAAAGGGCGCTGTCATTGAAGCCCGTCTGGACAAAGGACGCGGACCAATTGCTACGGTTCTTGTGCAAAAGGGTACCCTCAATGTGGGTGATATCATCGTTGCCGGTACGGCAGTGGGCCGTGTCAGGGCAATGGTCAGCTCCAAGGGTGAACGATTGGAAGCTGCCGGCCCCTCCGTTCCTGTTGAAATCACAGGTCTTGCCGAGGTCCCCTCGGCTGGTGACAGCTTTGACGCTGTTTCCGACGAGCGTCTTGCCCGTGAGCTGGTCGAGCAGAGAAAACAAGGCCAGAAGGATGCCCAGTTCAATGCCATCAATAAGGTTACCCTTGACAATCTCTTTGAATCCTTAAAAGACGGCGAGATGAAAGAGCTTAATCTTATCATCAAGGCAGACGTGCAAGGCTCTGTGGAAGCACTCCGCCAGTCTCTCAACAAACTGTCCAATGAAGAAGCCAGAGTTAAAGTCATCCATGGCGGCGTGGGTGCCGTCAATGAGTCCGATGTTATGTTAGCCAGCACGGCCAACGCAATCATCATCGGCTTCAATGTTCGCCCCGACCTGTTGGCACAAGCCGCAGCGGAACGGGACGGCGTGGATTTACGGTTATACCGCGTGATTTATGACGCAATCGAAGAAATCGAAGCGGCCATGAAGGGAATGTTAGCCCCGAAATTCCGTGAGGTTGCCATGGCCAGAATTGAAGTCCGCGCGGTGTATAAAATCACCAATGTGGGCGTTGTGGCCGGCTGTTATGTGCTCAGCGGCAAGGTGACAAGAAACTGCGAAATCCGCGTGGTACGTGACGGAATCGTCATCGCCGAGGATAAGATAGACAGTCTGAAACGCTTCAAGGATGATGTCAAGGAGGTCGCTTCCAACTATGAATGCGGCATTAGTCTCATGAAATTCAGCGACATCAAGGAAAGCGACATTTTAGAAGCTTTCATCATTGAGGAATATAAAGACTAGTATGTTTCAAAGCATGATTTGGAACTCTGAAAACACAACCAGGGTTTTCGGAAGATAAAATGTAATTTGAAAAAACTACTTTTTACAGGGATAGTTTTATCTCATTGCAGCCAATAATAAAGAAGAAAAATGATTGACATCAGAAAGGATGATACAAGTGGCTTCACACAGAGTCGGCAGGACGGCAGAGGATATCAAGCGGGAATTGACGGATATCATCCGCACCCTGAAGGATCCCAGAATCAAAGGGATATTGTCTATTGTCGGGATCGATCTGGCAAGCGATTTATCCTATGCAAGTGTATATATCAGCTCTCTTGATGGTTTTGAAGCTGCAAAATCATCGGTGAAGGGTCTCTCTAGTGCAAACGGTTACATCAAACGCGAGCTTGGAATGCGTATGGATCTCAGAAAAATTCCTGAACTTAAATTTATACCTGACAATTCAATCGAGCATAGCGCACATATTTCAGAGCTCTTAAATTCCGAAAAGAGGAAGTCCTGAAACTAAATCGCAGTTTTCTGAATACCGAACGTCAAGGGATACGAACAGATAGGATCCTTGCAATCGGTTATCGGGCAAATTGCTGTGTTCGGGATCCGTCGAAAGGATTGAGGGAACAATGAAAACAGATTTAAAGGATGCCGTACAGCTTCTTTCGGAGAATGATAATTTTTTAATTCTCATTCATAAAAATCCGGATGGGGATACCATCGGTTCGGGCTATGCGCTTTGCAGGGCACTGCAAAAGGCAGGCAAGCATGCCAGAGTGGAATGCAGCGACAGCATTCCTGAGCGGTTTCAGTATATTTCATCTTCGGTGGAAACCGAAGATTTCACCCCCGGTTTTGTGGTGGCTGTAGATGTGGCAGACACAAAGCTGCTGGGCGATAAGTTTGACGAAACAGTACAAATCGATTTGTGTATTGATCATCACGGCTCCAACACACACTATGCCAAACACAATTATGTCAATTCCACCTCGGCCTCCAACTGCGAAAATATCTATCATGTCATCCGTCTGATGGGGATTGAGCAGGACGCCGAAATGGCAAAGGCACTCTATACCGGGATTGCAACCGATACGGGCTGCTTCAAGTTTTCCAACACCACCGCGCAGACCCATATCATTGCGGCGGAATTGATGGAATACGACATCAACATTGCCGATATCAACAAGGTAATGTTTGACACCAAAACCAAAAGCCGTGTGGCGGTGGAAAAGCTGGCGCTGGAAAATATGGAGTTTTATTTTGACGACAAGCTGGCGCTGATTACCATTACCAAAGAAATGCGGGAAATATCAGAGTCTGACGGGGATGACTTAGAAGGCATCACCTCACTTCCGACCCAGATAGAAGGTATTTTAATCGGGCTTACCATTCGGGAGCGATCCGACGGAACATACAAGGTATCGGTCAGAACATATGACCCGATCAATGCGTCGAATATGTGCAGAACCTTCGGCGGCGGCGGACATGCCAGAGCGGCCGGCTGTGAAATGGAAGGCGATTTACAAAGCGTGAAGGACAGGCTTCTTACAGTGTCCGCACAAATGTTAGGCGTGAAATAAATGCAGGGATATCTCTTAATCAACAAACCGACAGCCGTCACATCCTTTCATGTGACGGCTTGCGTGCGCAAAAAGCTGGGAATCAAGCGAACCGGTCATGCAGGCACCCTTGACCCGCTGGCAACCGGCGTTTTGCCGGTCATGGTAGGGCAGGCAACCAGACTCATCGAGCTTTTGCCTGTAAGCGAAAAACGATACAAAGCCCGGTTTCAGACAGGGCTTACCACCGACACGCTGGACATCACCGGACAAGTGTTAACAGAAACCAAAGCAGAGATCAGTGCCGGAATGGTAGAAGCGGTGCTGCAGCAATTCCGGGGCGAAATCAAACAAATCCCTCCCATGTATTCAGCGATTTCCAAAGACGGCGTCCGGCTTTATGAGCTGGCAAGACAGGGAATCGAAGTGGAACGGGAAGCAAGGGCGGTTTTCATCTCATCCCTTGCTCTACTGAGCGCGGGAAAAAACGAATTTAGCATTGATGTGCGATGCAGCAAGGGCACTTATATCCGCTCGCTCATTGACGATATCGGCAAAGCCTTGGGGTGTGGGGCAGTCATGACCGCACTGGAGCGAACCGAGGGCAACGGGTTTTCCTTGGAAGACTGCGTGTCGTTAGATGCGTTCATGGAAAGCGACGGAGTGGGCTATCTCAATCCGCCGGACAGAGCGCTGCAGCCCTACAGTCAGATCACCGTCACCCCGGCACAGACCACGCGGTTTCTCAACGGGGGAGAGCTGGATATGGGCAGGATCACACTGCCGGGCAACCACACCAACTATATCAGAGTGTATGGGAATGATAGGTTTTTGGGCTTGGGGCAAATCGACAGGGCAAATCAGATGCTAAAGGTGAAATGCGTGTTTAACGAAGCATAGGCAGGTGAAAAGGATGTTATTTTGCGAGGATTTTCATATTGGGCAAAACGATGGAACGAGCATCGCTCTCGGCAATTTTGACGGGGTTCATAAGGGTCATGCCGAGGTCATCTGCCATGCCGTTAACAGCACCACACTCACCTCTGTGGTGCTGACCTATAAACATCATCCCTTGTGGGTGCTGACAGGTAGAACCGTCCAGCTGCTTACACCACCCTCCATCAAAGGCAAGGAAATCGAAAAGCTGGGCATCGAGGTGTTCATCAACATTGATTTTGAGCTTGTGAGGAACCTTTCGCCTGAGGAGTTTCTCTTATTGCTGAAAGAACAGCTGAATTGTAAAAAAATATCCTGCGGTTATAATTTTCGTTTCGGAAAAGATAGGACAGGAAATACGGAAACACTGATCAAGCTGTGTGAAAAACATAATATTGAAGTGAACATAACCCAAAGCATTTTAGAGGACGGCGATGCGGTTTCCTCCACCAGAATCCGAAAGGAGCTGATGGACGGGAACATCACAATGGCCAATCAGCTGCTGGGCAGAAATTTCGGTTTTGATTTTACCGTAATCACAGGGGATCAAAGAGGGCGGCTCATGGGCACGCCCACCATCAATCAAAGGCTCCCCGAGGATTTCATCAAACCGAAATTCGGGGTATATGCTTCCTTGGTTACAATTGAGGAAAAGGTGTATCAAGCCATTACAAATATAGGTCTCCGCCCCACCTTCGGCGAAGCAAAAGCGGGGGCAGAAACCTTTATCATTGATTATTCGGGGAATCTGTATGGTCAAAATATTTATGTTGAGCTGACGGATTATATCAGAGACGAACGAAAATTTACATCGGCTGAGGAATTGAAACGGCAAATTGCAGCCGATGTGGAACAGCGAAAAGTTATTTGTCAATAAAACGAATTGGAATAGTCATCACTTCCGGTGACGGTTTAATGCTTTCACTAGGTAATTGAGAAATAGATGAAAAAGCCTATTAAAAATGGCCGTGGTGCAAACCACGGCCATTTTGGTATATTAGATTACATTCTGTCTTTTAACGAATTCAACAGTCCGCCTTTGGCGATGATGTTTTGGATAAAGGGCGGGAAGGGTTCGGCCTGATAGCTTTTTCCGGTGGTGATATTGGTGATGAGACCGCTGTCAAAATCAACGGACAATTCATCTCCATTTTTGATGTCGCTGGCGGCTTCTTCACATTCCAGAATCGGCAGACCGATGTTGATGGCGTTGCGGTAAAAAATCCGGGCAAAGCTGGCGGCGATGACGCAGGAGATGCCGGAAGCCTTGATGGCGATGGGGGCATGCTCACGGGAGCTTCCGCAGCCGAAGTTCTTGTCGGCGACCATAATGTCCCCGTCTTTAACCTTTTTTATAAAATCTGCGTCGATATCCTCCATACAGTGTGCGGCAAGCTCAGAATGAACCGCAGTGTTGAGATAACGGGCAGGAATGATGACGTCGGTATCCACGTTGGAGCCGTATTTGTGTACTGTGCCTTGTGCTTTCATTGCTATTTCAATCCTTTCTGTAATCAATTAAACATTTTCGGGGTCGGTGATGACGCCGGTCAGTGCGCTTGCGGCGGCAACGGCAGGGCTGGCAAGATATACTTCGGATTCCGGATGACCCATTCTGCCCACGAAGTTACGGTTAGTGGTGGCAACAGCACGCTCACCTTTGGCCAGAATACCCATATGACCGCCCAGACAGGGACCGCAGGTGGGTGTGCTGACGGCGGCACCGCTGTTGATAAAAATTTCAAGAAGACCTTCCTTCATGGCCTCCAGATAAATCTTCTGGGTGGCGGGGATCACAAGACAGCGGATGCCGGGGGCAACGGTTTTGCCCTTCATGATATCGGCGGCTACACGCAAATCCTCGATTCTGCCGTTGGTGCAGGAACCGATGACCACCTGGTCGATTTTGACTTCGCCGCATTCGTCGATGGTACGGGTGTTTTCAGGCAGATGGGGGAAGGCGACCGTGGGACGGAGCGTGCTCATATCGATCACGATTTCTTCGTCATATTCGGCGTCTGTGTCGGCTTCGTAGACTTTGATCTCTCGTTCAAAACGGTCGGTTACATAAGCCAGTGTGGTTTCGTCCACCGGGAAAATCCCGTTTTTCGCGCCGGCCTCAATGGCCATGTTGGCGATACACAAACGGTCATCCATGGTCAAATCGGCAAGCCCGTCGCCGGTAAATTCCAGGGAGCGGTACAAAGCGCCGTCCACCCCGATGATACCGATCAGGTGAAGCACAACATCCTTGCCGCTGATCCATTTGGCTTTTTTTCCGGTCAGCGTAACCTTGATGGCGGAGGGAACCTTGAACCATGCGGTTCCGGTTGCCATACCGGCCGCCATGTCGGTGGAACCGACGCCGGTGGAGAAGGCGCCCAGTGCGCCGTAAGTACAGGTGTGGGAATCGGCCCCGATGATACAGTCGCCTGGTCCTACCAGACCTTTTTCCGGCAACAGTGCGTGTTCAACGCCCATATCTCCCACATCAAAATAGTTTTTGATGCTGTATTTGCCTGCAAATTCTCTTACTTTTTTGCAATGCTCTGCGGCTTTGATGTCCTTGTTCGGGGTAAAGTGATCCATGACCAGTGAAATCTGGGTAGTGCTGAAAATTTTATCGGCACCGCTTTTTTCGAACTCGTTGATCGCAACAGGTGCGGTAACGTCATTGGCAAGCACCATGTCGAGCTTCGCTTCAATCAGCTGACCTGCCTTAACCTCCGAAAGCCCCGCATGTGCGGCCAATATTTTTTGTGTCATCGTCATTGCCATAATTTTGTATCCTTTCGTAAATAATTATTTTAATTTTTAAAATTTAATTTGTATTCGATGGAATCCACCAGCGCAAGCCAGCTTGCTTCTATTATATCAGAGGAAACGCCCACTGTCGACCAGATACTGTTGCCGTCGGTGGAGGTAATTAATACCCTGACCACGGCGGCGGTGGCTTCCCGGGGCTCCATAACACGAACTTTATAATCGATCAGATGAATATGGGACAGAGAGGGGTAAAAGGTGCCCAGTGCTTCACGAAGCGCTTTGTCCAGTGCGTTCACCGGACCGTCTCCTTCCGCTGCCGCTACCTTCAGCTGTCCGTCCACCTTAACCTTGATGGTGGTGGTGGCAGAAAAATTGTTGTCATAAGGAAGCTCGTCAAGCACCTTGTAGCTGACTAAGTCAAAGGAAGGCGTGAAATTGCCGAGGATTTTTTGGACAAGCAGCCGGAAGCTGCCTTCCGCCCCCTCAAACTGATAGCCCTTGTGCTCCAGCTCCTTGAGCTGATCGATGATTTCCTTAATGTAGGGCGAGTTTTTATCCATATCCGGTGCAAACTTGCTGATTTTTTTCAAAATGGCAGTTTTGCCTGAAATTTCAGAGACCAAAAATCTTCTTTCGTTCCCCACTGCGGCCGGGTTGATGTGCTCAAAGGATTCGCTGCACTTCATCACGCCGTCTGCGTGCATGCCTGCTTTATGGGCAAAGGCGGACAGACCTACAAAAGGTTCATTGTTGTTCAGCGTGATGTTGGAGATTTCTGCAATCTCCATAGCTGTTGTGGTCAAAAACTGCATAGTTTCTTCGGGAATACAGCGATATCCCAGCTTTAGTTGGAGATTGGCGATGATGGTGGACAAATTGGCGTTTCCCGTGCGTTCGCCAAAACCGAGATAGGTGCCCTGCACCTGGGTCGCTCCGGCGTTCACCGCCGCTATGGAATTGGCAACGCCGAGACCCCCGTCGTTGTGACAATGGATGCCCACGGTTACTCCCGGAAAACGTTCGGTCACCGTTTTCACGGCAGCTTCAATTTCAAAGGGAAAAGACCCGCCGTTGGTGTCGCAAAGGGTAAGGCAGGAAGCACCGCCTTTCACAGCCGCACCCAAAGCCTCCAAGGCATAATCGGGGTTTGCTTTGTATCCGTCAAAGAAATGCTCGCCGTCAAAAATAACTTCCTTGCCGTTTTTCACAAAGTATTCTACTGTGTCAGTGATCATAGCAAGATTTTCTTCCGGTGCCGCATTTAATATCTCTGTCACATGCAGATCCCAGCACTTTCCGAAGATGGCAACAACCCTTGTGTTTGCGGTCATCATGGCGATTACATTGTTGTCCTCTTCTGCTTTGCTGTTTTTTCTCCGGGTAGAGCCGAAGGCAACCAGGGTGGAATGTTTTAGGTTCAGAGAAGCAGCCCGCTGAAAAAATTCCAGATCCTTCGGGTTGGAGCCGGGATTGCCCGCTTCGATGTACCCGATACCCAGTTCGTCCAGAGCACTGGCGATGTTCAGTTTATCCTCCACAGAAAAAGAGATGCCCTCTCCCTGAGCCCCGTCCCGCAGGGTCGAATCGAAAATGTCGATTGCTTTTTTCATAGTTACCCTCCTTATTGGTTTATGGTACCGTCACCGGCGGACAGAGCGGTCATTCCGGTACGGGCAAGCTCTAAAATGCCGTTTCGTTCCAGATGTCCGATGAAAACGTCAATGTCCTGTGAGCTGCCGGTCAGCTCCAAAGTGACGGATTTGGCGGCGGTGTCCAGGATTTTTGCGCCGTATGCCTGCGCGGTTTTCAGGACAGACGCCCGTTCGCCGTTTTCTGTTTGTACCTTGACCAGCAGCAGCTCGCTGCTGATGGTGGTTTCCTTGTCAAGAATCAATATTTTTTTTGTATCCTCCAGCTTAGCCAGCTGCCTGACCACCTGCTTGATGGTGGTATAATCCCCGGGGACGACAATGGTCATTCTGGAATACAGCGGATTTTCGGTTTCACATACCGTGAGGCTGTCAATGTTAAAGCCCCGGCGGGAGAAAAGACCCGCAACACGAACGAGAACGCCGGAATGATTGTCGACCAAGGCGGAGATAACGGTTCTTTTTACCTGTTCTTGCACGATGGTTCCCTCCTACATTTCTGTGATGATTTCCTCTGCCGACCCGCCCGGCGGGATCATGGGCAGAACATTTGCGTCCGGTGAAATCCGGCAGTCGATGATGACAGGTTTTTGTAAGGCAATGGCCTGTTTGAGGACCGGTTCCACATCCTCCGGGGTTTCGATGCGCAGCCCGTCAATTCCGAAGGCCTTTGCCAGAGCGACAAAATCGGTCTTTCTGTGGGGGTCGGTCTGGGAAAAACGGTTGCCGTAAAATACCTTTTGCCACTGGCGCACCATGCCCAAAACGGAATTGTTCATGATAATGACAATCACAGGGAACCCATAGGATGCCAATGTGGTAGTTTCGTGGAGATTCATGTGAAAGCTGCCGTCTCCCGAGAAAAGCACAACCTGACGGTCCGGCATACCTGCCTGAGCGCCGATGGCGGCACCAAGCCCGAAGCCCATGGTGCCCAGTCCGCCGGAGGTAAGGAAGGTTCTGGGGGACTGAAACGGATAATACTGTGCCGTCCACATCTGGTGCTGACCCACATCGGTAACGACAATGGGGTCTTTGCAAAGAGCATTGACTTTTTCAATAACAAAATCGGGATGCGGGAAATCAGAATGGTCTACTTTTTTTAACGGTTTCCTGTGTCCTTCAATCACCGTCAGCCATTCGCTGTGGTCGGCAGGGGAAAGCCCCTTGTCAAGTTCGGCAATGACTTCTTTTAAGTCGCCGGCAATGTGAACGGAGGAAACCACATTTTTATCAAACTCTGCGTAGTCGATGTCGATATGAATGATTTTGGCGTGTTTGGCAAAATTGCTTCTGCTGGTGGCAACACGGTCAGAGAACCTTGCACCGGCAACGATCAGTAAGTCACATTTGTGTGCGGCAAGATTGGCGTGAACCGTTCCGTGCATGCCGATCATGCCCAAATTGAGGGGATGATCGGCAGGAATGCAGCCCAATGCCATCATGGAGGTGGCAACGGGAATCTGCAGCCGTTCCCCGAACGTCACAAGCTCCCTGCTGCACTCAGAGGAGATTACGCCGCCGCCGGCATAAATCATGGGTTTTTTACTTTGTTTTATCAGCTCCAGGGCCAAATTAATTTTCTTTTCCTTGGGGGGCAGACTTTTGCGTTTTTCCGCCGCTTCTTTTTTGGTATATTTTGTTTTCTTTGCGGTGATATCCTTGGGGATATCAATGAGAACAGGACCTTTTCTGCCGGAATTGGCAATAACAAAAGCGTCTCTGACGATATCGGCAAGGGTCTCGATGTCTTTCACAATATAATTGTGTTTGGTAATCGGCATGGTGATGCCGGTGATGTCGATTTCCTGGAAAGAGTCTCTGCCCAGCAAATCCACCGCCACATTGCCGGTAATGGCAACCATAGGGATAGAGTCCATATACGCATTGGCGATGCCGGTGACCAGATTGGTGGCGCCGGGGCCGGAGGTGGCAATGACCACGCCGGTTCTGCCGGTTGCCCTTGCATAACCGTCCGCAGCGTGGGCGGCGCCCTGCTCGTGGGCGGTAAGAACATGCCGGATCTGATCGGAATATTCATACAGCGCATCATAGATGTTTAAGACAGCGCCGCCGGGATACCCGAACACAGTGTCTACCTTTTGCTCCAGCAAGCATTCAATTAGTATTTGAGCACCTGTTTTTTGATTGTCCATAGAAATGACCATCCTTTCGAATGAATCGGGATGCTTCTCCTGAAAACAGCAATTGCCGGTTTCTGTTCGCACACTCCTCCGCGGTGCGAAACCAAAGCATATCCACCCTCTGCATTATGTATTGATGCATGGAATATCGTAGATAAAAAGAAAAAGACGATTTTACAAATCGTCTTTTGGAGCGGATTACGAGGCTCGAACTCGCCACATCCACCTTGGGAAGGTGGCACTCTACCAAATGAGCTAAATCCGCATTGCCTGTTATAATTATAAATAATTACGTTCCGGCTGTCAAGACATGATTTGTAAATTGTTTGTGAAATAAAAAAAGCTTTCGTCCCGTAAAGGACGAAAGCTATCGCTTCGCTATACCACCTTTTACGACATACGAAAGTTCTGGTTACAGAAATTTTTATATGCGTTCCCGATAACGGCGGAAAACCGTCAGTCCCTACTTGAAAATCGTTCGGTCTGAAGCTCAGGCGTGATATTCATCATTGCTCTAGTTGTTTCGGGCTTCCACTGTCCCCGATTCGCTGTAACTTTCAAGCAAAAATTACTGTCGCCATCAAAGCTTTATACGATATTTACTATATTATAATCCAAAGAGCTCATTTTGTAAAGAGTTTTTTATGCTTTGTTCGAAATATTTTCAAAATACAGCTGTTCTTCGAAAAGAGCGGTTTCATCATTTTCGTTTCCGAAGTATTTTGCAATGAGCATATCAGCCGCAATAATGGAGAAAACAATTCCGTTTTCGGCAGGAACCAGGTCATAATAAATTCCTTCGCTCTCTCCGACAATGGGAAGATTCAACTCTGTAAAAGCATACTCATTGAAATAATTGTATTCTGCTTCGATGTTTTTGATGTTCGGGAACATTTGCATGAGCTGAGTATGCAGAGCGGCATATTTTTTGTCTGCCATCTTCTCCGGGGAGATGATACCGCTTTTTAGTCCAGCAATGCCGCAGTCCAGACCGCTGATGATGATGCGCCGGTCCGGTGTGGTGCGAAGACGGATGTTGTCACAGCCGGTTTTGCACAAGGTTGCTTCCTCCCACCAGCCGGTAAAATCACTGACCGGGCGGGTGACGAGGGAATAGGTAACCTTTTCTTGGGTTTCGGTTTCCAACTGCCTTGCGGTTTCCAGTCCGGCGGCAATGACAACCTTCTTGGCGGTCACGGTTTTTCCAAAATCAGAATATAGCACATATTCTTCGTTTTCGTTCTCCACAATTTCGGTGATCATGGTATTTTCAAAAATCTGTGCTCCCGCCGCCGCTGCGTTTTGGCAAAGGGAATGGGTTAATAAATACGGGTCGCATTCAATGGCACCGTTGGGTATGAGCAGTGCCGATTTTACCGGAAAAGAAAATTTTTGACGGGCGTCGGTTTCATGATACAGCTCGGCAGGAAAATTATTATGGTGCAATGCCTGATATTCTTCGCTGAAAGCATTGGCATCGTCTTCGGAATAAATCACACTGTCTTTTCGCTTGTAAGGAACCGGCGGCACAAGCTCGTTGATGATATTTTCAAGAATATTGACAGCAGCCTCGCATTCACCGTAAACCTTTGGAGCCATATCCGTGCCGATGTTGGCAATGAGACCGGATAAGCCTCCCGTAAGGCTGACCGATGCAACTCCCTGAGACGCTGCCGTGGTGCAATACCCCACGGGGCTTTCGGACAACAAGGCAACCTTCACACCCATTTTGGTAAACTTATAAGCTGCCATAGCGCCGGAGACACCACCGCCGATAATGGCAACATCACAAAAAGCGCTGCGGTCAAGCCAAGGGAACTGGGAAGGAACCGGATTGGTCTCCATAAAATAAGGAGCGCCGCTAACTGTAGTTTTCATATTAAAACCATAACCTTTCCTATCATAATTTTTAATCTTCTATGTATTTTTTCCTATCTTTAGCATTTTATTCAGTGCATTTTTGAAGCAAATATGCTAAAATGATTTCATAAAGAATAAAGTGTATATTTATGCTAAAAATTCATATTGATACAGTTTGTTCATAATTCTTAAAAAAATGTTCACCAAAAACCAATTGGCTATCCCTATAATGAACTCAGGATTAAAAATTATACTTGAAACCATAGAATACAGATCAGTGAATTCTAACATCGGAAAGGATGGATCACAATGAGCAGCGAAAACAGAGTACTGGTTGTGGATGATGATTCAAATATTTGCGAATTTTTACGGCTTTATCTGGAGAAAGACGGTTATGAGGTTTTCATTGCCAATGACGGGCAAAGTGCGCTGGATGAATTTCATAATCACACACCGAATATTATTTTGCTGGATATTATGATGCCGAAGCTGGACGGCTGGCAGGTCTGCCGCGAAATCCGAAAAACCAGCGATGTTCCGATTATTATGCTGACGGCAAAGGGTGAGGTGTTTGATAAAATCCTCGGACTGGAGCTGGGTGCCGATGATTATGTGGTAAAGCCCTTTGATGCAAAAGAGGTTTTGGCACGTATCAAAGCAGTGCTTCGCAGAACCTCTCCGGTGGAGGAAACCGCATTCAAGGAAGTACAATACGAAAAGCTTTCCATCAATTTAACCAATTATGAAATGATTGTGGACGGCAAAAAAATAGACACTCCCCCAAAAGAGCTGGAGCTTATTTTTCACTTGGCCAGCAATCCCAACAAGGTTTTTACCCGTGACCAGTTACTGGACGAGGTCTGGGACTTTGAATATTACGGTGACAGCAGAACCGTGGATGTACACGTAAAAAGACTGCGGGAAAAGCTGGAGGGTGTGTCAGACCAATGGTCGCTGAAAACTGTTTGGGGCGTGGGGTATAAGTTTGAGGCCAGAGCATAGGCTGATGATAACCGTCGCCAATCCATTTCATGCCACCGAAAGGCGGATATTATGAAAAGAAGCATATTTAAAAAATATTTTACCTTGACTGCGGTAATAATATTTACCAGCTTTACCATTTTCGGTGTTGTTTTGATCGGATTTTCCAGAAACCTATGGTTGCGTGAAAAAAACAAACTGCTTGTGGACAATGTGCATACGGTGTCCAGCGTAACCACCGAGAACATCGGAACATGGAACTTTCAGGAGAACATGAAAAGAACCATCGGAACCATCTCCAAAATTATTGACGCTGATATTTTCATCACCGACAACGAAGGCACGGTCATCATATACAACAATGTTGAGAACAACGAGCATAAAAGCAATGTGATCAACAAAAGCATTGTAAAAACAGTTCTTTCCGACCAACAAAACGAATACAGCGAAACAGGAAAGCTGGGCGGTCTTTATGCGAAATCAAACTACATTGTGGCTGTGCCGGTATATAGCAACAGCCAGGCTGTAGGTGCCGTGTTTGCTGCTGTGCCCATAGCGGATTTGAATGAATATATGCAGGAAATTTTAAAAATTGTTCTTGCTTCCGCCTTGCTGACTATTGTACTTTCCTTTATTGCGGTGTATTATTCCACCATCCGTATCACACGTCCTCTGCTGATGATGGCGGAAGCCTCCAAACGCATGGCAACCGGCGACTTTGTAACAAGAATCCCTGTTAACCGGGACGATGAAGTAGGCGAGCTTGCCCTGGCTTTTAATAATATGTCCCAGTCTCTGGCGTCTTTGGAGCAGATGAGAAGAAGCTTTGTTTCCAATGTTTCTCACGAACTGAAAACCCCCATGACTACCATTGCGGGATTTATTGACGGGATTTTGGACGGGACCATCCACACCGACAAACAAACCCATTACCTGGGCATTGTTTCCCGGGAAGTGAAGCGGTTGTCCCGTTTGGTTAATTCCATGCTGGTGCTGGCAAAGCTTGAGCAGGGTGAGACAAATATAAAGCTTTCTCAATTCAACATCACCGACACGGTGGTCAGGGTTCTTTTGTCCTTCGAACAAAAAATCGAAGAGAAGCAAATCCGGATTGAAGGCATCGAGGACGCACCCGCAATCAAAATACATGCGGACATCGACCTCATCCATCAGGTGGTGTATAACCTCCTTGACAATGCCATCAAGTTTACACCCGCCGGAGGTTTCATCCGCTTTATCGTGGACGACAGACCCGATGAGGCCGTGGTTACCATTCGGAACAGCGGAGAGGGGATCGGCGCAAGAGAACTCAGCAGTGTGTTTGAACGTTTTTATAAAACAGACCGCTCCAGAGGCATTGACAAAACCGGCATGGGGCTGGGGCTGTATATTGTGAAGACCATCATTGACATTCACGGCGGAAGAATTATTGCCCGCAGCGTGGAGGGCGAATATACGGAATTTGAATTTATATTACCGAAAGGGTTGGGTCAAAATGAACGAGTATGATAGCAACGAATTGAATCAGGAGGACCAAAAAGCACAACAGCAACCGCTGGGGGAATCGGAAATATTACCGGCAGGGAAGGAAACACCCGAGACACCCGAAACAGAATTTCAGCCAATTCAAGAAGGCGCAAACGAACCGGCAGGAGAAACCTTTTATCCCTATCATCAAAGCCCCGATATGGGCTATTATGACAGCGGGTATTATAACAACGGTTACCAGCCTCAACCCCAACCGGCTTATCAAGAACCCTTATACCCGCCCCAGCCCCAACCCGTCAGTGAATTTCATTCCGAGGAACCACAGCAGACAAATGAACCGGAAATCCAAGAAAAGCCCAAAAGCAATATGACCGGACTGCGCGTATTTTGCGCCATCATGGCATTGGTGGTTTTCACCAGCATCGGGGCCAGCGTGGGTTATTTGGTCGGGGTGAAAAACGACGGGGTAACCAGCGGTGTGGGCGGTAAAATTGATTTTTCCCAACAAGAAACGCCTACGGTTGCCGATGTGAAACCGGATGCAAGCGGCAAATATACCACGGCACAGGTTGCCAGGATTGTATCACCATCGGTTGTGTTTATTTATGTATATACAGAAGGCAATAAAACCACAAACACCCAGCCGGTGGGCGGGCAGGCATCGGGAATCATCATGGATAAAAACGGGTATATTCTCACCAACGACCATATTTACAGCGAGGTTCCCAACGCAAAGTTTTTAGTCGCCCTGTCCGACGGCAGAGAGCTGGACGCAGATTTTGTTGCGGGGGACTCCAGAAGTGATTTGGCGGTGTTGAAAATCAGAAATCCGTCTAACCTGACACCTGCTGTTTTTGGAAATTCCGATGCACTGCAGGTAGGTGACGATGTGATTGCCATCGGCAGCCCGGACGGGCTGGACGACACGGTTACCAAAGGGATTGTATCAGCGGTGAATCGCAGAGTGACCGGCGGCAGCCAGAACCAGACGAAATACTCCATGAAATGTATCCAGACGGATACGGCCATCAATCCCGGGAACTCCGGCGGTGCTCTTGTCAATATGTACGGTCAGGTCATCGGCGTGAACTCTTCCAAAATTGTGGATGAAACCGTGGAGGGCATCGGATTTGCCATCCCCATCAAAGCGGCAAAGACGATTGCCGACAGTCTGGTGAAAAACGGCTATATCATAAACAGAGGAAGATTGGGCATTACCTATCAAATGGTGGATACCCTGTCCTCCAGAATTTATAAAGATGAAATCGGTCTGAAGATCAGCGAGATCGCACTGGACAGCGACCTGAACAACCGGGGTATCTCTAAGGGGGATACCATCAAGAAAATTGACGGCAAGGAAATCACCAACAGCGATATGGTGCTTGACATCATAGAGAGCAAAAAACCGAGCGAAACCGTAATACTGGATATTTACGTTGCGACCACCAAACAAATAAAAACGGTAACGGTGAAACTTCTGGCAGACAAGGGAAGCTCCAGCTACAATTCTACCCAGCAGGGCACCACCCTCAATAAGAACAATCCATTCGGTCAATAAAAGCTATGAAGAAGGCGGTGAAGCGACGTTTCATTGCCTTTTTTTTATTTTATGTTTTATAGATTACATGATTTAAAGAATTAAACAGAAATAACAAATTATTTCTTATATTTTGTTGATTTTATGTAAAAAAAGTAGTAAAATAATAGTAATCAGCACTCTCAAATCAGGGAGGTTCTATGAAAAACAGGCACAGAATGTTGCTGATGGGTTTCTTATTATTGATTCTTCTTGTCATTTCAGTTTCCGTTATACATGTGTATTATCTCAACCAATTCAGTTCCCGTCTCAAACGTACCAATGACCATGAGCTTGCTGTTGCGAATACTGCACAAGCGGCACAGGCAAGCATATACCTCATCCACAATGCTATGAAGGATATCGTTTTATCAAAAAGCGATGTCGAGTTTAGTGCTGCCCAAATCAAGGCGGAACAATACGAAAAACGTCTGCAAACTCAAATCGACAACCTTGCGAAGTTAGAGAATGGCTTAAGCGCAATGGAGGAAATCAAACGTCTGTATCACGACTGGCAGCCCATGAAGCAGGAAACGGTCGGCTCTGTGCTGGCAGGCGACAGAAAACGTGCGGAAGAAAACAATAAAATAACAGAAGAAAAACAAGTGTCTTTGTTGAGGGACAAGTTGGATAACCTATATGCCCATGCTAAGAACGAGGAAAATCGCAACATTGATTATTTATACGATATTTCGGGAAC
>ERZ778021.1338-NODE-1338-length-29828-cov-5.493837_pt1 | contig 29828 bp, 37 predicted proteins | sample MGYA00375751_ERZ778021 | MGnify/ENA primary metagenome ERZ778021 (study PRJEB29350, sample SAMN05389814) | bioreactor metagenome | isolation source: Thiocyanate stock bioreactor | place: South Africa: University of Cape Town | collected 2013-08-29 ... | reverse complement strand
TGACCGCCACGAGACGCCCAGGACGCGAGCCTTCAGCGAGAATGCGCGGCTTCGGTGCGCATCCCCCCCGGGGGGGATGCCACAGGTCCAGGGCGCCCATCCCCTCGCGCTGTTCCTTATCCCTCATATACGGGGATAAGGAACAGCGCAGGGGGGATGGGCCTTCGAGGACGTGACGACTTGCCTTAAGGGGACGTGGAGTTCCCGGCGTCTCCCTCACGACTCTCGGCCGGGTCCCTTGCTCGGCCCCCACCCGCCCTAAGCAGCCGCCGTCGCGGCATCCGCTGCCGGCGCCTTGGCCCGCGCCGGCAGCGAGAACGCCAGCGCCGCCGCCCCGATGCCGGCGGCGAGGGCGAACCACCAGCCGCTGCGGATGCCGTCGAGGAGGTTGCCGCCTGCCGAGTCGACGAGGGCGACCAGGACGGCGACGCCGATCGCCGAGCCGAGCTGGCGGGCCATGCCGAATACGGCGCTGCCGGTGGCGAAGCGGCCCGGGGGCAGGGAGGCGGTGGCGGCGGCGGGGAGGGTGCCGAGGGTCAGTCCCACGCCCGCGCCGCCGAGCATGAAGGCGGGGAGGAAGGTGGTCGCGTATTCGGGCTTCGGGCCGACGGTGGCGAGCATGAAGGCGAAGCTGCCGGCGAAGACGAGGCCGCCCGCGGTCGCCACCGGGCGTTGGCCGATACGGGCGCCGAGGCGGCCCGAGGGGGCGGCGAAGATCGCCGCGGTCAGCGGTCCGGGCGAGAGGGCGAAGCCGGCGCGCAGCTCCGACCAGCCCCAGACTTCGGTGAGCAGGAGGACGCCGGAGAGGAGCATCGCGCCGAAGCCCATGAAGAAGACCAGCGTCGCCAGGTTGGCGAGGGCGAAGGAGCGGACCCGCAGCAGCGGCAGCTCGATCACCGGCGCGTGGTGGTGGGCGGAGCGGTAGAGGAAGGCGACGACGAGGACCACGGCGGCGACGAAGGAGCCGATCGCCTTCGGGTCGCTCCAACCCCATTCGGGGCCCTGGACGATGCCGAGGGTGAGGACGCCGATGCCGAGCGCCAGCATCAGCGCGCCGAGCAGGTCGGGGCGGCCGTCCTCGGGTTCCTTCGCCTCGTCGAGGACGCGGATCGCGACCACCGCCGTGACCAGCCCGAGCGGCACGTTGACGAGGAAGATCCAATGCCAGCTGATCTGCACGAGGAGGCCGCCGATCGGCGGGCCGAGCGCCGCGGCGATGCCGGAGATCGCCGACCAGATGCCGATCGCGACCGGGCGCTGCTCGGGCGGGAAGGCGGGCAGCAGGAGGCCGAGCGTGGTCGGGATCATCATCGCCGCGCCCGCCGCCTGCAGCACCCGAGCCCCGACCAGGAAGGGGATCGTCGGCGACACCGCGCAGAGCGCCGAGGCGGCGGCGAAGGTGAGCAGCCCGGCGACGAAGACGCGCTTGCGACCGACCCGGTCGGCGATTCGCCCGGCGGGGACGAGCAGGGCGGCGAAGACGATCGCGTAGCCGTTCAGGACCCAGGAGAGGCTGCCCAGCGACGCGTCGTCGAAGGAGCGCGAGAGGTCCGGGAAGGCGATGTTGACGATGAACAGGTCGAGGCTGGCCATGAAGAGGCCGATCGAGGTGATGCAGAGCACCTTCCAGCGGTGTGCCATCTCGTCGCTCCGTTCCACCGCGGGGTCCCGCGGCAGGGTCGCTTGCATTTCGCAAGGCACGGTAGCAGAAGCAGCTTGCGAAAAGAAAGTCACTGCTAGGATGTGCGCATGGCCATCGACGCCTACGCGGAGAAGAACTGCTCGATCGCAAAGCCCTTGAGCTTCCTCGGCGAGCGCTGGACGCTGCTGGTGCTGCGCGACCTCTTTCTCGGACGGCGCCGCTTCGACGAGTTCCAGGCCTCGCTCGGGGTCGCCACCAACGTCCTCAGCCGGCGCCTCGCGACCCTGACCGACGAGGGGATCGTCGAGCGCCGCCGCTACTCCGAGCATCCGGAGCGCTTCGAGTACGTCCTCACCGAGAAGGGCCGGGACCTGCAGCCGGTGCTGCTGGCGCTGCTCGCCTGGGGCGACCGCTACACCGCCGAGAACGGCCCGCCGCTGGAGGTCGTCCACGGCGACCACGCCTTCCACGCGGTCCAGGTCTGCTCGGAGTGCGGTGAGCCGCTGGACAACCACAACGTGCACAGCCGACCCGGTCCCGGCGCCGACGAGGAACAGAGACGCCGGCAGCTCGCATGGCTCGGGCACTGATCGTCGGCTGCGGCTGCAGCGGTCGCGCGCTCGGCTCCGAGCTGCGGGACGAGGGCTGGGAGGTGCGCGGCACGAGCCGCACCGAGGAGGGCCTGGTGGCGATCGAAGCGGCGGGGATCGAGCCCGCCCGCGCCGACCCCGAGCGCCCGGGGACGATCCTCGACCTGGTCGGCGACGTCACCGTCGTCCTCTGGCTGCTGGGCAGCGCCAAGGGCACCTCGGTCGACCTCGCGGCGATCCACGGCCCGCGCCTCGAAGGCCTGCTCGAACGCCTCGTCGACACCCCGGTGCGCGGCTTCGTCTACGAGGGGGTCGGGACCGTCGACGCCGAGGCGCTGCGCGGCGGCGCCGAGCTCGTCCGCCGCGCCGGGGAGACCTGGCGCATTCCCGTCGCCGTCACGGAGACCTCGCGCGAGCAGGGCCCGCAGTGGGTCGAGGAGCTTGAGACGGCCGTCGTCGACCTCCTCGCCCGCCGTTAGGTTCTTAGCCCACCCGCTTCAGGAAGTCGCTGAGGATGCGGGCCGTCGCGCCCCAGATCATCTGACCGTCGACCTCGTAGGTGGGGGTGTGGACGACGATGCCGCGGCGGACCAGGCGGCGCATCTCGTAGCCCTCGCGGAGGTGGTCGAGGGTGAAGGCGAGGACGGTCTCGACCTCGGTCGGGTTCGGTTGGAGCCCGAGGTCCTCGGGGTCGGCGACGAGGCCGACGAAGGGCTGGACGCGATAGTCGGTGACGAAGGTGGAGACCGGGGGGAGGGCGCCGACGATCTCGACACCCGCCGGGGCGAGGGCGATCTCCTCGCGCGCCTCGCGCAGCGCGGTGGCCTCGAGGTCGGCGTCGCCGGGATCCTGGCGGCCGCCCGGGAAGGAGACCTCGCCCGCGTGCCGGCGCAGGTCGGCGCGCCGCTCGGTGAAGATCAGGCCGGGCCGCTCGGGCCAGCCGAAGAGCGCCAGCAGCACCGCCGACTCGGTCCCGCCGTGCGTCTCCATCGCCGCCGCCTCGTCGGCGTCCAGGAGCAGCGCCCGTATGTCCCCGTTCGCGGTCAAGCGACCATCATCCCTCGGCCGCCGGCCCGACGGCGGCGCGCGGAGGGTGACGGCGGCCCAAAGGGCTCGGAATCGTGGTCGGCGGCGAAGCAGCGCGAGCGCGCCGCTCACCCGATCAATCCCGGGCTTTTTCGGCGACCGTGATCTCGGCGCCGTGCTCGAGCAGCTTGTGCACCGGGCACTTCCCGGCGATCACCATCAGCTTGCGGCGCTGCTCGTCGTCGAGACCGTCGGGAAGGGTGACCTCGACCGTGAAGTGGGTCGGCGAGGCATGTGGGTCGGGGCCGCCGGCGGAGCTCATGTCTACCGCGACCTCGAGCCCGTCGACGTCCCAGCCCTTGCGCTGGGCGTAGAGCTCGACCGTGATCGCGGTGCAGCCGGCGAGGCTCGAGGCGAGGAGCTGCGACGGCCGCGGGCCGGTGTCGGTGCCGCCGTCCTCGGCAGGCTCGTCGACGACGATCTCGCGATTTCCGCCGAGGTCGATCTCGTGGGCGAGGCCCTCGATCCGGCGGGCGACGACGTGAGCGTGCATCAGCTTCGTTCGCGGCCGGCGAACAGCTCCGGATCGTCGACGTCGGCCCAGCGGGCCATCGCGAAGGCGAGGTCGGAGGCGCGGTTGACGAAGTGGATGATCGTCGGGTCGGCCAGCTCGCCCGCCTCGGCGATCGCCGAGATGCGGCGCTCGGCGCGGCGGATCACGGTGCGGGCGACGTCGAGCTGGGCGGAGAGCTGGTTGCCGCCGGGGATGACGAACTTCGGCGGCAGGTCGACCTCCGCCATGTAGCGATCGATCAGACCCTCGGCCCAATCGACCATCTCGGCGGTGACGCGGCTGACCCCGTCTTCCAGCCGCTCGGCCGCCTCCGGCGCGGTGGCCAACTCGGCGCCGGCGACGAAGAGGTCGTCCTGCAGGCGGAGGATGTCGGCGGCCAGCTCCTGCGATCCCTGGGGGCCGGCGCAGAGCGCGCGGGCGACGCCGAGCGCCGAGCAGGCCTCGTCGAGGGTCCCGTAGGCCTCGGTCCGCGGACTGTCCTTGGGCACCCGGCCGCCGTACCAGAGCGAGGTGGTCCCGTCGTCGCCCTTCTTGGTGTAGATCTTGACCACGGGTCGATCCTAAGGGGACGGGAGGACCGGCCGGTTCAGCCGACCGGGCTGAAGACGAAGCCGGTCATCACCTTGGGGAAGAAGTAGGTCGACTTCGGCGGCATGTTCTCGTCGGTTTCGGCCACCGCCTTCACCTGCTCGATCGGCACCGGGCGCTGGATGAAGGCGAGGTCGTAGATCCCGTCGGCGACCATCTCGACCGCGGCGTCGACGCTCTTCGCGTATTCGAGGCCGCGGCGCTCGGTGATGTCCTCCTCGCTCATCCCGGCGAGGCCCATCAGCACCAGGGTCTCGAGGATCGCCGAGTCGAGCCGGCGGTAGGCCTCCGGCTTGCCCGCGAGCCGGCGGTCGACCTCGGCGGTGTCGCGGAGGCGCAGGCGGCGGGAGCTGCCGTCGGCGGCGTCGTAGAGGCCGAAGACGCCGACCCCCTCGGTGCCCGCCGGGTCGAGCTCCTCGCGGGTCACCTCGGTCACCTCGAAGAGGTCGGCGAGCCCGGCGAGCAGGCGCTCGCGCCGCTCCGGATCGGCGGCGAAGCCGGAGAGCAGTCGGTGCGTGGGGAAGACGGTGAGGCCGGGATCGTCGAGGCCGGTGAGCGCCATCAGCGTGTAGTTCTGCGGGCCCTCGCCGCCGACCTCGTCGCGGTAGGCGCGGGCGGTCTCGTAGCGGTGGTGGCCGTCGGCGATCAGGAGTTGGGCGCCGGCGAGGCGCTCGACCACGGCGGCGACCACGCCCGGATCGGCCACCCGCCAGACCCGGTTCACGGTGCCGTCGGCGTCGGTCACCTCGCCCCACGGCTCGGGGGAGAGGGCGGGCTCGACCAGCGGCCACGGGTCCGCGGTCGACAGCGAGAAGATCGGTGAGAGGTTCAGCCGCGTCGCCCGGGTCAGCTCCAGCCGGTCGCGCAGCGGGCCGGGGTGGGTGCGCTCGTGGGGGCGCACGGTGCCGGTCTCGTAGTCCTCGACCCGCACCCGGGCGAGCACCCCGTGGCGCGTGTGCGTCGTGCCGTCGGGGGCGGTGTAGTCCTGGGACAGCGCCCAGACCGCGTCCTCGTCGTCGGCGACCAGGACGCCCTCCGAGCGCCAGGCGTCGATCAGCCGCGCCGCGTCCTCGTAGGGGTCACCGACCGGCCGGCTCGCCGGGTCGGCCGGGTCGAACGGTACCGGCAGGTCGACCGCCACCGCGTTATAGGGCGACCGCGCCAACAGCGCCGCCCGCTCGGCCGCGTCGATCACGTCATAGGGCGGCGAGGCGACCGCTCCCAACCCTCCGACCTTCGCCAGGTCGTAGTGCAATGCCTTCAGGGGCTGGACGTCCGCCATGCGTCAAAGCTACCCTGCCCCAGGTCGGGGCGTGGCGCAGCCTGGTAGCGCGCCGCCTTTGGGTGGCGGAGGTCCCCGGTTCGAATCCGGGCGCCCCGATTGCAGGAAGCTCGCTCTACAGGCGGGCTTCCGCCGTTTCAAGGGTCGGCGAAGGTAGCGCTGAGGTAGCAATCCGTTGCGCACGGGAGATGCGGAATAGGGCTCGCCGCCCTAGTGCCACTTTTTCTGTCCGCGGGCGCTCTACACTGATTCTCAAGGCGGCACTTGTTCAGCGGACCGGAAGGTCCCGAAACAGGAAGAGCCTTCGCGCCGCAGGGCGCAACAACTGAATAAACACCCGCTGCCGCAGGGCGGCTTTCGTCAAACACACGATCCCCAAGGGGAAGGTGAGGAAGCTGCCCAACACGTCCGCCAACATCGAAACCGAACTCCGGAAGCTCCGGAAGGCTCGCGGCCTCACCGTCGCTGAGCTCGCCGAGCGCGCCGGGATGTCGGAGCGCGGTCTCTACAAGGTCGACCGCGGCGAGGTCCAGCCCCGACTGGCCACCGCGTGATGCTCGCCGCCGCGCTCGGGGTCAAGCCAGCACAGCTTCGAGGTGACGATGACTAGCGCCACCGCCACCATCGGTTCCCGCCCAGGGAGCCGCAAGACGAGTCCAAGCGATCGACGTCGCGAGGCCGCACGGCAGCTCAAGCACCTGATGCGCGTGCTGGAGGCCGCTGAAGAGGCCCTGGTCGTCGCCGAAGGCACTGGCGACGCGAACCACGCCGAGTGGTTGCGCTCGGAGATCTTCGGCCGCAGCTACCTCGCCCACGCCGAGGGCCTCCGATTCGAGGCGCGGGCGATCGAGACCGCCATGAGAGACGAGAAGGTCGTTCGCCGGTGCGCGGAGCTAGGGATCTCCATCTCCCAGTTGGTCGACTGGCAGCGTCGCCACGACCGCGCTCATGGTGCTGCGCCCGACGAGAACCCGGCCCGCACCGGCTCGCCCTACAGGGGTAACCGCTGGCGCTCCCAGCTCGGCCGCGGCGGCAAGGGGGCGATGGCACGATGAGCGCGCTAGATCTTCGCCGCTTCCACAACATGCTCTTCGGGGCCGAGCCGGCGATCAGCTTCGTCGAGATCCGCCACACGCGGCAGGGCCGCGGGATGGGTCAGGTGTTCCTCGGCGTCCGCGAGGTCGAGCAGTGGGCCCGCACCGTCGAAAAGCTCACCGGCACCGGCGACGTCTATGTCGGGGTCGGACCCCGGACCCAGCGCGCCGGCACGCGCGAGTCGGTCGCCCGGCTGCACGTCCTCTGGGCCGACATCGACACCGACGACGCGGTCGCCGCCCTGCGCACCTTCGAGCCGGCGCCGCCGGTCGTGATCCGGTCGGGCACTCCCGGCCACCTGCAGGCCTACTGGCCGCTGCGCGACGCTGTCGGACCCGACCAGGCGGAGATCGGCAACCGCCGCATCGCCCACGCGATCGGCGCCGACATGAAGTCCACCGACGCCGCCCGCATCCTGCGTCCGCCGGGGACCTTCAACCGCAAGCGCGAGATCCCGCAGCCGGTGCGGGCCGCCCGCCTCGACGCCGAGGTCTTCGACTACGAGGACATCGTCGGCACCCTGGCCGATCCGCCCGCGCGGGCACAGGATCGCCCGCGGGTCGAGTTGCCGCGGGAGCGCGTCGCAGACGACAGCCCCGGGGCGCAGGACGCCGCGGTCGCGCTGATCGGCAGGTACTCGCCCGAGGCGGACCTACGCCCGAGCGGCAACGGCCGCCTGCACGGGAGCTGCCCGTTCGAGTTCCACGAGGACCGCAACCCGAGCTTCGGGCTCTTCCCCGACGGCGGCTACATCTGCAGTTGCGGCACCGGCGACATCGTCCGGCTGTTCGTGAACCTGCGCGGCGAGCAGTTCACCGACCGCGACCTTCCCCGCTACCGGCGAGAACTCCGCGAGGACTTGGGTCTGGCGGTGGCCGCATGACCGACCAGCCCAGCATCGAGCAGGTCCTGGGTCGCAATGACGGCCGTGACGGCGATGACGACGATTCGCCTACCCAATCCAAGCCGTCCCAGGCGACGGTCCTGGTCAACCTCGCGATCGACGCCGGCGCCGAACTGTTCCACTCGCCCGACGGCGTCGCTTACGCGACCCTGCCGATCGAGAACCGCAGCGAGAACTGGCCGCTGCGCACGAAGTCCGTCAAGAGGTGGCTCTCGCGCCTCTACTTCGCCTCGACCGAAAAGGCACCGGGCTCACAGGCGGTCGCCGACGCCCTTGGCGTGCTCGAGGGTCAGGCGCTCTTCGACGGCGACGAGCACCAGGTCTTCACCCGGGTTGCCGGCCACGCTGGCGCGATCTACCTCGACCTGGCCGACGGCGACTGGCGGGCGGTGAGGATCACCGCGACCGGCCACTCGGTCGTCAGCGACCCACCGGTCAAGTTCGTCCGCTCGCGGGGGATGCTGCCGCTGCCGGTGCCCGAGTCGGGAGGCTCGCTCGATCAATTGCGCGAGTTCGTCAACTACGGCTCCGAGGAGGACTTCCGGCTGATCGTCTCGTGGCTCGCGATGACTTTGCGGCCGACGGGCCCGTATCCGGTGCTGGCGCTCTACGGCGAGCAGGGTTCCGGCAAGTCGACGATGGCCGAGATGCTGCGCTCGCTGGTCGACCCCAACCAAGCGCTGCTGCGACCGCCGCCGCGCGACGAGCGGGACCTGATGATCGCCGGCAACAACTCGCGGATCATCGGCCTGGAGAACCTGTCGACGATCCAGCAGTGGCTGAGTGATGCGCTCTGCCGCATCTCGACCGGCTCGGGGTTCTCGGCCAGGGAGCTCTACTCGGACGCCGACGAGACGATCTTCAGCGTCCAGTTGCCGATCGTCCTGAACGGGATCATCGACGTGGTCACCAAAGGCGACCTGCAGGACCGCAGCGTCGTCCTCACGCTGCCGCGGATCTCCGGTTACGTCTCCGAGGACGACCTCTGGAAGCGCTTCGAGTCCGCGCGGCCCCGTCTGCTGGGCGCGCTCTTGGACGTCGTCTCCGGCGCGATGGCGGCAGAGGAGGAGGTCCACATCGAGGAACCGCCGAGGATGGCCGACTTCGCCAGGTGGATGGTCGCGGCGGCGCCCACGATGGGGTGGGACCCCGAAGAGCTGCTCGACGCCTACACGAACAACCGGGCGGCGGCCAACGAGACCACGTTGGAGGCGTCACCGTTGGTCGGTCCTCTGCGGCGGCTGGGCAACTTCGAGGGTGCCGCGGCAGACCTCCTCGACCAGCTTGGCGACATCGCCGGGGACGGGATCGCCCGGTCGAAGACCTGGCCGAAGTCCCCCTCGGCCCTCTCCGGCTCCCTGCGGCGACTGGCGCCGAACCTGCGGCGGTCGCTGCCGGGAATCGAGATCGAGTTCGAGCGTAGGGCGGACGGGCGGTTGATCCGCGTGACCCAATTGGACGAGGTACGCGAAACGCCGTCATCCGCGTCACGGCCGTCATGGAATGACGCGGATGACGGCGATGACGCCGAATTGCTTACCCATTCCAACGCGGGGGTCGCCCAATGACCCCGCTTCTCGATGCCGAAGGCGCAGCCGAGCTGTTGGCGGTGCCGAAGACGTGGATCCTGGCCGAGGCTCGCGCTGGCCGCATCCCCCATCGCCGCCTTGGCCGCTACGTCAGGTTCGACACCGAGGAGCTACTTGAGTGGGTCGACGGCAACCGGCACTTCGGACCCAGGCCGAGGAAGGAGGTCGCCAGATGAAGTTCGCGTCCCTCGAGAAATGCGCGACCCCCGGCTGTCCCGCACGGGCCGAGCCGCAGAAGCTGCGGGACGGCATCTGTCACTGGTGCAGGGATGGCGGTCGCTTTCGACCGTCGAAGGCCGGGCGCCACGTGACCCTCCCGTTGTCCCCGACGAGGCGATCGGCAGGCGGCTGAACAGAGCTTGGGCCGCATGGCCCAGGGTGAAGTGCGCCTCCTCGTAGAGGCGTGAGTGATGAAGACGTGCCGGTCCCCGACCCGCGCAAGTCGACCTCGTCGTCGGCAAGCGCAGCCGCTCGACGTGGCGGGTCGGGGGGCCGGTCCTCCAAGGAAAGGAGTCGACCGTGATCGACAACAAGCCCGGCGTCCTCCAGCAGGAGCGCGAACGCCACAGGAGATGGACCGACCTCGGCCTGCCCGACCCGGTGACCGTCGAGGCCGAGGAGCGCCAGACCGCGCTGCTCACCGGCAGACCGTTCACCTCGCCGAGGCGCGCGCAGCTCGACGCGCACTTCGCGCAGCACCCCGAAGACGAACCCGATTGGTGGAAGGAGTAACCACACCATGTCCAAGATCCCGAAGTACCTGACCGACCGAAACGAGTGGGAGGTGCAGGACTTCATCAACCACGCCCGCACCGGCGAGCTGCCGGTGAACCCGACCTGGACCGCGGCGAGAGACGAGGCCCTCGAAGACGCGGGCATCGACCTGGACGACGACGGCCCTGTGCCGGTCGAGGAGATGTCCGTCCAGCAGCACTTCGACCGCATCCAACGCAACCGGCTGCCATGAGCACCGAGCGCGAACGTCGTCAGCTTCGGCGCGAGGCGCTCGAACTCGCACAGCTCGACGAAGAGCGCAAGGCCGAACGGGAAGCCCGCGAGGCCGATCGACTGCCCAGCGGGGGCGCCGACCAGGGCCGCGGCACCGCCTCCGGCGATGACCGCGGCACCCGACCCGCTTGGGCTTTCTGGGCCCAATTCACACACCTCGAAGACGACCTCGAACCGAAGGAGAAGTGACCAACACCATGAGCACCGACACGATCAACAGCAAGCCCATCGTCGACGCGAGGCTCGGCGGCGTCCGCCCGTTCGGCGCTGAGCTCTTCGGCGTCATCCCCGACGAGGTCCGACAGGCATCTGAGCGCTTCGAGGCGGCCGAGGCAGCCCGACACGAAGCCCACGCGGCACTGAAGGTTGCACGGGCTGACGTACAGGCCGCCGAACGCGAGGACGCCCGCCAGGCCGAGCAGGCCGTCCTCGACGGCCAGGCGCTCCCGAAGGCCACCGCCACGAACAAGTCGAAGGCCGCCCTGGCCGATGCTGAACGCGAGGTCGACGCACGGACGCGGGCAGCGACCACCTTGCAGAACCAATACCTGGCCGAGACCATCGCCGCGCTCGACGCCATCCGCGGGGCCGCGCACGCCCGCCTCGCGACCCTGGGGACGGACACCGTCGCCGCCCTCGACCAGCTCGAGGCCGCCCTGGTCGAGAACCTCGCGATCGGCAGGTTGCTGGACGAGCTACGGGAAGACGGAGCCTGGCTAGGGAGCCGTTCGGCCGTGTTCTCGCCGTCGTTGCCGTCCGGCCGCGACCCGCTGAAGGCCACGCCGCTGCGCAAGCTGCTCGATCAGCTTCGCGCGACGCTCTCGACCGAGGAGGCAGGGCGATGACGGGAGGCGAGGGGTGGGGGCACCCAAGCGCCGCTCCGTGCCTTCGGGACGGGACAGGGCTGGCGCTGAAGAGAAAACGGCGGAACCCTCCGACCCGACAGGGGGCGCCTGATGGCCTCTGATGCGTTCGACACCCACGGGGAGGCCGTCCTGGCCTCCCTGCTCGCCGGTGCCTCGGTGGCGGATGCGGCCACCAGGCACGGCGTGGCCGCCCGCACGATCGAGCGCTGGCTCGCCAAGGGCCGCAACTCGCCCGACGGCGAGTACGGCGACTTCTCCGCGGCGGTCGATGCCCGTCGAGCAGACCGTGACCTGCCCACCGAGCCCATGTCCGCGGAGGAATTCCGGCAGGCCATCGACGGGGCCGTCAGGTCGGGGTCCGTGTCGGCGATGAAGCTCTGGGCCGAGTTGTTCCTCGATCCCGGTGAGGAGGAGCCGGAGGGCGCCGGCTCGACGATCGCCTCGCTGGCCCAGCGCAGGAAGGGGATCCGATGAACGACATCGACGAGTTCGCGGCCTTCTGCTCGGAGCTGACCCTCGACAACGGCGAGGCGATGCTGCTGGAGCCATTCCAGGAGGAGATGCTCTCCGACCTGTTCGAGGGCTGCCGGGAGACGTTGATCCTGATCGCGAAGAAGAACGGCAAGACCTCGCTGTTGGCGGCGTTGGCCACCTACCACCTCCTCGCCGAACGAGACGCGGCCTGCTTCGTCGCGGCTGCCTCGCGCGAGCAGGCCAGCCTCCTCTACGCGCAGGCCTGCGGCTTCATCTCACGCTCGGAGGAGTTGAGCAGGGAGATCGTGGTCCGGCGTGGCTACAGAGAGCTGTGGACGAAGGACGGCAGCGGGAAACTGAAAGTCCTCGCCGCCGACGTCGACACCGCCGACGGTGTCCTGCCGACCCTCGCCCTGGTCGACGAGCTGCACCGCCACAAGTCCTCGGAGCTCTACGGCGTCCTCGCCGACGGCCTCGGTCCCCGCCGGGGCCGGATGGTGACGATCTCCACCGCCGGCGACGACGAGGACTCGCCCCTGGGCCGGCTGCGCTCGAAGGCCCACGCCCTGCCGGGCCTGAAGCGCGAGGGCGCCTATCGCCACGTACGGGCCGGCGACTTCGCCTTGCATGAGTGGGCGCTCGACCCCGACGACGACCGTGACGATCTCGACCTGGTCAAGACCGCCAACCCGGCCTCCTGGCAGACCGTCGAGGAGCTGCGGCGGCGTAAGGACTCCCCCTCGATGACGCCCTGGCGCTGGGCGCGGTTCGCGTGTGGCGTCTGGATGTGGGGAGCCGATGCGGCGATCAGCGACAAGGAGTGGCAGGGCTGCGCAGAGCCCGGCGTTTTGATCCCCGACGGCTCCCACGGTGTCCACGTCGGCCTCGACCTCGCCTGGCGTAGGGACACCACCGCGGCGACCCCGATCTGGCGCGACGGCGGCTCGATCGTGGTCGGCAGGCCGACGATCCTCGAGCCCCCCGGCGATGGGACCTCGATCGACGCCGGCGACGTCTGGGCCGCGATCGAGGCGATGGCGAAGCAGTGGCCGGAGCTGACCATCGTCGCCGACCCGAACGCCGGCGCACCGGAGCTGCTGCAGAAGATCGAGGCCGAGCTCCCGAGCGTCCAGCTGGCCGAGTACCCACAGGCCCCGAGCGCGATGGCGATGGCGGCGGGGAGGCTGCAGGAGGCGATCGCCTCGCGGTCGATCCGGCACCCCGACGACCCCGGTCTGAACGCCCACGTCCTCGCCGCCGTCCCCCAGGCGGTCGGCGAGGGTTACAGGTTCAGGAAGGCGAAGAAGAACGGCGCCCCGATCGACGCCCTGATCGCGATGGCGATGGCCCACAGCGTGCTCGTCGGCGAGGAGCCCGAGCCCGAGCCGGTCTACCGCAGCGCTGCCTGGCAGGAGGGCTCAGGGGCCGCAGGGACGGCGCCGACCGTCTCCCGCGACGCCTACATCCCGTGCGTCGTCTGCGCGAAGCCGGTCCATCCTCGCCTGCACGAGCGTGACGCCCTCGAGCGCGGTACCTGCCGGCGCTGCCGGGCGAAGGAACGCAGACCATGATCCGCAAGGCCTGCGTGGTCTGCGGGAAGCTCAGCGACCGCAACCGCTGCGAGCGACACAGGCGCCCGGCCTGGGGCGACCGCCCTGTCAGGGAGAACCGCTCCAAGCTGAGCGGCTCGGCACAGCAGAAGCGCGCCCGCCGGGTCCTCGAAGCTCACTACTGGGTGTGTCACGTCTGCCGGGAATTCGGCTCCGACGAAGTGGATCACGTCATCCCGCTGAGTCAGGGTGGCGCCGACGACGAGTCGAACCTGCGGCCGATCCACTCCGAGCCGTGCCACCGGCTCAAGACGGCCGAGGAGGCGCGGCAGGGACGGGCGCGGACATGAGCCCGCTTGACCCCCGCCGCTCTCGAGGCGTATGCTGCCGCCCACATAAGTGGGGCCGCGCGCGCGAACGCCGGCCCCGCGGCACTCCGCGAAGTTGGCGCTAGGCGGAGTGCATGCGGAGCCTACGTGTCGTGGCGGCCTCCTGACGAACGAGGAGGACGTATCGCGCGATGGACACGACGACCGAGTTGCGCGAGCTTCGACGCGTTAGGGACGAGCTGGCCAGCCTCGATGATTGGCGAATCGAGTTGACCGAACGGCGCGGCGATCTGGTTATCCGAGCGCTCGAATCGGGGCACTCCGAGCGGAAGGTTGCGACGGCTGCCGGGCTCTCGCGAGCACGGGTACATGAAATCGGGACCAGCGAGAACACCGCCCCGCAGAAGCCGGGGTCGCGACGAAAGCCGCCTGCGCCAAGGAAGACTCGACGGTCGCCTCGCGCGGTTCCCGATCTTGCGCCGCCAACGTGGCCGAGGCCACCCTTGAGCGCAAAGGAGATAGAGATCCTCCGCCACCTCGCTCACGGTCTTGTCTACAAGCAGATTGCATTGCAGATGGGGGTCTCAGCTTCCACGATCCGCACCCACCTGCACAACGTCTACGGCAAGCTCGGCGTCACCGATCGCGCTCAAGCGGTGATCCTGGCGGCCGAACAAGGCTGGCTGGCCGGCGACATCGCTTCGCTGGTTCCGCGTAGCCGAAACGCCTCCATTGAGGCCTTCTTCGAGCGTCTCGATGCGTCATCTCGGTTTGACCTGCCGCTCATCGAGGACGACGTTGTTTTCCGCGCGTAAAAGGGCCGGGTCTTCGGACTCGGCCCCACCTGAAAGGAGAAGTGGATGGACGACGAGATGCGCCGCTGGATGAAGGAGAACCTGCCATCCGGCACAGGCGTTGTACGCGTTGACGCAGACGCAATCGAGGCATGGATAGCCCGCAATCCCGATGCCACGGTCGATGACCTGGTGCAGATCGTGCGCGCGCCCGACCATTTCATCGAGCTGATCACGCGGGAAGGCGAGGAGAACTGGGAGGAGAAGGAGGATGGCTAGACGCCCACATGGGACCGGCAGCCTCTATATCCGCAAGGACGCCGCCGGCCGCGAGACGTGGTATGGCCACTGGCGCAGCAATGGCCGCCAGGTGAAGAAGAAACTGGGCCTCAAACGAATCTCCGGCAGTCGCCAGGGGCTCACCCGCAGTCAGGCTGAGGCCGAGCTGCGCAAGAAGATCGGCGAGGTGCAGGTCGCCCCGGTGGCCGGCGAGGTGTTGACCGTCGAGGAGGTCTCGAGTCGCTATCTGGCCCACGCGAAGCGCCGTGGCCGCAAGCTCTCGACCCGCGCCAACGTCGAGTCGGAGACCAGGGTGCACCTGAAGCCCTACTTCGGCGAGCGCTCGCTCGGCTCGATCGCGTCGGCCGACATCCTCGACTTCGTCTCGACCCTCGAAGAGAAGGGCCTCAAGCCGAAGTCGATCCGCAACGTGATCGCCACGCTCTCCGCCTTGTTCAACTTCGCCAAGGCCCCACAGCGCCGCTGGGCGGCAGAGAATCCCTGCGAAGGGGTCGAGCTGCCCGCGGTGCCGGAGCGGACGGAGATCCGGTTTCTGACGCTGGAGGAAGTGGATGCGGCCATCGCCAACGTCCGGAAGGGGATCTATCAGGCGATCGACAAGGCGATGATCCTCACCGCGGCGATGACCGGCCTCCGCAAGGGCGAGCTGGTGGCGCTGCGCTGGCGCGACATCGATTGGCCGGCCGCGAGGATACGGGTCCGCCAGAACTACGTGCGCAACGAGTTCGGCACGCCCAAGTCCAAGCGCTCGACCCGGTCGGTGCCGATGGCCGACGAGGTCGGCGGCGAGCTGGAGCGGCTGTTCAAGCGCTCCAGCTACCAGGGCGATGACGATCTGGTCTTCACGCTCACCGGCGAGCCGCTGCCCAAGGCCAACATCACGCGGCGGTTCAGGAAGGCGCTCAAGGCCGCGGGACTCGACGACTCCCACCGCTTCCATGACCTGAGACATACCTTTGGGACGCGGATGGCGGCGACCGGGGAAGTCTCGATGCGGACCCTGCAGGAGTGGATGGGGCACCGCGACTTGGCGACGACGCAGATCTACGCCGACTACGCGCCGAGCGCCACCGAGGGCCAGATGATCGCCCGCGCATTCGCCCGTGGTAGCAATCGTGGTAGCAATCTGAGCGAATCTGAGGTGATCTCAGAGAATCAGAAAGCGCCGATTGGCAGGGAAAACGATCCAGCCTGATTCCGTTGATCCGGTTCGAATCCGATCGCCCCGACTAAAGGAATCCCGCTGCTCGGCCCCGGCTCGGCTCGATTGGGGGGCGCTGGGCGACGGGACGGCAGCTTTCAGCCGAGCTCGGCGGAGGCGGCGTCGGGGATGGGCGGCGTCGGTGCGTCGGAGTCGGGCGCGTCCGGTCCCGGGGGCTTGCCGCGCGGGGCCGAGCGCGGGTGGCCCTCAGGGACGTAGACGAGGTGCGAGGCGGCGTCGTCGCGGAGCAGGCAGCGCGGGCACAACTCGATGTGCGCAAAACGGCCTGAGCTGTATCGGCTTCCACATCGTTCGCAGAGGTAGATGGTCGTTCTCCGTTCCTAGGCCTCCCTAGCCTGGGCGGGAGCAGCCTACCCCTTCAGGGACCTCGGCTCGATGCCGATAAAGCAACGATGCTCGAGGAATACGACTACCACCGCCGGCGAACCGAGCGCGCGGCCTTCGAAACCGACCGGATGCTGGTCATCGGCGACGTCACGCTGCCGCCCGAGGGCTACCAGAGCCGTTTCTCCGACTCGCTCAACCGGGCCGAGCTGGAATTCGTCCCGCTGACCAACTGCGACGTCACCTCACTGGCCGACGGGCGCACCCACCGGCAGGACTTCATCGTGCTCTCCAAGCGCCACATCCGGCTCGCCTACCCGGTCGATCCGCCGGGCGAGGCGCCCGCCTCGCAAGAGGCCTAGCGGCGCCGCTTCTGCGCCTCGCGCGTCCAGTAGGGCGCCAGATCGGCGAGGAAGGCGAGGCCGACGATGAACCACTCGAGGCCGTGGACGCGTTCGGAGCTGTCCCACATGATCGCGTAGGCGAGGGTCGTCCAGGGCAGCAGGAAGAAGCCGATGAGCGGCACGATCCAGGCGTCGTAGGCGCGGCTCAGCAGGTCGGTGAAGAGCCAGACCACGAACAGCGCCAGCCGCGGCGAGATCAGCGCGAAGAGGACGACGAAGCACCCCACGGCGCCACCGTACCCCAGTTCACAGTCTTGTTAGACCTGGGGCGTAGCCTTCTTCCTGGAACTTGAGAGAGGAAGACGAGATGGACATTGGCAAGTTGATGGGCATGTTGAACGCCGACAAGACGCAGACGGTGAGCCCCGAGGACGCGCTGCCGGGACGCAGCGAGCCCGGGTTCCAGGTGCCGCAGACCCACGCGGTGCTCGGCAACCCGCTGCAGCCGCCGTTCCCCGACGGCATCGAGGTCGCCTACTTCGCCCTCGGCTGTTTCTGGGGCGCCGAGCGGCTCTTCTGGGAACTCGACGGCGTCTGGTCGACCGCGGTCGGCTACCAGAACGGGACCACCCCGAACCCGACCTACGAGGAGGTCTGCTCGGGCCGCACCGGCCACGCCGAGGCGGTGATGGTCGCCTACGACCCGACCAAGGTCTCCTACGAGGACCTGCTGAAGGTGTTCTTCGAGGAGCACGACCCGACCCAGGGCATGCGCCAGGGCAACGACATAGGCACCCAGTACCGGAGCGGCATCTACTTCGTGAACGATGCCCAGAAGGAGACCGCGGAACGCGTCCGTGACGCCTACGACGCCGATCTGCGCGCCGCCGGCAAGGACCCGGTGACCACGGACATCGAGCCCGCCGGGCCGTTCTACTACGCCGAGGACTACCACCAGCAGTACCTGCACAAGGTCCCGAACGGCTACTGCGGGCTGAAAGGGACCGGCGTCGCCTGCACGATTCCGGCCGCCGCGTAGGCGTCGGAAAGTCCCTGCGGAGCGCCACTTCGGGCGCTCCGTGACGCCCCGCACCACCGCCGCCGGGGCGGGTGAATAGCATCACCCGCCCGTGGCACCCTCCTTCGGCTCCTACATAGCCGGTTGCCTCGCCGTGATCGGGATCGTCGCCGCGCTCGGGCTCGGCGGCTACTGGCTGCGGCGATGGATCGTCCCCGAATTCTCGGGGGCGCTGGCGCGCCTTGCCGACGCGACCCTGGCGGTCGCGCTGCTGGTGATCTCGCTGGAGATCCTCGGCACGCTGAGCATCCTCTACTTCGCCTGGATCGTGATCCTGACGATCGCGATCGGGCTCGGCGCGGCGGGCCTCGGCTACTGGAAGGCGCCCGAGCGGGGCGAGGAAGTGAAAGCCCCGCCGGTCACCAAATGGGCGCTGATCCTGGCGATCGCGGTCGCCTCTTTCACGATGGCCGAGTGGACCTTCCCGTCGCAGCTGAACCTCGACCTGGGGATGTTCGGCGGCGACACGACCTGGTACCACATGCCCTTCGCGGCGACGATGGCGCAGGAGCACTCGACGGTGCACCTGCACTACACCGACCCGCTGCGGCTCGCCGCCTGGTTCTACCCGCAGAGCGCCGAACTGATCCACGGCGCCGCGATCGTCCTCTTCAAGAGCGACTGGCTCTCGCCGCTGATCAACCTCTTCTGGCTGGCGATCGCGCTGCTCGGCTGCTGGTGCGTCGGGCGGCCCTACAAGGTCGGGCCGGCGACGCTGATCGCCGGGGCGATCATCCTCGACTCGGGGGTGATGATCGAAACCCAGCCCGGGGAAGCCCGCAACGACATCATGGGGCTGGCCTTCCTGATCGCCTTCGCCGCCTTCCTGATCAACGGCCACCAGCGAAGAGCCCCGCAGGAAGGGACGGCGGTGCAGGACGCGCCGGAGCAGGGGGCGGCGCTGCTCGACAAGGGCCCGTTGATCCTGGCCGGGATCGCGGGCGGCCTGGCGATCTCGGTGAAGACCACCTTCTTGGTGCCGGTGGTGGCGATCGGGATCGGCGTCTTCCTCTTCAGCGGCAAGGGCCGGCGCTGGACGACCGCCTGGGTCCTCGCCGTGCCGATGCTGATCACGGGCGGCTACTGGTACGTGCGGGCGGCGATCAAGAGCGGCGGCAACCCGATCCCGATCACCAAATTCGGGCCGCTCCACCTGCCGGTGCCCGACCAGATGCCGCTCGACCCGCGGCCACGCTTCGCCGTCGCCCACTACCTCACCGACCCGACCGTCTACCGACGATGGTTCTTCCCTCAGCTGGAGAACGCCTTGGGCCCGCTCTGGCCGCTGATCCTGATCATCGCGGTGGCGGCCGCGGTGTTCATCGTCTGGCGCTCGAACAACAGGATCCTGCGGGTGATCGCCGCCGCGGCGCTCCTCACCGCGATCGTCTACGTCTTCACCCCGCTCACCGCGGCGGGCCAGGAAGGCTCGCCGACGGTCTTCTTCACCAACACCAGGTACCTGATCCCGGGGCTGATCCTGGCGATGGTGATGCTGCCGATCGCACGACCATTGCGGGCGCCGGACCGGCGCGCCGAGATCACCCTGATCTTCTTGGGCGCCGTCTACTGGATAACCGTGTTGACGACGCCGAAGTGGTACCCGACCTACATCCTCGGCACGATCTTCATCACCCTGGCGCTGGTCTGGACGCCGACCGCGCTGGCGCTGGGACGCTCACGCGGGTTCATGTCGCGGCGGATAGTCGCCGCGGCGGCGGCCGTGATCGTCCTACTGGCGGTGGTGCTGGGGCGCGACCAACAGGTCCAGTACGCCGAGCAGCACTACAAGAAAGTGACCCTCTTCCTCGGCGAAGGCGGGCCGCAGAAGGCGTACACCTTCGCCCAGAAGCTGCAGCACAAGCGGATCGGGATCGTCGGCTCGAGCGAGATCATCTTCGGCCAGTACGGCTTCTTCGGCAATCCGCCGACCAACGAAGTCGAATACATCGGCGTGCCCGGCCCGCACGGCGCCTACCGTCTCGTGACCAGCTGCTCGCAGTTCATGGAACGCATCAACGCGGGCAACTACGACTACGTGATCATGTCGCGCGAAACCGTCGACTCGAAGGAGTCCGAACAGGGCGAATTCTGGTACCCGATCTACGACTGGGTGCGCCGCGACCCGGCCCTCAAACTGGTGATCGCCGAGCCGACGATCGTCCCCCAGCCTGACTACGTCTTCAAGGTCGAAGGCCAACTCTCGCCCAAGTACTGCCCGACCAAAGAGCAGGAAGAAAAGTTCGAAGAAGAAGTCGAAGTCGAAGAGGAAGCGGCGGAGCTGGAAGCGCGTGAAGCCGAACAGGAAGAAGCGGCCGAAGCGGAAGGCGAAGAAGCGGTCGAATAGGCGGCGCTCCGAGGAGGCCCAGCGTCACAAAGATGCCGGGATCCTCACCGGTCGGGAACGCGGAGTCTCCGTCACCTCCCCCGCATCTCCCTCGCGCAAGCGAGGAGATCCCCACGCCCGCGACCCTCCCGCCGCACCTTCCCCCGGTGCGTTCGCACTTTCCCGTACATGGGAAGGGAAGGTGCGAACTCACCGCCCTCGGCGCCCCGGAGGGGTGACGGATCCCCCCGCAGGCGCACCGAACCCGCGCACATCCACACGAAAGCCTCGCGTCCCGGGCGTCTCGGAGGCAAGCGGGCAGCCTGCCCGGGTCGCCTCCGAGACGTCCGGGACGGCCCGACCCCGGCCGCAGGGCCTCCGAATCGCGCCGTCCCGGCCGCAAGCCATCCGAACCACGCCACCCGTCTCTGCCCGTAGGCCCCCCGAACCCCGCCGCTAAGCTCCCAGCGCGTGGGCCCGGATCAGCTCGGCGGAGCGGTCGGGCTGCTCCCACCAGAAGAGGTGACCGACGCCGTCGAAGATCTCCAGCTCGGCGCCGGGGATCAGCGAGGCGATCAGTTTGCCGTTGGCGACCGGGATCATCCGGTCCTCGGTGCCGTGGATGACGAGGGTCGGCGCGGTGATCTCGGCGAGGCGGGCCTGGGTGTCGTGGCCGCCGATCGCCTGCACCTGCAGCTGGACGGTCTGCTGGCGGGCGGGCAGGGCGCTCGCCATCGCCGCGAAGTCCCCGTAGTTGGCCGGGTCGGCGCGGAAGCCGGGGGAGAGGTTCACCTCGTAGGCGGCCTTGATCACCCGGTCGAGGTTGCCCGAGGCGAACGCCTCGAAGAGCGGCCCGGCGTCCTCGGGCGCGATCAGCGAGGAGCCCTTGCCGCCCGGATAGGTGCAGCCCAGGGTGAGGGTGCGGAGGCGCTCGGGCGCCAGGAGGGCGACCTGCTGGGCAACCATGCCGCCCATCGAGATCCCCATCACGTGGGCCGTCTCGAGGCCCGCCGCGTCCATCACCGCGAGCGCGTCCGCGGCCAATTCGGCGATCGTGAACGGCTCGCTCACCTCGCCGGAGTTACCGATCCCGCGGTTGTCGAAGACGACGCAGTCGAAGTCCGGCTCGAGGCGGGAGAGGAACGGCTCGCCCCAGGCGAGGTGGGTGCCGCTCATACCCTGGATCAGGAGCAGGGGCTCACCGCGCCCGGAGCGTTTCCAGTAGAGCTCGGCCCCTGCGTCCCCCGCCGTCGGCACGCCGCGATCCTACGCCATTGCCGGCTGTGCGGCCAGTCCATATATCCGCCTATCGGTAAGGAGAAACCGCCCGTTGCAGGGGATAGGCTGGCCCGCAGTGTCCCGCGCCGGAGACCCGGAACTTCGGCGGAGTCTGGAAGGAGTCCCATTTGAGGGTGAAACGCTGGTTTTGCGCTCTCCTCGCCTCGTTCATGTTGCTCGGAACGGTGGCGATGCCCGTCGCCGCGGCGGTGAAGCTGCCGGCGCAGCTCGCCGGTGAAAAGGCGTTCGTCTTCGCCAAGCACACCTGCTCGCACGACATCCACTGCGTCAAATACGGCATCACCAACTGCAACCGTCAGAGCCTGCACGTGGTCTTCTGCCGGATGTACGTGGAACGGTCGACGCCGGCCCAGGGCCGCTACGCCTGCCAGAAATTGGTGCGCGTGGTGCTCGACCCGATCAGCTACAGGATCGTCGTCACCGGCACCACGAGCTGGAACTGTCACTGACGTTCGCCCGTGGAGCGTCCCGGCGCCGTTTGGAGCGGCGCCGGGATGCGTCCGGGCACCTCGCCGCCGGGGGCGCCACAATCCCCCCGGGCCCCCGTAGCTCAGCTGGATAGAGCATCGGACTTCTAATCCGACGGTCGCTGGTTCGAATCCAGCCGGGGGCGTGTGGACGAGGTCACGCAGCCGCTCGCGGGCGGGATGGGGAACCAAGGGCAGGTCGTGCGCATCGGCGACACGGTGCGGCGGCCGGCGGGTGAGCATTCTGCCGCGGTCACCGGGCTGCTCGAGCACCTCGCGGCGGTCGGCTTCGACGGCGCCCCCTCGGTGCTCGGCAGGGACGAGGAGGGCAGGGACGTCTACGGATGGATCGAGGGCGACGTCGCGGTGCCGCCGTACCCGGCCTGGGCGCTCGCCGACGAGGCGCTGGCCGGGACCGGTCGACTGATCCGACGCCTCCACGACGCGCTCGCCGGCTTCGAGGCGCCGCCCGGGGTCTCGTGGTCAGGCGAGCGTGCCGACCCGCGCGGTGGGCAACTCATCTGCCACACCGACGTCTGTCGTGAGAACGTCGTCTTCCGCGGCGGGCGGGCGATCGCGATCCTCGACTTCGACTTCGCCGCGCCGGGGCGGCCGGTCTGGGATCTGGCGATGGCGGCGCGGATGTGGGCCCCGTTGGTGACGCCGCCACCGGGAGGCGACGCCGAGGCCGCCTCGGCCTGTGCCCGGCGCGTGGCCCTGCTCGCGTCGGCCTACGGGCTCCCCGCGACGGATCGCGAGGAGTTCGTCGAGGCGATCGTCGAAGCCCAGAAGGTGGGGACGGCCTTCGTGCGCCGCCGCGTCGATGCCGGCGAGCCGGCCTTCGTCGCGATGTGGGAGGGTCGCGGCGGGGCTCCCTGGTTCGAGGGAGTGGTCGAGTGGATGAGGGCGCAGCGGCAGCCTTGGCTCGACGCCCTGGATTCGTCCTCGCCTCGATGACCCCACCGGTCGAACGACGCAGTTGAACCTGAAGCTGGACGACGGCACCACGGTCACCGGCCTCACGCGGCCGGCGCAGGGGATGCGGCATCGGGTCCTCTTCGGGGTCGAGGAGGCGTCGGGACGCGAGGTGGCGGTGAAGATCGAGCTGCTGCCGGGGGCGCTCGGACCGGAGCGACTGGCGTTGGAGTGGCTGAGCGCCAACGACGGACCGGCGCCGCGGTGGCGCGCGGCGGGGACGGTGGCTGAGGGAGAACACCGCGGGGCGGCCTGCCTGGTCAGCGACCGGGTCCCCGGGGAGGCCCCGCGTTCGGCTGACGCCTGGGAGCGGCTCGGGCGGGCGCTCGCCCGGCTGGCGCGCGTGCCCTGGGAGGGAAGCGGCCTCGACGTCCAGGGCCACCGCGAGTTCCTCGCCGTCCACGAGCGCCGCGTCGCGGATCTGGAGGGCGCGCTCGACGGCGACGATCTGGGCAGCGCGGCCGGCCGCGACGGCCCAGGTCTCGCCGGGCGACTGCCGCCGGTCCCGCCGCGCTTCGCCGGCTCGCCCTTGGTCCTGACCCACGGCGATCCCGGGCCGGGCAACTTTCTCGACCACGGCGAGGTCGGGACGCTGATCGATTGGGAGGACGCGATGGTCGCGCCGCGGGGGTTGGACCTCGGACGGGCCGCCTTCATCGCCCTCCTCGGCGCCGGCCCGGAAGGCTACGTCGCCGAGGATCGGGCGGCGAGGGCGAGCGCCGTCGTGGCCGGCTTCCGCGCCGAGGCCGACGACGGGTTTCCCGACGCGGGCGAGCTGGTCTGGTGGCTGGGGGTGGCGGGAGTCCAGTTCGCGCACCGACGACTGGAGCGGGCGGGCGAGCCTGACGTGCTGCCCTGGCGCGAGGCGATCGCGGTCCTCGACGAAGCGCTCGCGGCGGCCTGGTTCAGGGACGGTCGACAGCGCTGAGCGGGCGCTCGGCGGCGCCCGCGACCCGACGGCCGACCTGCTTGGCGAAGGCGATGATGGTCATCATCGGGTTGACGCCGAGCGCGGTGGGGAAGAGCGAGGCGTCGGCGACGTAGAGGCCGGCGGTGCCGTGCAGCGAGCCGTCCGGGGCGCAGGCGCCCTGGCGGGGGTCGGCGGCGATCCGCGCCGTGCCCATCGGGTGGAAGCCCTCGAGCCGCAGGTCGGCGGGCTTGATCCGGGCCGCCTCGAAGCTCGCCACGTCGTCGGGGCGCAGGACCTTGACGCCCGCGACGTTGGGGTAGACCTCGGCGGCGCCGGCGGCGAAGTGGACCTCGGCGGCGCGGGCGATGCCGAAGACGACGCGGGCGGCATCGGCGCGGTCGAGGCCGTAGGAGATGCGCAGGGACCCGTCGCCGGCGCCGCGGACCCGGCCGGCGGACCGGTCGGTGAGCTGGACGCCGATCGAGCCCATGTGCGGGTAGTCGAGCATCGCCCGCTGGTGCTCGGCACCGGAGCCGACCAGCCAGGCGCCGCCGAAGGCCAGCGGCGTGAAGGTCGCCTCGAGCAGGATCCCCTGTGCCTCCCACCCGTCGACGTAGTAGCTCTGCATCACGCCCTCCCAGCCGCGGACCTCCTCCGGGTAGCGGGCGCCGACCCAGCAGGCGGGGTGGATGTGGAGGTTGGCGCCGACCGCATCGTTGCCGAGGCCGGAGCGGCTCAACAGCTGCGGCGTGCCGAAGGCGCCGGCGGCGACCACCACCGCGTGACGCGCCCGCACCGTGAAGGTGGAGGCGGGACGGTTGCCGTCGCCGGCGACCCGGCACTCGACTCCGACCGCGCGCCCGCCCTCGACCAGCACCCGGCGCACCTCGACCCCGGCCCGCAGGCGCGCCCCGGCGGCGACCGCCCGCGGCAGGTAGCTGACGTGCATCCCGCGCTTGGCGTCGATCGGGCAGCCGAGCGGGCAGGAGCTGCACTGCACGCAGGCCCCGGCGTTGCGGGCGATCGGGCCGCCGCTGACGCCTAGCGCCGCCGCGCCCTCCATCGCCAACTGGCCGTTGCGTCCCATCCGCTCCGGGTCGAGGCGCTGCACCCGCAGCATGTCCTCGGCCTCGGCGAAGTCGCCCTCCAGGTCACGCGCCCAGTCGATGCCGAAGCCCGCGGCCCAGTCGTCCAGCACCTCGTCCGGGGCGCGGAAGCAGGTGCCCGAGTTGATCACCGTGGTGCCGCCGACGGCCTTCGCCACCGGGACCGGGATTTTCGGTTTGCCCGCGGCGATCGTGAGGCCGGCGTCGCGGTAGAGGGAGCGGACCGCGTCGAGTTGGTCGCCGGGGTAGCCCTCGCGGTTATAGTGATGTCCCGCCTCGAGGACGAGGACGTCGAGCCCCGCCTCGGCCAGGGTCGTCGCGGTGACGGCACCGCCCGCCCCCGAGCCGATCACGACGACGTCGCATTCCTCGCCCTCGGGCCGCGGCTCGGTGTCGCCGAGGGACCCGGCGGGCTCGGGCACGGTCCCGTCGGCGAGCTCGCAGCGGAGGTCGTAGCCGATCCGTGCCCGCACCTCGGGCGTCACCGCGTAGCCGAGCGTCGAGAAGAGCTTCGCCATCAGCAGCAGGTCGAGCTTCAGCGCGGAGCGGGTGCCTTCGAGCTTGGCGAGGAAGCGTTCGCGCCCGGGCTGGTCCAGGTGGCTGAAGCGGCGCGGGAAGGGCAGCCGCTCGAAGGCGCGCAGGCCGAGCCGCAGCTGCAGCAGGAGGTGGGGCGGGACGGCACCGAGGAAGTCGGCGACCGGGCCCGACGCATCGACCTCGAGCTCCGCCGCGGGGAGGCCGTCGATGCCCGGGGCCATCGCCGCGCAGATCGCGCTCAGCGTGCGTCGTTCGGGGGCACCGAGGCCGCGGCGGCGGGAGCCGCCCCTGGCAAGAGGGCGGTCGATCCTCCCGGCCAACACGTAGAGCCACAGCGCCACCAGGATCAGCGCGCCGTCGACCAGCGCGCCGAGCAGGTAGGCGAAGGCGCCTTCCTGGATCAGGAAGAAGGCGAGCGAGGTGAGCGAGGAGGCGGCCTTGCCGGCGGCAAGGAGCAGCAGCAGCGGCCGGTAGCGGACGACGTCAGCCTGAGCGATCACGCAGAGGCCGGTGATCACCACCATGTAGGCGAAGCCGAGCGAGAGCCACAGGTACTCCTGGGTGTGCGGCGCGCGGGTGTGGTTGCCGAAGATTTCGCCGACGTTCGACATGAAGTCGAGCGAGGGACTCGGCAGCACCAGGTAGAGGAGCCCGACCACCGTGAAGCAGACGGCGAGCACCCGCAGTCCGAAGACGACGAACCTCTCCGCGGCGGCTCCCTGCACAGGACGAGCCTAACTGGCCGGCCGGCCAAACGCCAGCCCGGGAGTTAGGCTGGCGCGGTGGAGGAACGGGCGCGTTTCGGTGAGGTCGCCGCCAGGGCGGGTCATTACGAGAGCTTCTACTTGAAGGCGTGTCGCCCCGACGGCGGCCTCGGGATCTGGATTCGCCACACCGTCCACAAGCGGCCGGGGGAGGCGCCGACCGGGTCGATCTGGTTCACGCTCTTCGACCGCGATGCGCCGGCGCCGCAGGCGACCAAGGTGACGGTCCCGGCGAGTGAGCTGTCGACGCCGGCGGGGTCCTGGATCCGCGTCGCCGGGGCGGAGATCGGGCCGGGGGAGGCGCGGGGGACGGTCGGGTCCGGGCCGGCGGGCGTCGTCACGGCCGGCCCGGGGGCGACCGACGAACCGGCGGCCTCCGAGCCGCTTGCCGCCACCTGGGCTCTCCGCTTCACGGGTGACACCGAGCCGTGCCGCTACCTCCCCGCCGACTGGCTCTACAAGGCGCCGCTGCCGCGGACGAAGTTCGTCGCCCCGGTGCCGGACGCGGTCTTCGAGGGGACGCTGGAGGTCGCCGGCCGCTCGATCGACGTCTCCGGTTGGCCGGGGATGATCGGCCACAACTGGGGTACCGAGCACGCCGAGCGCTGGGTCTGGCTCGAGGGCAGCGGCTTCGCCGACGCGGCGGGCACCTGGTTCGACGCCGGCGCCGCCAAGGTCAGGCTCGGCAGCCGCGTCAGCCCCTGGGTGCCGTCGGGGATGCTGGCGCTCGACGGCGTCCGCCACCGCCTCGGCGGCCTCGGCGCGATCCGCTCCGCCTCGATCGAAGAGTCCCCGGCCGGCTGCACCTTCCTCCTGCCCGGCAAGGACATCGTCGTCCACGGCCGCGTCTCGGCGCCCCGCAAGGATTTCGTCGGCTGGGTCTACGCCGATCCGACCGGCGACGAGCACCACACGATCAACTGCTCGGTGGCCGACCTGGAGCTGACCGTGGAGCGGCCGGGGCTCCCGCATCGTCGGCTGGCCCTCAAAGGCGCCGCTGCCTACGAGCTCGGGATGCGGGAGAGGGACCACGGCATCCCGATCCAGCCGTTCCCCGACGGCTGACGGGAGAGCGTCCGCATTTGCCCCTCATCCGCGGGGGGTAAATGCGGACGCCGGTGCTAGAGGCCCGGTGGGTGGCGGACGACGAAGCCCGCCGTCGAGTTCGGCATCAGGTGCCAGCGCGGGCCGGTGCCGCGGGCGTCGCCGACCGTGTCCCAGCGCAGCCCGGCGATCTCCATGAAGGTGTGGGTCGCGTTGGCGTAGACGGTGATCCACTTGCCGGGGCCGGGCGCGCCCCAGCCCTCGAGCGAGCCCGAGGTCAGCGGTTCCGGGATCAGCCCGGCACCGTGAAGGGCCCAGCTGACCGAGCCGGAGCAGTCGTAGCCGTAGGAGTAGAAGGAGGCGTGGCCGCCGCCCCAGACGTAGGGCCGGCCGACGATCTGGTTGGCGGCGTTGATCACTTTCTGCACCGCTTCCGGGACGTCGGGCGGCGAGAGGGCGATGCCGGAGAGGAGGATCGCGGTCGAGCCGGAGTCGCCGCGGGTGTGGGCGAAGAGCTTGCCGGTGTGGTGATGGGGGACCGTGGTGCCGTTGGTGCCTGCCGAGGCGGGCGGCATTTCGGAGGGGTCCAGCACTTCTTCGGTGGCGGCGAGGGTCGGTTCCGGTTCTTCGGCCTCTTCGCGGGCGAGCTTGCGCTCGGTCGCGTCGATCCGCTTCTGCGCCTCCATCAGGGCGAAGCCGTGACCGATCGCGTGGATGAGCGAGCCGAAGGCGCCCATCCGGGCGGTCGCGGTGGCGGCCGAGGAGGACCCGGACGACCCGTGCCCGCCGCCGTCTGCCGCGGCCGCCCCGGAGGCCGCCGGGCCGAGGAGCGCCGCCGCGGCGAGGGCGCAGACCAGCGCCCCGGCGCGCCGCCGGAGTCGCCGGCTGCCGCTGCCGCCGCAGATCGTCTTGTCGCGCGAGAACCTCATGTGGTCGACCCAGACCAGGGAAACCTTAGCCGGCGCCGCCGTCGCGGATGTGAAGCGCCCGTTAGGTTCTCTGCGCCTTGGCGAAACTCCTCCTGATCCCGGTCGCGATCATCGCGTTCATCGTCTTCCTGATCGTCCTCGGGGCGATCGGGCTCGGCATCGCCTTCATCATCCTCGCGACGCTGGGGAAAATCTTCAGCCTGATCGCCGGCGCCGGGCGCGGTGTGGGGCGGGGAGCGCGGCGGGTCAGCAGGCGTGGACGGCGGCAGCAGACCTGACGACTTCGAAGGCGCTCCCCGGGATCGCCTTCAAGGCGTCCAGTTCTTCGTCGTCCCAGCGCTTGTCGGACGTGCCGGAGATGTACCAATTCGAGCCGTTGTCGGCGACGATCAGGCCGTATTCCTTCATCGCCACCGCGATCGCGCGGGCGGCGGGCGGCATCCCGCCGACGCCGTAGCCCGCCTTCAGCCGCAGGCGCATCCCCATCGGCGGGGCGGCGCCGGAGTCGGTGTCGCCCGCGCAGTGGGAGGCGGGGTGGATCCAGGCGTTGCGGGTGCTGTCCATCGTGACCCGGATCGCGTGGTCGACGTGGCCCGCGGCGGCTTCTTCGTAGCGGACCAGGCCGGGGAAGATCGGCAGGCCGGCGGCGTCGGCCGAGGTCCACCCGTCGGGGCGCAGGGCAGCCGAGCGGAGGTCCCATTCGACCCCGGCGTCGGCATCCCAATGCGGCTTCGGCTTCGACTGGGGGAAGGCGTCGTAGAGCTCGTAGAGCTTGCAGGTCGACTTGTCGACGACGAGGACGTGGCGGTCGCCTTCGGCGTGTGCGCCGCCCTCGACCGGCGCGTGGGGGGGGATCGGGAAGGGGCCGGGGGAGCTTTCCGAGCCGTAGGCGGTGTAGTGGACCGGCAGCTTCTTCGCCCCCGCGCCGACCACCGCGTAGGGGAACCCGTAGGCGCGCGGCGAGCCGAAGTCGGGGTGGATCGCGTTGCCGCCGTGCGAGTTGATGTAGGCGATGACCTTCGCCGAGTCGGCCGCCCGCGGGGCCTTCGAGATGTTCTGGTTCCAGGCCGCCTCGGTGGCGAGCGAGGGCGCGGTCGACGAGGTCGAGGCGGGCGGCGCCGGGAAGACGGTGCACGACCCGAGGTCCGGATAAGGCCCGACGGCCCCCGCCACAACAAGCGCCACCAGCACCACAAATGCCCCACCCACAGCGGCCGGCCGACCGCGCCCCACAGTGCGTTCGCACTTTCCCGTCCTATGTACGGAGAACTGCGAACGCCACCGGTTCACGACGGCCCCCCACCTGTGCGTTCGCACTTAGCCCCACTATGTGTTGCTAACCGCGAACGCAACGAGGTCATGGCTTGAGCTCGTCGGGAAGGCCTTCGCGGACGGTCAGTTTGCCGATCGTCAGGTCGTCGATCTCGAGTTCCTCGATTTCCATCCGTTCGAAGGTCGCCCGCCCGACCTTGAGGCGCTTCACCGAGAGCCGGCCGATGGCGAAGCCGCCGATCGCCGCCGCGCCGATCGCGGTTGCCCCGATCGCCAGCGCCCCGATCGATTGCGCACCCCGCGCCTCAACCCCGGTCGCCGATGCGGCGCGCGCGACCACGGCACCGGCCAGCGCCCCGATCGCCTCCGCCGGCCGAGCGATAGACGGCAACTTCGCAACCGACTTAGGCCCCTTATGCGACATCTCGCGCACCGTACCGCGCGAAGGCGTCGCTGCGATGAGGTTGGACGGAGGTCGCATGGGCCCGGGCGGAAGGGTTCGGACGCGTGCGGCGGGACCGCCGCGAGACGCCCAGGACGGGAGGCTTTCGGGGGGAAGCGCGCAGGTTCCGGCGCAGGTCGGGACGGTCGCGTCGCGCTCTCGACTTTCACCTTGCCAG